>Ga0247721_100009_pt1 | contig 149337 bp, 168 predicted proteins | sample MSEWel2017_08_16_FD_189089 | JGI IMG/M metagenome (GOLD analysis project Ga0247721, IMG submission 189089) | Subsurface sediment microbial communities from gas well in West Virginia, United States - MSEEL Well Study Marcellus 3H_2017_08_16 | ecosystem: Environmental > Terrestrial > Deep...
GAACTGAAGGCAACAAAATACAGAAATCAGGCAAAAGAGGTCAAGTTCAAATTATTAATCCATAATATAGACAGGGCAACTTCTATTTCAGTAATTATTCAAATGAGGATTTCTACAGAGCCATTATTCCATCTGTTACATATCCCAGTGTACTTTCTTCAATTTCCTTTTCTGACATCTCTCCGGTAACAATTACCAGTGAATTCCAATTTTTCATCCTTTTGAAAAATTCATAGTAGAATCTTCTTCTGGTTATTCTTATAAACTGCATCCTATTATTGTAATTGGGTCAATAACGATGATTTCAGGTTTGATTTTTTCAAAGGATTCCTCATGATTCCACATGAAGGAATATATACCCCGATCGAGGGATCTTATGTCAAGGGATATTTGATGTATATTTCCTCTGGAGATCCGGGATACATCATAATGGCTCAGCCTTGACACAAAGTTGTTCACGACTGTGGCAGGTTCGTTGACCGAAGTAACATACAGGCAAACTTTCCCTTCTCTTGCACTTTCACATAATGCCTGCAATGCAAATGTGGTCTTCCCGCTGCCTGCAACACCGGCTACAAGGATTGCAGAAGGACTATTCCAACCTCCCTTGAGTATACTATCGAGGCCCTGGATATGGATGGTGACTTGTTACATTAAATGCTCCTTTGTATATTCATATAAAATATATCTTTTATTTTATTTAAGCCCCACTCTTTCCGGTGTAAATGTATTAATACAATCCGTCCAAATAATGCCACCTCAGGTGGATATAAATGGACATTCTGCAAGCAAAGGAAAGAATAGTAGATTTCATTCGCAAGAAATGTGAAGGTGCCGGTGTAACCGGTTCTGTTGTAGGTATCAGCGGTGGGGTGGATTCTGCACTTGTGGCGCATCTGGCAGTGGAAGCACTTGGTGCTGAGAATGTACTGGGGCTGCATCTGCCTGAACTGAATGTCACACCGCCGGAAGATGTACTGGATGCAACCGAGGTGGCCCATGGACTCGGGATTGAATTCAGGACCATTGATATTGGGGGAATTGTTCAAACATATCTTGCAAATATGCCAGGGTCTGACCCTTCTAACAAATACGTCAACGGCAATCTGAAAGCCAGGATCAGGATGTCTATTCTTTACTATTATGCCAATCTTGGCAGCAGACTTGTGGCAGGTACCGGCAACAAGACCGAAATCTTGCTGGGTTACTATACCAAGTACGGCGACGGCGGGGTGGACCTCGAACCAATCGGGGACCTCTATAAAACTGAAGTTTTCCAAATGGCGGAAATAACAGGTGTTTCCGGCGGAATCATTGACAAATCCCCGTCAGCCGCTCTCTGGGAAGACCAGACAGATGAAAATGAATTGGGTCATTCCTATGATACAATCGACAACATCCTGATAAAAATGCTTGCAGGAGAGGAGGCCGGTGCAGTGGCTTTAGAATGTGGTGTTCCAGAGTCCGAGCTGGACAAACTTCTCCAGCGTGTCGATTCCAATATGCACAAACGAATGCTGCCTCCTGTAGCAGACCTTGCAGATATAAGGAGCTGAAATTACCTTGAAGGGTGAATATTCTTTCCTTCTTTCCGGATAAGAGGCATTGAAAGATGTCTGCGGGCACAGGGGGGGACCTCATGCATTCCGGTTTTTATTCCTCTTTCAACTTTAGATTTTGTGGCTATATATGCCCGTGTTTTGCAACGCCTGCATCGATATCCCTGTCCCTTCCCGGCAGATTTCATACTCTTTTCACACTTGGGGCACAGGGGGTTGACCTTCCTGTATTTTTCCTCAAGTTCTATCACATCAATTTTTTCAATATTCAGTGTTTTATTCTTGACACTTCCATGTAGTGTGATATGATCTCCCGGGATAAGTTTACGAACAAGTTCACGAAAGTTTTTTGTGGGTTCAAAAGCGGCACATTCCATTTCCTCTCCCTCTTTGTCCCTGAAAAGGAATAGGGTATGCCCTCCTTCAATTGTACGGGGAATTGAAGCTACAAATCCCTGGATTATGTATGATTCCATGTCCTGCAGTTTACTGATGCTTTCTGCTGGAATCAGATGCATATCAGTTCCCTGATTTGTCTTATAGATTGCACATCTTTCGGTAACTTCTCCCTCTATCATGGAGGCGGCATGGGAAACATATTCGGGCGTTTGTCCCCGAATGCCATACAGGACAGGGTCTGGTGAATGAGGTATGCAGACTACCAGATTGTTTGTAATATCACGGTTGTCCCATGTATGGGGATAGGTGGCATCATCTGCCCGGATAACACTATTTTCATTTACAAATCGCTGTGTGCCCCATGCTTCTTTCCGCCTGTAGGAGAGGTATTCATAAGTGTGGTCCCAATCTTCTTCCAGCATGGCACCACAGGCGGCCAATGCTCCTATCAGACCACGGCTGTTTTTGTACCCTCTGGCATCAAGTTCGTATTTTTCAATGATCCCCTTTGCTTCCTGGATGGTGATTACGTGTTGCACAGCGCGTTTGAAAAAGGTGGTCAGAACAGTCTTAACTTCATTATTATTATTGTTTTCGAGAAAGACCACCCCCGGATTTGTATTTTCATCCTCCATCTGTGCCAGTTCTTCTATTCTCTGTATTACATGTTTTTTGATCTTTTCAGGTTCATATGTTTCTATTTTGATCGCAACTGCAGCATTACCCCGTGTTTTGAAGGGTATGGTGGGATTCAACCTTATAAGCAGGGGCAGACCGGCGGGTTTACCATATACTTTAAGTTCATCCATCAATAGAGCACCAAGGTATGTGGTGCACATCCCAAGACTGCGGGAATCTGTATCATCAAAGCTTATGATCATGTTTTTCAATCATGCATTTGTGGGTAGATATATTTATATAGATGTGCAAGGACATTATAGTTTGTCATGACAAAAGACATTCTAATACATCAAATCATTGATGTACTGGAAAAGAGTAATTTTACTGTATCTAGCCGCTGTAACATTAGACCTCGTAGTTTTGATCTGGCAGCAAGGCAGGATGATGTACTTCTTTTCTGTAAGGCATTATATAATATTGATAGCCTGAATGAAGAAACAGCATCTGAAATGAAAGCATTGGCAGGATATCTCGGTGGTACTCCGATGCTGATTGGGGCAAAAACGCGTGATCAGATGCTTGAAGATAGCGTAGTCTATGTCCGGTATGAGATTCCTGCTCTTAATGTCCAGACTCTATATGATTATTTTGTAGAAGGTATACCTCCTCTGATTTCAGCGGCTCCCGGGGGTCTCTATGTTTCCATTGATGGTGATGTGCTGCGGGATGCCAGAAGTCAACTTTCGATGTCCATTGGTTCCCTGGCGTCACATCTGGGAGTATCCCGGCGCACCATCAGTAAATATGAGGAAGGCTGTATGGATGCTTCCATTGATGTTGTACTCGAACTGGAAGAGTTGCTTGATGTGGCGCTTGCAAAATCCATTGATATTTTGGGTCCGTTTCACCGTTCCCGTCAGGAAACTGATGAAAATGGCACCTTGCACCCTCCTACAAATGGTATCCTGAGTTTCATTTACGGGCTAGGCTATGATGTACTTTCAATATCCCAGGCACCTTTTAATGCAGTTTCCAGGGACTGTTCCACTACTTTCCTGACCGGGGTAAGTAAGTACAGCAATGCGATGGTAAAGCGAGCTCATTTGATGAGCAATATATCTACCATCACACGTACAAGATCGGTTTATATCATTGAAGGAGAAAGTAAAATTACATCGGTAGAACACACAGTCCTGATTGAAAGAAAGGAATTGGATTCTCTTTCTGATTCAGAGGAATTGGATGACCTTATAAGTGAAAGGGCCAGTGAGAGTGTTGATTATTGATTTTCGTATTGTTTTTTCCAAAACTATAATATATGGCAATTCCTTTAGGATGGGCAATGACTCTCAACATTGCAGTCCTGATATCCGGCAGGGGCTCTAATCTACAGTCAATTATTGATAATGTAGAAAGTGGTTATATCCCAAATGCCAATGTCAGTGTGGTTATAAGTGATAATAAGGACGCTTATGGTCTTAAAAGGGCTATGAATCATGGCATAAATGCTGTTTTTATCGACCCGGCTGCTTATCAATCCAAAGAAGATTTAGATAATGCACTTCTGGACGTTCTTGCAAGATCCAGTACAGATGTGCTTTTACTTGCTGGTTTCATGCGAATTCTAGGTTCCGATGTGATAAATGCATACAGTAACAGGATCATGAATATTCATCCTGCCCTTTTGCCTTCTTTTAAAGGTCTGCATGCCCAAAAACAGGCGCTGGACTATGGTGTAAAAATCACAGGTTGCACTGTACATTTTGTTGACGAAGGGATGGATTCCGGCCCGATTATTCTACAAAAAAGTGTACCTGTACTTGATTCAGATACAGAAGAATCCCTTTCTGAAAGAATACTTGCACAGGAACATATTATTTTCCCCGAAGCAGTTAAGTTGTTTGCCGAAGGTAGACTGTACGTAAAAGGAAGACGTGTACATATATTATGATTATTTCATAAATTCAAAGATACAAGGAGGAACAATATGTCTTATATTTCAGAAACAGATTCCGATATTGCCAGAGCACTGGAGCTTGAGGCCGAAAGACAGGACTATAAACTCAACCTTATAGCATCAGAAAATTACACAAGCAGGGCGGTGATGGAAGCTCAGGGTTCCATTATGACCAACAAGTATGCAGAAGGTTACTCCGGTAAGAGGTACTACGGAGGCTGTGATTTTGTTGATATTGCAGAAGATTTGGCGATTGAAAGGGCCAAGGAAATTTTTGGTGCCGAGCATGTGAACGTCCAGCCGCATTCAGGTTCAGGTGCCAATATGGCTGTTTACTTCTCTGTCCTCAATCCAGGTGACAGGATTATGGCAATGGACCTCTCTCACGGAGGTCACCTCTCGCATGGAAGTCCTGTAAGTTTTTCAGGTAAACTTTATGATATTGTACCCTATGGAGTAGCAGAGGAAACTGAAGAGCTGGATTACGATGCCCTCGAGGAAATGGCAAAAAAGGAAAAACCCCGGATGATAGTTACCGGTGCTTCTGCATATTCCCGCACGATCGATTTCAAGCGCTTCAGGGAAATCGCTGATTCAGTGGATGCATATCTGCTTGCCGACGTTGCCCATATCGCAGGCCTGATTGCAGCTGGTGAACATCCAAGTCCGGTGCCATATGCTGATTTTGTAACAACAACTACACACAAAACACTGAGGGGTCCCCGTGGCGGGATGGTCATGTGTAGTGAAGAATATGCAAAAGGTGTGGATAAAACAGTCTTCCCCGGTCTCCAGGGTGGTCCTCTTATGCATATTATTGCTGCCAAGGCAGTTGCATTTAAGGAAGCTCTTTCGGATAAGTTCAAGCAGGACCAGAAACAGACCGTAAAAAATGCAAAAGCTCTCTGTGCAAGTCTGATAGACCGTGATTTTGATATAGTGGCCGGTGGCACGGATAATCATCTTATGCTTATCAATCTCAACAAATATGATCTGACCGGTAAGGAGACTGAGACCTATATGAGTAATGGTGGGATTGTTATCAACAAGAACACTATACCCTTCGAAACCCGGGGTCCGTTCATCACAAGCGGTCTGCGTGCAGGTACTCCTGCGGTCACCACTCGTGGTATGAAGGAGGCTCAGATGGAAGATGTTGCTAACTTCATAGAAACAGTAATCCAGCATCCAAAAGATCAGGATGTACTGGATCAGGTTAATGCTGATGTACAGCAGCTGTGCAGCGACTTCCCGATCTACAAGCATCTCTAAGGTGGTTAAATGGCGGGTGAAGCTAAACAGGGAATCATAGACGGCAGAGCGATTTCAAAGCAGATTGAGGCAGAATTAACAGAAGAAATAGCTTCTATGAAGGCTGATGACGGTATGGTCCCCGGCCTTGCAACTATCCTTGTGGGACAGGACCCCGCCTCGCAATTGTACGTACGACTGAAGCATAAAGCATGTGACAGGGTAGGCATTTATGCGGAGGATCAGAAGCTCGACGCCTCTATCACCCAGAAGGAACTGCTGGATAGGATCAAGAATCTGAACACGCGTGCAGATATTCATGGTATACTGCTTCAGTTGCCCTTGCCTCAACATCTGGATGCAAAAAAGGCCATGCAGGCTATTGATCCGGCAAAGGATGTGGATGGGTTTCATCCCTATAACATGGGCAACCTGATGATCGGCGACGAGGGTTTTGTTCCCTGCACGCCTGCGGGGATAATTCGTGCTCTTGAATATTATGATGTAGACATTGAAGGAAAAGATGTTGTGATAGTCGGTCACAGTAATGTAGTTGGTAAACCCATGGCAGCAATGTTCTTAAACCGCAATGCTACAGTGGCGGTATGTCATGTTTACACCAAAGATCTTAAAAGTTACACCGCAGGTGCCGATATACTTGTAGTTGCAGCCGGTGTCAAGCATCTCATCAAAGAAGATATGGTCAAAAAAGGAGCTGTTGTTTTTGATGCGGGAATCACCGAAGAAGAAGGCAAGATATATGGTGATGTGGACTTTGAAAATGTTGTGAATAAAGCCTCACTTATTACACCGGTGCCAGGGGGCGTGGGACCTATGACCATAGCCACGCTTCTGACCCATGTGACCTTTGCTGCAAAGAAAATTGAGTAATTATCCTGTCAAATATAAAATCAGCTGGTAGTTTCAATGGTAGTCGATGTTGACATATGTGGACTAAATGTAGGAGACAACCACCCCGTAAGATTGATGGGTGTATTGAACCTAAGCCATGAATCCTTTTACAAGGGATCTGTTGTCAGGGAAGATTCCCTCATTGATGCTGCTTCTGCAATGGTGGAGGAAGGTGCAACCGTGCTTGATATAGGCGGCCGCTCCACCTGGCCCCTTGCAGAACCCATAAGCAAGGAAATAGAACGGGAACGATTACTTCCTGCAATAGATGCTCTTGCAGGAAACGTGGATGCTGTTCTTTCAGTGGACACCGTGTTTGCGGATATTGCCGACCAGTGTCTTGATAGGGGCGCTGACCTTGTAAATGATGTTTCCGGTTTCATGACTGATGTAAACATGGCGGATGTGGTGGCAGACCATGAATGTCCTGCTGTTGTAATGGCCTCCCGGAAAGTACCGGGTGACGTGCTTGGGATGGATGCGGTTATGGATTCCCTGGAGGCAATTATTGAGATGTGTGAAGGGAAGGGTATTGATATGGATCGATTAATTCTGGATCCCGCTATTGGTAAATGGGTCCCCGAAAAAGATCCGATATACGATTTTGAGACATTTGACCGTTTTGAACGTCTGCAGTTTTTTGGCAAACCGGTTCTTGCAGCTCTTTCCCGCAAATCCTTCATAGGCGAGGTCCTGAACAAGCCTGCTGCTGAAAGATTATATGGAAGTCTGGCAGCAACCGCAATTGCTGTGCATAAGGGAGCGCACATTATACGCACCCACGATGTGGCTGCGACAATGGATGCTGTACGAATAGCCGAGGCGATACGGGGCAGAATACCCTGTCAGGAAGCTGATGAAAGGCAGGTGAGAATGCTGGAGGTTACCGATCCGGATGATTCAGTAAGGGTGATGAAATCCCTGGGTGTGACTTCAACCGGGGCACAGGTTATGAAAAATAAATCCTTGCTGTTCAATCTTCTTGTGTGCAATATTACAACCACAGAAGCCCTTATCATCAAGCAGGAAATTCTGGCAAGAGGCGGGGATGCATGTCTTGAGCGAAATGCCATATCGCATGAGACTGAGAATACAGATCTGATTGTCATGGGCACCCTGCTGCAGCTGAAAAAGCTTGTTGCAAAACTTCAGTGCCAAGCCAGGGGTTTGCCCCAGATAGGCACGATGATGGCTACAGTTCTGGATGAATATTATGATGTAAAATATCGTTATTCTTCCTGGAAATCTTGATTAATTTCTTTTTCTATTGTTATTGGGGTGGATAGCGGGTCTTTTTATATCGTCACGTTCCAAATATTATATATACCATAATATCATGATTTTGTATGGTTGGTGCAATACCGTGCGATATGTATCAAGAACTTGTTGCATACTCGTACATAAAAACTGGAATTTTTATTGCAGGAGTTATTTTGTCCTGTGGGTTAAATTAATTATATCTATGGATGATATCTTATTAATGAACTGGTTAATTGGAGACAACTATTATGCAATACAGTATGGGAATTGATGCAGGTGGCACATATACGGATTCGGTTATAATCAGGGATTCGGACGGAGCAGTAATCGATTCAAATAAAGCTCTTACCACTTATCCGGACCTTCTTGAAGGAATAAGAAATTCGCTTGACGGATTGGACCAAGAGTACCTTACAAAGGTAAAATTAGTATCTGTCTCCACAACCCTGTCCACGAACACCATTCTGGAAAAAACCGGTTACCCTGTGGCATTGTTGATGATCGGGGATTATTCGATTCCTGAAGGACATTCCATCGACAATTCTGTTGTAATTAAAGGGGGACACGGCTCTTATGGTGAGGAAATAGCCCCTCTGGACGAGCAGGCCATCAGGGATTATGTAACAAAAATGAAGGAGAACGTGTCGGCTTTTGCCATTTCGTCCTATTTTAGTATACGTAACCCAAACCATGAACTGCGGGCAAAAGAGATCGTAAAAGAAATTACCGGAATGCCGGTGATCTGTGGCCATGAGCTGTCCCAGGCATTGGGGGCCTATGAAAGAGGAGTTACTGCTTATCTCAATGCCCAATTGATACCTATAACAAGTCAGTTCATAGAAACAGTTATTGGTGAAATGGAAAGACGTAACATTAATGCTCGTCTTCTGATGCTCAAATGTGATGGTTCAGTTGTGGGTATCGAGGAAGCCAAAGAAAAACCCATTGAATCCATATTTTCAGGACCTGCCGCAAGTCTTGTCGGTGCGTCCTATTTATCGGATTCTCCGACATGTCTTGCTATTGATGTCGGTGGTACCAGTACCGATGTAGCCATGATAAATGACGGGTTGCCCGAGATTACCGACAGGGGCGCAGTAGTGGGAGGCTGGCAGACCAAGGTACAGGCCCTACGCATGGAAACCTCAGCTATGGGGGGAGATAGCCACGTTTGGATCAAAGCCCAGAAGATAAACATTGGCCCTCGCCGGGTCATGCCTCTATGTGTAGCAGCTTCTAAATGGCCATCGATTATTGATAAGCTCAAACTTTCACGTACTCCTTCCAAAATGCAGATGTGTGAGAATATCCAGCCCACCAAATTCTTTGTTAAAACAGGTAAAGAGATTCCAAATATCAGTAAACTTGAAAAGGAAATTCTGGATAATATAGGTGAAGAACCCGTCTCTGTTACCGAGATATTCATCGACAGATTGCCTTCTCCTCTGCTTTTGGACAGGCTGATCCAGAAAAGACTGGTGCAGGCTATCGGCTTTACTCCTACGGATGCATTACATGTACTCGGTGAGTATGATGCCTGGAATGCGGAAGCATCCCATATAGGTGCAAACACATTGGGCAGGTTGACTTTTCTGGAAAAAAGCAAGTTTTCCAAGACTGTAAAATCCAAATTTGCCCATAATATGGCATTATACATAATGGCCTATCTTCTCCGGAAGGTGGATAAAGAGGAAATTGAGACAATCATTGCAAACCAGAAAGAGTTTTACAGTCATTTCAAAGTAGATGTTCCGGTTATACTTCTGGGCGGACCTGTAAGTGCTTATGTGAATGAAGTGAATGAATTGCTGGATGCCGACATAATCCTCCCTGAACATGCGGAAGTTGGTAATGCTGTGGGGGCAGTTGTGGGTAAAGGTATCAAACGTGTGGAGATTCTGATTCGTACGATATCCAAGGGAAACAAAGCAGGCATAATGATGTTCTCCCCGCATGGCAGGCAAAAATTCCCAAGTTATCCGGATGCACTTGAAGCAGCTGAAAAACTCGGCAGGGAAATAGTGCTTGAATATATGAAAGAAGCCGGTCTGGATCGCGAAGATGTTAAAGTGGAAGTCAGCAAGCAGGAAATCAAACTCCATGAAGGTAGTGGCTTGCCTGTTGAGACCAAGCTGACATTTGTGGGTATAGGAATGCCGGAGATTGAAAAATAAGGAGATTGGAATGCAATTATCCAAACTCCTTTGCTTTATTGGTATCCATGAATGGAAAAATACCGGAGGCTATTCTGATTTCTCTTCCAGTGTTGCAGAGAAACATTATTTCTGCAGAAGATGCGGAAAACGCAAGAGGAACATCAGCACAAAACAATGATAGTTATGCTAATTTATTCGAATGTATTGGTAAACTTTAATACCATCTTTTCCTTTTGCAGAATGGATACCTATGATAATCTCCTCTTCCAAACCCTTTGAAGAAATCCTGGAAAACCTCGATGATCCCGGCAAGATATTTGTGCTGGGCTGCGGAGTCTGTGCCACCAAGTTACATGTAGGCGGGGAACCTGAAGTTGAGGCTATGTGCCGCAAATTAAGGAATGCGGGAAAAGAAGTAATTGGTGGAGGAGTTGCAAAGGCTGCCTGCAACATTAAATCAAAGGAGAGTTTGCTGGAGAATGATCCTGCAATCGAAAGAGCCGACACCATTATAGTAATGTCCTGTGGCAGCGGTATTTCAGTGGTTTCCTCTCTTGTGGATGTTCCGGTGCATCCTGCAACAAACACCAATTCACTGGGTGGATATTCAGAAGGCCATGTCAGAAAAGACCTGTGTGCCATGTGTGGCAGCTGTATTGCAGATTTTTTTGGCGGTGTCTGCCCGACGGCCCGCTGTCCCAAGGGTCTTATGAATGGTCCCTGCGGCGGTGCAATGCAAGGTAAATGTGAAGTTGACCCTGACAGGGATTGTGCCTGGGAATTGATATACTTAAGGCTCAAAGAGATTGGCCGACTGGACCTGCTGGAGAGGATTTTCGAGCCGAAGGAATATAATGGCTGAGTATTACTATTTCCTTTTCCTGCTTCGATGAGTTTAAAAACCAATGTCACATATTATCCTGCCATGCCCTCTGCCTTCAAGGAAAAATTGCTGTCCGATGAATTTATAGTAACGTCAGAGATATCACCACCCAAAGGTGTGGATGTCTCCTCGGTCTTTGAGGAAGCAGGACTGGTACGGGATTACGTGGACGCTTTTAACGTTACCGATAATCAGCGTGCGATTATGCGCATGTCTCCCCTGGCAATGGGTCACCTGTTAAAGGAACAGGGGCTGGATGTTATTATGCAGTTTACATGCAGGGACCGTAATCGTCTGGCTCTCCAGTCCGACCTGCTCGGGGCTTATGCAATGGGTATGGAAAATGTCTGTATAATGTCCGGGGACTATCCGACAAAAGGGGATAATCCCGGTGCAAAACCGGTGTATGATCTTGATTCGGTACAACTGCTTGGGACAATTAATCGGCTGGAGAAAGGATTCGATATTGCAGGTAATCCACTGGAATCAGTTCCCTCTTTTACAAAAGGGGCGGTATGCAATACCGAACCTGATCTGCCGCTACAGCTAATGAAACTTGAAAAGAAAGCACGTATGGGAATTGATTTTTTCCAGACCCAGGCCGTCTATGATATCGGGCATTTTGAGACATTCATGGACAGTATTTCTCATATGGAGGTACCGGTGCTTGCAGGACTCATTCCTCTCAAATCCGCCCATATGGCCCGTTTCATGAACGAAAAGATACCGGGTATCCGGGTTGATGATGAACTGATAGCACGCATGGAATCCTCGACAGATCCTGCAGAAGAAGGCCTTCTAATATGTGCTGAACAAATTCGTGAATTAAAGAAGGTGTGCAGGGGTATCCATCTTATGCCCATTGGCCATTACGGGCATATCACGGCCCTCTTTGAAATGGCCGGTTTACATGAAAAACACTGACCCTTTTAGGGATTATTATGCTTACACAGATCGATCATGCCAAAAACGGTGAATTGACCGCTGAGATGCAGCAGGTCGCAGTACAGGAAAACATGGATCCTGACATGGTACTATCCCGTGTCGCAAGGGGCAGCCTTGTAATCATGACAAGACAGGGCAATCCTCCGGTTGCAATCGGGGAAGGGGCAACCACCAAGATCAATGTAAATCTCGGCAGTTCCGCTGCGAGCATTGATCCCTCCTCAGAGATTGAAAAAGCCCTGATTGCAGAAAAATACGGTGCCGATACCATAACCGATCTTTCAATGGGAGGAGACATCCCGCAGATTCGCAAAGCAATTATTGAAAACACCACCTTGCCATTGACCACGGTCCCTGTTTATCAGGCAGTTGTCGAATGCGGACTGAAAAATGTCACTTCAACTGACATACTTTCTTATCTCAGATCCCAGGTATCCGAAGGTATCAGCTCCGTTGTATTGCACTGTGTGGAAAAACAAATGCTTGAAGAAGTGAAGGGTTCAGGCAGGCTGATGGGTATGGTTTCCAAAGGAGGCTCATTTACCAGTGTCTTCATGCTTGTCAGTGGCTGTGAAAACCCGTTTATTGAGAACTTCGATGAGGTCATGGAAATTCTCCGGGATAAGGATGTGGTGCTGTCTCTGGGTAACACTATGAGAAGTGGCTGTATCCATGACAGGCCGGACCCGGCCCAGCTGATGGAGATGGAAAAAAATGCAGCCCTTGCAAAACGCGCCAATGAGCAAGGCGTACAGGTAATCATAGAAGGGATGGGTGGCCATGTGGCAGCAGCCTCCATCCCTGGATACGTTGAGACGTATCGTTCCAAATCCCCTCATCCCCTTTTTGTGGCAGGTCCCCTGCCTACGGATATTGCCCTGGGCTATGATCATATCGCAGGGGCTGTAGGGGCAAGTATGGCAAGCGGTGCCGGTGCCGATTATCTTTGTTACATAACTCCTTCCGAACACCTTTCCCTGCCAACCCCGGATCAGGTGAGGGAAGGCCTTGTTGCTTTCAAGATAGCGGCCCATATAGGTGACTCGATGAAATATGGTATGGCAGAAAAAGATCGTCTGCTTGCAAAAAGACGCGCCAGTTTTGATTGGGAAGGGCAGATGGAACTTGCTTTTGATCCGGATCGTCCAAGGGATTTCTGCCCGATGGAGGGGCCTTGTTCAATGTGCGGGGAATACTGTGCCATCCAGATAATGGGGGAATATCTTGCAGAAGGTGAATAAATCCCCTTCAATGCAGCTTATTGGTGTCAGGACTCCCCTAATAAATTCCGGGGACAATGTTGTAGATGTACTTTCAAAAGTTTTTGCAGAACAATCCCTCACTCTGGAAAATGGTGACGTGGTAGTGCTGGCCGAATCTGCGGTTGCTACAGCTGAAGGAAGGGTAGTAAATCTTTCAGACATAAGTCCCACACAACAGGCACTGAAACTGGCCCACCGCTACAGTCTCGATCCACGGGAAATGGAACTGGTGCTGCAGGAATGTGATGAAGTATTCGGAGGGGTGCCAGGTGCAGCACTGACTATAACGAAAGGAAACCTTTCTCCCAATGCAGGAATTGATGGTTCCAATGCCCCGGCTGGCCACGTTGTCCTGCTTCCCGAGGATGCCGATAAAAGTGCTTCAGTTATCAGGAAAGGACTCAGGGAAAAATTTGGATGTGATATCGGTGTAATTGTGGGTGACAGTCGCACCCAGCCCCTGCGCCTGGGGTGTGTGGGTGTGGCGCTTGGCACCTCCGGTTTGATTCCGGTTGAGGATGCCAGGGGGGAGAGTGACCTGTTTGGAAATACCCTGCATATTACTCATAAGGCTGTGGCAGATAATATCATGTCTGCCTGCCAGCTTGTAATGGGTGAGGCTGGAGAAAGTGTTCCCTGCGTAATTGTGAGGAATGCACCTGTAATGTTGGTGGATGAAGATGTGCCTATGCCTCTCTTTTCCAGGGAAGAATGTATGTATTATAGCAATATTCGTATGAACGGTACATCGAAACCCTGATTCTTGCACCAGCAAATTTATATAGGATAAAAACATGATTTTGTATGGTTGGTGCAACACCGTGCAACCCACGGTAAAGCATTTCAAAGATACTGTTGTAGATATATATGGTAATATTCAAGGTGATATCGGATGAGTAATGTTGTATTATATGATTTCAGCGCCACCTGGTGTGGCCCATGCAAGATGCAGAAACCAATTCTTGAGAACCTGGAGAAGGAACTCGGCGACAAGGTCGATATTAAGGAAGTTGATGTGGACCAGAGTCCGGATCTTGCCGGGAAATATGGAATTCATGCGGTACCTACCCTAATCATCGAAAAAGATGGTTCGGAAATTAAAAGGTATACCGGTGTAACCAGTGCCGATATACTGAGTGCTGAACTGAATAAATTGTTCTGATACATTCTCCTTTTCTTTTATCTTCTTTTTTCGGAAATGGTAAATAAGTTGTAATCCTTTCCTGTCCTGAGGTATTACAAGTGCAGCGTTTGGTCAGGATGGGTATGATGCCGTATAGGCAAAAAAACGCCCGTGGAAGTTTCAAGCCCCATCTGGCTGTAAAGTTCAGAAGTGAAGAAGGGAATTTGCGTTCTTTTTTTATTGATTCTACAAGGGTTGCGGCAAAATATCCGCAGCCAGACGCTTATTTGATAACCCATGCCCATTCTGACCATCATGGAAGTTCAGCAATGCTTTCTGAGTGCTCAATATGCACGGAAAAAACCATGAATGCCCTGGAGGTACGGCATAGTCGTAACTTTAAAGGCAATTTGACAGGGGAAAATGGGCTTATTGAGCATAGGGGAGTAAAAATCCAGACCTATCCAACCCATCACACCGATGGTTCTGTGGCCTTTGGGTGGGAAAATGAAAATGGGATGCGTATTCTTGCAACAGGTGATGTGAAGGATGCCTCAAATCTTCCCTCTTGTGATGTACTCATAACCGAGGCAAATTATGGAGATCCTGCTAACCTTTCCTGTTATTTTGAGGATGACCTGGAAGGATTATATGCGGCTCTTGAATCTCCCCAGGATGTAGCATTTGGCGCGTATCCCTTCGGGAAGGCGCAAAGAGTTGTCAGACTGATCAGGCAATCAGGTTATGAAGGGCCAATAGGGATGGATGATAAGTCGCAGGAACTTACACAAAACCTGCTTGAGGATGCAGGTGAACTTGTTTCAATGGGTGCAGGAGCTGGAGTCAATGTTGTTTCTCCGGGCAAACTCGAAGAACTTCCCCTTTATATGTCCAAATACATGATTACAGGACGCCGGGACCATAGGTTTCCTTCCATTAATATCAGCGACCACCTGGATGCTTCAGGCCTGGAAAAAATGGTTCTGGATATCGATCCTGAATTTGTGGTTGTTTATCATCCCGGGGGACATCGTCCCTCTAGATTTGCTTGTCATCTGAATTCATTGGGTTATGATGCCGTTTGCCTTGCGGATATCAATAATGTTGTCAGCAATGAATTTATGTAATAGGTGATCACCTATGAATAAACGTTTATATAGGTTATTGTGTTGTATGTTCATTTATAATATTCATTCAGGAGAAGATGCCCCTTGAAAAATAAAGCAAATAAATCAAAAAAGGAAAATAAGCCTGCTGAAGGGGAAAAGGCTTCTGCTGCAGAAGTGACCACAGCTACGAAGGTCATGACCCCCGAGGAGAAGAGAGCAGCTCATGTTGAGGGTATCGTGAAGACTGCAGTTGCTGCTTTTATAGGAATTTTCGCAGGTATCATAGCATTCAACGTACTGGGAATAGGAGCGGACACAAAATGGTATGCTATCCTTGTAATTGTTGCAATACTTGCCTATTACGCCCAGCGCCTGATTTACCCAAAGATCAATATCGATACCAAGGAATTTGGTATGAAAGATTGGTTTTACGTAGAGTTCATAGTTATTGATTTTTGCCTTGTCACATGGACATTACTTTTGAACTGATATCCACTCTTGTCTGGCAGGTATTTTGATATGCGAATTGCAGTACTGAATAAAGATAGATGTCAGCCCAGAAGATGCAGCCACGAGTGTGAGAAATATTGTCCCCGCGTCAGGACAGGCGATGAAACCATCATTTTTGGAGAAGACGGGAAACCCATTATTTCAGAAGAAATGTGTGTGGGTTGTGGTATATGCGTCAATAAATGCCCCTTTGATGCCATTATGATCATTGGCCTGCCCGAGGAACTGGATAAACCAATCCATCGCTATGGTACCAATGGCTTTGCACTCTATGGCCTGCCTTCAGTTGAAACCGGCAGGGTAACCGGTATTCTGGGGCCCAATGGTATCGGTAAAAGTACCTGTGTGCAGATTCTTTCAGGAAATATGATCCCCAATTTTGGTGGTGAGGAAGGAAGCTGGGATGAGGTACTTGAATATTATTCAGGAACCTCTATGTATGAATATTTCAGCAAGGTTGCAGAAGGCACTATAAAAGTTTCCCAGAAACCCCAGTATGTGGATATGATTCCCAAAGCTTTCAACGGCAAAACCCGTGAATTGCTTGAAAAAACAGATGAATGCGGCAGGCTGGATGATCTTGTGAACAAACTCGGCTTGTCTCATATAATGGATCGCAATATCGGGGACTTGAGCGGAGGGGAACTCCAGAGGGTAGCGATTGCTGCGTGTGCTGCCAAAGATGCCGATTTCTACTTTTTTGATGAGATCAGTCCCTATCTTGACATTTACCAGCGTATAAAAGTGTCCCAGTTAATTCAGGAAATTTCACAGGACAAGGCCGTACTTGTTGTAGAACACGATCTGGCAATTCTGGACATGCTCTCTGATGTGGTACATGTTGCTTATGGTATGCCTTCCGGCTATGGTGTGATTACTCATCCCAAGGGGGTGCGCATTGCCATCAATCAGTATCTCAAAGGTTATCTTCCTGAGGAGAATGTGCGTGTCAGGCCTGAAAGTATTAATTTTGAGGTTCATCCTCCAAGAGCGGAAAAGGAAGTCGGCACACTTGTGGAATATGAGGGCTTTTCCAAGAGTTATGATAAGTTTAGTCTCAAAGCCGATGAAGGTTCCCTTAGAAATGGTGAAGTGCTAGGTGTTGTCGGTCCCAATGGAATCGGTAAGTCCACTTTCGTAAAGGTCCTTGCGGGCGAGGAGGAACCGGATGGTGGAGAGATGGATTTTGATATATCCATTTCCTATAAGCCCCAGTATGTCGTAGTTGATCAGAATCTGCCGGTTAAGTATTTCCTGAGGGGAATCTCCTCAAAGGTCGACACCAGTTACTATGAGGCCGAGATTGCCAAACCTCTCCAGCTTGAAAGACTCTATGACCGCATGCTGACAGACCTCAGTGGTGGTGAACTACAGAGGGTTGCAATAGCAGCCTGTTTGACCAGGGATGCAGACATGTATATTCTGGATGAACCCAGTGCTCATCTTGATGTAGAGCAGCGTTCCCAGGCCACCAGGACCATCAAGCGTTTTGCCGAGAACAATAAGAAAACCGCCATGGTTGTAGATCATGATATTTACATGATCGATATGCTAAGTGAAAGGTTGATTGTGTTTGAAGGTGAGCCGGCTGTATATGGTGAAGCTCATTCCCCGACCGGCATGCAGAAAGGAATGAATATATTCCTCTCCAATCTGGACATAACTTTCCGCCGCGATGAAGACACATCCCGACCCAGGGTCAATAAAAAGGATTCACATCTGGACAGGTTGCAAAAATCCAGAGGCGAATATTATTATTACAATCTGGATGAATGAGTGCAATTTTTCATGAGTGATGATTGTAGTTATTCAGACATTCGTTTACGTCCCTGTGGGTATGTTCATGAATGTGCAGGTGGACATGTCCTTGCCACTTTCTATCGTTTTTGTTAATTCGTCAACTGCTTCATTGATTCTTAAGGGCAATTTCTTGCAGTCATATCCAAAACATGTGAGTACCTGGAAGAGCTTGAATACATCGGGTGCCTCCAGATTGTTATCCCTGAGTAATTGCCAGTCTGAAAATATTTCGCGAGGCGTACCTTCGGCAATTATTTCCCGATTTGTAACTATTCAGCCTAGCTCGTTTCCACCACGCTGACTTCTCTATCTGCGCTCAATTCTGCAATAATGGAATAAGTGGAATCCCATAGAATATTTCACTGATCGAGTCTATAACAGATACAGATTTCTTGTTGACAGCAGAAACGTAACCCCTAAGGCGGCAGAAATTCCTTGTACCCTTTTCGCTACGGAAAGTACCTGATATCTTCTGCTGTACTTTCGTCATCCTGATGTCTCTTTCCTCCTGATTGTTATCAAAGGGAACGTTTGGGTAGTACATAATCTGCATGATATCTTCCTTGTATCCTATAAACCGATCCAGCAAATTCTTTACCGTGGTTTGCTTTTTAGGTCCTTGTTTTCCAGACTGAACATTTGATTCAAGGTCTGGAGGATTTTCACTTATCCCAAAACAAATGACGTGACCCTAATCTTCACTTAACCTTTGATTTGACTCCGGATCTAAAAGACCATTATTAACATGATGTTTGATGCACATCAACAGATCTGGCATTATCTTTGGCCATTGTTGATCACTATTTTCAGAAGCTCCACTCCCTCAATAGATGCGCATTTCATAATGAATGCTTCCAATCGTATTTGTTGTAAGGTTTCCAGAAATTATGAGTTGCAACACTAGTGTGACCTGGTAGAATACCCATGTGTTCATTGCATCTGAACCTCTCTTTTTATGTGGGAAATAATATTTCAGTTTGTTCGTCCCCGCCACATGGAGCCAATCACGAGTTGCATTAATCCTCATCCCAGTTTCATCCAGATTGATCACAGGAGATTGTTTAAGGTATTGTTCATTTTGTTTTCAAAACCTTCAAGTTTTGCAAAGCAACTGCGTTCTGTGTTCATTATTGTCGCAGGACTTATTCTGCATCCTAAAATATCAGAGAACAATACGGTAGCAGGCTTAATCTATCCCATAAATATATATGACACTATTTCCATTCATGTAAGTGTTACGAATGAGAACAAATTTCATATTGAATTTTGTTCAATTAACAAAAAGAGGAATTAAAATGCATATACCAGATTCATTTATGCCTTTAAGTCAGGCAATGATTTATTGGGTCATTGCCCTCCCATTTATTTTTATGTCCGTCAAATGGGCTCGAAAAGAACTTGATGACACAAAAGTACCTATACTGGCAGCTCTTGCAGCTGGTATTTTTGCAATACAGGCTCTAAATATTCCAATCGGCATGGGTACCAGTGGTCATATGATCGGGGCAGCTCTTGTGGCTATTATCTTCGGAAGCCCCTTTGCAGGTGTACTTGTACTCACACTTGTCCTGCTTGTGCAGGGTTTTGTATTTGCTGACGGTGGTATCACTGTAATGGGCGCAAATATCCTTAACATGGGCGTAATTTCTGGATTTCTGGGCTATTACACATTTGTCGCTCTCAGGAAAAGCAAGCTCAGTATAACAATTTCCGCCTTCATCGGTGCATGGCTTGGTCTATTCGTATCTGCCCTTGCCTGTGCTGTTGAAATGTACATTGCAGGAACCTTCCCGCTTGCTGCAGGACTTACAGCAATGGGTCTGTATCATCTGATAATAGGGTTCGTAGGCGAAGGTCTTATCACTGCCATAGTGATAACAGCAATCCAGAAATCAAGGCCGGATCTTCTTGATAACTCCTTTCTGAGTGCAGAGTCAGGAGGTGTGACAGCATGAGTGAGATCATGTCAGAAAACAACATGAAGTTCCTTTACGCAGGTATTGCCATTGCATTGCTAATATCCGTCCTTGCACCTTTTATTGCATCTCAGGACCCTGATGGTCTTGAGAGTGCATCCTATGATGTAATTGATGAAGTAAAGATGGCCGCCATGGAAGAAATGGATCCGGTCTTCGAGTCACCAGTGCCTGATTACGCGATTGAAGGCCATGGTAAGACGGGTGAAGTGGTAGCTATCGTCTCTGGCACTCTCATGATGTTGGTCATTGCTTTTGTCATCGGAAAATTAGTAAAGAAATGATCCTCTGCCTTTAAGCGTTGCGTTTGGTGTGGAGTATTTATACCTTCTTTTAATTTTTTGCATCTCTGTAGAAACCCTTTCTTCTAATTTCCACTAATAATTACTTTTATAAGAACAATTCCCAATGTGATTTTAGCCATAAAAACACAAAGGTGATGAATGTATTTTGTTCCAGATTGGAAATCTGGAATTCCCATTAAATCTGTGATTTGATGGCATGTCAAGCGATTAATTAAACTTTATTGATACAGCTTGTCTGTAGCTGTATATCTCATCTTCCAATCCACAGTTGTAAGTATCCCAAACGAAAATATACTCAACATCAGTTAATGACACTGGTATTGATCAAAGAGTACACAGGTAAGAACTATAGAGATGTTGTTAACCTTGTTGAGTTAGTTAAACTTGTTGAATTAATGGTATATCGTCGAAAGATGAGAGATGAATTTGATGAAAATATATACCATTATAGAAACCTGGCAGAGACGATGTTTTCTGTTTTGGAAAGGAAGTATAGAGAAGAATTGAGGACAAGGAAATACAGAAATCAGGTCAAAGAAGTTAAGTTCAAGTTCTTATTCCATAATATAGGTCGGGCAATCTCTGTTTCAGTAATTATTCAAATGAGTTTTTCTACAGAGCCTTTTTTACATAACAGCAGAAAATATCAAAATTACGGTTGTTGCTAAGAAAAAGAAAACATCCTTGAATCTTAATTTGTTACTGTGCATATAGATGTTGGCAGTATCATTCCCGTAACCCCTGCATAACATGCTGATGTACGTTCGCTCCCCCTGTTCATAGGAGCGGATGAACAAAGAACTGATTGTATATCCCACCTGCTCAAGTATCCATCTGCGCGGTGCATTTTTGTTCCATATGTCAAAAAGGCGGGTCTGTTGGGCTGTCCTGATGCGCTTGAGCATTATCCAGAATACGAAGAGATACCTTACCATCATTGTCAGCAGAAGCGTGAATTCCCTGGGAATTCCAAGGCGCCTTGCGGATACGACCATTTCGTTCATCTTCATTGTGGAGGAAAGAAGTACGATGGCTGTCACACAGACTGTGTATTTTGCAAGAAGTGTCAATCCGAAGTATGTGCCTTCATAGGTCATTGTGATGCCAAGCGGGAGCTCTGTATATACTGTGAACGTATCAATGAAAGGTTGTCTCACAAAGGGTTGAATCAGGACTATTGACAGTCCAAATGGCAGCACTGCAAGGAATCTGACCAGCACGTAGAAAAGATTCAGTCTTGCTAGCAGTATCAGGATGATAAGGTACAATTCAATTATTGCAAGGCGAATGAAATTGCTGTCATCTATGCGCGGAAGGCTTACTGCAAAGACTATTATTGCAATTGTCACAAGTATCTCGACCCTGCCGTCAAGGCCGTGAACGGGACTGTTCTTGTAGGATTCTCTCTCGATATCGGTAAGCGTTATCTGCATTTTCCTGCCTGCATTCCCAGAAGACGAAGTATTTCATCCCTTGCATCGTGTGGTGTTATCTTTATATCCACCTCGATTCCACTCTCCAGCAGCAGCTCGAAGACCTCTGCGATTCTGGGCATCCTCAGGTGTGCATGTTCCAGTATCTCATGTTTTTTGAATATCTCTCTGGCGGTTCCCTCTGCTTCAATCCTTCCATGGTGGATAACATAGACCCTGTCAGCAAATAGAGGTACGATATCAACGTCATGGGTTGAAAGTATTACAGTTATTCCCATATCTTTGTTCATTTTCTCTATCACACTGATTACCTTATTGGCGGTCAGCGGATCCAGTCCCGCAGTGGGTTCATCAAGTACTACTACCTGCGGTCGCATGGCCAATATACCGGCGATTGCCACAAGTTTTTTCTGCCCTCCGCTCAGGTGATGAGGTGAGCGTTCTTCAAAACCTGACATGTGTACAAGTTCAAGGGCTTCGGAGACTCTGCTCTCAACCTCCTTGATGGGAAGTCCCATGTTCATTGGTCCAAAAGCAACATCCTGCTCGACAGTAGGTGCCAGTATCTGATCATTGGGGTCCTGGAATACGATCCCCACGGTCTGTCTCACTTCTTTTATGTTCTTCCTGGAGATCTTCTGTCCATTGACAATAACCTGGCCTGAACTTGGTTTGAGTATGCCGTTCAGATGTTTGAAAAGTGTTGACTTTCCTGCACCATTCGCTCCGAGGAGTGCTATCTTCTCTCCGGGGTATATCCTCAGGTTTACATTGTCAAGAGCTCTTGTTTTGCTGTTTGCGTAGAAATATGAGGTTTCTTTAAGCTCTATCAAAGGGCTATCACTTGTCATGTTGATCGATCACTGTGCTTCTTACGGGAAAATGAGATACTTTTCAGGATGGAATTTTTGGTTCTACATAAGGACGCTGTTATAAATAGTTGTTTAGTATTACCTATTTCACCGTTTATCATATTCATTTATTGTGTCTGTGATCTGTTGGTCAGTCCGGAGTTAAGAATATACTATCTTTACGAATCCCAATAAGAAGTCAGAGGCACGAAAATACATCTAGTAACAGGACAACACATAATAAATTGATGTTCAAAAACTCCGCACATACATTACGATTTTCCGTGTTTTCTCAAAATATGATCTTATCAGTCTTTTGTACTCTTCCTGTAGGATTATTATATATAGGAAAAGCAATAAGTGTTACTAATATTTATTATTTTGTGATTTAATTGCATGTAGTATAGGCTAATCAAGGCTGAATTTATGCTTTCATATCACCTTTTCTTAAGATATTGAAAAAAAATTAAGCACATGCCCCGGTGTCATGCGGGGTATGCACATAAAAAACATAGAAACTCTGCACATCCCTTTTCTTAAGGAATGTTGCCTTTTCCCGATCCTCGATATGCTGGGCAAATACAATCCATTTGCCGTCGGAAGTTTCCCTGCAATCAGTGATCCGGGGTATGTCGCATTCTCTTTTATCCTGCAGCACTACGTGTGCATTGACAAAGGAATCATGCGGCATGTCATGTAGCATATGTCTCACTGGTGAGGCATACGCATGCCTGCTGTACATCATACAACCACTCCCGTTTTTAGTCAACAATAGAATGTATTTATTGTACGTATATGTAATTTACGAAGTAGGTACTGTATTTCTACAGCAATATTTAATACAATAATGGTTCATTGTCAATTGCATGCTCACAAAAAGAATCATCCCGTGTCTTGATGTAACCCTGGATGAAGCCGGCGGGACCGTAGTTAAGGGTGTGGAATTCCTTGACCTCAGGAAAGCCGGTGATCCGGTGGAACTGGCAAAACGCTATAATGAACAGGGCGCTGACGAACTGGTTTTCCTGGATATCACGGCATCCCATGAAGGCAGGGATACCATGATCGATGTAATACAGCGCACAGCCAACGAGGTTTTCATTCCCCTGACAGTGGGGGGAGGAATTGGTTCGGTGCAACGTATCCGTGAAATCCTGCGTGCGGGTGCGGATAAGGTCTCCATCAACACCGCCGCGGTCAAAAGCCCTGGACTTGTGCGGGAAGGTGCGGACATATTCGGCTCCCAGTGTATTGTTGTTGCTATTGATTGTAAGCGTAATACAGATGTAGACAATAATCCTGACAAAACAATCATAGAACTTGAAGACGGAAGCCGTGTATGGTATGAGGTCGTGATCTACGGCGGACGCAAACGTACCGGTATCGATACTGTACAGTGGGCCAAACAGGTGGAAGAACTGGGTGCGGGTGAGATCCTGCTAACCAGCATGGACCGTGATGGTACCTATGATGGTTTTGACCTGCCGATAACCCGCAAACTGTCCGAGGAACTGGAAATCCCGATTATTGCTTCCGGCGGTGTGGGTGGCCCTGAACACATGAAGGAAGGGTTTGTAAAAGGTAAAGCCGATGCAGGACTGGCTGCCAGCATTTTCCACTTCGGGGAATATACGGTTGATGATGTGAAAAAACACCTGCGTAAGAACAACGTGCCTGTACGACCCTGAGGTGGCAGTAATGGAAATAGCAGCCTTCCAGCAACTGATGCGTGACCTCTATCTGGAGAACGACAAAAGACGAGGAAAAACAGCGACCACCCTCTGGTTGGTGGAAGAAGTGGGTGAGTTGGCCGAGGCTATCCGGCGGGATGACCCGGAGAGCATCCGGGAGGAATTGGCTGACTGTTTTGCATGGATTGGGGCACTGGCAAATCTCTACGGGATAGATCTGGAAGAGGTATTCAACGAAAAATATCCACAGAGTTGTCCTACCTGTGGAAAGAATCCGTGCATCTGCACGGATTGATATATTCATTCATATAATAACAAATTTGTTTGATAGTCTCTGTATTTTTGTGAAGATCTAGTTGTATCAGTACGAAGGGAGGAATGATTTATCCGTCATTCATCCATTCTGGATATTTGATTTTTACTGCTGTATGCAATGATTGCTATTGTCATTTCAGTTTTCAAAAAAATATCAAGGAAAATAATGACGATGCTACATTATTACCGGTAAACCAATTGTGCAACAGGAGGTGACAAAGATTCCTTTAAGTTCACCCCACAATTTCAATCTGTGAAACTCCACTTATCTCAATCTCAGGTGTGCCCTTGTAATCCTTGATCTTGCCTGTCACCAGCACATCCTTACCTTCATAGTAAGTATCAGGAGATTGGGGGAAATTTGACCAGCTGTCCTGCCATATTATTACAGTGAAGTAACCTTTGTAAGGATCATGGAAATTCAGATAGATTATGCCATCCTCTTCATTTTTAGCTGTTGATACCACCCTGCCTTCAACCGTGTTCACCTCACCTACATGGCTGCCTGCTTCCAGATAAGAAATAACTGCGGTATTGTTATTTTTCGAATAGGACCAAATCCCTAATTTCTCAGTTCTTGCATGTTGCTGGGCTTCAGCAAAAATATGCTGATACTTCGTGTCGGGCTCATAGGCCCTGGCCAGAGCCAAACCTTCTTCCACAAGCTCCCTGTTTACCAGTTCACCGTCAAGCCAGACATATCTCAAGAGACGGCCATAAGTATCCCGGTTACTGCTATCCCCTTCCAGCAAAACCTGTTTACCTTCGATCCGGTTGGACAAATAATCTTTTGCCTTGGTATAATAGGGTTCATCCACCTCCGGTGTATCTATCCCGATTAGTCTTACTTTCTCCCCGGAATCCGTCACGAAAGTATCCCCATCTATCACGCTGGCAACCGTTGTGGTCGAATTCCCGATCTGGCTTTCCTCCGAAGAAAGACATCCACACGAAATAAGTATGAGAAGAGCAACGACCATAATTAATGACTTTTTAAACATAGGAGGAAAATAATTCTACTACTATTAAAATATAATTGTATTCCGGGCAATCTTTATTTTTGATGGGGGATTATTGGTTGGTATGAAAATACCGGCTAGAAAAATCCTTTTCGTACTACTTGCCGTCATGATATTTTTCACCAGCACCTCCCTTGCAGATATTGAAAAAATATCAGACAAACCCTGGGACCACAGCCCCATATCCGTATATATAGATGATAAGGATACACCTGAACACTACAGTCCCACCTACAGAGAACAGGTAGAAATTGCCCTGGATTACTGGGAAAAAGGTGGAAACGGGGCCCTCAGTTACCAGCCTGAATTCAAAATCATCGATAATCCTGACGCAGACATAAATGTTCGCTGGGTGGAGAATCTTGAAAAGGTAGAGGGAGCCGGTGAAGGAGTGGCTGGATACTGTAGACCCACCATTGTCGGGAACAAATACCTGCATGCTGAAATAGTGCTTGAAGCAGGAAACTACCAGGGGTTTTCCTGGGTGCAATATGGTGATGCAAATATGCAGGAGGTGTCCAAGCACGAAATAGGACATGCCCTGGGACTGGGACATAGCACAGAAAGAGGAGATATCATGTATCCCAGCTATGAACAACGTGATAACATCAATCCCCTTCTATTAGAATCCACTTTCCCCTACCTGATAGGTGCAATAATAGTAATCGTAACCATAATAGGATACCACGGGATTGGATGGAGAAAAATGCGCAAGCAACGCAAACAAATCGAGAAGGAGGTTTTTAAAGGCAAAGAATGAATATGCAGCAGCTGTGTTGCGACATCATGAAATATCTCGCAGGCGAGTATGTGGATTTCCTGAAATATGATCCGGACCTTACACATCTTACAAAGTTCCAGCGGGAAGTCCTGGAAGCCACCCGCAAAATCCCTTACGGACAAACACGCACATACGGGCAACTGGCAGAAGACATTGGAAAAAGCAAAGCAAGTCGGGCAGTCGGCCGGGCACTTAACAAAAATCCCTACCCCCTGATAATACCCTGCCACAGAGTAGTTGCTAAAAATAATATAGGTGGCTATGCAGGTGGCAAAGAATTAAAGAAAAAATTACTGGAAATGGAAAAAGCCATTAATTACGATGAATCAGTTCGTTAAGTTGATATACGGGAACTGAAAATTATACCCCTGACTTATCAGATGCTCATAATTTATCAAAGGAGTATAATCACATGAAACAACAGGTTGAAGTAAAGGAACTCAAGGAAGGCAAGTACGTAATTATCGATGACGAACCATGCATTATCAAGGGCCTGTCAAAATCCAAACCCGGAAAACATGGTTCTGCTAAAGCAAGGATTGACGCAGTTGGTATATTCGATGGACAAAAACGCTCAATCGTAAGCTCCGTTTCCTCAAAGACCTTTGTGCCTATTGTCGAAAGGAAAAGTGCACAGGTACTTTCCGTCACAGGAAACATCGCCCAGCTCATGGACATGGAAGACTATTCCACCTTCGAAATGGAAATCCCCGATGAATACAAGGATAGGGTGAACGAAGGGGGAGACATTTCATACATAACCGCCATGGGTAAAATGAAGATAGACCTGCGTTAAATAATGAAATGTTCTACCAGCCCCTTATGATGGACGCCCTGTGGGATTACGGGGCCGCAAAATATGTTATATTCGGAGTCCCTTTTGACGGGACTTCCTCTTACAGGCCGGGAAGTCGCAGGGCTCCGGATGCTATGAGACAGGCGTCTGAAAATTTTGAAAGTTACAATCCTTTTTTTGATATTGACCTTGCATCTATTCCGATCCATGATGCAGGCAACCTTGAAGTTTATTCTTCTGTTGATGAAACCCTCAGGGACCTTTACTATGATACCAGGGACATCGTAAAAAATGAAAAAATCCCCATTATGATAGGGGGAGAACACTCTCTTACCCTTTCCACCATTAAAGCCTGTACAAAAGACGATGATGACATTGGAGTGATCGCACTGGATGCCCATTTTGACCTGCGGGAAGAGTTTGGCGGAGTGAGAAATAACCATGCGTGCGTCAGCCGGCATATATTAGAAGAGGCCACCGACAGGTATGTATCCATTGGAACAAGGAGCGGACCCCGGGGCGAATGGGATTTTGCAAAAGATAATCACATATCCTATTACACCCCGGAAAATGTGAAAGAATACTCTGCCAAAAAACTTGCTACAAAGGTTATGAAAGAAATAGGAACCTCACAATTCTACCTTTCTCTGGATATGGACTGTCTGGACCCTGCTTATGCCCCTGCAACAGGTACTCCTGAGCCCTTTGGCCTTGATCCCTGGCAGGTAAGGGACCTGATACATGCTTTTGCCCCCCACACAGTTGGTTTTGATATTATGGAAATTGCTCCGGACTATGACAGTGGACAGACAGCCCTGCTCGGTACAAAACTACTAAGGGAATTCATAGCCGCACATGCAGCCGGCAATATCCAATAAGCATCAATTAGATATATACCCTCAAACCTAACTGGCGATTATGAGTGAAGAGATCGAGACCACATGCCCTGCATGCTCACCACAGGAATTCGTGTGGCACGACATACTGAAGGATGGACAGAACATGCTTGTCCGGTGCCAGGTTTGCGGTGATGTACATCCCACAGAGATCGAGACAGAGAAGACCCTCCCCGTAAGATTAGTAATCAGTCGAGGGGATGAATCATTCAAGACAAATGCACTTTTTGAAGAGACACAGGTCATCACGACAAACGAAGAATTGGTTGTGGAGGACCAGAACGGTGAAGATGTATACCCCATACAGATCACTTCCATCGAAACACCTACAAAACGTGAAGAATACGCAAAGATTGCAGATGTTGAAACCATCTGGGCACGTGCGATTGATGAAGTCGATGTCAAAATATCAGTACAATCCATAGGAAATACCAATCCTCATACAAAAAGAGTATCCGGAGAAGAAATTTTTGAAGTCGGCCAGGAATACGAAGTTGGGGGAGAGCGCTTCAGGATCACAAGAATAAAGATACGTGGAGGAAAATTCAGGTTTAAAAGGGGAGACAAAGTAGAGGCCAAATATATAAAAAGAATCTTCGGCAGGGTGGCCTATAAGAAAGGCTGGGGAGGGGGCAGGACCGCTTGGAGTATGAAGAAAAACGTAAGGAACTGGTAAACCAGATCAGAAAAAAAGGAATCGGAAAACAGGTGCTTGAAGCTATGGGTAAAGTTCCCAGGCACCTTTTTGTTACCAAAGATCTTGAAGACTCTGCATATATTGATTCTCCCTTACCTATAGGGAACAGGCAAACGATTTCAGCACCTCATATGGTAGCCATAATGTGTGATGTCCTGAAAATAGAAGAGGGCATGAAGATTCTTGAAATCGGAACAGGTTCCGGTTATAATGCTGCTGTTATGGCCGAAATGGTGGGCGAAAAGGGACATATATACAGTATTGAAAGAATTCCTTTTTTAAAGCAATTTGCAGAAAATAACCTTAAGAGGGCGGGTTACACCAATGTTACTGTCATTGAAGCCGATGGCACTCTCGGTTATCCCCCACAGGCTCCATATGAACGTATGTGCGTAACTGCCGCAGCTCCGTCTATCCCTCATCTCCTTAAAGAACAACTTTCAGCGGGGGGAATTATGGTGATACCGGTTGGCAAATACATGCAAAACCTTATTCGTGTCCACAAACTTGGTGATGGAACCTTCAGTGAGGAAAACCTTGGCGGCGTTATTTTTGTACCTCTTATTGGAAGATACGGGTACAGAGAATATATTTAATGAAAATTACATACGATGGACATATATACAAGGGATCCATCTATATACGCATATATAGTGATGACGAATTAATCGAGGGATGGATATAGAAACAAGAAAAGTACAGCAAACCGGAGGTTCTACATACATTATTTCCCTCCCAAAACCCTGGGCACAGCGAATGGGAGTTGAAGCAGGTTCCAGAGTATCCGTCAGAAACCAACCCGATGGATCCCTTAATATAGCCACTCTGGACACCACAACAAAACCCAAAAAACGTAAGATGGAAATCACCAATTACAAGGGAGAAGACCTGATACGTAACATAATTGCTGCCTATGTTGCCGGTTACGACCTTATCGAACTTGTGTCCCCAAGAATACTTGCCGAGCAAAAAAAAATAATACGAGAAGTTTGCCACAAATTAATCGGCCCCGAAATCATCGAGGAAACCTCCAAAAGTGTCCTCATACAAGATCTACTCAACCCTGAAGAAGTTTCCATCAAAAAAAGTATCCGCAGAATGTACCTTATTTCCACTTCAATGCACAAGGACGCCATCCAGTCTCTCAGGACCGGTGAAAAAGACCTTGCACTTGATGTGATGCTCAGGGATGATGAAGTGGACAGATTGTTTTTACTTATCTCAAAACAGTTCCGCTCTCTGTTCAGAGGGACACGGCTTGCCGATACTACAGAGACATCCATTGATGAATATCATGACTTCCGACTTGTTGCAAGTTCCCTGGAAAGGATTGCAGACCATGCCCACAGAATCGCAGGAGTTACCAGAAAACTGCAAGGACCTGTTCCCGAAGAAATAATGGAGCCTATCGAAAAGGCGAGTGAGGAGGCACGCAACACTGTGGAAAAGGCAATTGATGCCCTCTATGGTTGTGATGTGAAACTGGCGAATAAAACCATTGAGAACATACAGCACATAAAAACCGATGTTGACAAACTCAATGCATCCTTTATGAAACTAAAAGACGTAGGGACTGTAGTCGGACTGGGGACCGTGGCCGATAGTATAGAGAGGACAGCAGAATACGGGACAAATATTGCTGAGACTGCTATAAATATGGCCATCGCCACTACAGAAGAAAGTGCCTGAATTGAAAAACAGACGCTTATTTATATAATGATAATATCAGAAATCACGAGGACAATTCCCACATCATAAATGGAGGAAATAGATGGGAGTAATAAGATCATTAAGAAGAAACTTCACAGGTCTCCTGAAGAAACTGCTCAATAAAAAAAGTGCAAGGATTGGCATTTATGGTCCCCCGAATGCAGGAAAGACCACCCTTGCAAATCGCATACTACGTGACTGGACAGGAGATGCCATGGGTTCGGTATCCAATGTTGCACATGAGACACGCCGTGCCAGGAGAAGAGAAGGGGTAACAATCAAAGGCAATGGTAATTCATTATCACTTGATATTATAGACACTCCCGGTCTTGCTACAAAGATAGATTTCCATGAATTCATGGAGCAGGGAATGAGTGAAGCAGAATCCAAACGCAGGGCAAAGGAAGCCACCGAAGGAGTAATTGAAGCGGTCAAATGGCTGGAAAGCCTTGACGGTATAATCCTTGTAATGGATGCAACCGAAGACCCATTTACCCAGGTAAATGTCACGGTCATTGGAAATATGGAAGCTCGTGGTCTTCCACTCTTAATCGCTGCCAACAAGATCGATCGTGAAGATTCATCACCTTCAACAATAAGGGAAGCATTCCCCCAGCATCCCCTCGTAGCCATATCTGCTCTTGAAGGGAAGAACATTGATACTCTTTATGAGGAAATTGCAAAGAGATTTGGGTGATTTGAAATGCAGGGTATTCAAATGGATTTACTTTCAGAGGATCGTCTTGCAAGGATGAGCCCTGTGGAAAAGGTTCGTTTCATCATTGATGAAGTCAAAAACGGCAAAATCCTTGTACTCGAAAGAGGACTCAGTCCCGAAGAGGAAGCCAATCTTATCGAGATGACAATGACACAAATAACACCTGATGAATTCTCAGGTATCGAAATGGAAACATATCCAGCCCACGAAACAAAGTCTTTTCTGGGAAAACTTTTCAACAAAGGCCCAAAAGGCAGACTAACCCTTATTGGTCCGGCCGATCAGCTCAAGACCCTCAAGAAAGACAGGGATATGATTACAGCATTGGTATCCTCAAACAGATAAGTGTTGTTTAACCTATGGAATCCATAGAAAAAGATATAAAAGAAAATACCAGCAATCAGTCCCTTTCATCTTATGAAATGGGAAGAGACGACGTCAATGTCATTTGTACCTATGGAAAAATATCGGTGTGGTTTGGCAGGCAGACTCCTGAAGTCGTTGTTGGGAGAATCCTTATTTCTATTTCCCGGATTGATAAATCCGCCGTCCATGAAGTGGAAATTGTTTGTCCTTTTGAGAAAATAACCGAATATGAAAGCCATGGATATGTATTAGTATCCTATGCTAAATGTGAAGGTGGATACAGGGCTACATTCCACATACCTTTCTATAATAAAAAGGCCCTTTTCTTTTTTGCAGAACACATAGTCAAAAAATTGCAGCATAGAGATGTAAATATAGATATATACTGGAGTGGGGATGATTCAGACATCACCCGATTAACTGAACATCTCAAAGAAATAGATGACTGGAAAGTAAAAAACATAAATTACAAAGATAACAATAAAGAAAATCAGGAGAAATAAAGAGAATGAATGCCTGTAATGAATGTGAACATCTCACACTCTCCATGGAATTGATGGCCGATCAAATAAAGGACATAGCACAGAGGCTCGACAGGAAAAGTATCAAGAAAATCATTGAGTACATAATGGGTGCAAATTCCATATTTATAACAGGAGCTGGAAGGTCAGGCCTTGTTGGGAAAGCTTTTGCTATGCGGCTCATGCACCTGGGATTTACAAGTTATGTTGTAGGAGAATCTACAACCCCTGCAGTACACAAAAACGACGTAGTAATTGCCATTTCCGGCTCAGGAGAAACACGTTCAATATCCGATCTGGGAAGAATTGCTAAGGATATCGGAGCAACTCTGATAACAGTAACCTCCAACAAGGATTCCACACTTGGCCATATATCAGATGCAACCCTGGAAATACATGGACGCAGCAAGGAAGATTCCGGTGGTTATCTTGAAAGACACATGAGAGGAGAATATACCCACCTCACACCCCTGGGCACTTCCTTTGAAATTTCTTCCCTTGTCTTCCTTGATGCCCTTATTGCAGAATTGATCTATATCACAGGTGCATCAGAAGCAGATCTTAAATCGCGCCACACCAAACTGGAGTGAGGACATGTTTTCCGGAAAATTCTCACAAAGGGTACAGGGCATTGATACATCCGGCATCCGTAAGATCTTCGAAGCGGCCGGATCGGATGCCATCAATCTTGGCCTGGGCCAGCCGGATTTCGACACTCCCGAACATGTAAAGAAGAGTGCTATAGATGCCATAAATGAAGGATTTACAGGCTATACTCTGGGACCCGGCATCACAGAACTCAGGGAGGCATTGAGCAAAAAGTTCCGGGAAGAAAATGCAATTGCCACTACACCGGATGACATAATCGTAACGTCCGGTGCCTCAGAAGCCCTGGAGATTGCACTTGCATCATTGGTAAACCCGGGAGATGAAGTTCTTCTTGCAGATCCGGGTTTCGTATCATATGCATCTCTGGCAGGAATCATGGGAGGAAAAGGAATCGGTGTGCCCCTGTCCGATGACCTGAGAATGCAACCTGAAGACGTGATGGAAAAGATCACGTCAAAAACCAAAGCTTTTATCGTGAATTCTCCTTCCAATCCCACAGGGTCCGTCCAGACGAAAAAGGATATGAAAGGATTTGCCGAGATTGCAGATGACTATGACCTTACACTGATTTCTGATGAAGTCTATGAGCATTTCATCTATGAAGGAGAACATGTCAGCCCCGCCCAATATTCTGACAATGTAATTACCGTGAATGCAACATCAAAGACCTATTCGATGACCGGCTGGAGACTGGGATATGTAACCGCTTCTTCAGAATACATCCAGCAAATGTTAAAAGTTCATCAATATGTACAGGCGTGTGCATGTTCCATGTCCCAGAGGGCTGCCCTTGCTGCCATTCAGGGACCCTTTGACCCGGTTGTGCATATGCGCGAAGAATTTAAAAAACGCAGGGATATGCTCATAGAAGGGCTCAATGGGATGGGTATCAAATGCCACAAGCCCGCAGGTGCATTTTATGCATTTCCCGAGGTCGAACCTGAATACGCCCAGCAACTTATCGCAAATGGAGTAGTGGTCGTGCCGGGTGAAGCATTCGGTGAAGGTGGAGCAGGACATATGCGCATATCATACGCCACCTCCATGGAAAACATAAAAAAAGCAATGAAAATTATGGAAGAAATACTCTAAATTATTCTTCCAGACGCTCGAGTAACAACGAAAGCGCCTCATCTATTCCTTCACCGGAGAGGGTGGACATTTCAATATCCACTTTAAATGTGTTGTTTCCACAAAGGTCCAATTTGTTTGCAGCGACCAACACAGGCAATCCAAAATTATTCCGCACATCATCAAGCAATTTTACCTGCTGGGACATTTCATAGCCACAGGTTTCGCTGGGATCAAGGATGAAAATTACCACTGCATCAAGATATTTCAGAGCAGTAATGGCTTGCATCTCCACTTCGTTGCGATCAGCCATCGGACGATCAAGCAAGCCTGGAGTATCGATTACCTGATAGCGGTTATATCCTCGCATAAAGTGACCTATCGTAACACCCTTGGTTGTAAAGGGGTATGAGGCAACCTCTGGTCTTGCATCGGTGACAGCAGCCACAAAACTCGACTTACCCACATTGGGATAACCCGCCACAACTATTGTGGGTTCTTCCCTCACATCCGGAAGCTTGCGAAGCTTGTTGCGTGCTTCATTCAGATACAAAAGATCCTTCTTGATAGATGAAATAACGGAAGCCATCCTGCCAAAAGCTTCTTTTCTCATCTGCGGTGATGAAGGGGCACCTCTCATTTTCTGGACATATTCTCTGGAGAGATCATGGATCTTATAAGATGCCCAGTCAAGCCGGGATAAGGATTGCCTCATCCTGTCGACATCAACAAGAATCTGGGCCAGTTCATAATAAAAAGGTGGTATGGTTTCAAAACTGGGGAACCTCCTCACAATATTGGAGAGATTATCTGTCAGGATGTTACCTGCAGTAAGTACCATTGATTCGTCTGCTTTCAGAGCAGCCTCCCTACCTCCTCTCTTCTTACCTGCATTTGCACGACTGGCCCGCCTGAAAGCCTTGTCTACAAGTTCATCTTCTGTAGGTACTGTACTAATCTTCTCAAATATCATGATACGATTACCTTCCGATTGCGACAAACACAAGTAAGATATATAGTCTTTATTCTGCAAAAACACTATTTATAAATACAGCTTTTGATCATTTCTTACTACAAAGCGGTGGTCATCATGGAACTTACTCCAATCCAGAAAGAAATACTAATTGCATTGATAAATTTACAGCGCCAGAAAGATTCGGCCGTTAAAGGGGAAGAGATTGCCGATCTGATTGACCGCAATCCAGGGACAGTCCGAAACCAGATGCAATCCCTGAAAATGCTGGGACTTGTAGAAGGAGTCCCCGGCCCAAAAGGAGGATACCGTGCAACGGGTACCGCCTATGAAGCTCTTAGTGTCACATCCATGGAACATGAAGCAATTGTGCCTATCTATCGTAATGGGGAACTTGTACAGGGAGCTACAGCTGCTGAGATCATATTCACAACAGTCAGGCATCCAGACCTTTGCAATGGCAGGATTAAAGTAATAGGCAATGTCCGCAGTTTCCTCGAAGGAGACCAGGTGCAGGTAGGCCCAACACCTGTAAACAGGCTGATAGTCCGAGGGGAAATTGTAGGCAGGGATGATACCGAAAATTCCCTTCTATTCTCAATAAACGAAATGGTTTCACTACCCAAAAAATCCGTCAAACATTACATAACTCACCAGCCAATTTATGTGAATGTCAATTCAACCATCCAGGAAGCTGCCAGGATATTGGTAAGCAACAATATACACGGTGCTCCCGTGGAAGATAATGGCAAGATGGTCGGGGTTGTGACATTCACAGATATAGGAGAAGCTCTTGCAAGTGGAAAAATGACACTCAAAGTTAAAGATATTATGACAAGGGATCTTATCACCATTAACGGGAATTCTTCCCTCAGTGATGCGGTCCAGATGTTCAACAAGTATGACATCGGAAGACTTGTGGTGACACTCAACGACGAGCCTGCAGGACTGTTATCAAAAACCGATGTACTGCACGAACTTGCTGTTTACTGAAATATCAGTGACGTCTGCCTTTCATCTCAGCAGATATCTCGTCCAGGGTAATATTGTTGGCTGAAAGCATAACCAGCATGTGGAAAAACAAATCGCAGGATTCCTCAATAATCCTGTCTTTCTGTCCATTCTTTGCGGCAAGGATTACTTCAGTGGATTCTTCACCTATTTTTTCCAGAATCTTATCCATCCCTTTATCGTGCTTCAAAAGAGAGCATACATAAGAACCCTCAACTGCGTTTTCTTTGCGATCTTCTATAACATCATATACGTCTTCTAGAACTGAAATTGAACTCATTGGTAATCACTCCCTGAAGAAAGGAATACAAGTTTTCCAAAGGATATATGATATTATATGATTTTCCCTTCTTCAATAGCCAATGCCTATATATGCCTGCAAAAAATAAATTAAATGAGGAAGAGGTAAATGATATCTTTCCAAGGAGTCAGAAAAATGATAGGGGAAAATATGCAGGTAAAAGATGCAATGAGCAGAGGAGTGGTTACAGTACCAATGGATGCAACCGCAGCAGAGGTAGCAGAAACAATGGCAAATCGTGATGTTTCTGCTGTTGTAGCAGTTGACGAAAATGGTGAAACCTTTGGATTTGTTTCCGAAATGGATATTCTCTCCAGACTCGGAAACAAAAACTGGGAAATTGCCTCAATAGAAGATTTGATGGCATCATCTGTTAAAACCGTAAATCCGGATATGAAACTAAAGGATGCGGCAAAACAGATGGCTGAAAAGCACATTCATCGCCTGATAGTAATGTCAGAGGAAAAGGTAGGTGCGTCATACAGGCCAATCGGGATACTGAGCCCGGTAGACGTAATAAAATATCTTGTTCAAAAATAAATAGGATGACGTTGGAAGAAAAACCAGTATGACGGGACACCTTTAAGCTTTTCAGCCAACGTCTTATCATCCAATTAACATTGATAAATATATTTTTTGTGGTCTCCCGTCTACTGCTTACTTATATTTTTCTTGGATCGGTTATTTCACCTGTCAGTGCAGCAGCTGCAGCTGTCGCAGGAGAGCCCAGATAAACAAAGGATTCAGCACTTCCTTCCCTGCCACGGAAGTTCCTGTTAGAGGTTGCCAGGCCAACTTCACCGTCACCCAGAAGGCCGAATGAGCCACCCATACAAGGTCCACAACATGCAGATTCCACAATTGCACCGGCTTCCATGAACTGTTCTATATAGCCGGCCCTGAGGGCTTTCATGTATTCAGTCCTTGAAGCAGGTATAACCAGCAGCCTGACGCCCTCTGCAACGGGTTCATCACCCATCATATTGGCAACAATTTCAAGGTCCTCAAACCTGCCGTTGGTACAGGAGCCTACGAATACCTGATCCACTTTTGTTCCTTCTAATTCTGAAACGGGCTTTACATTGTCAACATTATGAGGACAGGCAAGCTGTGGCTCCAGGTTCGACACATCGTAGTGACGGATATCCTGATAATCCGCACCTTCATCGGAAACCCAATGGGAATTAAGCTTGTATCCAGGAATCCTTTCCTGAAGATATTTTTCGGTAACCTCATCCGGTTCAATAATACCTGCTTTTCCTCCCATCTCTATGGCCATATTGGACATGGTCATCCTTTCGGAGATAGAAAGGGAACGTACTGTCGAGCCTGCATATTCCGCAGCCATGTATCTTGCACCTTCAACACCCACATCTCCTATCAGGTGAAGGATGAGGTCCTTGGAATAAACCCTCTCGGGCAATTTTCCTTCAACTTCAAAGCGAATGGTCTGGGGAACACGGAACCAGAGTTTGCCAGAAGCAAGTACCGCTGCCATATCCGTAGAGCCCACACCGGTGGAAAAAGCCCCCAGGGAACCATAGGCACATGTATGTGAATCCGAACCTACTACGAGGTCACCGGGTTTCACATGTCCCTTTTCGGGCACCACCTGGTGACAGACCCCTTCATAAACGTCATAATTGAGAATATTCTGTTCCTGTGCAAACTCACGCAGCATAATGTGATTCTTTGCTGCATGGAGAGAATCAGCCGGAACCTGATGATCAAACAGGATTACAATCTTGCTGGGATCCCAGACCTTTTTTTCTTCCTTACCTTCCATGATTTCATAGAAACCATCAACAGCCAGTGGACCGGTGATGTCATGGGTCATTGCAAGATCAATATTTGCAAGGACGAAATTCCCGGCTTTGACTTCCTTGCCCGAGGCACGGGAAAATATCTTTTCTGAAATAGTCATTGGGTGAGAGTCATTGGCAGACATGATAATCAGCAAAAATAATGTGTGATATAATAAATAAACCAATCGATAGAATCATTTGTCATCGAGTTTCCATTTACCCCTGCTATCATGTACAATCAACTTGTAATCAGAAGCAGGTTGGGAAGCCAGAAATAATGGACCCTCTTTAAAATGCCTGTATGTCATAATAGTATCCCGAAGTTCAATAATATAGCGTTGTAACACTTCATTTGCAAGCCTGCGTGCATGATAAAGCGGTATAATCCTGCCCTCCCCTTTACATTCAGAAATTTCCAGCTTGCCTTCTGCGATATGGAAAGGATAGGTCCTGCAGAGAAGAGGCCTGAATGGATATATGGCACATCCGGCCTCACCCAGGAAGACACACTCTCCGTTTGTTTTCCTTTTAAGCCTCCAGCCGAATGTATGTACTATACCTTCAGTATCTGCCAGAAACATATCCTCTTCTGCTACCGTTGGTTCAATAGCAGTTATATTGCCGTTTTTTTTCAAGTTGTCAATATCAAAATAGGTCAGGAGTACGCTGTTATCTCCAGTGGAAAACTTGCAGCATCTGCCACATCCACTGCATCTGAAACCGATACGGACTATTTCCATGGCAAGATCATGAAGAGATATGGAAATAGAGTCCAATACTCGTTTTTCCAAATCCTTTATAATAAGTGAACGATATTCTTTTTCCTTCATTCATATCTCATTCATCTACTTCCTCTACCCCGACAGCCTTGAGGAATTTCTTAACGACTGCCTCATCTACAAGTTTCAGTAAAGTCTGACGGTCCTTTATGTCACTGAAAACACCCAGAGGAATCTGTGCACCTGCAGCTGTGGAATGGCCACCGGCAGACCCCTCACCAAAAGCCTTTTTCAGGATGGCACCCAGATTGACACGGATATCATTGCTGCGTCCTGAAACATAGATAACTTCGTCACTTACACCAAAAACGATTGTGGTAAATATACCCTCAAGATTGAGTAAATAATCGGCTGCCTGAGGAAGAGCATCCCTGTCCCGGATGATTCCCACATTGGAAAGCAGGTAGCTACCAATGACCTGCCGGTTCTTGATAGCCTGGCCGAGTACATCAAGGGTTTCGATAGACATTGACGGCCTTTCAAGCTGATCCAGAACTTCATGGTCGGCCATCGGATAAAGGAAAGAAGCAGCTGAAAGATCATTGGGATCGGTGTTGCGCTTAAAATCCAGTGTATCGGTACGAATGCCATACAGCAGAGCTGTGGCAATTTCACTGCTGATTTCTATATTCAATTCCTGCAGGTACTTGGTCATTATAGTAGCAGAAGCCCCCACATTGGGGCGAATATCAATAAAATCAGCATCTATTTCAGCATCACCTACAGGATGGTGGTCTATTACCACACCAATATGTGTCCCTTCTGGAAGCATATTGTTTGACCCTGCCACCGCACAATCGACAAGAGCAATCTCATCAAATTCAGATATATCCCGACCTTCCATATGCTCGAGATTGATACCCAGCAGGTTTACAAATGCTTTGTTCTCCTGATGGCCTATTTCACCATTATAGAGAATCGTGGGATACAGACCATAATTTTCGGCCATGAGTTTAAGGGCCAGGGCACCTGCTATAGCATCAGGGTCAGGGTTATCATGAACCACTACAGCAAGGCTTTTCCCAGTGTTTTTTCTGAACCACTGGGAAAGCTGGTTACCGATTCTCACAGATTCAGCACGTTCAAGGGACCTTGAAAGGGATTTTGATACTATCCGGGATGGCATGAACACAAAATCCGCACCAATTTCTTCCATTTCCTGCAGATTAATTACATCCGATGCCCTTGCAACACAGTAGAGAGAAGGACGGAAATGTTTTTTCACATTCCTGAGAGCCTGTTTATTGGCCTCGTTATCTGAACTGACAATCAATACACCGGATAGTTTTTTAGTCTGAAGGCCACGTAGAGTTTCAATCTCGGAAATATCACCCACTATCGCCTCATAGGCTTCCTCACGCAGGGTCTCGACTTTTTGTGGGTCCTTATCAACTATGATAAGTTCTTTTCCTAATTCCCTCAATGCCTTTGCTGTGGCAAAACCAATACTTCCACTTCCAAGTATCAGATAGGTAGGTTTAAAACGTGTCCTTTCAGGTTCATTTTCTTTTGGTGCGGCGGGAATGAGAATATACCTCCCTGTAGAAGATGAAATAATCCCTAACTATTAAGACATTTTCGTCTCAAAATGGTGAATAAAAGATAAAACAGCAGAAATTTCATTAACTCAGAAGAACAATAAATAACAGAGGAAAGAATGCAATCTATTACACCTGACAGAATGAAAGCCATAGACACAAACTGCACACATCTGGGATTGAAAGGGATACAGCTTATGGAAAATGCAGGAGCTGCGATTGCACGTAAAGTGTTATCCCTGGATGTTCACAACAATGTATTGATCGTGGCAGGAAGGGGAAATAATGGCGGCGATGCATTTGTTGCCGCCCGTCATCTAAGTTATTATGATAATATTAGAGCAAGGGTGATCCTGGCGGGGAAAGCAAGCGGCATAAGAACAAAGGACGCATTGGAAAATTTCAATTTATTGAAACATTGTGGTATTAAGGGCCTGGCTGAGATTACGGATTCCACACAATCCGATGTTTTCCAATGGTTCAAAGAAGCGGATGTCATTGTAGATGGCCTGCTTGGCACGGGAATCCGGGGACATGTCAGGGAACCTGAAGCTACATTGATAGATGCCATTAATACCGGCAACTCCTATGTGGTTGCAGTAGACACGCCCTCGGGTCTCGATCCTGCTACTGGAAAGGGTGAGAATACTGTCATGGCAGATACAACCCTGACATTCCACAGAATGAAAACCGGCCTCGAAAACCAGGGTGAATTTACAGGAGATGTCGAAGTTATCAATATCGGCGTTTGCAGGGACGCAGAAGACACTGTAAACAGAGGGGACCTGGAACCTCTGCTCAAACGTCGTATTGATTCACATAAAGGACAGTCCGGCAGGGTACTTATCATCGGAGGAGGTAGATACTCCGGAGCACCAGCCCTTTCAGCAATGGCTGCCCTGCGCACCGGTGCAGACATCGTGACCATTGCCTCCCCGGCAAATGTGTCGGACACAATCGCCTCATTTTCCCCCAACCTCATTGTCAGGAAATTATCCTCTGAAATTCTGCATACAAACGATATTGAAATCTTAAAAGACCTTATTCATGCACACGATGTGGTGGTTATCGGAATGGGGCTGGGTAACGAAGAAACAATACACCAGGCAATACACCAAATCCTGCCCCTATGCAAGAAAGTTGTTGCGGACGCAGATGCCCTTAATGAATTACAACTGCCCCCTCCTGAAAATTGTGAAATGATACTTACGCCTCATCCCGGGGAATTCGCCAGACTTACAGGAAAGGAAGTTGAAAAAGAACTGCCTGCAAGGGCCAAAATGTTACATGATTTTTCCCGGGAAAATAAAGTTATAACCATCCTAAAGGGGAAAACCGATATTATTTCTGATGGCAAATACATAAGACAAAACTATAGTGGAAATGCCGGTATGTCCGTTGGCGGCACAGGAGACGTGCTCGCAGGAATCGTGGGTGCCCTGTTCTGTCGCACGGATGCGTTTAATGCCGCTTGCTGCGGGGCATTTGTTAATGGAGAGGCAGGAGATGTGGCTTTTGCAAAAAAGGGGTACGGATTACTGGCAACAGATGTGATCGAACATATTACAGACATTATGAGACAATAACAGGTGATAAAATGACACATACAAAAGACAGGAATGTTGTAGTGGATATTGAAAGGAACAGACTGCGAGTTATAATCAGTCATGGAGAAGATGAAGAAATCATCAAGTTGAGTTTTGGTGAAGCCCAGACATTGTACGAAGCCCTCGGGAAAAAACTTGAGGACTATAAGCAGCGCCAGAATCTCAGAATAGATTAAATGGGGCGATTCCGTGGGAGAATTCACTCACATCAAAGATAGCCATGTTCATATGGTCGATGTATCCGGAAAAAGCGAGGTCAAACGCACTGCTCTTGCCCGGGGGAGTATATTCCTTTGTAAAGAAACCATTGAAGAAATCCAAAAGGGATATGTCGAAAAGGGCAATGTACTGGCCACAGCCCGTATTGCCGCCATAATGGCTGTCAAAAAGACTCCGGAACTTATTCCGATGTGCCACCAGATCCCGATAACCGGTATCGACATGGATTTTGAGATATGTAAAGACAGGATTACTGTTAACCTATCCGTCAAATCCAGAGGCCAGACCGGCGTGGAAATGGAAGCAATTACAGGCGTAAGCTGTGCCCTCCTTGCAATATGGGACATGGTCAAAGCACTTGAGAAGGATGAAACCGGAAACTATCCCCATACCCGGATCACTGATATTGAGGTAATCCACAAAGCAAAAGAAAGCTGATACCCAATTCTTATAAGTAACCAATACATTCATAACCATTATCAAAAAAGCGAGGGAATGATGTGAAAATAATAGCCGGACCAGCTTCCCAATTGCTTGCCTCTAAAGTGGCACAGCAACTCAATACGCCTCCCACAATATGCGACTATAAAAGATTCCCTGACGGGGAACTGTATACCCGCATCAGGGATGACAGCATCGATGATGTTACTATAATACAGAGTACACCTACAGATAGTGATTATGTAGCCCTGCTACAATTAATAGATGCTTGTGAAGAAGCACCAACCATCAACGTTGTAATACCGTATATGGGATATGCCAGACAGGACAAAGTTTTCAATCGGGGAGAACCGGTCAGTGCGCGTGCAATTGGCCGAACCATTAATGCTGACAGGGTTTTCACTGTAAACATACATGAGAGAAGCATACTTGAACATTTCAATGCCGATTCCTTTGACCTTGACGCTTCACACTTAATCGGGAATCATATACGTTCTCTGAACCTGACAGATCCACTCATAATCTCCCCGGATGTTGGTGCCCTCGAACTTGCAAAAAGTGCATCTGCAGATATAGGCATTCCCTACGAACAACTTGAAAAAACAAGGCATAGCGGAGAAAGTGTAACGATTGCTGAAAAAGAGATTGATGTGAGCGGAAGGGATCTGATACTGCTGGACGACATGATTGCAACCGGTGGTACCATGGCAGAATCTATCCGTATGCTTAAAGAGCAGGGTGCAGCAGACATATATGTTGCCTGTATACACCCGGTACTTGCACGCAATGCCGTGGTGCGTCTTTACAATGCTGGTGTCAAGGAGATTATATCCACTGATACCCTTGAAAAACCACAGAGCAGTATCTCGGTAGCCCCCCTGATAGCCGATACTCTTAAAAGCCTCTAATATTCACCTATATGAGGAGTGTTAAGTATGTCTTTACCGGAAATCTGTCCCATTGATAGGACTCATGTGTGCAAAAAAAGAAAGTGTCACCTCTACCATGTGGATTGGCGTAGCGGTGATGAGAACTGTTCCGTTGGGTATAATCAGACCACAAAAATGAGAAGGAGTTCCGAATCTGTAGTGGATGAATATGCTCAACGTGTGAAGGAAAAACTCAGGGACAGAACAGAACCACCGGTAGATTCCAGAGAACCCACAAAAGAAATCCCACAACCAGGAAGAGATAAGGCTCCCACAAAAGAAAAAACCAGAGAGATATCCACAGAAGGAAAGAGGAAAAGTATAGATAAAGCAATGGAACTTGACCTTCCAGATGATTATGAAGAAGAGTTCTGGTCCGACAGATAAAGCAGATAATATGCATGCAGAGATGCTGCAATCTGTTTATAACACACTTATCCGGGAATTTGGTTCACAGCAGTGGTGGCCTGCTGAAACCCCTTTTGAAGTTATCGTGGGAGCAATACTTACCCAGCAGACAAAATGGACGAATGTGGAAAAAGCTATCGATAACCTTAAACAGAAAAATATGGTTGAGGCGGGCAGATTGGCAGAGATGGATCTGCAGGAACTTGAAGAGGATGTCAGATGTACCGGATTTTACAGACAAAAAGCCAGCAGATTAAAAGGAATATCAAGTTTTTTTCATTATCACGGTGAAGAAGTACTTTTCTCCCTTCCAACAGAAAAACTACGCAGACGTTTACTTGAATTAAAGGGTATCGGACCTGAAACTGCAGATAGTATCCTGTTATATGCTGCCGGCAAACCCTGTTTTGTAATTGATGCATATACAACCAGAATAATGCGATGTATCGGAGTTGAAGGTAATTACCACCAACTGCAGGAAATATTTGAAAAAAATATTCCAAAAGATGTGGAAATGTATAAGGAATACCACGCCCTGATGGTGGAGTATGCTAAAAGGTACTGTGCGACCAAGCAGTGCCACAAATGTCTCCTGAAGGGGAACAAAGATGGACAAAACTGAATTCAATGAGATACACCGAAGCGTCACGAATGCTTCAGACTTCGAAAAACTGGCCCTGGATTACTGCCAGCCCGTAGGCGTAATCGCTTCCATCCTGCACCAGAAAATTATCGATTATGTCAAGAAAAAATACTATATCATACAGAATAAAAGTGCTTTACTGCTCAAAAAATGGAAAAGGGGCAGCAGTATAATTCAACTTTCAGAAGAATACAAATTCCCTCCTACACTTATAGCTACAACGCTGCTAAAAGAGATGGGGATGTCCAAGAAATACGTATTCAACCACCTAGATGAGATAGAAGACAACCGGCTTGCATCTGAAATAAAGGAAGCTCTTGAAATAGATCTTTATTTTTCACCTGAAGCCCACTCTTTTCAGGCCAGGAAAGGAATATTAGGGGAAATGATTGTAGCCAAGTGGCTTGAATACAGAAATATCGAATATCTAACAGAAGAAGAATTGAGAAAACAAAGTGCAGAAAAGACACCTGATTTTTTCCTTCCTGATCCTGTTGAGATCCGGGGTCAGCAGGTAAACTGGATCGAAAGCAAAGCCGTATTTGGTAACGAAACCGATCATCAGACCTATATCAAAAAGCAGTTTTTCCACTATGAAGAATTATATGGCAGTGGAATGGTGATATACTGGTACGGTTATGTGGATGGGATCAGCCTGGAAGGCCATGTAATAAGTGACTACAGGATAGATGATGAGTTTGATCCAGACATCCTGCGGGATATAGTAGATTTACTCAATCTCGCGCCTGACTGGTAAAATTACATTCCTTCATTGTCTCTCAATGGCGAATAAGGGCCTGTATCACCAAAGTCTTCCTTTAATAAAACATCGCCCTCTACAAGACTGGCATGTGTGCCTATGGTTTCGAGCAACGAATCTACCTCTTCTCCCACAGGTTCCCTCATATTGTTCATTTCAAAAATATCTTGTAAAACAGATATTGCATTTCTTTTCCGGGGATCAGTGATGCGTGTCATTAAAGTTAACACCGTTGATTGTTTTTAAAAACCTGCCGATTTTTACCTATTTTACAAGAGCATTCCGATTTGGTAGACCACTGCACCCACTGTGAATGCAAGGAGTATCGTAAATGTGGAGATCATAACAGTATCCCTTGTGCCCAGCTCATGTTTAAGTATTGCAATGGTTGCAACACATGGAATATATATTGTTGTAATTACAGCAAACACGTACATCTGTAGAGGCGTCAATACCGTTGCAAAATTAGCAGTACCCGCAAGTACCGCCAGTACCTCAAGCGCCATTTCCTTGCGCAATATACCGAATACAAGTGCTGTGGCAGCAAAAGCAGGCAGACCGAGAATCCCCACAGATATAGGAGATACGGCATTCTCGAAAATATCCAGTATACCCAGGCTATCCAGCCCACCCAAAAATGCACTCCCCACTATCAGCAGAGGAAAAGCGATGTAGACAAACTCACGTATCCTAAGCCAGGTCTTTTTAAGAGTGGACACAACATCAGGATGTCTCAACGGACCCATCTCCATTATAAAACCGGTCCGCTCCCCGGGAAGACCCCTACCCAATATCCAGCCGGTTATGAAAATTATAAAGATTTCCAGCACATAGATAGATACTGCAGCCCAATAACCTACAAAAGTGCCTACAAGTCCCAGAATAATAACAGTCCTTGCAGAACAGGGGATAAGGGATATGAGAACCGAAGCGATACGCCTTTCCCTCAATGTATTCAATGCACGGGTAGCCATGATTGCCGGTACATTACAACCCAATCCCAGTACCAGGGGAATCACTGCCCTACCATGCAATCCCATCCTGTGGGTCAGGTTATCCAGCAGGAAAGCTGCGCGAGTCAGGTATCCCGAATCCTCGAAAATGGAGAGTATAATATAAAAAATCCCTATGTAGGGAATTGCAATGGCAAATCCAGCCTCTATGCCCAGCAGGGAATAGATGATCACATTGCGCACAAGGGGGTTGCTTGCTGCAAGCTCCGCTTCAACCGGAGCTATGAGGTAGGTTTCGAAAAGATGGACGATTCCCTCTTCCAGGAATCCCCCAACCCTGAAAACCAGAAGGAAAGTAAGTAAAAGGGCTGCTGCAAGACCCACGACACCCACATATTCAGATGTGAGCATATCATCAATACGATGCTTTAGAGAAGTGTCCTTTTCTACAATTGACTGCACCGAGTCTGTAATCTGGCCGGCTTCCCCATAGAGGTCTCTTGCCATGGTATCTGAAATAGCCATATTGTGGGCATCTTCGATCTCTGAAGCCATTTCTGAAGCTTTTGACAAAAGCAGGTCTGCCTCATGGGGTCTGCAGCACATGCGTACAAAATCACTGTCATTTTCAAGGGCACGCAATCTTATTACAGAGGCAGTATCAGGAAAATCCACACCAAGGTCATTGATAGCGTTAGTTATATGGTTATCATAGTGAACACGGATTCGCCCTGCTGGTGAAAGGGATGGGTCAACTGCTTCTTTCAGGACCTCCTCAAGCCCGATTCCCTTGGTGGCAACAGTAGGTACAACCGGCACACCAAGTAGCCGGGATAATTTTGGGGCGTCAATATCAATACCCATTTCCCTGGCGGCATCCAGCTGATTTAGGGCAATTACTACGGGTACACCGAGTTCCAGTATCTGGAGGGTAAGATACAGGTTACGTTCCAGTCTTGTGGCATCCACCACATTTACAATCACATCGGGATATTCACGCAGCAGGTATTCCTTTGAGACCCGTTCGTCCTCTGTGGATGTACCCAGTGAATAAATACCCGGCAAATCAACGATATCTATTTTCTTCTGGCCAACCTTTACAGTCCCGCGTGTCATTTCCACAGTGGTTCCCGGATAATTGGAAACCATGACACCCACACCGGTGACCCTGGAAAAAAAAGCACTTTTACCTACACTGGGATTGCCAACAAAGGCAATTGTCATGTCATGATCGCCGTCATGCATGCGTTTTTCGGCTGCCCCGCAGCAAGAATCAGGAATGAGTACCACGTCTCCGCTGCCTGTGGTCGTTTTCTGCAGGTTTTACAAAGATTTTTTCCGCCACTTCTTTTCCCAGGGCTATTTCAGTACCCTTGGTAATTATAGAAATGCATCCCTGTTTCTGTTTTCTTTTGATTTCAATATCCTCTCCTGCGACCATCCCCAGTGACGTGAGCCTATCCTTGGTCTCTTTTGGCAGGGCAACCATTACCACTTTTCCTTTAGTCTTTTCATTCATTTCTACAAGAGAAATATAATGTTCCCTGCTCAAACTACATTTAGCAGGCAGAGTGGTTTCAGAAATATCGCAAAGGCCTTTTTCTGCCAGATAAGAGCACATTCTTTCAAGTACAACATCTGACATAACATGTTCGAGCGCACAGGCTTCCTGGTCCGCTACTTCTTCATTTATATCAAGTACCCTGGTGAAAAAGTTCTTGAGCACCAGATGTTTTCGCTGGAGATTGTTGGCCTGTATTATTCCGGATTCGGTCAATTCAACCCCGCGATAAGGAGCATGAGTCACAAGACCTTCATCCGAGAGACGCTGTATCATTTCAGTAACTGTTGCCGGAGCAATTTCAAGTTCCTTTGCTATATCCTTGTTCTTGGCCGGGGAACTGGTGCGAGTGATCAAACCCTGTATGGTTTCCAGATATTCTTCGGTTCTCTCAATATACATAAATGACCCACTGCTAGAGGAAAATTAGAATACATATTATATTAGGTTATGCGAAAGTGAAGTAGAGAATCTATAGATATATATTTAACGGCTGTACACAAAGACACTGTTCAGTTAAAACATCTTTCCCATTGATACGGCGTATATGAATTTAGATTTTGATGATTTCTGATGTAATTATGATTAAACATCTGTATCCAGTTATTAATATGCTGAACAAGTCCCTCTTTATGTGGGAAATATTTATCAAACACCTTAATCCTCCTTTTTACAGATTTGAATCATCGCTCGATATAATTTCTGATATCCTCGGATATTACAGTTCTCTTAATCCCGGGTTTCTCCATAACAGTGTACCATGGCCCCCCATCCACAACTGCCCTCTTTGGCATTTCTCCATATATTCGTTTCAAATCCTTAAAGAAAGATTTCGTAGTTAAGTGGTTCCTTGTAGGATATATCTTGGCATAGATTATTCTTTTAGAATCGGGATTTATAGCCGCGTTATAATAATAGTTCTGAGTTTTTCCTCAAACTTAAGTCCCTGCTGGTACACAAGTATGGATAATGCTATGGCTTTTAGATTCCTTCTTTTCCTTTGCACGTAAGATTTAATATCTACCGGCACTAAATCTAATTATGCATTCTGTTCCATTTTCATCCCCTTTAAATGGGGGGATGAATCCCCATTTAGTTATTTTTTAACTGAACAGTGCCTATCTTTTTGCCGAAACGTATATATTCAGGTAATGCTTATGAAGGGCCGCACAAATGGGCCGGTAGCTTAGTCAGGCAGAGCGATGGACTCTTAATCCATAGGCCGAGGGTTCAAATCCCTTCCGGCCCGCCTATTTGCTTTTCTTATTTTAATCTAAGAATATATTGAAGGTGCCGGAAGGCACATTTGTGTCTATGTATGTGGCCACCGACTCTTCAGCATCCCTGTGTTGTCGGGAAGGCATCAACATTTTAACGGTAAATGTCATGTTCTTAACAGGCCTTGTTTGGACTTTAAATTCATTCGGCCTTCTGGAATTTGCACTTTCCGGAAATCATGACTGTACCTGCCATCATGCACCTCAACTGCCACCTTGAATCTCACGATCATGTTTATGCGGGCGTCGGGCTTAGTATTGCCCGTTATTGTGATATTTCCCCAGGTTTGAGCCGCTTGTGTGATACATCCCACTCAATACCAGAGTATTTTGTGTCTGGCTTTTCCTCTATAGGTTTCAATATAGAGCTTATTATTTTGTAAAATCCCAAAAATATGTTGTATCCGGTTGTTGAAATAGAACTCCCCTTATTCTATAAACATAATTGAACGTATGCCAACTTTATTTTCTTAGGCCCGTTTTCAACGAGTTGTTTATATGTATTATCAGTTATTATCTTATATAAAATTCACAGGAGAGTGAGATTTATGCCCAAGGTTAGTGTGGATATCCCCCAGCAGTTGCTTGATGATCTTAATTGTCATGTAGGGGTAGATAGGAAATTCGTGAGTCAGTCGGATGCTATTCGGACTGCAATCCGTAAATTACTGGATAGGATGGATGATGTGGACACAAGGCACGGAAGAATTAAAGAATAAGATTTGATTTCAAATATTCCATGCATTCTGTACCATTTTGCAGATTTTTCATTTCTGTAATAAACAACCCTTCATAACCGTCAACCCTGTCAAATACTTTTTTCCAATTAATACAGCCTTTGCCAAGAGGGAGGTGTTCATCCCTTTTTTCATGGTTGTCATGTATGTGGGAATGGATCATTACTTCTCTGCAGGAATCCAGAAACTCATCAAGCAAGCCCATTGTATTGGCATGGCCAATATCCAGTGTCATGCCTATATTATCCGAATCTGCCTTTTCTATTATTTCCAGTATTTCAGCAGGATATTTTCCAAATATGTGAGGCATATCTGGCATATTCTCCAGTGCAATCGTAATTCCTTTATCCTCTGCAATCGTGCTTATCTCTTTCAGTGATCCTATCGTATTGTCCCAGGCTTTTTCGGGATATAATGCTCCTTCAGGGGAGAGATAACCAGGATGGATTACTGCGATTTCAGCAAGACCTGATGCCATGTGCAGGCAATGTCCCATCTGCCTTATAATTTCTTTATGTATACCGGGATTGAGGGTTGCAAGGTTTATGTCAGAAAACGGCAGGTGTATTGTGAAGGTCAGGTTTGTTGTATCCTTTATCTGTTGTATCCTGTCAATGTTTTCAGCAGTAATTTTCTGTTTTCCTTCCTGTACAAGTTCAATTGCTGAATATCCCATCTCTTCCAGTTCATAAGCCCATTCAAGTGGCATTTCCCCGCTTGCTCTTGCAGAAAACCCGATTGCCGGTGGCAACTTACTCACCTTCTCTTAATGGGGGCATTTCCTTTTCATAAACAGGTTTTCCTTCTTCTGTGGGAGGGGCTAACCAGTTAATTATATCTTCCAGTTCCCCTTCATTACATTTAATTTCCACATGGATCGACCCTAGCTCTTCTTCTCCTGCAGGAAAACTGATGCGTCCCACAAAAGCAACCTGTTTATTGAGCATGAAACTTATTTTTTCTTCCGGGCTGTGTATTCCTTTTTCGAGAACGGACCTTGCGGTATCGAGGATTGCTTCATCCCGCAGCAGGTGGTGGAATATTTGCAGGTCACGATGGTTGCAATCTATAACTGCGATATTATCATCTAAACGGGGTGCAAGACCACTAATCCTTGTAAGCGCCTCGCATACCTTTGAGACATCCTCTGTTGGATTTACACGGGCCCAAAACTTAACGCTGGCCATTTATTCTTTCCACCGTATCTTTCACCTGTTTTCTAAATTCCTTGAGACTTGCGGTGTTGTCAATGGTTACATCGGCAGTTTCCATTGCCTGACCCATTCCCCATTTCATCTCCCTTTCGTCCCTGATTTTCAAATCTTCGATTTTTTGCATGTCATCGCTTCTGCATCTTTTACGCACACGTTTAAACCGGTTTTCAATAGGACTGCTTATAGCGATTAATGAAAACTCATCTCCAAATTCTTTCTTGAAAATTTCCACCTCTGCAATCCCGCGGATGCCATCGATCACAACAACATCGTTATCATTCTGTTTGATTTTCGGGATACATCTCCTGGCAACTGCATCCATGCCTTCTTTGTCCCTCAGGTCATTGGCTACCATTCCAGTGTTGCTGTCTGTTGGATCGAGCTGGCGGTGCTTGACCTCTTCCCGTATCACATCTCCCATATTGATTACATTAATTCCCATATTACGGATCACTTTTGAGGCTTCGGATTTCCCGGAGGCGGGCATTCCTACAAAGGCTATTATTTTCATGAGTTGTTTCTCCTCTCCTGCCCTATGATATGTTATTATTTATATATCGTTATCCCTATGGAATATCATGCAAATCGGAAAGATAAGGCTTGGAGGAAACCTTTTGCTTGCTCCAATGGCAGAGGTAACCAATCTTGCCTACCGGGTAGTTTGCAGGCGTAGGGGTGCATCTTTTGCTTTTACCGAGATGATCAATTCCGAGGCGATACTGCACGACAATGCAAAATCACATCAGATGGCTCTAAGTTTTCCGGATGAGGGTATATTCGGTGTCCAGATATTTGGCAATTCTCCGGTTTCTATGGCAAAGGCTGCCTGCCTGATTGAAAATGAATCATCTCCTTCAATTATAGATATCAATGCGGGCTGCCCGTCTCCCAGAATCCGGAAAACGGGTGCGGGCTCAAAGCTTATGGAAAAACCCGATGTGCTGGAAAATATTATACAGTGTGTGGTGGAATCAGTAAATGTGCCTGTGACTGTAAAGATACGCGTATTCAGGGATGTGTCACAGACTGTGGAACTTGCATCAAGGCTTGAAAACGCCGGTGTCTCGGCCATAACAGTCCATGGAAGGACTGCCATGCAGCACTATTCGGGGTTGGCGGATCATTTGCACGCTCGCAGGATAAAAGAGGAACTATCAATTCCTGTTATTGCAAACGGGGATATACGGGACGGTGTTTTTGCTGCCCAGGTTCTTGAATATACGGGATGTGACGGTCTTATGATAGGGCGGGCAGCCATGGGAGATCCTGATATCTTCTCAAGGATAGGGTCATTTCTTGAAAGCGGCACGGAGTCCCCTCCAGCCGGTTGTGATCAGAGAAAAAGCAGTCTGGAGGAATACCTGAAACTGCTGGAAACCTATGGGTTGGACAAAAATGTAAACCTGGCAGCACATTCTGCGTGGTTTACCAGGGGTCTTGCAGGTTCCAGGTCATTTCGCAAATCCATCCAGAACGTAAAGAGTAGTGATGATATCATTTCCAGGATGGGAATGCTATGCAAGGAGTCATAATTGTTCTTTTAGGATTTTTTAAAATAATTTTTATCTGTTATCACCGAAAAACTAAATAATAATTAGCTATTCTACACAATTAAACATTGCATTTATTCCAATTACCATCCAAACGGTAATTGTTGATGCATGCGGGTTCGTATCCGCTATCTACAATATATGTTCATTACGTTTGTTACGGAGAATACAGATGAAAGAAATAAGAATACATGGTCGAGGCGGACAGGGTTCGGTTACAGCAGCCGAACTACTGGCAGGCGCCGCTTTTGAGGATGGCCAGTTTAGCCAGGCATTCCCGGCCTTTGGTGTCGAAAGACGTGGAGCGCCGGTTCAGGCTTTCACAAGGATCAGTGATGCCCCAATCAGGCTCAGAAGCCAGATTTATGAACCAGATTACATAATCGTTCAGGACCCCACTCTTCTTGAGGTAGTGGATATTGACAGCGGGGCAAAAGATGATGGTATCATACTTATTAATTCTGATTTTGCTCCGGAAGATTTTGATCTTGACACAAATGCCCGTATAATGACCGTGAATGCAACAAAGGTAGCTCTTGATATCATTGGAAGGCCTATTGTCAATACTGTTCTTTTAGGAGCCTTTGCCGGTGCAACGGGCGAGGTCAGGGCCAGTTCAATTGTTAATGCAGTAAAGGGGCGCTTCTCTGGTAAAATAGGAGAGAAAAATGCAGAGGCTGTGCAGAAAGCCTATGACTTGATGGCGGAGGATAAATAATGAGCATACAACTCGGAGGAGTCTGTCAACCCGGTACCACGAGGGTAAACAAGACAGGTGGCTGGAGAACTTTCAGACCAGTCTTTGATTACGACAAATGTATCAAATGCAAATTATGTGAACTGCTCTGTCCTGATATGGCAGTACTACCCATGGACGACGGATTCTTTGAATTTGATTATGATTACTGCAAAGGATGCGGAATCTGTGCCAATGAATGTCCCACGGAAGCCATTGATATGGTACTGGAGGAGAAATAAATGACAGTTATACGTACCCTTGACAAGGATAAGATGGATGTGGCCGAAGGTTCCTATGCAGTGGCCCATGCTGTGAAGGTATGCAGGCCAAATGTTATTTCCGCATATCCTATCACACCACAGACCCATATTGTGGAGGACCTTTCCCAGTTCATGGCCGATGGTAAGATTCCAAACTGTGAATATATAACAGTCGAATCAGAGTTCTCCGCCCTTTCGGCTCTTGTAGGTTCTGCAGCAGCAGGTGCCAGGTGTTATTCAGCCACCACCTCACAGGGGCTGGAACTGATGCATGAGGTGCTTTTTAACGTATCAGGAATGCGCCTGCCGATTGTAATGACCATCGCAAATCGTGCGGTCAGTGCCCCGATTAATATCTGGAACGACCAGCAGGATTCCATCTCTCAGCGGGATACAGGCTGGATCCAGATGTATGCCGAAGATCTGCAGGAAATCTCGGATATGACCGCTCAGGCTTACAAGGTTGCAGAAGATAAGGATGTAATGATGCCTGCAATGACCTGTATGGACGGTTTCATCCTGTCTCATGTTTATGAGCCCGTGGTCTTGCTGGAACAGGACCTTGTGGATGAATATCTGCCTGCTTATGAACCGGAATACTCACTCGATCCTAAAAACCCGCTTACATTCGGTGCCTTTGCAGACCCGACTGTATATACCGAATTCAGGTACCTGCAGCAACAGGCAATGGATAATGCCCTGCCCAAGATAGAAGAAGCTGCCAATGAGTTCTATGAAATATTTGGAAGGTACTATGGTGGTCTGATCGATGAATACGAGACAGAAGATGCTGATATAATCCTTATGGCTATGGGTTCACTTGTAGGAACCATCAGGGATGTCGTGGATAAACTCCGTGCGAAGGGAGTCAAGGTCGGCTTACTTAAAGTAAGGACTTTCAGGCCATTCCCGGCAGAAGCAATAAAGAATGTTATCAAGGATGCAAAGGTTGTTGTCGCACTTGACAAGAACATCTCTCTGGGACTCAATGAAGGATCCCTGTTTACCGAGACCAAGGCAAGCCTGTATAATACTAAGGTTGATGTCCCGATAGTGGGCCGGATGATCGGACACGGTGGTCGTGACATACCCGAAAAAACCATTGAGGATATAGTGGAGGAAGCTAAAGGCATAATCTCTTCGGGTATCAACACTGAGAGCAAATATGCTGATCTGAAGGAGGAATTGTTGTGAAATCATTGTTTACATCAGGACATCGTGGTTGTGCAGGTTGCTGTGATGCAATGGTGGCCAAGTTCACCCTTATGGCCGCAGGAGAGGACTGTATTATTATATCCCCTACCGGCTGTCTGGAAGTTATGAGTACCCCCTACCCCGAAACCTCATGGGAGGTCCCGTGGGTTCATTCCCTCTTCGAGAATGCAGGGGCTGTGGCTTCCGGTGTGGAGGCTGCCCTTAAGGCAATGGGTAATAAAGGTGATACCAAGGTAATCGCTCTGGCAGGAGATGGTGCTACTCTTGATATCGGGATGAGATCCATTTCCGGTGCCTTTGAGAGAGGCCATGATATAACCTATGTATGTATCGATAACGAGGCATACATGAATACCGGTGTGCAGAGGAGTGGTGCTACACCCTTTGATGCGTCTACCACAACAAGCCCTGCCGGAAAGGTTTCCTATGGGAACCCCAGGCCCAAGAAGAACATGCCTGCAATTATGGCAGCTCATGGTTCTCCATACATTGCTACAACTTCCCTGGGTTATCCCAGGGATATGATCAAAAAGATCAAGAAAGCAACCGAGATTGAAGGCCCAACCTACATTCATGCCCATGCGCCCTGTACCACAGGATGGGGTTTTGACACTTCCAAGACTGTGGAAGTTGCAAAACTGGCAGTACAGACCGGTCTGTGGCCGCTGTATGAAATGGAGAATGGTGAAGTTACAAAGGTACGCAAAATAGGCAAACAGAAAAAGCCTGTCGAGGATTATCTCAAGATGCAGAAAAGGTTCAAACATCTTTTCAAAATGGAAGGCGGAGAGGAACAACTCAAACTGATCCAGGCACTTGCAGATAAAAACATTGAAGATTTCGGGCTTGAATAAGTCTGAATCTAATTTTCTTTTTCTATGACGGCCAGTAATCTTTCTAAATTCTCTCAAATATGGGAACTTCTTAAAAAGGAGTATCCTGATCCGCAGCCTGCTCTGCATTTCAAAAACCCTCTGGAACTGCTGGTAGCCACTATTCTTTCAGCCCAGAGTACGGATGTGCAGATCAATAAAGTGACACGTGAGTTGTTCAAGAAATACCGCACGGTTTTTGATTATGCGGATGCGGACATCCGACAACTGGAAAAGGATATTTATTCCACGGGTTTTTACCGCAACAAGGCCAAACATCTGCAACAGAGTGCCAGAATTATCATCGAGGATTTTGGGGGTGAAGTTCCATCCACGATGGAAGACCTGTTAAAACTGCCCGGGGTGGCTCACAAAACTGCCAATATAGTGCTTGCCAGGGGTTTTGGTGTAAAAGCGGGTATTGCTGTGGATACCCACGTCAAACGTCTTGCTACAAGACTGGGTTTTACTGAAAATAAGGATCCTGTCAAAATTGAAAAGGATCTGATAGAACTTGTCGATCAAAGTGAGTGGGATGATTTTTCCCTGACCCTGATATTACATGGCAGGAACATATGTTTTGCCCGCAAACCCGCATGTGGGAAATGTGTTGTAAATCACTTATGTCCCTCCAGTTTGGTTTGATATATCCGTATAGTTCATTTTATTCCTATCGATATGTGAAAAAAGAATGAGAATCTATTTTTCCACAAACTATACAAATCTAAAAAACCTCTCTTTTTATTATGTCACGTATTGTTGTCCATGTGGACATGGACTACTTTTATGCTGCTGTTGAGGAGCGTGAAGACCCTTCCCTTATAGGCAGGCCTGTGGTGGTCTGTATGTATTCGGGGAGAGGGGAGCACGGGGGCTCGGTAAGCACCTCCAATTATACAGCCCGCGAATACGGTATTAAATCCGGTATTCCCTGTTCCAGAGCCATTAAACTGAATCAGGATGCGGTTTTTCTTCCTGTAAGAAAAGAGTTTTACACTGAAGTTTCTGACAGTATCATGGAAATACTGCGCTCTCATGCAGATAATGATGAATCCTTTGAGCAGATAAGTATAGATGAGGCATTCATCGAAGTTACGGCAAAATGCAACGGTGATTTTGAATGTGCCCGTAAACTGGGTGAAGATATTAAGCAAAAGATTCTGGAAAAAGAACAGCTGACATGTTCTGTGGGGCTCGGGCCCAACAAACTCATTGCCAAAATGGCATCCTCAGAAAATAAACCCGATGGACTTACTGTCATCCCACAACATGATGTAAATCAATTTCTGGCGAATCGTGCTCCCTCTCAACTCTGGGGTGTAGGGGATGTCACAGCCGCCAGGCTTGAAAAAATGGGCATAAAATCAGTGGGACAACTTGCTTCTTCGGACATTGTGTCTCTCATAGATGCTTTTGGTAAAAAGAAAGGTTCATGGCTCAAAAAGGCTGCACAGGGGATTGATGAGTCTCCTGTCAGGCAAAGGGAAGGAAGTGAGCAAATTGGGAGGATAGCCACTTTGCCGGAAAATTCATCGGATTACGATTTGATAATGCCAGTTCTGGATAACCTTGCCGAGGATGTGATTAAAAAGACTATCGAAAGAAGTGTTTCTTTCCGTCAGGTTACACTGATCATGATCACATCTGATTTCAAAACCCAAACTCGTAACCATACCCTCCAGAGAGCGGTTGCTGAAAAAGAAATTCTGAGACAACATCTGGACAAATTGCTAACAACCTTCCTTGAAGAAAACAAACCTACCATTCGCCGGATTGGAGTTAGAGTTGCCGGGTTACAGGAAATATCGTCTCAGACAACGCTTGCTTCTTACTTTTGAGCCGGTTAAAGGAGAGATTCGAATGATTTCGCACCGTCCAGTTTTTCGGGACTTATGATGTCATTTTCCAGAATTTCATATTTGATATTGATTGGAACATCTGCTCTCAGAGCAAGGGCGATGCAATCACTGGGTCTTGCATCGAATTCCATTTTAACATCGTTTTTGCTCAAAGTCAGACGGGCGAAAAATACTCCTTCTGTCTTTTCATCAATCAATACGCTTTCAACTTTGCCTTCCATTCTTGAGAGGATGGACATTAAAAGGTCGTGGGTCATTGGACGAGGTGTGGTCTCACTGTTTAATGCATTATTTATGGACAGGGCTTCCAGATGCCCGATATAAATCGGCATTATTTTTCCGGCCGGACCTTCGAGGATGACAGTTGGTGCTATTCCCTCTTCCATCTTCATGAGGTAAACTCCCTTAACATTCACCTGGCAGGTTTCGTCTTCCTCTGGCATGCCTTTACCATGAAATTCAATAATATTAATATCTTATCAATTGATTGCTCTGTTGAAACTGAGACCATCAAATTAGTTTTTCATTTTAAAAGCGTAACTATTTATTCATTATCACCAGGCATTGCATGAGCGTAACTTATTTATTATTTTATGAGTGAGGAAATATATCAATATACAAAATCTTTTTATAAATTTTGAATGGAATTTGTAGAGGCTGTCGGAAAAGTCTACTACTTACAGACACATATCATACAGTTTCTATTGTATATACTCATATTCTACCGCATAATCACAATCAAGAGATACATTTATATCATATAACCATAATCAACTGAAATAATTAACTCTATCGTGATTAAAATGTATTCTGTTCAAAACCCAAGCAAACAACATTCGTGTATGGTCCTGATGTCTACGAATTGATACTCAAAAACCATTTGCTTTATAAGATCAATGAAAATGTTGATTTCTCGTTCATCAATGTAACATGTGAAAAACTCTATTGTTCAAACAAAGGTCGTCCTGTAACCAACACACCTGAAATGATGCTACGGTCTGCAGTAGTTCAATACCTTTTTAGAATCAATACCTTTTTAGAAGAGGCTAAAAGATACAGTAAATCTCGAGATCTAAAATGGGATATGAAAATGAAGGCACATATCGAACCAAAACAGGGAGAGATGAAGAGATTTCATGGGCTGAAAAGAGCAAAGTTCTGGGGGAAAGAGAAGATGAATATCCAGGCAATGTTAACAGGAATTGCAGTTAATCTAAAGAGATTTATTAAAATGAGTGGGGATATATGTTAAAGATAGAAGGGATGAAAGAGTTGTGGCTCTTAAAAAGGATAGAAAAAAACTGGATTGAAAATATGTCAAATAAATAGATGATAATTTCTCAAAAAAACGAATTTAAGCCTTAAATTTGCTCTTTAATGAAGTAAAGGGGGATCTTTTTTATCTATTATCCGACAGTCTCTTAATATTGTAATTTATCACTCCCTGATTTTTGCCTATCATATTACAAGCAAGCGTTTTCCGAGTTAATGTTTTGACCATAAAGTAGACCTTTTAACTATTATGTATCCCATTGACCACAATGTAGTGGACTTTATGGTCAAGCCCGTCTTTACAGAATGTCTTATATACTACTAACAAGGTAAGTGGTTACTGCATTCCTGTGAAGGGTGAGAGAAATGAAACATAAGCCAAAGATACAGACCAAAGAAGACTACTTGAAGTGGTCGTCGAAAATGATGTAAAATTTATACGTACCCAGTTTGCCATGATTATATTCACCTACCTGCAAGTAAATTTTCATTTGTTATAAAGATGAGGCAAACGACAACGACTGTTTTCACAGAGGATGTACAGAATCGTGCTCAATTTTCTTTTCCAGCTCATCCCAGCTAGCGGCATTCCGTATACAGCCGGGGTCAGGCCCCTGTACATCATTGAAATAACCAAATGCACGTGCCCGGCATCCCCCGCAAACCTTCAAATAAGCACATTCAGAACACTGCCCTTTAAAGGAATTCCTTTGACGCATTTTTGCAAGAAAATCACTGTTTTGCCACACATCTACAAGGTTGTTGTACCTGATGTTTGCCAGTGTTTTTGGCAGGAACACACATGGAATTATATCCCCGTTTGGCTGGAGGCCGCAGTACAGACGGCCAGCTCCGCAGCCTCCCACAAACTCCGCAAGAAATTCAACTTTGTCTGCCAATTGTTTATTCTGTCCGATCGAATCAAAGTGGGTCAATGAAGATATTGAATGTCTCCCACCCATGCAGACCCGTGAAAACTGAGGAGCCGTGGAAAGTACATTGATATTTCTTCTCTCCCCCTCTGTGGCCAGTTCCTCAAGAAGGGATTCACGCTGCTGAGGAGAAAGATCCTTGTTCATAATCTCCTTTCCTCTTCCGGCAGGGATGAAATTGTAGTGCATAAAGGTGCCGGCACCCAGTGATTCAGTGATATCAATCACTTCACTTACCTCATCGAGGTTTTGGGAGGTTACTGTCATCGCTACTTCAGTGTTCAGGCCCGCATCCACTGCATTTTTGATACCCTCCAGGGTCTTATCGAAGGCTCCATCCAGTCCACGGAAATTATCATGAGTTTGCCTGGTACCGTCCAGAGAGATCTGGACAAAGGAACAACCAAGATCTGCCAGTCGCTTTGCCCGTGCAGCCGTTAGCATTGTACCGTTGGTCGCAAGAGCCAGTCCCATATCCCTCTGGCATATTCTTGCAGCCACTTCAAAAAAATCATTCCGCATAAGAGGCTCTCCCCCTGACAGGGAGATATAGGCAACCCCTTCATCTGCCAGTCTGTCCACAACTTTGACCCTTTCAGCTGTGTTCAATTCATCCGGTGTGGGCCTGCTAATGGCACTCTGGTAACAGTGTCTGCAATGAAGGTTGCATGCATTGGTAGAGTTCCAGACGACCAGGAAGGGTGCATAAGAAGTGAAGGGCTTTTGTGGACCCCACAAACCAATACCTGCCAGAGTCGAGACAAGCCCTTTGCGCCAGTAACCCACCTTCATATTGGACTTTATATCATCCTCTGTGATGCCGGTTTTATTGGCAACCTGTCCAATTATACTTCTAACCGTTTTGCCGACAATTCGGTCCTTCAGGCCAAGATCATCCTCCGTATCCCACCCGTAAGATTTCAGGATTCTTTCCATTCGCTGCATGCCATCAGATCCGGCAACGACCTTGCTGAGAACTTTGCGTGTGGCAGGATTACCTAACCATGTTTCTACAAGAGATGCCATTTCTTCAGTCTGTGCTTTTGATGAATAATCCATAGTTTTCTACCAAGAATCAAACTCATATAATCTGACCGTTTTCCTGGTACCCCCTATCTATATGAAATGAGATTGCTTAAATATTTTTTTTATATTTGTTTGCATGCAGTAGTTATCTTTATATATAAGTAATACGGTAAGTGGTTACTGCATTCCTGTGAAGGGTGAGAGAAATGAAACATAAGCCAGAGATACAGACCAAAGAAGACGTACTTGAAGCGGTCGTCGAAAATGATGTAAAGTTTATACGTACCCAGTTCACCGACACAATGGGAATTATCAAGAGCTGGGCAATTCCTTCCGAAGACCTGGATGAGGCATTCGATGAAGGAGTGATGTTCGATGGTTCTTCAATCGAAGGATTCACCCGCATTGAGGAATCGGACATGATGCTAATGCCCGACCCTTCAACATTCCGTATCCTGCCCTGGAGACCAACCGAAGGAGCTGTTGCGCGTATAATAGGTGATGTAAAATTGCCGAATGGCAACCCCTTCGAGGGAGATCCACGTTACATTCTCAAAAAGACCCTTAAGGAAGCCCAGGACATGGGATATTCCATGAATGTGGGACCGGAACTTGAATTCTTCCTGTTCAAACTGGACAGTGAAGGCAATCCCACAACCGAACTTACCGATAAAGGCGGTTACTTCGACTTTGCACCCCTTGACATGGCCCAGGATGTGCGCAGGGAAATTGACTATGCCCTGGAACACATGGGATTCAAGCTCGAGGCATCACACCACGAAGTTGCCCCCTCACAGCACGAGATCGATTTCAGGTTCTCGGATGCCCTTACTACAGCTGATAATGTAATCACATTCAGGTATGTGGTCAAATCCATAGCAAACCACCACGGTTACTATGCAACCTTCATGCCGAAACCACTCTACGGTGTAAACGGCTCAGGAATGCACGCCAACCAATCCCTGATGTCACAGGATGGCGAAAACGTATTCTTTGATCCGAATACTCCTAACCAGCTCTCAGACATAGCCAGGTATTACACCGGCGGACTGCTGGAACATATCAGGGAATTCGCGGCAATAACCAACCCAACTGTCAACTCTTACAAAAGACTCGTCCCGGGATATGAAGCGCCCATCTACATAACCTGGTCGGACAGTAACCGCAGTTCCCTGATACGCATCCCTTCAACCAGGGGCAAGGGTACAAGGGTAGAGCTCAGATGTCCTGATCCGGCATGTAATCCATATCTTGCCTTTGCAACCATGCTTTCTGCAGGCCTGGATGGAATCAAGAACAAAACCGACCCTGGAGAAGCAGTAACCCACAATATCTTCAAACTTTCCGGACAGGAGAGAGAAGGCATGGGGATCAATTCTCTTCCAGGAAGCCTCAAGGAAGCGATAGACGAAATGGCAGGCAGTGAATTTGTTAAAAAGACCATGGGAGACCACCTTTTCAACAACTACCTATGTGCCAAGAATAAGGAATGGGATGATTATAAGGCCCAAGTACACCAGTGGGAACTGGATACCTACCTTGGTGTACTTTAAGCAGGGATTTCACAGGAAGTCCCGCCCAAATTTTTTTAGATACATACACTTTATACACACTTTTACATATCATAACAAGGTGATGCCGATGTGCGGGATAATAGGAGTTATTGACAGACAGAAACAAAAAATGAATGGTTCGGGAATCAAAGAAGCCCTCAGCCTTATGAATGAGCGTGGCAGTGGTGAAGGTGCAGGTTATGCTGCATATGGCATATACCCCGATTTTGAAGACTGTTATGCCCTGCACATATTCTTTGATAATCTTGTGGAGCCAAAATCAAAAGTTGATGATATTATCCAGAAATGGGGACGCGTCGTCCATCAGGAAGAAATTCCTACAAAGGAACAACCCAACCTGAAAAGGAGTCATGTTCCCTGGAGATACTTCTTCAAACCCTATACTGATCTTATGACCGGAAGTCTCACACCGGATGAAGATATCGTCAAATATCTGGTCATGGAAATTAATTCCTCGACTATCGAAGGAGCCCTGGTATTTTCCTCCGGGAAAAATATGGGAGTGTTCAAGGCCGCAGGGTGGCCGGAAGATGTGGCAAATTTTTACAAAATTGATGAATATGAAGGTTATATCTGGCTGGCACATAACCGTTATCCCACCAACACCCCGGGATGGTGGGGAGGAGCACATCCCTTTAACCTGCTGAACTGGTCGGTGGTACACAACGGAGAGATTACTTCCTACGGGACAAATCAGAGATATGTAGAAAGCAATGGTTACCAGTGTACAATGTATACAGATACCGAGGTTGTTGCATACCTGTTCGACCTGCTCGGCAGACATCACGAATTACCATCAGAGATCATTGTAAAAGCAATGGCTCCGCCTTTCTGGGATGAGATCGATGAAATGAATGATAAAGAGCGTGAACTCAACAAAGCAATTCGCCTGACCTATGGCCCGGCTCTCATGAATGGCCCCTTCGCAATAGTTGTGGCCACTCATGATGGCATAGTAGGGTTCACTGACAGGATAAAACTCAGGCCACTGGTAGTTGGGGAACACGGTTCGAGGTTGTACATATCCAGTGAGGAAGCCGCAATTCGAACCATGGACCCCCAGGTGGAGGATATCCACATGCCGGGTGCTGGTGAGCCGGTAATCGGGAGGGTTGTAACATGAGCCTGGGAAGTGTACCCCTGAAATACCGTATACAGATAGACAGGCAGCAATGTATGCAATGTATGAGGTGTGTGTATAATTGTTCCTATGGTGTATTCCGGGAAGAGGATGACGGCAATATCCTGATCGATTCACGCAAATGCACAGCATGCCACCGTTGCATTTCAATGTGTCCGCGGGATGCCATCAATCTCAGTGAGCATCCCGTTGATTACCGCAGCCATCCCTTATGGACTCCGCAAGCCCGGGAGGATGTCATAAACCAATCACGAAGTGGCAGGATCGTCCTGGCGGGAATGGGAAATGCCAAGGATTATCCTATAATCTACGACAGGTTGGTGCTGGATGCCTGCCAGGTAACCAATCCGAGTATAGACCCCCTGCGTGAGCCTATGGAATTACGTACCTACCTGGGGCAAAAACCTTCAAAACTTGATATAAGGAAGCAGGAAAACGGGGAGATTAAACTCAATACCAAACTATCCCCAAATCTGGAATTGCAGACTCCGATAATGATCGGACATATGAGTTATGGTGCTATCAGCCTCAATGCCCAGTTAAGTCTTGCAAAGGCAGCAGCCAAAACCGGCACATACATGGGAACCGGGGAAGGTGGCCTGCATAAGGACATTTATCCATATCAGGATAATGTCATAGTGCAGGTGGCCTCCGGACGGTTCGGCGTGGATATTAATTACCTTGATAGGGGAGCCGCTATAGAAATCAAGATTGGACAGGGAGCAAAACCCGGTATTGGGGGACATCTGCCTGGTGAGAAGGTGTGCACGGATGTTTCCTGCACACGAATGATACCTGCAGGCAGCGATGCGATAAGCCCCGCCCCCCACCATGACATCTACAGCATAGAGGACCTGGCACAGCTGGTAAGAGGCCTCAAGGAAGCAACCGAATGGAAGAAACCGGTTTTCGTAAAAATTGCAGCTGTGCATAATGTCGCAGCTGTGGCGGCTGGTATTGCAAGGTCCTCAGCAGATGCAGTGGTTATAGACGGTTTCCGTGGAGGCACCGGGGCAGCTCCGAAAGTCTTCAGGGATAATGTAGGCATTCCCATAGAAGCAGCGATTGCCAGTGTCGATCAGAAACTCAATGATCAGGGTATCCGTAACAAGGTATCTGTTATTGCCAGCGGGGGAATTCGCAACAGTGCAGATATTGCCAAATCCATAGCCCTTGGTGCAGACGCAGTTTATATCGGAACCGCAGCCCTGATTTCAATGGGATGCCGGGTTTGTGGAAACTGTTACCGTGGTTTGTGTCCCTGGGGTATTGCCACCCAGAGGGAAGACCTTGTCAGCCGGCTTGATCCGGAAGTTGAGTCCGAACATGTTGCAAATCTAATTAAATCCTGGACCCTGGAGCTCAGTGAACTCATGGGTGCAGCCGGAATCAACAGTATAGAAAGCCTGAGAGGTAATCGTAGCAGGCTGCGTGGCTATATGCTGGATGAAGGCACCCTGGATGTGTTGCAGGTAAAGCCTGTGGGGGCCTGATCAAATGGAACCAGTACACATAGATGCAAGAGGACTTCATTACACACCCCTGAATCAGCAGATACGCAGAGCTGTTTCAGAGGGTACTACTGAGATTATCGTGGATAATGTACTTGGCCAGCGATTCATAGCAGATGGGTTAAAAGGAGAAGTTACCATCCGGATCAACGGTGTTCCGGGTGGCGACCTTGGAATGTTCATGAACGGCCCCACCTGTATCGTTAAAGGCAACTGCGACCACGCACCCGGTAATACCATGGACAGCGGAAAGATCGTTATCCATGGCAGTGCAGGAGATGCCGTGGCCCACAGCATGAGAGGCGGCAAAGTATTCGTGAGAGACGATATCGGTTACAGAGGAGGCATTCATATGAAGGAATATGGAGAGGATCATAAACCCATCCTGGTTATTGGAGGCAATGCCTGTTCATTCCTGGGAGAATACATGGCCGGGGGAGTAATAATTGTCCTGGGCAAGAGTAGCAATCCTTTTGGAGGCAGAGGTGTTGGCAGTGGAATTCACGGTGGTGAGATCATCCTGCGAGGTGAATTGAAAGAAAGACAGCTTGGCGTGGGTGCCAAAATCACGGAGTTCACAGAAGAGGATCTGGAAAAGATAAGTCCTTATATTGAAGAGTTTTGCGGATCTTTTGAAATCGACCCGGAAAAATATCTGGATACAAAATACACAAAAATAGTCGCGTCAAGCAGCAGGCCTTTTGCGGGCAAATATGTCTGGGAGTGAACTGCATGATTAATTCATGCATTCCTCTTTGACGACACATAGTGCAACAGAGAAACAATTGCAACAAAAATGACTTTATGGAACAGCAATACCAAATTCAATAGGATTTTCAGTATTGTTCACGATGTCTATATACACGAGATCAGAGCCGCTCACATCTCGTGCATATCGTATCTCTGCCATGTGAATCCGCTTGGTTTCCTGATCCAGAGTGACTTCAAACCTATACACACCTAAAGGCCCCTTAATATACTGAAGATCGGTCCTGTCTCCTGATTTAAGGAAATAGGATTCATAAAATATAGATTGGTTGTCAGAATCAAATATCTCTACAACGACATTATGTTCAGTATTATCCACATTATCGACACCGAATGCAAGTGGGCCAGGCTCAGGTTGGAAAATGAGAATTGGAATGGCCAATACTATTCCAATTAAAATAAATAAAAGTAACCCCACAATTATTGAATTTCTTTTTTGCATTTTGATTCAAACTCATATGCCATCATATGCAACTATTTATTGGATAATTGCACATGAAAGTTGCACTGTGTATATTGCAATAAAATTACTCCATGGTTTATAAAACAATTTGATGGATCTGATTTATTAACCATAATTTTAATTTCTATTTTCTGTTTAACCCAGTATCCAGAAAGCGCATTACCATCAGAAACAAGAAAAAGTTATATCGAAATAGGACAGTGTTTTCTTTCCTTACAACCAACCTAGTCAAATGTATGTGATCATCATGGGAAACTACCTCGATCTTAAGGAAAAAGTCTGGAATACAAATCGTTGCAGCGGATGCGGGGGTTGTGTGGCGGTATGTCCTGCAGATGCCCTGTATTTCAAAAAGGGAGAAGAATCCATAAAACCCTCCAGCAATGGCTACTGCAAGGAGGCCACTGATGGTGTTCCCTGCGGTGCATGTTATGACATATGCCCCCGCATAGAAGGAGAAATGCCCGAAAGTAGCAGTTCCAGGGAAGAATACATGGCTGCAAAGGCAGGTTTTGAAATCCCGGGAAAGCAAAGTGGAGGAGCGGTTTCCGCAATCCTGTATGACAGTCTGGAGAGAGGCATTGTTGATGCTGTTGTAACTGTAACAGAAGACCCCTGGACCCTGAAACCAAAATCCACAGTCATCACATCCGGCGAGGCATTGATAAGCAGTGCAGGAAGCCGTTATAACTGGTGGGTTCCGCTGCTTGCAGCCCTGAAGGAAGCCGTAATCGGGAAGAAGTGCAAGAACATAGCAATTGTTGCCCTGCCCTGTGCCGCCCGGGCAGTGGAGAAGCTGCGTAAAAGTGATAATGAATTACTTGGACCCTTTGCAAAGTCGATAAAATATGTAATCGGCCTGTTCTGTACAGAGAGTTTCGATTACGAAAAACTCATGGAAGGCAAACTCAAATCAGAACTGCAGATCAACCCACTGGACATAGAACGCATGGATGTACGGGGAAAACTTGTTGTCACACTCAAGAATGAGGACATTAGCATTCCCCTGAAAGATATCGAAGATACTATTCGTCCAGGTTGTCACATATGTAAGGATTTCGATGCCCTGTATGCTGATATTTCAGCAGGTTCTGTAGGAAGCCCGGAAGGATATACAACGTTGATTGTGCGCAGCGATACGGGTAAACTGGCAGTTGACAGAGCTCTTGAAAGTGGCAGGCTCGTTGCAACAGATGAGGCTGACCCTGCAGTTGTCACAAAATACAGGGACAAAAAGCAGCAAAAATGAATTCAAAAGCAGCTAATCACTGCTTTATTTTACTCTTTTATGCCTATTGAAGATATCCAAATACTTTCATCCCGCCTGCACCAATTTCTAATAGCATGATTTGCATATACCAGCGGGGAGAATACGATGGGCATATATACTGTAACCGGGCTGAACAACTATATCAAAAACGTGTTAACTTCTGAAAAGGCCCTGCAGCAGATCTGGGTAGAAGGAGAAATATCCAACCTCACAAAACACCGATCCGGGCATTACTACTTTTCAATAAAGGACGAATCAAGCCAGGTAAGCTGTGTCAGTTTTCGCTCCACAAACCGCAAATTAAAATTTGAGCCTGAAAAAGATATGAAAGTGCTGGTTTTTGGATCGGTAAATGTTTACACCGTCCGTGGACAGTACCAGCTACAGGTGCGGGACATCCGCCCGGATGGTGTGGGCGAATTGTATAAAGCATTCGAACAACTCAAAAAAAGACTTGAAGAAGAAGGTTTGTTTGCTCCCGAACACAAAAGGCTCCTCCCCCGTTATCCCCGCAAGATAGGAGTTGCCACATCTGCCACGGGTGCAGCTATACACGACATACTGCATGTACTACAGAGACGCTATCCTGTAGATATCCTGCTCTGTCCGACAACTGTCCAGGGGGAGGCATCCGCAGATAGCATTATAAGATCCCTGGAATTGCTCAATCGTACAGATGCAGACCTCATTATTGCCGGCAGGGGAGGAGGTTCCCTTGAAGACCTGTGGCCATTCAATGAGGAAAAGGTGGCACGTGCTATCTACAATTCCAGACTGCCGGTTATAGCGGCAATCGGGCATGAAACTGATTTCACAATATCAGATTTTGCAGCAGATGTGCGTGCACCCACCCCCTCAGCAGCCGCAGAAATTGCAGTGCCCGACAGGACAGAAATGGTGAGGCATATCGATGCCCTCCGACAGAGAATGGAATCTGCACTCAAAAACCGTATTCTGAACCAGAAAAAACATATTGAATACCTTTCTGGCCGAATTAGTCCTGATAGATACAGGGAACTGCTCAACCAGCGCATCCAACATCTGGATGAGGTGACATATCGCCTGACATCCAGAACGGAATATATAATGCAAACTAAAGTTGCAGAACTCGGAGCCCTTGCAGGACGATTGAATGCCGTAAGTCCCCTTAATACTCTTGACCGTGGTTACTGTGTGGCACAGTCCGATGAGGGAGGGACCATAACCGGTGTTATTGATATTGAGAAGGGACAGAGTTTACAATTGAAATTCAGGGATGGGTGTTGCAGAGTGGAGCATAAAGAAAATTTGGATGAGGGATGCTAAATGTCATCAAACACTGAAAACAAAAACTTTGAGGATAGCCTGCTCGAACTCGAGGATATTGTGGAAAAACTTGAAAACGGACAGATATCCCTCCAGGAAAGCATGGAAATGTTCGAGAGGGGAATAAAACTTGCAGGCATCTGCAATAACATTTTGCAAGAATCTGAACAACGCATAGAGCAACTCATAGAAAAAAACGAAGAAATTGAGACCTGTGATTTAGAACAGCAAAGCTGAAACAAACATGTTTAACTTCTATGCATAACGAAATCAAGAAAGTATAAGTAATTCTTAATTCATAAGAACTTATGATGAGTGAATTGAGGCAAATCCCCTGTCATATTGATGGCATGGACGAAATTGTGGGTGGTTTCAAGTCCCCTTCGATCATTCTTATTGCGGGGACAGCTGGTGTAGGTAAGACAACTATGGCACTGCAGATGCTGTCAAATGCAGCAAAAGCCGGCGAAAAAACCCTGTACATACCCATTACAACGGAAGATTCCGATCGACTGAAGATGTACCTGTCCACTTTTGAATTTCTGGATGAATCCGTGGAAGTACATGAGATTAACAGGCCGATTGCAGAAAAGGATCCACTAAGTACCCTTATCGAAATGGACAATACGATATCATCCGCAAAACCAGACAGACTTGTAATAGACCCTATCACACCCATAGGATTTGGATTTGTGGAACAGGAGAGAAGGCGTTTCTTTTACACCCTGGACTCAATGGTGCGTGAATCCAATTCCCTGGTGTTTTTGACAGGCGAGTTAATGAAAGATGAAATTCACAATTATGTGGTCAGCCATCTTGCAGATGGAATAATTTATCTGTCCAGAACCAATCAGGGCATGCAGACCTCCAACCAGATGGAAATCCTCAAGATGACGGGAGTCAAGCCCCCTTACAGTAATGAATGCATGACCCAGAAATTCAATTATCTGGTGAACACACGCGGATTCAGTGCATACCCAAATCTGAAATATGAGGAACGGGCTCCTGAAGATAATAAAGTTGACACTGGCATCGATGAAGTTGACAAAATGTTAAACGGAGGTGTCCCGGCTGGAAGTTCTATTCTTGTAGGAGGAGAACCAGGCACCGGGAAAACCATAATGGGATGGCAATTTATCCAGCAGGGGCTCGAAAACGGGGAAAATTGTGCTATCATCACCTTTTACGAAAGTGCAGACCAGATAATAAAAGCCACAGGGGATCTTGGCTGGGACCTGCAATCATATATTGACGAGGAAAAACTTAGTATAATCACTTATGATACCGAAAACGTCTGTTATGCAGAATATTCCAACCGTATAAGTAATATTGTTGAGGAAAAAAAGCCTGCCAGACTGCTAATAGATGGCCTTGTGAACGTGGAAATCACAATAATAGATCCTGTTAAAAGAAGAGGATTTTTGCATTCCCTTGTAGGTTACCTGAAAAGCCATGATGTTACGACACTTTTTACCACGGAACTTTTTGGAGGGGCTGAAAAAATAAGGAGCAAGGAGTCATCTTTCATAATGGATAATGTAATCCTGCTTAAGCAGACAGATACTGAAAAAGGAATGAAAAGGCAGTTCCAGATCATCAAATCAAGGGGAACCGCCAGTGAACCCCTTATAAAAGAATATGAAATAAAAGAAGGCGGAATTGAGATAATATAAATCAGAGGTTTTGCACTTTCCTCTCAATTGTTGTCCCAAGTTCTGTCAGACTGCACTGACCCTCCTTTTCAACTATCAGTTTCTTTTCCACCAGCTCTTCCACCAGTCTTTTGACAGAAGGCTGTGCAAGATGCATATTCTTTGCAATACGGGATGTCTCGAGTTCACCTTTAGAAGCCAGCATTTCAAGAAGTTTTTGTCGATTCGTATTCCCTGTCACAAAACCCATTATTTCCTCCACAGAATCACCATTTAATATTAAGTTTACAGCTATAACTAACTTTCTTCAACTTTTCGAGCAGGAGTCACCTTTCGTAAGGTAGGAGAGGAATGCGCCTGATATTTCACAAAAGTAATTTTTTATAATAAGTAAGTGAACATACTATTGTATGTTTCTCACTAAAACAGTTATCTTAAAAATAGCAAATCCTGATAACGATTTAGTGGAAACTATGCAGAAATATTCAGATGGAATGAATTATGCTTCTGAAATCGTTTTTGACAAGGGTAAACCAATTCCAGCAATGAAATTACAGCAGGAAGTTTACTCCTATCTTCGTGAAACATTAAAATTAAAATCCCAGATGAGTTGTAATATCCCAGGACAGGTGGCAGAATGTTACAAAACATTACATAAACAGAAAAAGGCAAAATGGCAAAAAGTACGATTTTCGCCATCATCAATGACCTTTTCTTACAAAAGGGATTTTGTAATTGATGAAAATATGGTTAAAATAACCACTATTAACGGAAGAAAAGCATATTCCATTTTGAATTATGACTATGCAAAACAGTATTTTGATGGTTCATGGAAATATCAGGCATCCAAAGTTGTAAAACATAAAGACGAAGATTATTATTTCCATTTATCTGTTGGGAAAGAAACTCCTGATAAACAAATAACAGATGCTTCTACTTCATGGGTATAGATGTTGGTATGAACTATCTTGCTGTTGCTTCTACCACTGACAAAAAATGTAGTTTTTTGCGGGTGGTGAAATTAAGAATCTTCGCAACCAGTACAAATCAATGCGAGCACGTTTACAATCGAAGGGAACTTTATCTGCAAAACGTATGTTGAAACATATTGCAGGTAAAGAGAAACGTCTTATGCGAGATGTAAACCACACAATCTCAAAAGAAATTGTGAGATTCGCAATTGAAAACAAAGTATCAGTAATAGGTCTGGAAGATTTAACAGGAATACGTGATTCCACTCTTTCCAAAACTCCCAAAAAGAGAAGACATAACCACAGTAGTTGGGCTTTCCGCCAATTACAAACATTCATTGAATACAAAGCAAGAGAAGCAGGTATAATTACACATTATGTTGACCCATCGTATACCTCTCAAACATGTATTCGGTGTAACCACATCTCAAAAAATAATCGTAACAGGTTATCTTTCAGATGTGAAAAATGTGGTTATGAGAACAATGCCGACCTGATTGGTGCAATGAATATTGAACACAAAACACGGGATTACAGGTATATCCTGGAATCTCAGGGGTGCTTGTCAGCCACCCGGACGAATGCTTAATTGACATTCAAGCCCCTTGCCGTAAGGGAGGGATAGTTGACTATTGGAGAACGCATCTGCAGAGGAATAATTTTATAAGCATCAAACCACATTTAGGGGTGGCAGGCTAGTCTGGGTAGGTCGGCGTCACCTGTAACCCGAAATCGCCGATATGCGGGAGACGAAGCTGAAGGAAGTCATCAGGATTATTTTCAAGCCTGTGACCTCAACTAAGAAACTCCGTCCTGTTTGGATGATGTTGCTAGAGAGGTTGGTTGGAGAATCAGCCCTCTATCTTTACCGCGGAAACCGGTCGAGGCCCGGAAGGGAGCAGACTTACCGCGAACATACATCGCTCTCAGGGTTGCGGGGTGGAGGCGAGGTCACAGTCCCCTGGAAAATGAGAATGATGGCAACCGGATGCATGCCTGCCACTTTATACAAGCAAAATCTTATATATATGACTGGCTTATGGACTGCTTACCCGGGACGAGATAGCCAAGCCCGGTATGGCGCAGGATTGCTAATCCTGTGGTGCTCGCCACCTCGGGGGTTCGAATCCCCCTCTCGTCGTTAATCATTTTTTCAATAGTTTTATCAATGAAAACATAGAAAGTTAATACATGTCAGATAAAATGAAAAAACTCCCGGTTATCCAAAGACCTGCGCCTGAAGATGAAACTCCTTCCTGTGGTGGTTGTGATTCAAAGGGAAGTTGCAATCACTGGGGAATTAAGCCAGGTTCTGAAAAAGAGGAAGTATATCGTAATGTCTTAATTTATCTGACAATGGGGATTGTCATCATAATTACAGCTCTGCTTATCAAGGCCTTACTGTCCTCATTTTAAAAAAAGAATTATTTGTAAGGAATGCACATTTTCCTGCCACATGACAGACAGGTTATACACACTGTTCCTTTTTTCAGCCGCACTTTGGAACTACTACCCGGTACAAGATAAGAATTACAACTACGACACACCCTTCTGCGAAGGGAGGCAGGCAAACGGATTCTGTAGCGCATACCAATCCTGCGTGCAAGTGTAACATACCTGTTACTTCTGTGAGGGTGTACACTGTATGATGCTTCTGCAAGTTTGAAAAGGCGTTCAATTCTCTGTTTTGCCAGATCCTTCATGAGATTTTTCTGCTTTTTTCGGGATTTAGACACACAAACTACCTCAAATATTCAGGGATCACTATTGTTTTCAAGAATAATTACCTTTGCTTTACTTCTTTTTTCTACAAGTTTTTTGAAGAGATCTGTGTCGGCGTCCGTTCCCTCCACACTTCCATAATGCATTGGTATGACATAAGCTGGCTTTATACATGAAACTGCTTCTGCAGCTTCCTTTTCATCCATAGTATAATATCCCCCTATAGGAAGCAGGACGATATCAGCTTCAATGGAAGCCATTTCATCGATCAAATCTGTATCCCCTGCATGATATATCCGCAAACCTTCCAGCTCAATCACGTAACCCACACCTTCTCCGGCCGGATGGAAGGGTTTGTCTATATTGTAAGCTGCAACTACTTCTATATTCAATCCCTTTATTGCAAGTTCATCCCTGAGGACATCCCCGGCTTCAATTCTTCTTGCATCGCCCCGAAACTGCAGACTGCAACTTGTCGGAATCAGGGTAGTAGTCGTGCTTTTCCTGACCTTCTGAATATCCTGCGGGGAACAATGATCGAAATGCTCATGAGTGATAAGCAGCACATCGGCCTGGTCTTCGTAGTCGATATAACCACCCACGTTATAGGGGTCAATATATACCACCAGATTATCCCCACGCAATCTGAATCCTGCATGCCCCAGCCAATCAATGTGCACTTTTCCTATATCTATAGATTTCAGTCTATAACCTCCTGTGAATATTTAATGGCGGTAAGTTTATTAATATTTCATTTTATCAAAGCTAATACAAAAAAACATCCTTTATATTCCATAATTCAACTTTTTCCAGTCACATTTAATCAGAGATTAAATGGGAGTTTCATTTTAAAAATGAAACATCAGGATATATTAATACAAACCGCCTTGAATTTAAATTAAATCAGGCCTAACAAAATTTATATAGAATAACTAATGTATATACAATTATAAGTCAGTTTTGAAAGGATTTTATGCCGCTTGAAAAATTGACATCAAAGAAGAAGGGACCTAAAATGAAAATAAGAGTAGTCAGTTCTAAAGAAGAAATCGAGACCCTGGATGAAAATGAGGAAATTATTCACCTCGCATTCAGGCCATCCAATACGGATATTTTTTCCCTTGTGATGAAATGTCCCAACGTAAAGGCCCTGCACATCCCCAGCTCCTATAAAAGAACGATATCCAGCTCTGCAAGAATGTATCTTGAAATGCAGGGTATTGACTTACTTGAAGGCGATGTATGGGGACACAGGAAAGACATAAACGAGTATTCTGAAGTATCCAGAAGTGTGTATGACCGTATTGAAGAATTCAGGAAAGAAGGGCTTGCCGAAGAAGAAATTATCGACAAAATGGTCAAGGAAACCCGTTTAAGCCCGGATTTCATAACTTTCCTGATGAAGCAGAATTCCTGATTCTGCAAAAAGAAGTAAGAATCCCTTCAAGGGGTCTTACGCTTTCTCTTTTTAACCTGTCTTATACTAATTATCCCAGTGAAGGGAGCTTAAGCCCTACCACTGAAACTACAAGTACAAAAATCATCAGTGACACCACATAACCGTATCCCTCGTTTGCCATTCCAAGAGAATGCACAACAATAAGCATAACGGCGAAAAGGGTTACTGAACCCACAGCCAGCAGAATTTCAATGCTCTTTTTACTCATGAAAACTTACATGTTCAACTTCATACATGAAATTAACGCAAATAAAGACAAGCTATAAAAATAATACCGATGGAATGTATCAGAAAAGGTGGTAAAGAGCTGTTATGACAGAATTCGAAAGGAAACTTGTGCAGTCTTTCAATGATTATTTTGAGAATTGCAATATAAAAGCGATAGCCCACCGCATTAAACAACATCGTTTCACACCCCAGTTTTTGGATGTAATGGTAGATTCTTTGAACCCGGACTATTATTTAGGGATAGAGTGCAAGAGTATTTCAACTGAAAAGGGGGCCAATGCACTTTATTTCAGTCAGCATTTCACCATAGACAAAAATGGGGCACATCAGGTAATACGCATATCGGAATACCTGAGAAGGTCCGGAAGGGCCGGATTTCTGGTTGTTGAATTACGACAGGGGTCCGGGAAGTCCCGGCAAGCCTATATAATCCCCTGGAAAGATATCGAGGAAAAATACGAATCAGGAGAACTGAAATACACAATTGATGAAATTAAACTTTATTCAAAGCTTGAAAGAAAGGGTGACGCATATCATATCGAACCTGAAAAATGGGCCAAGCAAAATAAATGGATGCAGACGGGGGAATGACATATAGAAAAAGTACTCAGATCAATGAAAGAACATGCAAGAGAATGTAATACAGAAATACAGAAACATGAATCTGTATATGTGGTATCCCACATTGACGCAGACGGCCTGACTTCTGCCGGAATAATATGTAAAGCCCTGCAACGTGCAGGTATCAATTATGAAATGAGATTTGTAAAACAGCTGGATGACAATATCATAGAAGACATCGCAAATATAAATCCGGAACTTGCAATCTTCACAGATCTGGGAAGCGGCATGCTGGACAGCATAACTGCAAAGGGTATCAATGCCATAGTATCAGATCATCACCAGCCTCGTGGAGAAGGGAAATATCACCTCAATCCCCATCTTTTCGGTGCTAACGGATCATACCAGTTAAGCGGCTCCGGAACAACCTACATCCTTGCAAATGAGATTGGCCAGAATAGAGATCTGGTTGATATAGCCATGGTTGGTGCTATCGGAGACATGCAACACCTAAAAAAAGGGCAGTTGACAGGTGTTAACCGCCTGCTACTTGAAGAAGGAGTGAAAAACGGCCATCTAAGTTACGAAAAAGATCTCACCCTTTTTGGTAAACAAACCCGCCCGGTCTATAAACTTCTGCAATTTTCTTCTGATCCTTTCCTGCCAGGCCTGTCAGGTGACGAGGATGCATGCATAGGCTTTCTCCATGACATGAATATCCGGTTTGGGGGCGATGAACGATGGAGACGCTGGATTGATCTTGAATCTGCAGAAAAACAGAGAATAATATCCGGGGTCATGCAACACTGTATCAAATCCGGGCTTCAACCCTTCAAGGTTGAGAGATTGATCGGGGAAGTTTATGTCCTGCTCAATGAACGTGAAGGAACGGAAATGCGGGACGCTTCCGAATTTTCCACACTGCTCAATGCCACAGCACGCTATGACCACGCAGAGACCGGACTGGCCGTATGCATGGGAGAACGGGGAAAGGCTTACGAGGATGCAAAGAAGCTTCTTGGAGAACACAGGCAAAATCTTGTCAACGGCCTAAAACTTGTGAAAGAAAACGGCATTATACAACTGGACCACATACAGTATTTTGATGCAGGAAACAAGATCAAAGAAACGATTGTCGGCATTATCGCCGGTATGAGCATTACTTCTGCCGGAAGACGGGACAAGCCCATAATTGCCTTTGCGGATTCAGATGATGGTGTAAAAGTATCCGCCCGGGGAACACAGGACCTTATCAGGAAGGGGCTCAACCTATCACAGGCAATGTCAGATGCGGCCGGCTTCGTAAACGGCGCAGGAGGAGGACATGACATTGCAGCAGGAGCGACAATACCTGCAACGGGCAGAAACGAATTCCTCAATAAGCTGGATGAAATAATAGGAACCCAATTCCAGAAAAACTAAATTTAGAAATAGTCTTCGATTTTGTCCATGGAATTGATATCCATCAGTGTAGACATTGCATTGGTGCGGATATTGATTCCCTGTTCTTTCATTATAGCCATTGGATTGGTACCCCCGATAACCACCACACCAAAATGGTCACGTTCCACTGGAACATCGAGTACACGGCTGTTGGGGTCCCCTACCTCCAGAATACCATTTATTCCAATATCCATCATTCCCGAAAGAACACTGTTAATCTCATCCCTTTTTGCAAGATGGACTTCCCTTAAGTTTGCAAGAATCTTACCCGAACCGGTCTGAAGCATCCGGGTTACAGAGGTAATATCCTGTGACATGAGTACTTCAAGAGGATCTATTGTGGTGCTGGCATAGGTCAGCACATCAGTAAATCTGACGGGCAGACCATTGCGGATCTGCACAACTCCCCCGAATTTGGGATTTGTCATAATTCCCGATTTTAGCAAGACCCCGTCTATGGTCATACTACACATTGTAGCGATGCCTACCTTACCCTCCGGTATGGTTAGATCACCTATAACGTCTCCGCTTTCCAGGACCTTTAAGAAAGGACTTACTGAAAGGCCGCTGTTGGAAGTAAGCTTCAAAAACTCCAGTACATCGACAATATCATCCGCATCAGCAATGGAGAGGTTGACAATTATATCCCCCTCCATACTTTTTAAGTCCAGGGTGGTCCTGAATATAAGGTCTTCGATCTTTGAAGACGTGAACTGCACAACACCACGTTTATCCTGCATTGATACACCCTTAAATCGTTTTTATGAAAAATATACACAATAGTTTATATGTTTACTCATTGATAATCTGATTGAAAATATCAGTATACTTTTCAGGCACTGTCAGGAATTCCAGCCGGGAAAGATCTTCAACTAATCCGTACATGTCCTCCCTCCTGAAAAGGCCGAATTCAGGCACATCCATCGGTTTAACGTGACGTATTTCAGGCACCTGCGAGTATGCAGAATTTTTTATAAACCCATCTTCAAGTAAATAATAGGCGCCACCTTTTTTGTTTTTTACAGGCTCATACACCGAGGAAAAATCACGACACACCCAGTTGGCCATTTCGAGGGTTGAATCCGATGCATTGATCGTAATATGCCCGTATCCGGGAGGTACAACCACCACGTCCATTGCGCTGGCTTCCACAACCACAACATCCTCAACCTTACCATCATTAACTTTCTGGAGAAGATAGGTAGCACTGCCTTCATGTACCTGATAAACCTCTGCATAGGATAGATTGCTGCCCGGTACCTGCGGATGATAATGACCGGCTGTTTTTACATATTCCACTCCCAACATTGCCGGAGGTATTATTGTGATATCATACCTGAGGTTATGTGATTTTATTTTATCAAGATCGCCAGGGTTTTGGGACAGGTCCCTGTACATATAATAGAGTTCTTCATTTTCCCTTCCTTCAAGCCATTTTTTGTCATAAACAACTTCAGCCATATCATAAAGCATACGTACATCTGGTACCCTTTCAACCCCACCGAAAATAATTTCATTTGACATTATCATACTCCTTCAAGACTTATTCCCCTTATAAGCTGCCAGCGGCAATATTAATAAACAAAAGAATTTAAAACTTTCCTCCAGTGCCTTTTTAAATAGAGGCTGACATTATGTAAAACGGGATGCTGTAATGGATAGAGAAATCAGGTTAATACATACTGCTGATACACATATTGGTTATCGGCAATATCACAGCGATGTACGCCGCCGGGATTTCCTGGAAGCCTTTGAAAAGGTAATTGATGATGCCATTGACATGAAAGTCGATGCTGTAATTCATGCAGGAGACCTGTTCGATTCCCGCAATCCCACCCTGGAAGACATTCTCGAAACAATTCAGATAATGTCTAAATTAAAAGCGGCCGAAATTCCCCTGCTGGGAATTGTGGGTAATCATGAAAGCAAACAGCAAACCCAGTGGCTCGATCTGCTGGAAAACATGCGTCTGGTCAGGCGCCTGGGCAACAGTCCTTTTATGGCAGGCAATATTGCGATTTATGGTATAGACAGTATCCCCCGTCCGAAGATACAGTCTTTTGACTACTCCGTTTTTGAAACTGCCCGGGAAGCTACACACAATATCCTTGTAATGCATCAGCTAATGAAACCGTTTCCTTTCGGGGAATGGGATGTGGCTGAAGTAATCCATTCATTCCCCTGTGCACTGGATGCAATATTGCTCGGGGACTACCACAAGTATGAAAAAACAAAGGTGGAAAATACATGGGTTACCTACTGTGGAAGCACAGAAAGGAACAGTGCTGCAGAAGAAGAACCCAGAGGATATAATTTAATCACTGTTTCCCAAAAAGGCATTGATATAGGCAGGCGACAGATAAATACGAGAGAATTTTTGCACATAGCCGTGGACATCAAGGATGAGAATGACGCATACCGCGATATTTTCAATACGATCCGCGAATATGATGTGAAGGAAAAGGTCGTTTTTATTGAACTAAAAGGCAATTTACAGGTGGATATTGCCTATAGTGAGATAGAAGAATTTCTTGATAAGCAGGGAGTACTGGTCAGTCGCATATCCGATTTGCGAAGCAATTGCCCTGATGAGACTGAAAATCAACCGGAAATAATATTCTCAGATCCCGACATTGCTGCCCGGGAAGAAATCAAGAAAATGGATCTTACAGATGCAGGCCTGTTGATTGATGAAATCATAAGGGACCTCTCCATACCTAAAACCACCATCGACCACAAAACAGAAGCTTCTATAGCGACGATGATAGAACAAATGGATTTCAGTCAGGAAATTCCCTTAAACATTCACCGGCAAAAACAAGTTGAAAGTAATCGGAAAGAAGAGCCATCCCAAAAGGAGGAGCCTGTCTTCGTTGAAAAGGGAGATGATAAAAAATCCCGGCCTCCAAGGAAGAAGAAAAAGGAAACCAATGCAGTGGACAAGGATGTTGAGCAAAAACCACAGAAAACAAAGGTTCCACGACAGTACAATCTGGGGGATTATCTTTGAGATTTAAACGACTTAAAGTGAAAAACATACGCAGTTACAGTGATCTCGAGATTGATTTCAACGATGGTGTAACTGTGGTTTCGGGAGTCAACGGAAGTGGAAAATCCAGCCTTCTTGAAGCCTGTTTTGTGGGACTTTTCGGCCACAGGGGGATTCCAAAAGATTTCGTACTTGCAGACCTGGTGCGCAAGGGATGTGAAGAAGCTGTAATTCACCTCGAATTTGAGCACAGGGGGCAGGAGTATGCTGTCATTCAGGAATTTCGCAACAATCCCGAAACGGGCAAAGCCTCCACCACCAAATCTTATCTGGAGATTGACGGGGAAGTAGTTGTAAACCAGGCCACACAGACGTATGATTCCATTCGAAATCTGCTGCGCATGGATGAAGAAGCCTATAAGAACTGTGTATATATCAGGCAGGGAGATATTGACGTTCTCATCAATGCCCGCAAAAAAGACAGGCAGAGGATGATAGATGACCTTTTGCAAATAGGCAGACTGGAAGAGTACCGGGAGCGGGCAAAAAGTGCCAGGACCGGTGTGGGGAGACATATCACTGAAACTCATGCCCGGATTAAGGACCAGCAGGAAGAGATTGAAACAATTGACGCAACCAAACCCGTGGCCAGGAAAAATCAGTTGAATACGGATTTGAAGCAATTGCAACAGGAAGTTGCGAATCTGGAGACGATGCGAGACAGAACCAGCACCCGTATCGAAAAGGATCGCCAGCACATCGAGCAATATACCAGAACCCAAAAGCAGATCGATGAACTGGACAGGGGAATAAGCGGACTGGAAAAACGGAAAAAAGAAGCTCTCACATCCCTGGAAAGTAAAAGGAAGGAGGGAGACAGGCTCCACAAATCCATTCTGGAAATTGAAAACAAAATACAGGAATTATATGATTATTTCGAACTTGACGAAACCACAGATGTGGACAATTTCACTGCCCGTACAGAAAAAGAAGAGCGGGATGCTTATGAAAAAATCAGTCAAATAAAAAACAAACAGGACCTGAAACTACAGGAAAGGGAAAATTCACAGAAAGGCCTGACTGAAACAAAACAAAATCTCAGTGCACTGGAAGAAGCAATCAAAAAAAGATCCACTCAGGAAAAGAATCGGTTAAAGGAAATAGAGGAAATCAACCAGGAGTATTCGGTGCTGGAAGACGAGATCGGGAAACTCCTTGAGAATGCCCAATCAATGGGTTTTGATCGGAGGAAACTGGACAATCTGGAGGAATTGGAAGACCTGCTTTTGAACAAGCAACGTCATCTCCATGGAAAAGAAAAGGAAGTCAGAACCCGGCTAGACCAGATCTCAAAAACACTCACAGAACATAGAAACCTGCTGGAAAAAGGAGCCTGCCCCACATGTGGACAGGACCTGCAGGGCTCGACCATTGTCAATGATACTAAGGAGGAAGAATTACAGAAAAAAGAGCTTGAGGAGCAACTTGAAAAACTCATCCAGGACACGCAAAGGACCGAAGAGAAAATTGCCACCTTAAAAGAGGCAGGCAAAATAAAAAAACAGGTCGATGAAAAAAGACAGAGGCAATTGCTTATAAATCAAAAACAGGAAAACCTGGCCTCCTACAATGAGGAATTGAAGAAACAAAACCAGGAGGATGGAAAGAAAAAACAGAAACTTTCAGAAAGGATAGGAGAACTGGAAAAAGATATTAAAAGAGCCGAAGATGAAATAAAAGAAATACAGCAAACTGCAAAAACTGCCACCGAGCATCATAAGAAAATGAAAGAAAATCTTGAAAGTGCAAAATACCTGATGAAAATAAGGCAGGATCATACACAGATGCAGAGTGATCATCAACACCTGAAAACAGGTATTGCGGATATTCAGGAAAATGTGCGTTTCATTGATGAACAGATAGCAGAGAAAAAAAGGAATAAAAAGCAACTTGAAGACGAACTTGGCAAGGAAAATATCGAAAAACTGGAGAAGAAATTGCATGATTTCCAGCAAGCTTATCAAAAAATAATTGGGGATATTGAAGAAAAGAACAAACAAAAAACGGATCTTTTAAAGGAAATAGGGCAAATAGAAACCAACCTCAAAAGGAAAAAAGCGTTGCAGGAAAAACTAAAAGTATTCAATAACCGGGAAAAGTACCTCAAAGCTGTAAGAAGTGATGTAGAAAATCTGGAAGATATGTACATGAGATTGCGTGCAGATCTGCGTACACGCAATATTGATGCACTGGACAGATTGCTCAATGAAATCTTTTCCTTTATGTACACCAACAATGCCTACTCACATATCCAGCTGGATACTGATTATGAGCTTACCATCTATGAGAAGGACGGGACTCCCCTGGAACCCAAATTGTTGAGCGGAGGAGAGCGGGCGATCTTTAACCTTGTTTTAAGATGTGCTATTTACAGGTTACTTTCGGAAGGACTGGCCGGCGGGGAATACCGTAATGAAATGCCCCCTCTGATCATGGATGAACCCACTGTGTTCCTGGACAGGGGACATGTGCACCAGCTTTTAAAGTTAATAGATCTTATGAGGGACATGGGAGTCGGCCAGATACTGATAGTATCCCACGATGAAACCCTTATCGATTCGGCTGATAATGTATTTGAAGTCCAGAAAGATCCCACTACAAATATATCTTCCATTATTGCGCAATGAAAGCATATAAGAATAATTTAAATAGAATATTTATAAGAATAAATAAATCATATTCATATTGAGGGAATGAACGTTTTGCGAGGAATTGGATGGAATCCGGGCAGAGAGATTTAATTATTGAACGTCTTGAAAAGCAGATCCGTAACAAAGAAGAGGAAATATCCGATATCAAAACAAATCTCAAGAGTTCTATTATGACGGAACTACGAGAAGAATTGAGAAATGATATGGATATAAACAAGAGGCTGGCCGAACTTGAGCAACAGGTCAAAGAAATATCTACAAATATAAATGGAATCCTTGAGGAACTCCTGGACCAGAAATCGCGTATCCGGGAAATGGAACAGGCAAACAAACAGCAACCCGGGGAAAGGGAGTCCGATGCATGGAGCAAATATGAAGAAGGAACAGTCAGCCAGGATGCTTATACCGAGGAAAAGGAGCCTGTACCCCAACCTGCAGAAACCAGTAACGATACCCCTGAAAGATCCCGGTCTTCCCCCGAGCAAAAAAGAAAACCTCGTATGCACTTCCAGATCAGGGATGTCGATAAAATGATGCCTTCTGAGAAAAATCAGGAAAATGAGGTTTCTGAAGAGGAAAAAGATGAGTACATCGTTGCTGAAAGTGAGAATCGCAAAGTGGAAAAGACCATCAAGCCAGAAACCCAGAACGAGAACTGTGAATACATAATTGCCGGTGACAAGGGACCCCTGGAAAATAAAAAGGAGTGCGAATACGAAACTGTCGAAAACAAAGATGAGGACTCTGAAATAATCGTCAGGAAGAAGAAATCGTTCTAAAGTCCAAAGAGGATTGGCGTGTATATTAAAAAGATAGAATTTCTGAATTTCAAATCATTCGGGAAAAAAGTAAAAATCCCTTTTTTTGATGATTTCACAACTATTTCAGGCCCCAACGGAAGTGGTAAATCCAATATAATTGATGGTATTCTTTTTGTACTGGGATTGTCCAGCTCCCGCACATTGAGGGCGGAAAAACTTACCGACCTCATATATAACGGGGAAAAAAGCAAAAATCCCGACAATGCCCAGGTTACCATTTATTTTGATAACAAGGACAGGGAACTGCCTGTTGACAACGATGAAGTAGTGATCAGCCGGAAGGTACGTAGCACAGATAATGGTTACTACAGCTATTTCTATTTCAACGGCAAATCAGTAAGTCTTGGCGATGTGCACAATTATCTTGCAAAGGCCCGGGTCACCCCCGAAGGATACAATGTCGTAATGCAGGGAGATGTCACACGAATCATCACAATGACCGCCGGGGAGCGACGCAAGATCATAGATGAGATTGCCGGGGTAGCAGAGTTTGACAATAAGAAGGAGAGAGCCCTCAATGAGCTTGAAGTTGTGAGGGAGCGCATTGAACGGGCAGATATCCTGATAGATGAAGTGGATAAGCAAAAGGAAAAGCTCCAGGGAGAACGTGACCAGGCCGTCAAGTATCAGTCCCTCAAGGAAGAAAAGATGAAGTTTGAAGGTTTCGTGCTGCTTTCTAAACTCAAGGATGCAAAAACCGAACTTGAAGGAGTCGGGCAGGAATTCAGCGCCCAGCAGGAAAAATTGGAAGAAATCTCCTCTGAACTTAAACAGAAAAAAGATGTCCTGGAACAAAGGGAAGAAGAATTACGCTTACTTAACCAGCGCATCCAGAAGATGGGCGAAGATGAGCAGATCGAGGTAAAAAGGCGAATTGAAGAGATCCGTGGGGAAATATCGGGATGCAGTGACCGTATCGAATATGCAGGCCAGGAAATCGATGAGATCGATGCCGCAAGACGCAGGTCTTTCCTGGAAATCGATGAATCAAAGGGTAAGGTAGATGGCATCGAGGAAAAGATTAAGGAACACAGTTTCCAGAAGGAAACCCTGCAATCGGAAATTTCTGAAAAACGCACCCAGAGAATGCTACTGCAGAGCAGGATTGCCGATGTGGACGAAAAGTTTGCCCGTACAAGGGACGAGCTTTCTGCAAACAAGGAAGAACTGGAACAACTGAAAACCCAGAAAAACGAGCTCATGCGTAACGAGGACAGGCTGCTGGATTCCCTGCGTCGCAAATCCGCAGACGTAGCAGAAATAGAAGATGAGATCCGGCAGGCAAAGGAGAAGGCCAAGTCCTCTGAAAGCGATACTAAATCCGTCCAGTATGATATTGACAAACTCAACGAAAAGATAGAAGGGTTGACAAAAGACCTGGATGACCTGGAAAGCAATCGTTCTCAGATAAAAAAGGTTGTCAACGACCTTGAAAGTGACATACGCAGCAAACAACAGGACTACGCAATGCTTGAAGCCCGTGTGAGGGCAGCAGAGGATACAAGCAGGTATTCCAGGGCAGTAGACGCGGTAATCAAGGAAAAAGACAAACATGGCCTGCCCGGTATTTATGGCACCATAGCAGAGCTGGGGAAAGTAAACCAGAAATATTCAACCGCCCTGGGAATCGCTGCAGGAGGACGAATGCAGGCTGTTGTGGTGGATACGGACGAAGATGCTTCCCGGGCTATTGCTTACCTGAAACGCCAGAGATCGGGCAGGGCAACCTTCCTGCCCCTGAATAAGATGGAAGCACGCAGACCCTACAAAAACCTCTCCGACAGGGAAGGTGTAATAGGTTATGCTATTGATCTTATCGATTTTGACCCGAAGTTCGAAGCAGCCTTCTGGTATGTATTCCGGGACACCCTTGTTGTCGATACCCTTGAAAACGCCCGAAAACTGATGGGCGGGTTGCGTATGGTAACCCTGGAAGGCGAGATTGTTGAGAAAAGCGGGGCAATGAGCGGTGGCTCCCAGCGCAAGTCCGGCCTGTCATTTGCAGCCTCTGAAAAAGATAAACTTGTCAGGATATCCGAAGAACTTACCAAACTGGAATCACGCAGAAGCAATGCGATCAATAAACTGGATACTACCGAGGGGCATATTTCAAACACCAACAAGGAAATCCAGCAGTATGAGAACGAGATCGCACGCAAACAGATGCAATTCGAGGAGATTGGTAAGCGCGGAGAGACGCTTGAAAAGTTGCTCAATACCAAGGATGAGGAACTCAGGCAAATCGAGGAAGAACGCCAGCAGATGCGAACGGAGATGAATGAAACCGTTGAAAAGAAAGAGCATCTGGAAGAAAGGGAACAATCCCTGCAACAGAACATAACGCAGATCGAGGAAAAACTCGCCGATTCGGAAATTCCCGAGCTCAATAAGCAGGCAGAATCCCTGGATGAGGAACTGCGCCGCCTGGACGGAAGAATAAGGGATATTGACGGGCAGATCAATGCTCTTGAACTCGATAAAAAATACGCAACCGAGAAAATGGAACAAAATCGGGAACAAATCGCCCAGATGGATGAGAAAAAGCGTACACTAAAAGAGCGCATAGAAGAACTCAAGAATAAGATCACATCCCTGGAAAGCGAACTGGAAGAAAAGAAACAACGTGAAGAAGAACTCACAGGTGAACTGCGCCAGCTTCAGGGAGAAAGAAAGAATAAGGAAATGGCCTACTCAACCCAACGTGATGAAGTTGACAGGGTCAAGAGCCGCTATGAAAAGGCAGAGAATCAGAAAATGGCACTTGAGGCCACACTGGATGCCGTGAAGGAACAAATTGAACAGCTCCGCGAAGAGATCACACGCCGTGGCCTTGAAGAGACTGATGAAGTCCCTGGTTACGAAACCGTGCGTACAAGGATAACTTCGATTGAAAAGGCAATGGAAGCCCTGGAACCTGTGAATATGCGGGCAATAGATGAATATGAGGAAGTGGAGCAGAGAATTGTTGATCTCAAAAGCCGCAGGGCAATACTGTTCAATGAAAGAGAGCAGATCCTGGATCGTATCGACCAGTATGATAACCTTAAAAAAGAAACATTCATGGAAACCTACAATGGCATTAATGATGCCTTCAAGGAAATCTTCAATGAGCTTTCCGATGGTGTCGGGGAACTTGTGCTGGACAATGAAAATGACCCTTTCTCCGGAGGCATGACCCTCAAAGCCCAGCCCCGGGACAAAACCCTGCAACGACTGGAAGCGATGTCAGGCGGTGAAAAGAGTCTCACAGCACTTGCATTTTTATTTGCTATCCAGCAATATCGTCCCGCACCCTTCTATGCTTTTGATGAGATCGATATGTTCCTTGACGGAGCAAATGCTGAAAGGGTTGCCAGGCGTGTTAAAAAGGCGGCAAGCAATGCCCAGTTCATAGTTGTCTCTTTGAGAAAACCGATGATAGAAGCTGCCGAGCGCACAATAGGCGTTACAATGCAGCAGGATAATATCACAAGTATTACGGGTGTGAAAATACGGTGAATAGTATCTCGGTAAAAAACGATGAAATCCCCTTGCTGGAAAACATGAGACAGGGTATTGATCCTGAATTCCTGAAAACGTTGAAGGAACTGGGTGTTGACGAGGACGATCTGGAATTATCGGATGATGTGCTCTGTGAACCTGTAGAGATCCTCGTAAACCTTGCAAAAAATGAAAGTATCAATCCCTGGGATATTGATATTGTAGAGATTACGGATAAATTCCTGGAAAAAATAGAAGAAATGAAGATAATGGATCTCAGGATCTCAGGCAGAACACTGCTTTATGCTTCCATTCTCCTCAGGATGAAATCCACAGGTATCATACAGGAAGAAGATGAAGAACCCGATGAAGAGATACCTGATGATGATCTCGAATTCCAGAATGAAGAAGACTATCCGGTACCCAAATTGCCGATTAGGCGTGCTGCTACAAGACCTGTCACCCTGCAGGAACTTATAAACGAATTGAAAAAGGCAGAAAATGTTGAATCCAGAAGAGGTCGGAGGCGACAAAAACGTGTCCTCCACATGGAAGAGGAGCCTACCACTGAAGATGTGCTTGGTATTGCTCATGAGGAAGACATAAAGGGGCGTGTCGAAGACCTGGAAGAAATAATTGAAGAGATGCTGCACGGGAAAGAAACGGTCACTTTTACTGAGATCATAGATCCCATACCCTCCCGTTCAGAAAGGGTAATGACGTATCTGTCCCTCCTTTTCATGGCTTCACAGAGGAAAATCTGTTTGAGACAGGATGAACTCTTCGAAGAATTGTATATATACTCTTATGGAAATAAAGAGCAGCCTGTTTGAAGGGGTTGGTTTGAAAAATGTCCGACAGGGAAATCGTTGAAGCTGCACTTTTTGCAGCAGGTAGTGCAGTTGAGATACAAAAACTGCAGAAAATACTTAACAAAGATAAAAAACAGGTCACAAAAATTGTAGAAACCCTCATCCGGGACTATGAAAAAAGAGAATCCGGGCTGGAGGTCGTGGACCTGGGTGAAAGATATGTCATGCAGGTCAGGTCAAAGTATTCCGATATTATCCGTCCCTTTGCACCCCGGGAACTTAATTCTCCCATGCTACGCACCCTTTCCATGATAGCCTATCATCAGCCTGTAGTACAATCGGATATTGTAGATATGCGCGGCAACAAGGCATATGATCATATCCGGGAATTGCAAGATCGGGGATTTATCGAAAGTACCCCCCACGGCAGGACAAAACTGCTCTCCACCACCCCTCTTTTTGCAGATTATTTCGGTCTTGAGAAAAATAAACCCGAACTTATCCGCAACAAGATGATAGAACTTTCAAAACAACAAAGTGGCAAAGAAGGACTTGACCGCTGGCTTGGACGCAGGTTTGTCGGATTTACTCCCATGTATGAATCGCTGGCACAGATGTGTGGAATCAAAGATTACCGCATGGTAGATGCTTATAATCCCACCGAGCAAGAACTTCAGACCCTTGATACGGTTTACAAAATGGTTATTTCCCGGGGATATAAGGAAGAGGTGGAAAAACATTATTCAGGAGAGATTATCGAAGCCGGATCCACTACATTTGATGATCTTGCAGAGGCCGTCAATATACTGAAAAGTGAGGGAGACCCGGCCAGGGTAAAGGAAACCCTGGAGCTGCTCGAGGAACTAAAGAATGAATACCGATCAAGAGCCATGACCATAAGTGCCAGGGTCACTCCGCAAACCGAGATGGTGGCACGCATTGTTAAAGATCTGCATATCGGTGTTTCAAAAGATGGAATACTGATTGCCCCGGATTATGAAACAAACACTTCTGGTGAGGAAATCGGAAGAAAAGCGGATATCCTTGTCCCAAGCCATCGTAACCTGGAAGGTGGCCTTATAGAGAGAGTCAAAAGCAAGTATGATGCTGTTATCAAGGGTCTGCGGAAGGCAGAAGAAGGTAAAGCTATTTAAATAGGTATTTAAATTAAGAAACAATAAGAATATATAAACTATCTGGAATTATTTGCTTCAATTTCCAAGGACCTGAGAATATGACAGATTATAACATTAAAATAGAAAATGTGGTAGCTTCCACCAAACTTGCCGAGGAATTCGACCTTACAAAGATCGAAGCTGAATTTGAAGGAGCAGAATATAACAAGCAGAAATTCCCCGGTCTCGTATATCGCGTATCAAACCCAAAGGCGGCATTTCTTGTTTTCACTTCCGGGAAAGTGGTCTGTACAGGTGCCAAAAATGTAGATGATGTACACACTGTAATTGCGGATATGGCCAAAAAACTCAACGGTATTGGCATAGATACCCTCGAAAAACCGGATATAACCGTACAGAACATTGTTGCATCCGCTGATCTCAAAGCTGTGCTCAATCTTAATGCAATCGCAATCGGACTCGGTCTTGAGAATATTGAATATGAACCTGAACAATTCCCCGGACTCGTTTACAGGATCGATGAGCCAAAAGTTGTCGTACTAATCTTCAGTTCCGGCAAACTGGTGGTTACCGGTGGCAAATCCCCGGAAAACTGCGAAGAAGGTGTAGAAGTAGTAAGACAACAGCTGGACAATATGGGCCTCCTTTAAAGGGAAAAGCGTGACTGAAGATTACAGGGAAGATGTTTGCATCCTCATACCCACATTGAATGAGGGTGCCACCATCGGCCAGCTTATTGAAGATTTTAATACCGAAGGTTTCGGGAATATTTTTGTTATTGATGGCAATAGCTCTGATGATACACAGGAAATTGCCAAAAATATGGGCGCAAGAGTTGTTGCCCAGACCGGTAAAGGAAAAGGGCAGGCTGTCCAGGATGCCCTTGCGATGATAGATGACCCTTATGTCATTATGATCGACGGGGATGGAACCTATCTTGCAAAAGATGTTCATTCAATGCTTGAACCACTGGAAGCAGGAAGGGCGGACCATGTTATTGGCAACCGGTTTGCAGATTTTGATCCGGGTGCTTTTACAAAACTGAATCTTATCGGTAACAAGATACTTAACAAATTTTTTAGTGTTATATACAGGAAAAATCTTGTAGACATCCTGTCTGGCTACAGGGGATTCACAAACCAGGCAATCCGGGAACTGGAACTTCATGAGACGGGTTTTGAGATCGAATCCGAGATTGCTGTTGACAGTATGAAAAAAGAACACCGCGTAGAAGTTGTTCCAATCACCTACAGGCCGCGTCCTGATGAAGGAGATACGAAACTCAACCCACTGAAGGATGGTTTTGGGATTGGCAGTACGATTTATAAAATGGCCAAATTTCACAATCCGATGTTCTATTTCGGGATAATGGGCGCCATACTTACTCTTAGTGGCATATTACTGGGAATCTATGTCGTAAGCGAATGGATGATAGGTATTACCCATATACCAATGACTACCCTGACAGCATTGCTCATTATTTCGGGAATCCAGATGTTCATATTCGGAATGCTGAGTGATCTCGTAGTATCCCTCCACAGGGAAACAATGCGTACCCTTCGCCGTCAGCAAAGATGAATTTGCCTGAGGGTACCCATAAACAAATTCACTTTACTTTTGGGAAATATTAGTTTGATATTTGCATGTGAGTTCCTTTTTTTACTACTTAATTCAAAACAATATCGATATGCTGCTAACCAATTGCACATCTGCAACCAAACCCGATCCCGCAGCAAACTCAAACCCACTTTACATCAATACAACTTGATTTTTTAATAATGTTTAAATAAAATATGTACCCATTTCCCATTATTAAAACGAGGTTAAAATATGTCAATCGTAACAGATGCCAAGAACGGAACTATTACCGAAGAGATGAAGAAGGTTGCAGAATTTGAGGGCGTGGAACCTGAATTCGTGCGCCGCGGAATTGCAGCCGGAAGAATCGTTATACCTGTTACCCCCTACAGGGACATCAGAGTGTGTGGTATTGGAGAAGGGCTTACCACAAAAGTGAACGCTTCCATCGGAGCATCTTCGGATATCGTCGATGAAGAACTGGAAGTTGAAAAAGCAAAGGCAGCACAGGCAGCCGGCGCAGACACCCTTATGGAACTGGGTACCGGCGGGGATTTCCTCGGAATCAGGAAAAAGGTCTGTGACGCAATCGATCTGTCTGTAGGTTCAGTACCACTCTACCAGGCCTTTATCTCAGCAGCCAAGAGGGACGGTTCCATCGTCCACATGACAGAAGACGACCTGTGGAACGCAACCGAGGAACAGGCAAAACTCGGTACAAACTTCATGGCAATCCACACCGGTATCAACAACATCGTACTGGACAGGCTTAAAGCCCATGGCCGCTATGGCGGACTTTGCTCCCGTGGCGGTGCCTTCATGAGTTCCTGGATGCTCCACAATGAAGCCGAAAATCCCCTTTACAAGGACTTCGATTATCTCTGTGAAATCCTCAAAGAACACGAAGTTACCCTTTCTACCGGTAACGGAATGCGTGCCGGCGCAGTTCATGATGCAACCGACCGTGCACAGATCCAGGAACTGATCATCAACTCCGAATGTGCCCAGAGGGCCCACGACGAATATGACCTCCAGGTTATTGTAGAAGGCCCCGGCCATGTACCACTGGACGAGATCGATATGAATGTGAAACTCATGAAATCCATGAGTGACCACAAGCCATTCTACATGCTCGGACCACTTGTCACAGATGTTGCCCCGGGACGTGACCACATCGTCACCGCAATCGGTGCATCCCAGTCCGCAGCAGCCGGCTGTGACTTCCTGTGCTATGTAACTCCTGCAGAACATCTTGCCCTGCCAAATAAGGAAGATGTTATCGAAGGTGTAAAGACATCCAAGATCGCAGCCCACGTTGGTGACATGGTCAAACTAAACAAACGTGATCAGGATCTGGCAATGGCAAGGGCACGCCGTGACCTTGACTGGGAAAAGATGTACAGTCTGGCACTTGATCCGGAACTTGCACGTGATGTCAGGAACAGCCGTGCACCGGAAGACACAGATGCATGCACCATGTGCGGAAACTTCTGTGCCTTAAAGATCGTAAACCAGAACTACGACCTTGCAAAGTAATACCTCCGGGTATTACTTTTATCTACTCTCCTTTCCATATTCTTTTTTTATCCCGGGCATTCTCTTATAATTAGTTCTCAAACCTTGCAGTGTCTATATTAATAGTATCTTTAAATATAAAAGAGGACACATTACGGTTACGGTATAACATTGCAGGGATTTTTATCATGTGGAGAGGGAGATACTTGCAGGCCGATGAAAGCGGTGTATCGGATGTTGTGGGGACAGGGGGTGAGATTGTCCGGATTCACAAACCTGACGGATTCCGATATCACATACAATAATAACAGCGAAATAACTATAAACTCATTATTCAAATTTCAAAACGACATTAAAACGGAGTTTCAAAATGAAAAAAGCCATTATCGAGACAGACAAGGGAGACATCGTGCTTGAATTATTCGAGAATGATGCACCCCGAACGGTTGCCAATTTTGAAAAACTTATCAAGCAGGGATTCTATAATGGCCTGAACTTTCACAGGGTTATTCCTGATTTTGTGATACAGGGAGGATGCCCCAAGGGCGATGGAACAGGTGGGCCGGGTTACACGATCAAATGCGAAATAAATCCCCGCAAGCATACAAAGGGCGCCCTGTCAATGGCCCATGCAGGCAAGGATACCGGGGGAAGTCAGTTCTTCATAACCCATTCCCCCCAATCCCACCTGGACGGTATGCACACGGTTTTTGGAAAAGTCATTGATGGAATGGACGTTGTATATAAAATCAAACCCGGCGATGTAATGAACCGCCTGCGTGTAGTGGAAGAGTGAAAACAATAGGTGGTAATAGTGGGGAATGGATTTTATATTCAGGATAGGCAAATCTGCCGGATTTTTCTTTTGCAAAATGAAAATATTGATCCTGCTGGCAATATTGATTCTGGTTCTCCTGTACATAATCAGGATTGCCTGGCTTCCTGAATTGGGCGGTATCTGAATAGATACTCCCTTCTTTATATGCCAGTATTACTAATATACCTGATATACAAAATATATCCAGGAGGTCGTACCTTAGCAGATCCGCAACCAATAAGAATAAGTGTCCTGTACAGCGGGGAATTCGGGAAAAAGGTGCTGGGCAATCTCATAAATTCCGATCAGTTCTGCACATCCTGCGGGGAAGCCTGCGATCACTGTCGACAGGGACGCAAATCCTATTCCGGGTTCCTTACAGAAATCCATGAACTGCCCGCAGATCTGCCTGAATTTGTGGAAGAGCCGGAAGAATACCTGCCTGCTGACCTGAAACCCTGTGATCTGTTCCTTGCAATGGATCTGCATCCGGATTTATTTGCCGGCCTGCCGACAGTTGCGAAAAAAGCACATGCAAAAGGCGTGATAGCACCTGTTGAAAATCCCAAACACGCCCCGGCAGGCCTTGTCCGCCAGGTTGCAGAAAAACTTCAGAAAGAGGGAATCGAATATGCTTTCCCCAAGCCTTTCTGCAGCCTTGAGAAAACAGGCCAACATGTAATTGACAGATTCGTGGAAATAGGGTTTGGGAAACCCAAAATCGAAATAATACTTGATAATGAGGAAATCACAACCGCACGGGTAATCAGGGATGCTCCCTGCGGATGCACATGGTTTGTTGCCCGTAAACTTGTCTATACCGAAGCTGCAGATTTCAAGGAAACGGTTTCCTCTGCCCATCATGCATATCCCTGTACTGCAAGTATGGATAATGATCCTGAAATCGGGGATACCATACTGCACAAAGCAGGCTATATTGTCCGGGAAAGTGTGGGCTCTGCACTGGATAATGCACAAAAGGAGAATACAAATGCCAGATAACAAGAAAATAGCAGTAGTTCGCTGTGCTATCGTTGCAGAAACCTGCCCCGGGATAGGATGTTTCAAGGCATTCAATGAAAAAACAGTCGCTTTCAGTGATTACGATGAAAATACGGATATGACCGCATTTTTCACATGCGGCGGATGCCCGGGGAGAAGGGTGTTCAGGCTTGCCCGGTCCCTGAAAAAACACGGAGTGGAAACAGTACATCTCAGTTCCTGTATGCAAATGGAAAATTATCCGGAATGTCCTCATGTGGACTCAATAAGGCAGACACTGGAAAATACAGGAATTGAAGTTGTGGAAGGTACACATCATTAACGGAAGGCTTGAAAATGGTAAATCGGATGATAGTCAAAATAGACGAGGATAAATGCAATGGTTGTGGCAAATGTGTCAGCCCCTGTGCCGAGGGTGCCATCCGGATAATAGATGGTAAAGCTAAAGTCGTATCTGAAGAACTGTGCGATGGCATGGGATTCTGTATCGGAGTCTGTCCACAGGATGCAATATCCATTGAAGAAAGGCAGACCATGGATTTCAATCCGCAGGCAGTTAAAGAAATGCAGGAGAATGAAGAAAAAGACTCCGAAGCCGGGTCAATTCACTGCTTTAAGTGTGACAGGGATGAAAATGAGAGGTACCTGATGCCCCTGAGACATGGAAAAGAAAGCATCTGGGTCTGTACCCGCTGTCTGCCTGCACTCATTCATGGTTAAGGGTGGAAACATGATCACGATCGAACTATCAAATCCGCCGGACAACCTCTGCGATTACACTTACAACTTTTGCTGGAATAGTGATTTCAATCCGGATTCTGTCATCCCCCACCAGCAAGGCACAGAGTACACATACAGGGAAATAGTCGATCATCTCAAAAAGACAGGTACTGTACAGATTATCGGTGATGTCGGAAAACGGCTTGCTCAGGGAATGGGCACCAGCATATCCCACCTTGGAGGCAGCGGGAAGACAGAAAATGCCGGCAACATCATAATAGACGGTGATGTTGGCGCTGAAGCAGGGATGGGAATGGTATCCGGCAACCTATACATAATGGGCGACATCGGAAAACCCATGGGAAATATAGTGGAAGTTGAATCCGATAGGGAAGGATATCGCAAATTCGTGTCAATTACGGAATTGGTCTGCGAGGAATTGCAGGAAAAACTGCTGCTAAACAAACTGGAAGGAAATAATCTCCTGCTCAATGATGGAATCCTGCGCAATACCCTGGCAGCCCGTTGCAATTGTGAGGCCAGCATTACAGTAGAAGGAGATGCAGGCAACGGAAGCGGATTGCTGATGGAAAGAGGAATGTTGCTAATCAAAGGGGATAGCGGCATGAACACTGCAGCCCATCTCAATGGCGGAACAGTTTACGTAGAGGGTAAATGTGAAGCCTTTGCCGGTGCATATATGAAAAACGGAATACTGCTGGCAGATGATGCAGGCAGCCATGTCGGGGCGGACATGAAAGGCGGGACCATATATTCAAAGAAAAAGGCCAATATTGACCCACCTGCAAAAAAAGGGAAAATCGGCCACGAAGATATACGCACAATAAGGAAACTCACAGATGCCGGCAGATTTGAGGTTTTGCGTTACAATAAATACGAAGCCGGAGAAGAAGGCAAATATATAACGATCAAGATGCGTGACGGCTCCCTGGTCAGAAGGCCTGTGGATTAAGACTTTTCAGCAATCGACCTAAATAAGAAAGATGAATGATCCGGCCGGAAGCTCGTTTGCCAAACGGAGAAATGGCGCTGTTGCAAAAAGGGAGTGATATCATACCATTCAACTGCTGGCCGGACCAATCAAAGTAATCAGGTACTGCATACCCTCCGGCCTTTATCGGTAAGCTGGTATGTAGTACCATAGGAAATTCCACTATTACAGCATCCACAGGATTTACAGGTGCCACAGGAAAGAAGCTCGGGGTTTTCATTAATGTCTCCGATTTTCCTGACATGCCCCATTTTTTCCATTAATTCAAGCATGCCTTTCAGTTGCCGGGTGTTCATATTCATTTCCGCAGACAGGGCATTGAAGGAGATGCTGCCCCTTCTATCCATTTCTGCCATTTTTTTCAATACATACTTGTATCCCAGAACCATCTTAAAATCCTCCCTGATTTACCGGTTTAAACCTGTTTTTCCAGACAGCATATACAACCCCGGATAAAATGCCCAGATACAATGCTGGTTTGAAACTGTCAACAAATGTCCATTTTTCGTAACCTTCCATGGCAAGTATATAGGCATTGATAAGATCTGCTACCATACTCAGGAAATACAGGGTGCCGAACACCAGGCAGAGCAATATTCCCACATAGGCATAGGCGGATCCTTCAAAGGAGTCCTTTGAAAACTCAAAGGTTGCGACGAAAAATACCGCACCGATTACCACAAGCACAAGACCCCCGGCCAGCTCAGCAGGTAACAGACTGGAGGATACAAGGGAAGCGGGCAGAAGACCCACTCCCTTGGCGACCTGAACCAGGCCTGCGGCCATATACAGTATTCCCCACAGCAGGGAAATATACTTCAAACCATTATGATTTTTTTCCATTAAACTCACCTCATTAAAGAACTATATTTCCAACACCTATTGTCACCAGTGCCAGTATCCAGGCCACTGCTGTTGAATATGCCGCCTGGAAAAACATCCATTTCCATGAACCCGTTTCTTTCTTGATAACTGCAACAGCTCCTATGCAGGGCACATAGAGCAGAGTGAACACCATTAGCCCCAGGGCTATTGCAGGAGTGAAACCCGGGTCTGCCACCAAGGCAGAGGACAGAGCCTCACCTTCCCCTGTACCATACAGGGTCCCCAGGGAACCCACTACAATTTCCTTGGCCACAAATCCGAAGACCAGTGCAACGGCTATTTTCCAGTCAAATCCAAGAGGGGCTACAAGGGGTTCGATCAATTTACCCAGTGAGCCTATCAGACTATCAGCACTACCATAGTCTGCCCCCTGCGGGAAGTAGGCCAACAGCCAGATGAGCACGACCCCACCGACAATTATTGTCCCGACCTTCCTGAGGTAGAGGTAGCCCTGATTCCACATGTGTTGCAGGGAATCCTTCAGTGAAGGCCTGGTATAAGGAGGGAGTTCCATGATGAAAGGAGACGGCTGGCCTTTAGCGATGAATGTCCGGAAGAGTTTGGCCGAAACAATAGCCACAAGTATCCCCAATACATACAGACCGAAAATTACCGAACCTGCCTGCCTGCTGAAAAATGTTCCCGCAAGCAGAATATACACCGGCAACCTGGCTCCACAGGACATGAAGGGCGTAACCAGCATCGTGATGAGCCTGTCCTTTTCATCCTCCAAAGTACGGGTTGCCATTATAGCAGGAACGGAGCACCCAAAGCCTGTGAGCATGGGAATGAATGACTTGCCCTGCAATCCCATTGTATACATCAGTCTGTCCATTATGAAGGCAGCTCTTGCCATATAGCCGCTGCTTTCAAGCAGGGCGATGACGAAGAACAGGATGAAAATATTGGGCACAAAGAGCAGGACAGATCCCACACCGGCAACAATACCATCACCCAGAAGGGAAGCAAGCCAAACAGTTTCAATGTTTGAGGTAACCGCTGCCGCCAGCCACCCGAAGAACATGTCGATCAGTTCCATAAAAGGAGTGGCAAAAGCAAAGGTCAGTTCGAACATACCCCACATCAGGGTGAGGAAGATAGGAATACCCAGATACTTGTTGGTGATGACTTTGTCCACCATATCCGAGGGAGATACATCTTCAGCACAGGTTGTGCAGACCTGGGGCAGCAGGGTACCTATAAACTCATACCTTTTATCTGCCATTTCAACTTCGTATTCTTCATGGTCAAGATCCGAAAGGAAATTCTGCACTTTTCCTTCAATGCTGCTTGAAGATAATTTGGAAAGGGCATTCTCATCCCCTTCAAGCAATTTCACAGCCATCCAGCGAGAGGGATAATTTTTTGATAATTCCCGATCACTGCCCAGAATTTCCTCCAGTGCACAGATATTTTCTTCCACTCTGCCACCATAGCCGATTTCATGAGGAAGGGGAGGGTTACTTTCTGTTTTGTTCACAATAGAATCCAGAAGCGCATTGATACCTCTTCCTTCGTTTGCCGCGGTTTTAATTGCAGAAACACCTAACAGGCTTTCAAGTCTGCGGATATCAATATCGTCCCCCCGTGTTTCGGCACGATCTGACATGTTCAAGGCAAGAACCAAATTGGTACCCATTTCAAGCAGCTGGGATGTCAGGTACAGGTTTCTTTCAAGATTTGTGGAGTCCAGGACCTGTACAACAACATCGGGTTTCTCTTCAAGGATGTAATCCCTGGCAACCACTTCATCGGCCGAATAGGCCGTTAAACTGTAAGTACCCGGCAGATCTACAATTTCCAGGATATGGTCTTTGTGTTTCTTTGTGCCCTCCTTCTTTTCTACAGTCACACCGGGCCAGTTACCTACCTTCTGACGTGCTCCGGTAAGAGCATTGAAGATTGTGGTTTTACCCACATTGGGATTGCCTGCCACTGCAACTTTTATCTTTTCAGCCAAACTGTGGCACCTCCCCGTAAACTGGCTCAACTATTATTTTATTGGCCATTCCCCTGCCCAGGGCATAACGTGTACCGTTTACCAATACCAGAAAAGACCCCCTGTTACACCCCAGGGGCTGAATAATGGATTCAGGGGTCAAACCCATCTCCATGAGTCTTCTTTTTAGCCCTTTTCCGGCACACACATCGCAAATCCGGCATGTCTGCCCGGTTGGATACATTGCAAGAGGGATCCTTGATGTCATTTTACTCCTCCAGTAACCTCTACGACAATCATCTGTGCCTCCTGTTTGCGCAGGGAAAGGTTGTAGCCTTTCAACTTGAAATCCACCGGGTCACCCATCGGGGCCTTCTTGGTCACACTAAGGCCAACACCCGGCACCATTCCCATTTCAAGCAGGCGCCGCCTGGAAGGACCTTTGCCTTTTACCTGGATTACACGGGCATTTTGACCCGCATCCAATAAATCCAATGTTTTATTGCTCATTTCACAACATCCTAATGTTGGGGTATCCTAACTTATAGTCCTGCATATTTTCTATATGATTTAAAAGTTTCGTATTGCCTAAAATAGAGAGTCCAGAATTGTTATAAAATAAAAGCAACCAGTAGAAGTAGGTGAAAAACATGGATTGTCTATTTTGCAAAATAATAGCCGGAGAAGTTCCCTCCCACAAAGTGTATGAAGATGAGCATGCCTATGCGTTCCTCGACATCTATCCCACATCCAGAGGACATACAGTCGTCCTGCCAAAGGAACACATAACCAGTTTCCTGGAAATGAGTGAGGAAAAGACAGCCGAATTATTCGCTTCTGTCAACAGGATCGCTAAAAAAGTCATTGCAGTTACTGAGGCGCCGGGGGTTAATATCGGGATTAACAATGGCCTGGTTGCCGGGCAAACTGTACCCCATGTCCATGTGCATATAATTCCTCGTTATGAAAATGACGGCGGAGGATCAATGCATACCATTGTGGATTCCAATCCTGACAGGGAGGAACTCGAACAACTCGCTTCAGTCATTCACTCAAAATTCTGAATTGACTTTAGGAATTTCCAGACTGAATATTGAGCCACCTGCAGGATTATCATGCACGTTCACCGAACCCTTATGCAACAGGATGATGTGCCACACAATTGCAAGGCCTATGCCACTGCCACTGGTGCTGCCTTTATGAGCCCTGCTGAAGCGTTTGAAGATATGAACTTTATCTTCATCAGCAATACCCGGGCCGCTATCTGCTATATTTATCCTCCAGTATGCATCCACATCTTCTGCATATATCCTGACAGAACTGCCCTCCGGAGAATATTTGGCAGCGTTTGATAATATATTGACAAATGCCTGTTTCAGAATATTGTTCGCATGGACCGGATAGGCTCCCTCAAGTTCATTGATGATCTGTATATTTCTTTCATGATACAGGAATGCCGATTCATTCAGGGCCTCTTTCAGGATTAATGATAAATCCATCTCCTGAAATGTGATTGCTGTAACGGATTCCAAACGTGCAAGTTCTGATATATCTTTGATCATCTTTATTTGGGCATCGTTCCCTTTGCGGATCTTGTCTAAATATCTGGTTGTATCGGGATCAGGGTTGGTCATTGATAAGAGATCAGAATAACCCTTTACAACATTTGCCAGATTCAAAAGATCATGACGCATGACATCCAGCAGGGTTTCCTTGAAGGATATTTCATATCTCAATTGTTCGTTTGTTTGTTCCCATTCCCTCAAATGATAATAAAAACCAGAGGCAATAATGAGAAGTCCGGATGCGGTGAGAAATGCTTCAAAATAAACGCTGAGAAAATCCGGTTCATGGGTAAACTCATCCAAAAAATCAACAAACAGACCATAAACAAACAGAAACCAGCCTGCAACCAACCTTGCGTCATCCAATTTATAGATAATCAAAAGAGAAAGTAAAGCACAAAACAGGTACAATCCTTCAACAGCTACATCTCCGGTATCAAATGAGGATTTCAGAGGGAAAATAGACAACCATAGTAGCAGAGTCAAAAGAAAAAGGAAGATACATATTTTATAGAATTTGTTTTCCGTATGCATGCCAACTCAAATCCAATCAAATATAGTACACAAGTATAAGTAATATTGTGTATGAACTTCATAGAATGATTATTAAGAGACGAAAACGCAATAAATGTTACCGACAATGGATACCATGATGATAGTTCCAGTTTCTCTGCACAGGGAAGAAAAAGGAAACGTACTACCCCTGATGGCAATATTGTTTCTCCTTATCGGATTTGTACTCGGGATCAGTTTAACAACAATACTTTACGGAGAGGAAACACCGGCTACGGATATTCCTGAGAGCAATGTTTCAAACATAATAATCAACGGCAGTTCCGGTGAAATATATGAGAATCTCTATAATCTGGTCTTTGATTCGGTTGTCTCCGTAAGGGCAGAAGGAGAAATTAACGGAAACCAATTCATAAGTGGCGGATCGGGATTTCTTTATGATGCAGAAGGGTATATCGTAACGAACCAGCATGTCGTGGAAAGTGCTGATTCCGTAGAAGTATATTTCAGCAACGGAGTGGTAATGGATGCTGAAATCACGGGCACTGATGTATATTCTGATATTGCGGTATTAAAAGTCGATGAAGTCCCCTGTGATGAAACCTGCCAGCCCTATCCTCTGCCAATGGCCAACTCATCCAGGATAAATCCTGCTCAGATGGTGATGGCAATAGGTACGCCTTTCGGACTTGAGGGAAGTGTAACACATGGAATTGTCAGTGCCACGGGCAGGACAATGTCCACAACAAACGGATTTTCCATCCCAAATGTTATACAGACCGATGCACCGTTAAATCCAGGCAATTCAGGAGGGCCGCTTATTGATCTCTCAGGGAAAGTGATCGGAGTCAACCGTGCCCGTAGCGGAGATAATCTGGGTTTTGCTATACCTTCCAATAAAGCCCGGATGGTTGCCGATGCCATAATAGAAAAAGGAGAATATGATCATTCCTGGATTGGTATACAGATGCTACCTGTAAGTCCCAGGGCAGCAGATTTCATGGACCTTAATGAGGAGGCGGCCAGAGGAGTAATGGTCGTGGTTGTAGTGGAAGGCGGACCTGCCGAGGAGGCCGGGCTGAAAAGTGCAGAAGAAGTAAAGATCAATGACGAAATAATCTTCATCAACGGGGATATCATTGTAGAAGTAGACGGGGTTGAAGTCTACAACAGTGACCAGATCATAGCGCATATAAGTGAGAAACAGCCGGGTGATGAGATTGAACTTGAGTATTACAGAGATGGGGAAAAAATGACAACACAACTGGAACTTGGCTCACGCCCGGAATGAATTGTCCAAATATACTTGATGAGACGGGAGAATAAGAGAGTTTATGGACACGCATTTTCATACACGGGAAATACGTATCCACAAAAAGGAAACATGTGGCCACTCAGCCATTGATCTTTTTCATAAGCCAGGCCATATTCTGGCCAAGGTTTTGCATTGTCTGCATTCCTTCTGTATCAGACTCTACATCCCCCGGGGCAAGCCCCATTCCTATATTCCAGTAGCTTGAACCCGGTACGACCATCTGGGAGAGCAAGAAAAAGTGGTTGATGGAATCAAATGCGTGAAGGGCACCTGCTCTCCTGACAGCCACAACCGCTGCTGCGACCTTATGTTTGAAAAGTTCATCGTTTGCTTTGCCTACAAAACCCGCCCTGTCAATCAGGGCTTTTGTTTCCGTAGTCAGATCGGCAAAGTATGTAGGGCTTGCAATAATTATCCCGTCGGCCTCAATCATCTTTTCTATACATTCATTGATCAGGTCACTGGATATGACACATCGGCGGTCCTTGTTCTCAAAACACTTCATGCAGGCAGTACATCCCATGACAGGGATGCCTCCCAGCTGAATCATTTCGGTCTCAATTCCCTGCCTTTCGAGTTCTGAAAATACATTTTTGACGAGCTTTGCGGTGTTCCCGTCTTCCCTGGGACTTCCATTGAATGCTACAACCTTCATTTTAATACCTTCTTGTCTTTAGACAACATATATCCAATAATTGCATTATCCACTCCCCTATATAACAATTATACTACTTTCCGCTCAAATCATTCAGATAATTACTGGAGAAGGAACTTTACGGTTAATTTTTCCATTCCACAGAGAAACAGATTTATATATATGAAGGATTGATTATGTGTTCATGGATAATTCAGCCTGCAAACGCATGGATAAGAACCAGATTGAAAATCTCACAATCCCAGCACCTGAAACAGTTACCCGTATGTCCGCCATATTCCAGGCACTGCAATCACCTGCACGCCTGAATATCCTGTTCCTGCTCAAAGAAAGGGATATGTGCGTATGTGAGCTCAGTGAAGCACTTGAAGCCTCACAGTCTGCAATATCCCACAATCTGCGGATACTACGCCAGCTAGACCTTGTGAGGGTCAGGAAGGAGGGGCGGTTTGCGGTCTACTACATTGCAGATGAACATGTCAGGCTGCTGATCGAAACATGCAGACAGCATATTATTGAGGAATACCGATGAGCATTGCACAAAACGTTATGGAAATTCTGGCCGGAATAATACACGAGACCTGGTACCTTTTCGAAGAGGCTGCACCCTATCTTTTCCTGGGTTTTGGAATTGCGGGACTGCTGGAACTTGTGGTTTCCAATGAGAAGATTATCGGGCATCTCGGCAGCGGGGCCGGGAGATTCAGTTCGGTCCTCAAAGCTTCTATTGCCGGTATTCCCCTGCCCCTATGTTCCTGTGGTGTGATACCTGCGGCAATGTCCCTGAAAAAAAGAGGAGCAAACAATGGTGCCACCCTGTCCTTTTTGATATCGACGCCCCAGACCGGAGCTGACTCAATCGCAATCACCTATGCCCTGCTTGATCCCGTTATGACAGTATTCAGACCTGTTGCTACCTTCATAACCGCATTGGGAGCAGGAATTACAAGCAATATTATGGAAAAGGACGTGACAAATACACTCTCAAACCCCACTATGCTTTCAAAGAAGGAAGATGCAACAAATCCGGGTTGTGATTGCGATGGAGATGATTGCGGGCAGGCAGGCCTGAAAGAGCGAGCCATTGATGCCGTTAAATATGCTTACGTGGAACTGCTGGGAGATATTGCAAAGTGGCTTGTTGTGGGGCTGCTGATAGCAGGAGTGATTTCCTATATTGTCCCGGCGGAAATTGTGGGAGGCTACCTTGGAGGCGGGATCGGTTCGATGATCCTGATGCTTTTTGTAGGGATCCCCCTCTACATCTGCGCCACCGCTTCCACGCCCCTGGCAGCCGCCCTTATCGCCAAAGGGATGAGCCCGGGTACCGCATTTGTGTTCCTGCTTGCAGGGCCGGCCACCAATGCTGCAACCATTACAATGGTTACGAAGTTTATGGGCAAAAAGGCTGTTACCATTTATCTTGCAATGATAGCCCTCTTTGCGCTGGTATTTGGGATGTTGCTCGACCTCATATACATTAGAATGGGAATTGAGGCAACGACCATTGCGGGAAGTGCAAGTGACCTGCTGCCTGCAGAAGTGAAAACTTTCTTTGCGTTGCTCCTGGCAATAATGATCACCTATTCCCTGATACAGAGAAGGGAAAGTGATGAATGCCAGGATTGCTCCTGAAACGGCGAAGTAATTATAAAGCACCTTAGCCCAATCTTAAAATGGGGGTTTGTATGGGTAAAGAGGATAAAGCAATCGAATCCAAATTGTCCGCCAATGGAAAAACGTTGCTGGAAAAACGCTACCTTTTAAGGAATGCAAAGGGGAAAGTCGCAGAAAAGCCCGACGAGTTGTTCAGCAGAGTTGCAAAGGCTATTGCCAGAGTCGACAGCAGCTACGGATACAGTGTGGAAAAAACTGAAGATAATTTTTATCAGGTAATGGCAGATCTGGAGTTTCTTCCCAATTCCCCCACCCTCATGAACGCAGGCACCGAACTGGGGCAATTGAGTGCGTGTTTTGTGCTGCCTGTGGAAGATTCCCTGAAAAGTATCTTCAAATCCCTGCAGGACATGAGCCTCATTCACCAATCCGGCGGTGGCACAGGATTCTCCTTTTCAGACCTGCGACCGGAGGGAGATCCTGTGCGCTCCACAGAAGGCGTTGCTTCCGGACCCCTTTCCTTTATGACGATCTTTGATAAGGCAACGGATGTGATCAAGCAGGGCGGCAGGCGCAGGGGAGCCAATATGGGAGTACTGAGAGTTGACCATCCGGATATTTGCAAGTTCATCGGGGCCAAGGAAAAGGAGGATATGCTGCGCAATTTCAATCTCTCGGTGGGTGTGACGGATGAATTTATGGAGGCTGTCAGCCAGGACAGGGATTATGCCCTTGTAAATCCCCGAACCGGTAAAGTTGAGAAGAGATTAAAGGCACGGGATGTGTTTGACCGGATAGTGATCTGTGCCTGCCAGACCGGAGATCCCGGCCTGCTTTTCCTGGATGAGATCAACCGCAAACATCCCCTGAGTGCAATCGGCACAATCGAGAGTACAAATCCCTGCGGAGAGGTTCCTCTTTTGCCCTATGAATCCTGCAACCTCGGCTCGATCAACCTGGCACGGATGGTTAAGGAAGGGGCAATCGACTGGCAGAAATTGCAGAAAACTGTCCATACAGGAGTACATTTCCTGGATAATGTGATCGATGCCAACAAATATCCCCTGCCGGAAATCGAGCAGAGGACAAAACAAAACCGCAAGATCGGCCTGGGTGTTATGGGATTTGCCGCCATGCTGGCACGCCTGGGCATTCCCTATGATTGCGAGGAAGGAATCACAACAGCGGAAGAAGTGATGAAGTTCATCCGGCAAGAAGCCGTGCAAAAATCTGTGGAACTCGGTGAGCAGCGGGGCAGTTTCCCGAATTTGCCCAGGAGTACTCTTGCAAGGGATTATCCTGCAATGCGCAATGCAACGGTGAATACCGTGGCCCCCACAGGCAGCCTGAGCATAATTGCAAATACCACTTCAGGAATTGAACCGATGTTTGCCCTCACCTACAGGCGCAATGTGATGGGAACCCGGCTGACAGAGATCGATCCTGTTTTTGAGGAGATGGCAAGGAAACACGGGTTCTACAGCACACAGCTGATGGAGGAAGTTGCCGAAACCGGATCCCTCCAGAACAGTCCGAATATACCGGAAAATACCAGACGGGTTTTTGCCACCGCCCTGGAGATCCAACCCCGCTGGCATGTGAGGATGCAGGCGGCTTTCCAGAAGCATGTGGATAATGCTGTTGCCAAGACCGTGAACCTGCCCCATGAGGCTACGGTAGAGGATTTCCGGGAGATCTATATGCTGGCCTACCGGTTGAAGTGTAAGGGAATTGCTGCTTACCGTTATGGAAGCAAGGCAGAGCAGGTGCTGGAGATCGGGGGGACCGGGAAGAAAAGGGATGATAGCACTGCAACAGTTAAGGCCTGTACGAAAAACGGATGTGAGTGAGGTAAATTGTGATTGTCCGGTTTTGAGGAGTCGAATACTGCCGGATGCAGGAATGTAATATTTGGTTTGCAGAAATCACTCAGAAATATTCCAGTAATTTTTGGTGCATACCCTAGAATAAAAGATACCACTGGTATATGGTCCTGTTTTTGTTCGGACATTACAGATGCCATGCATCCAGGTTGTGCCATTCTTGAAGTTAGATCGGAAGATGTAATCCTCCAGCTACAGAAATATCTTTATCGATAAAGTTCAGAGATTTCTGATTAACTCCTCCCCTCACCCAAACTAAATAACAATATTTATATTCTATCAAGATAAATTTAATCATACGAATACCTTCAGTAATTTCACCCTGAAACACAGAATATGACCGTTTGATAACTACTGGTGAAAACTATCTGAAGTAGACAAGTTGATCGACTGGAAACCATTTCGTCCCATACTGGAATCAATGTATATCAACAGGACAGACAAAGGTGGTCGACCTGAAAATGATGTTGTAATGATGTTCAAAATGCTTGTATTACAACAATGGCATGGTTTTTTTTGATCCAGAACTTGAACGGCAATGCATTGATCGCATTTCATTCAGAAAGTTCCTGGGTCATGTTGAATCAGAGATTTAACAGGAGTTGCAGATTTTCAATCTGCAACATTTTCCAAAACGAATACCTGATGACACAACTGTATGGTCATTCAGGGAAAGGATTGCAAAATTGGGACTGGAAGAGCAAATATGGGGTGAACTACAAAGACAGATTGATTGTAGAGGATTGGAAATTAAAAAGGGAATGATTCAGGATGCAACCTTTATTGTTGCAGAACCTGGACATGCCAATCAGGAGAAAATGAGAGGTGATGAGGCAAAAACAAGAAGAAGCAGGGATGGAAATTGGTCTAAAAAAGGTGGCAAATCATATTTTGGGTACAAACTGCATACGATTATTGATAAGGAAAATGAGTTGATTCGAAGGTTTGAAACGACTGTGGCATCAGTACATGATTCACAGGTGGATCTGTCAAAAAAAGGAGAAGTGGTGTATAGGGATAAGGGATATTTCGGAGTGGCGGCAAAGGGATTTGCAGCAACGATGCAAAGAGCGGTAAGAGGAAAACCGTTGAATATCAGACAGATTATGCGCAATGACAGGATTAGTGTACAGAGGATGCCCTGTGAAAGGGTGTATGCGGTGACAAAAGGCGTATTCAAAGCGGGAAAGGTGATGGTTACGGCGTTTTGTTTCAATTTGCATCAAATGAGGGCGTTAAAAAGAAAAAAGGTGGTGGACTGAGGGCGGAAGCTATCTAAAAATAAGCAGATATTTCAGAATAATTGTCCGGGAAACAGGCAAATGGAACAATAGTAAGAACAAATTTTATAGAAGTTCTGGAAGAGGAACGTTGATCAGAATCCTCTATAGATTGTTTGGCATCGGCCACATAAGGATTTTGTCCTACAAAACCACTGTATTTCTAGTATTTAGAATGGGCTTGCTTCCAGTTTTAGAAATAGCTTGAAATGAATATCTTTATTAGATATCTTTTCATAATTCATTTTTATGGAATTGGCTATACTTAATGATATTATCATTGTTTTTGGAATATCTATTTTTGTGCTTTATATATGTAACAAACTTCATATTTCTATTATAGTCGGGTTTCTGGTAACTGGTATTCTGGTGGGTCCTGATGGGCTGGGATTCATAAATAATCCTGATGATATCAATATCCTTTCTGAGATAGGCATTATTCTTTTGCTGTTTACCATCGGAATGGAATTATCTTTAAAAGAACTCTGGAATATGAAGCGTTCTGTGATACTTGGAGGGGGACTTCAGGTTCTTTTTACAACCCTTGGAACTCTTTTTGCAGCTACATATCTTGGTTTTGGTTTCAGTGAATCCCTTTTCCTGGGCTTTTTGATATCTCTAAGCAGTACAGCAATTGTGCTCAAGACACTCCAAAAAAGAGCCGAATTGCATAGCTTGCACGGTCGCACAATCCTTTCTATATTATTGTTCCAGGATGTCATTGTAGTGGCAATGATTGTGGCAACTCCGTTTTTGGCAGGGGTTGGTGGAAATGATGCAAACTCAATTATTATGATTCTTCTGAAATCTCTGGCAATTATTATATTCATTATGTTTTTTGCCAGATGGCTGATCCCCCATATCCTACATCACATTATCAAAACCCGTAATCCTGAAATGTTCTTACTGTCTGTGATTGTCATATGTCTATCTATTGCCATGCTTACTTACAGGGCGGGACTGTCCCTGGCATTGGGGGCTTTCCTTGCAGGCCTTGTGATATCTGAATCTGAATACAGTCATCAGGCACTGAACAATATTCTGCCCTTTAAGGATGTTTTTTTGAGTATTTTTTTCGTATCAATAGGAATGCTGCTTAATGTACAATTTTTTCTGGAAAACTCCTTACTTATATTACTTGTAACTATTGGGGTTATGTTATTCAAGGGAATTGTCAGTGGTTTTGTTTCTATTGTTCTGGGATATCCCCTTCGCAATTCCATTCTAACCGGTATGGCACTTGCTCAGGTGGGTGAATTCTCTTTCGTCCTTTCAAATTTCGGGGTTGAGTATGGTCTCCTGGACAACTACCTATACCAAATGTTTCTGGATATTTCCATTCTCACAATGGCAGCTACTTCCTTTTCCATTTCCTATTCTCCTTCTGTGGCTGCCAATATTCTCAAACTACCTATACCACATCAGCTCAAGTACGGTTTTGCCCGTAAAGATGTCACAAAGATGTACGATAAAAAGGAAAAAATGTCTTCCCATCTTATCATCGTAGGTTTTGGTTTTAATGGTAAAACAGTGGCAAAAGCTGCAAAGGCAGCGGGTATTCCTTATCTGGTTATTGAAACCAATCCAGAAAGTGTAAGAGAAGGTATTTCAAAAGGAGAAAATATTTTTTATGGGGATGCGACCCAGGAAGGTGTACTCGAAAAGGCTGATATTGATTCGGCAAAAATAATGATTGTTGGTATCTCCGATGCAACGGCAACCCGCAGAGTAATCTGGCTTGCAAGGAAAATGAACCCCAACATTCATATCATTGCACGAACACGTTATTTACAGGAGATGGGTCCACTCTATGAACAGGGGGCTAATGAGGTTATACCGGAAGAATTTGAAACTTCTGTGGAAATATTTGTCCGCCTGCTCAGACGTTACCTTGTTCCGGAGGACCAGATAAAAAAATTTATAGAAGATGTCAGAGCTGATGGATATGACATGTTTCGCAGTATTTCGCATAACCCCTTAAGTTATGAGAAAATGCAGTTTGACATCCCGGATGTGAATATAGTCTCTCTCCGTGTGCCACAGAGGGCTGATGTGGTAGGGATGACCCTTGAAGACCTTTCCCTCAGACAACGATTCGGAATTACAGTCCTGGCAATTAGGAGAGGGGTGGAAATTATCACAAATCCCGGAGGGGATATACGTATTCTGGAAGGGGATATTCTTGTGTTACTGGGAAGTCATGAAGATATGAAAGAAATAGGAGACTTTTTCACGGATCTAAGTGAAAAAAACACAAAAGATACTGAGGAATAATATGGAGCGGGAAGTAGGGCCTATTCTTGAGAAAATTAACCGTAAAGAAGCAACAGTTCTCACCTCTCAGGAAGTTTGTGATATAATTGATGCAGGGGATGATGTTGGTTTTGGGGATGTTGATGTGGTGACTGCTGCCACCAGAGCGATAATGAGTGGAACTTATGCAGTCCTCTCATTTCCGGTAAAAACCGGGGAAAAATTCACCCGCGCATCAGCTGTAACCATAAATGGAGTGGATTCCCATGTGGGTCCATGTCCCAATGAAAGGCTGGGTATCCTGGACTTGATGGTTTTTGGTACTGCACACAGCCATGATAGGGAAAATTACGGAGGAGGCCACCTTTTCCGGGATATTGTGGAAGGTAATCCTGTGGATGTCGATGTAGTTACCGATGAAGGGAAGAAATATTCAGATACAGTATCCATTGAAGATATGCCATACGCCCGGCTGTTTGCAACGCGTCATGCATTTAAGAATTACAGTGCCTTTGTGAATTTTTCTCCGTCTACTGTTTCCACTATTTTCCATGCAACCACTTTTGCACCAGATGCCACCGAAGCCACCCTGTCGGGGTGTGGGCAAATAAACCCTGTAAAGAACGACCCACAGCTCCATGGTATCGGCGTGGGAAGTCGCATTCTTCTCAATGGTGCGGAAGGTTTCATCCTGGGTTCAGGAACGCGTAGCAGCCCGGAAAAACCCAATCTGATAGCAACTGCGGATATGCATTCCATGGAGGCTGATTATATGGGAGGTTTTGCTACGTCTGCAGGTCCGGAATGCATTGTTTCCTGGGCAGTTGCAGTGCCTGTAGTTGATGATTCAGTATTCGATGCTATAAGGCAAACAGATGGTAAAATCCCGCTTCCTGTGATGGATGCTGATCGCAGGGTAAAGGTTGCAATAACAAGTTATGCAGATGCATGGAAAGATGTAGATCTTGAGGTAGCTTTCAATCCCGGCAAATGTCGTGGATGTGATGTATGTGAACCCATGAAAAAATGTCCTATGGAATCAATCTATTTCAACGGGGACAAAGTAGTACTGAACAGGCACACATGCTTTAACTGCGGTCTCTGCTCCACTCTATGTAGCGATGTTTTCAGGGCAGACCTGGGCAGTCTTAAATTCGATTATGAAGGGAAAAATATGGATGTCCCTATTGTTGTGCGCCAGTCAGATCGCAAACGTGCACTCATAATGGCTGAAAAATTAAGGGACAGTATAAAGGACGGTACATTCATCTTGAATGGGATGGTGGAGAGGATATCTCCATAAACCGCTTAATTATATCTGCAGGACAGAGGTGGATAACAGGCACCTTCTTGTTGCCGGGTTCGGTCTTTACTACCAGGACACCACTATCCATTGTATCCAGTTTCTCTTTAAGGTCTGACTTATCGGACACCATGGCAACATTTTGTACGCCGGCTCCCAAAGCAACTTCTTTGAGGTCTGTCAATCCTGCTGTCGCAGTTATTTGATTGCCCGTAGAGCCATATGCACCGTTATCGATGATTACAAGGAGATAATTATCCGGATGCTGGTTGGCTATTGTTGCCAGGCTTCCCATATTCATCAGGACCGACCCATCACCATCAATTGCGAGAACTTTCCTGTCCGGTCTTGCCAGGGCCAGCCCGAGCCCGATGGAAGAAGAAAGGCCCATTGAACCAAGCATGTAGAAATTTGCCTTTCTGTCACATATTTCGTATAATTCTTTTGAGGGGAATCCGATATTTGCAATGATCAGAGTATCTTTATCTCCCTCTTTTTCAGCAAGAATCTCAAGTGCACCGTAGCGTATCATGATTCCCTCCAGAAACCTATACTCAATAGGATAGCTGCTTGCTTTCCTTCTTCAAATGCTTTTTTAGTGGCTTTTTCGATGGTTTTTTTGGCCTGTACAAGATGTGGTTTGTATGCAGGTATATCCAGGACTTCGAGTAGGTGAGGTGTTTTTTCACCCATTGGTACCTGGGCGCAGATGGGCTCTCCTTCAATTCCCCTGTGACTTATAATTATCAGTAAAGGGATGTTGTATAGGCGATTGAGAGATGCCAGGGCATTGATGGAATTTCCCATTCCGGAATTTTGCATCATTATGGCCGGTTTTTTCCCTCCCATATAGGCCCCGGCGCAGATTCCTATGCCTTCCTCCTCCCGGGTGGCGGGAACGTGGATTATGTCCGGATCACTGTCGACCATGGGAATGAGTTTCTGGAGGTTGGCACACGGTACGCTGACAACAAAATCAATACCTGATTCCTTTATACCCTTGAATACTTCCTCGGACGGGTCCATGTAGCCCCATTCCTTTATTCGAATTTGTCTTCAGCTTTTTGTATGATTTTAGCGGGCGCTTCACTGTCTTCAGGGGATACTACGAGATCAGGCTCAAGCCTGATTGTGGCAAGTTCTTTTAAAGCTCTTTTAACTCCTCCGCCGGTGATATTGAGCATTATGAGTTCTGATCTTGATACCTTTGTATTCCTGACAGCTTTTATCAGGGCAGCTGTGGCCACAGCTGCTGAGTTCATAATGTCGATGCCCTCAAGTTCTTCAAATAGCAACCTGGCTTCTTCGGCCTCTTCATTGGTAATCCCGTAAAGGTCCCCTCCTGTGGCTTCAAGGGCATCTCTCACTCCCCCGCCCACCGCATACGGAGGTTTGCGGTTAAACAACACGGTGTCGTACATTCCTTCTGGACATTTCGGATCCACAGCAACCCCCTCATGTAACTGTATCAATGGAGCACAGGGGAAGTTCTGGGCAAGATGTAACTGTGGCAATTTATCTCCATATCTGCCGTCCTTTTTCAGGCGCATAGCTGCTTCCCAGGCAGCAATCCCGCCGGTTCCACTGCCCACTGCCTGGAAATAGTGGTCCGGCAGATGTTTCATGGTCAGTGTTGCATCCAGCATTACTGTTCCCATGCCATCACGGCGCGCTACGTTCCTGGCACCGCCTTCCGGCATGAATTTTTCCCTATCGGTGATTTGTGCGGCAATGGAGATAGCGTCATAATAATCCCCTTTTACCACTGCAACACAGATGGAAGATGTGGATTTTGCAGGAATCCAGAGTTTTTCCAAGGCATTTTCAGGTACTACCAGAAGCAGAGGAAGTCCGGTAATATAAGATACATGTGCAAAGGCCCGGGCAGTGTTGCCAGCGGAGGCAACTACCAGTATCCTTTCTTTTTTCTGCTCGCTTACCCTCTGCATAGTGGGATATGCTTCCAGGTCCTTGAAACTGCAGGTTCTCATATAGGCTTCTTTTTCAGGCCAGTAACCGTTAAAGCTTATGAAAAGGTTCTCAAGGCCGAGTTTATCGGCAAGTTTCTCACTTTTGTAGGTTCTTGTTTTGCTGCTACCTTTTTTGATTACGCCTTCCACAGGCAACCAATTGTAGAATTTCCATATTCCGGGAAGGTCACAGGATTCGAACTGCTTTTTTGAATATTCAGTTCTCAAAAGAGTTCCATCAATAGGGCATACCATGTCATATTTGCCATAAGTCTTGCCACATTTTGGGCAGATGAGTCTGTATTTGTCCATATAATGGAGTTTGCTGGTGGTCTTATATATCTTGTCCTTTCAGCCAGCACGAATTTCTTTTAAGGAAAAAAGAAAGGGATTCTTTTGGTAAAACATCCCCTATGTACTTTCAATGGTTATTCACAAATATGCCGACTATTTCGAATTCATTGAATACGTCTTCCTCATGAGGCGCCTCTTCCATTTCTTCTGTAAGGTCGATGCCACCTTCATGCATGCCCTGATGATCCCCGGCCATCCATAACTCACTGTTTGTTACATCATAGACCTTGCCATTATAGGCAACATAGATTTCATCCCTGTCTTTCCCATTGTATTTGGCCAGACCATCCGGTGTAAATTCTCTCATGAAATCTCACTCCCCTGTATTGAGGTTAGTCTTCTACTTCCATTGCATTAATTATATCGTTGACCGATAGCTCCCCCTTTGCAGCTCTTTTGATCATAGGATAAATGTAGCTGCAATCATCCATTGCACTCCAGCGTTTTTCACCGACACGGTGAATAATTTCATCCAGGATTTTCTCACATTTCTTGCAGTATTCACTGTCTGCTTCTGCTCCGCAAATAGCACAACTCATAAAACTCCTCCATAATTCCAATTGGTTTTAAAGTTAAAGAGGTTTGTGGAGATTTATATCTGGAAAGTTTACAAACCAATTTTAACATTTAGGATTTGATTTACCGGACTGGCAGTCGGAAAGTAACTCAATGCCCTTGTCTGTCAGCCTGTATTCATCATTTTCAATCCTGACCAGTTCCCCGTTGAGCAGGAAATCGATGTGGTATTTCAGTACAGAAGGCTCTTCGTCGATGTTTGCTGACAATTCATCTGTGTTGATTCCAAAAGCACCTATAGTTTTGACTATTTCCCTTCTTAATGGATGGGATGCAGCTTTATTTAACATGTCATGCTCTTTTTTGACAGATTCACCTTTTGATTGTTTCTGCATAATCACATCGTCGAGTTCATCGTAGTCATCTTCCATTGTTTCAACCTCTAGTATTTATAATGGTTAATAATTTATATTTTTGTTGGCTGTGTTCTTGGTTTTTATTGTAAATGCAGATTCTCTATGACCGGGATTATGAAATTATATTGTCATTATTGAACGTTGCTCTGGTCAAACTCATTTTTAGCGATTTCTTTTATCCTCCTGATAATTGACTCCAATCCATTCGATCTTGCGGGTGAGAGATTTGATTTCAATCCGATTCTTTCAATAAAGTACAGGTCGATGTTTGCAATCTCCTGGGGATGCCGATTGTTTACTACCCTGAGTAAAAGGGCCATGATCCCTTTGGTTATCATGGCATCACTATCGAGATTAAAGTTCAGTTTGCCATCTCTCTTATAACTTTGAATCCAAACTCTGGATTGGCATCCGCTGATTGAATTTTCGTCGGTCCTGGAATCTTCATCCATGGGTTCAAGTTTTTTGGCCAAAGCGATAAGGAGGTCATACCTGTCAAGCCATTCAAGGCCATCAAATTCCCTTATTATTTCATCCTGGATAGCATCTGTCACGTGTACATCATCTCTACTTTTTCAATCCCTTCAATAAGCCTGTCCACATCTTCTTTTGTATTATACAATGCAAAACTTGCTCGTACTGTGCCTTCTATTGCGAAGGATCTCATCAATGGCTGGGCACAATGATGCCCTGTTCTCACAGCTACTCCCATTTTATCCATTATCAGACCTGCATCATAATGGTGAACCTGATCCAGATTAAAGGAGATTGACCCGCACATCCGGTCAGTATTTCCGTAAACAGTCACATTATCCATCTCCAGCAGTCTGTCTCTTGCGTAAGAATAAACGTCACTCTCATGCTTTTCTATTTTATCCAGACCTCTTTTTTGCATGTAATCAATTGCTGCACCCATGCTTATTGCTCCTGCAATGTGCGGTGTGCCTGCTTCATATCTTAAAGGAGGCTCTTGGTATGTTGTTTTTTCAAGACTTACTTTATCAACCATACCTCCTCCGCCTTTTGCCGGCATGAGATCACTGAAGCGATCGCTTGTATAAAGCATTCCCACCCCGGTATCTGCATACATCTTGTGACCCGAAGCAGCCAAAAAGTCACAACCGATATTTTTTACGTCAAGGGGTAAATGCTGTATTGACTGGGCTGCATCCACCAGAACCGGGACATCATGATCCTTTGCAATTTCAGTTATCTTCTTGATATCGTTTACAGAACCAAGAACATTTGAGACATGACTTATAGCAATCAATTTTGTCTCCTTTGTGATATCTATAGAGTCCAACAGCAAATTGCAATCCTCATCCATCTGAATTGCCCTTAGTTTTGCTCCTGCCATCTGCCAGGGAACGATATTTGAGTGGTGTTCCACACCTGTTACCAGGACTTCATTTCCCTTTAAGGAAGGTTCAAGCGAACGTGCGACCTGATTTATAGCATCGGTAGTCCCGGCAGTAAATGTCACTTCACCGGGGTTGCGAGCACCTATGAAGTCACTTACCTTTTTCCTTGCTTCTTCATACTTCTCACTGGACCTTTCACTCAGGTAATGCACTCCCCTATGGATATTACTGTAATCTGTCTTATAAAAATCAGATATGGTATCAATCACAGAGTTTGGTTTCTGGGTTGTTGCTGCGTTATCAAGATAAACCAATTGTTTTCCATAGACTTCTTTATCAAGTATTGGGAAATCTTTTGCAAAACCTGTCATTGTTTCACCATTTCAACAAGGGAGAACCATTTCTTATCATCGTTAAAGATGCTTTCCACAGAAAGTCCTGCAGCATTTGCCATTTTATTGATACCGTCAACAGTATATTTATGGGAGTTCTCTGTGTGAATGGTCTCGCCTTTATTGAATACTATCTGATTTTTTAAGAAGGGGCTTGTTACTTCCAGGTCTTTCTTTGCCTTCAGGTGCATCTCGATTCGGGAATATTTTTTATTGAAGAATGCAACATGCTCAAATTCCTCCGGATCGAAATTAGTCATAAGGTGATCATTTGCAACATTCAGTATGTTCTTATTGAATTTTGCAGTAATCCCCTGGCTATCATTATAGGCTTTTTCGATGATGTCAATATCTTTTACCATATCCACTCCCAGGAGAAGCCTGTCGTTATTATTCATGACTTTGCCAAGGTCTGTCATGAATTTCATTGCTTGTTCTTCAGTAAGATTACCGATTGTGCTTCCGAAGAAACAAAAGAACCGTCTCCTTTTTGCAGGGATTTTTTCAATATGCCCAAGGAAGTCAGCAGTAATTCCATGTATATTCATTTCAGGATATGTGTCCTGGAGATTACAGGCAGATTTCTCTATAGCTTGTTTGCATACATCAACCGGGTAATATACTATAGTCCGACGAATCTCTTCTGGTACTTCATCGAGAAATACAGAAATCTTTGAACAGTCCCCGCTTCCAAGCTCTACAAGATCGCAGTTTTCCAATTCATGTTTCAATTTTTGAGCAGTTGACCTGAGCAATGGGACCTCGACCTTTGGAGGATAATATTCGTCCAGTTTGGTGATTGTTTCAAATAACTCAGACCCATGATGGTCGTAAAAATACATAGAAGGAAGTGTTTTTGGATTTGCCCTCAGGCAATTGATGAGCTCTTCGCGGATGGAACTTTCTCCAACTTTGGGCATAAAATCGTCTATGATCATTGTTTAGGGACCCCGGTTTCAAAAGGAAGGTTATTATTGCTCCATTCAAACCATCCGCCGTCATAGACAGCTGCTTTATCCCAGCCCATGAGCCAGGCATTAAGGAAGGCTTCACTGCCCCTCCAGCCAGTTCCACAGTAGAATGCATTGCGCTTGTCGGGGGTGACTCCGATCTTCTTCCACTTAGCTGCAACTTCCTGGTATTCACGCATGGTATGGTCCAGATTCCTGTAGTTTTCCATGTGGTAGGCATCTGTTCCGCAATCACCGAATAATGCTCCCGGAATCCTCCCCTTCTTTTCAATATAATTATAACCACTTACTTCTCCAATATGCTCCTTCCAGCTTCTGACACTCACCAGGTTTTTATCAGGGGATGCGAGAATCTCTTTTGCTTCTTCAAGATCAACAGCAATTTCCGGCTTTTGCGGTATGTCAACTCCAAACGATACTTTCTCATTTTTAGAAGGAACTGTAGTTATTTCATAATCAGAATCCAGCCATGACTGAAGACCGCCATTGAGTATGCGCACATCTTTCACACCTGCATAAAGCATGATGAAAGCACATCTCATTGCACCGAGATGGCCTGCGCTGCTTCCCGGGAACGGATCATCATTATTTGGTGAAGAGAATTTTCCATAAAGTATGACTGTTGTGTCATGTGCTATGCCTGCCTCTTCCAGTGCATTCTTTAATTCCTCAGGTGAGCGGCGATTCCATGTCTCTGGAGACTCAAGGGAGTTTGTATCAATTGGGATTGCTCCGGGAATATGGCCTTCATCATAATCCGAAGGGTTCCTGTAATGAGAATGACATATCACGAATTTATTATTATTGTATTTGGGAGCATTATTTGTTGTGATCAATTGGTTAAGCCAATCCGCTGAAACCAGATGCTTATATCTTTCAAGATGCTCCATGGGCAAATCTTTTTCTGCCCATTCATAAAAATCGTTGAAAACAGTTACGTCGGAGTATCCGGCCCTTTCAAACTGTTTGGCTACTTCTTCTACTCTCTGGCTGTCATACCCATAAATTACCAGAGAATCCTCTGGCAGGATTCCTTTAACTCTGACTATCTCTATCCAGTCAATATAGTGTAGCCATTTATAGGGCAGTGACTTTGCGCCCTTTATGTGTCCGCCTCTTGCCTCTGCCCCTTCTTTCCATCCATTATAGGCGTCAATGGATCTTATATCAATTACCTTATAGTAGTCCAAGTCTTCTGCTAACTGTTTAGTTGTAATTTTCCTCATACTGTATAATTGGTTTAAATCTTTATATATTATGGGGATTCAATTTGAAAATATCGTCTTTTACAAGATTTTCTGGTATCATCTAGGTGTATTTTATGATCTAACAATTACAAAATAATATGCGGAATTATAGGTAGGCTAGAAAACCACAACTTCTAAAAATTAATAAACTTTATATGATTCAGTTTAAAAAAATCAGTTATATTAATTATGCATCTAGCTTATCATATTGAAAAGGTGTCATGGTTAAAATTAATTGAAATCTATTTAAGATAAACTGGAAAATAAAGATATTAAATTTGAGTTTTTGCTAAAATTATATAAATAACTTTATTTTCTAATTTTTAGGTAATTAAACATCCCCTATGCTATAAATGGACTTTACACAAATTCACGATTTAATAGCTGAAAAAATCAGATTACAGCAATCTTTCCTGCCTCTGTTATCGAATACTCATCTTTTTCTTCGATATATCCCATGGCCTTAAGATCACACAATTGGTTGTATGTCATTCCCCTGGGATTTTGATATTCCAATGTTGACTGCAATGGTCTTGACCTACTTGATGGCCAACTGGATCTGTTCAAGGATCAACTACTTACATCACGATACATGATGCCATAAACGCAGCAAATTATAGCAATACGACCAATGTTTATCCTGGAACTTACACAGAAAATGTGGACGTGAGCAAAAAACTAAACATAATCTCCGAATTTGGAATCGCAAGGGAGATGAAAGAGAATGAAGAGAATGAGAAACAGAGACTAATTCTTATAAAATGTACCCCTCTGTGACACCACCACCGGCCCAACTGCTGGGTTCTGCAGCAAATGCGGCATGACATTAACTGCCAAAAGTATGGTGAACATACAGATAGTGGCGATGAGGTATTGACATTACTGATGGATACCATCAAGCATAATACTGATATGCTTATTAGAGATTTACAGGAAAACAAAAAGAAAGTCTGGTAATTGAAAAAGAAGATTATAACAAGGATTCTGCAATTGGCCGTAAAAAATATTAATATCGCCTTCAGTGGGGACTATTATGAGAAAGCCAATATCTTTATTCAGAGGGAAAGCAGGAAAAATGCTGCCACTAGCAGCAGTACTATTTCTCCTGATAGGATTTGTGCTTGGAGTAGGTTTGATGACATTTTTTTATCAGGGAGGCAGTACTGTTGATTTTGCCGGAGAAAATAGTATAGACAATGTAACATATGCAACAAGTTCCAATAAAAATTCAAGTGAAACATATAAAATATTATATCAACAAATTATTGACTCTGTGGTTTCTGTAAAAGTACAGGGAGAAATAAACGGAAATCAATTTAAAAGTGGAGGATCGGGATTTGTTTACGATGAAAAAGGACACATAATTACAAATCAGCATGTTGTGGATAATGCTGATTCAGTAGAAGTATATTTCAGCAACGATATCGTAAGAAAAGCCAAGATTATTGGGACCGATAAATATTCTGATATTGCAGTTTTGAAGGTAAAAGAAGATCCTTCTAATAAAAATTTCACAGCTCACCCACTTCCAATGGCTAATTCATCCGAAATAAAGCCCGGACAAATAGCTATGGCTATAGGCACACCACATGGACTTGAAGGTAGTGTAACTCATGGTATAATTAGTGCCACAGGAAGAACAATGTCTACTTCCAATGGATTTTCAATCCCAAACATGATACAGACAGATGCCCCTTTAAATCCAGGAAATTCTGGAGGCCCTTTAGTTGACCTTTCAGGTCAGGTAGTTGGTGTAAATAGAGCAAAGAGCGGGGATAATCTTGGGTTTGCTATCCCTTCCAATAAAGTCCAAAGAGTTGCGAATGCTATAATTGAAAAAGGTGAATATGAACATTCATGGCTGGGGGTGCAGATGCTTCCTGTAAGTTCTAAAATGGCAGATTTTATGAATCTCAATGATGAAGCTGCAAGAGGTGTTATGATCGCTGCCGTCATTGAGGATGGACCGGCCTATGATGCCGGGTTGAAAGGTGCTAAAAGTATAGAAATCGATGATCAAATGGCTTTTGTCAATGGTGACATCATAGTTGCAATCGATGATAAAAAGATGTATGAAAGTGATCAAATAATTACCTATATCGACAAAAAAAGGCCATCAGAGACTATAGAGGTTGATTACTATAGAAACGGAGAAAAGATGACAACGGAGGTGAAACTGGGAACTAGACCAAATTGATTTATATTTTAAAAACAGAATGTTTTTACTTTTTATTTTATATTTTTATTTAAAAAATATAATTGAGAGGAAATTGTTAACTTTGATTGTAGCAGATATAATTTCCTTCAAAATAACGTAGGTTTTTAATTCTTAGAAGCATTACCATCTCCAGTAGAATTCTCAAAGCTAGTAGAGGTAGTATTCGCTTTTTCAATGGATTCCACTGTTATATCAAAAACTACATTTTCACCTGCAAGTGGAGAATTGGCATCCAATACAACATGAGTACTATTTACGTCCTTTATTGTAATGATACCCATCTGTGTTTTCAGTTTTTTACCTTCTGAAGGGGTTGTATTTGTACCGGTCACATTTTGGTACTTGTCAATCGTGACAGCCTGTACAAGATTATTCTTATAGGGTCCAAAAGCTTCCTTTGCTGAAAGGTTCAAGATCTTTTCCTCTCCTTCAACCATACCTATAACCCCCTCATTGATACCAGAAAGCATTTTTTCTGAGCCAACTTTAAATTCAAGTGGAGATGCCGGTGGAGTTATATTATTTTTTACAGCAATTTCTTCAATGGATGTTTCAATAATATTACCATTTTCATCCATCAAAGTATAATTCATTGTAATAATATCGCCTTTTTCAACAGATTTCTCTGTCGAAAGATTGCTTATTTCGGCACAACCGCTAAAAAGGACAATACTTCCAAGCAATGCCAAGGTTATGAGCAGATTTTTTCGTATCATCATGGCCGCCAATGAATCCCAAACTAATATTTTTTTTGGTAATTGCCATAATCTAAAAGAGCAGTTAATTTTTCTAAAATATTACAACTTTTTTGAAATATAACATATAGAAACATTATACTAATTTCTAGAAAATAATCCATGATTCTTATATACATATAAACCCATGACAATGATAAAAGATCAGTACAAACAAAATCAAGGAACTTTTTTACTATAAAAACAGTTGTGTATTAATCATATTTAAATGGAATGAATGGCATCAAAATGGGGTTATACATATAGTAACTCAATGATGCTGTATAAACTGACATTGGAGAAGAACCATGATAAGTTACCTGCTTATTATTCTTGGAATCGTCTTTCTATATATGGGAGGTAACTGGTTTGTTGAAGGGGCGTCTGCCCTTGCCAAACGGCTTGGTATATCTTCATTGGTAATCGGTCTTACAGTTGTCGCATTCGGAACATCTGCACCAGAACTTATTGTAAACATTATGGCTTCCTTTCAGGAAAACAGCGGAATGGCATTTGGAAATATTATAGGGAGTAACCTTATCAATACTCTTCTAATATTAGGTCTTGCGGGGGTAATAGCGCCTTTATCTGTACAAAGTTCAACTGTTTGGAAAGAAATTCCTCTCTCAATGCTTGCTGTCCTTGTTTTGGTGGTCTTATCAAACAAAATTGCTTTAGCTGATGATTCAATAAATGTCCTTACTAGAGTGGATGGACTCATATTGCTTTTTTTCTTTTTAATTTTCGTGTATTACATATTTGAATCCATAAAAAACAATAAAGTCAGTCCTTCCAACAAAGTCGAAAAATATTCGGGGATGAATATTTCACTCATGCTTATAGGTGGATTGACTTCATTGATCATAGGTGGAAGAATGACTGTGGATGGTGCAGTTTCTATTGCAAGAGATATGGGGATTAGTGATTTTCTTATATCTTCAACAATAATAGCAGCAGGGACGTCATTACCAGAATTGGTAACTTCGGTTTCTGCTGCTATTAAAAAGGAAATGGACATATCCATGGGAAATATAATAGGTTCGAATATTTTCAACATCTTCCTTGTAATGGGAATTTCTTCAACGATTTCTCCTTTGATGGTGCCCACAGGTGTCAACACAGATCTAAGTATCCTGGCCATAGCAACGTTTTTGTGTTTTTTATTCATGTTTACAGGAAAAAAACACAGCTTAGAAAGATGGGAAGCAATAATCTTTGTGACGATGTATATAGGATACGTCCTTTTTATTATACAAAGGGGTTAAATTCATCCTACTAACATCATCAAATAACCTGAAAAGATAGGTAGTATAAGATTGTCATTTTCCAAAAGGTTGAGTACTTGCCTCATAGAAGAATTAGTCTTCATGTCTCTCCCGATTATGCTTTCCAGCAGCATACTTCCTGTACTTGCTACAAGTGCCTGCAGAGATGAAACAAAAAATACTGCTCCTGAAAAAGCAGCTAATGCTCCTACAATTGTTCCTTCAAATGATTTCCTTTTGGAATAGGGCAGTTTATTTTTACCGATCATTTTTCCAGAAATCGTTGCAATCCCATCTCCCAGGGCAGTTATCGCGATTGAAGCATAGAGGATAGAGGTTGGAAAAAGTAACAGCGATATGCTAATACCAATGTGCAATAAAAGTGTTGGTTTTAAAGGAATGTAATTCTCATGTCGACGACTCCAACGTTCTGTCATTTCACAAACGGGTTGGTAATGCATTTTGCGAAGAATTAAAACTACTAGTATTGCAAAAACATATAACAATGTAAGCAGGATTAAAATTTCAAGTGCAAAATCACCTGAAATGTATATAAGTGGGATATACAGAAGACCTGAGAGTACATGTATGGCTTTACGTTCCAGGTCACCCTTTAGATCATGATTCAAGTTTTCTTCTCCAAACATTGATTGTATATATTAAATCCAATAGATAATATTGAAGCTGATGGAAATTTAATATTAATCGAAATATCAATTTACATAATAGCCGACAGGTAAGACTTAGTTAGTCTTACCTGAATTGGCCAGAACAACCATTTTATCCCCTTTTTCAATGATGTTTTCAAGCGGGGGGTTAACCATGTTTTTCCCATTCCTGTTCAAAGCAAGAAGTGTCATTCCTCTATTTACTCTCAGGTGCATTACTGCATCCTCAATTGTTTTGCCGTGCAATTCTGCAGGGAAGTTAACTTCTATAACATCGTGACCTTCAAGGGAGCTGGTTATATCTGATATCAGATCCACGACATTGGGTTCATGGACACCTGATGCAAGTAACCGGCCGGTTACAGAATCGGTATTGATAACATGATTTGCACCTATAGTTTTTATAGTCTCCACTTTTTCTTCAGACACAATAGTTGCAATGATGTTTGCATCAGGGTTTAATTCCCTAACCATTGCTGTGGCGAGGATGGTTGTACTGTCATTTTCAGTTGCAATAATAGCATGACTGGCAGTTTCGATATTCGAATTCCTTAACACCTCTTTTTCCAGAGGGTCTCCCTTTACAAAGTGAACCCTTTCTTTGAAAGGATTTGTTTCATACAATTCTGAAACAAGGCAGATTTCATACTTCTTGTCCATCTCCATTACAATTGATTTTATGATCTCGTTGGAATCTCCAAGCACAACCACATGATTTTGTTGTTTTGATCGGCTCAATCCTCTCACCTTCTTTCGATGTATGTCATAAACCAATACAGCTGCTGTAGGTAGCATCAGGACCCCGGTAACCATAAAAGGGATATAAAGATATCTTGCAAGAGAAGAAGAGGGAGCCACATCTCCAAATCCCACGGTCGTCAGGGTTGCAACTGTGCCGTATATTGCCTCATTTAAGGTTTTCCCGTCTATCATATAGAGAATAAGAATCTGGGCTATGGCACTTACAAGAAAAACAGCTGCAACTTCCCGTTCACGGTATTCTTTTCCCTTCACTAATCCAAGGATGGACTTCTTAATTTTCCTAAGCGGCCAGAGTACCATATTAACATTTGAAATTCACATGCATTTATTTAAAAATTATCCTGCAACCGGCTCTGTAGAAAACCACATTTGAATAATTACTGAAATAGAAATATACTTATCAAGATTATGAGATAACAACTTTCACTTATTTTTTTCATCCTAATTCCTGTGTTTTTTTGGAATTTATTTACCAAATCTATCTATGACATTACTTTTCAAAATAATTTTCTGCACTATATTATTTATATGCAACCATTTTATGATTCATTTTTTCACTCCTACCTATAATCCCCAACATAAAATGCGGCTGCCGGGATTCGAACCCGGGTTCTAAGCTTGGGAAGCTCAGGTCATAGCCACTAAACCACAGCCGCTCTATCAAAATTCAATAGATTCTGTAGATAATAAAGGTTTCGAGGGAGAAGGCATTGCCCTCTGCCCCTTATTCTTCAGTGTATTTGTCGATGATCTCCTCAAAGGAGTCAACCACATAGGAAAGATTGTCCCTGCCAACCTGATAGGTACTCAGTTTGAAATACTTGGTGAGCCCACCCTTGATACCGTGGATATTCCGCTTCTTGAGTTCCTTGTACAGGAAATACCTGCCTTTCTTGGCGGTCTTGGAGATCTCATAGAACGGCGGGGTTTCAAAGAACATCAGGTCATGATTGTGGGGTTTCTGTCCCACCTGGATAAGCCCGAGTTTTTCTACTTTTTCCGAGAACCAGCGGGCATTGGCAATTTCTTCCTCCCAGTGTTTGGTACGCTCCACAACCTGGGGGAATGAGGCAATCATTGTCATCAGGCCGGCACCCCTGGAGGTACAGCCCAATAGCTCGATTTCCTTTTTCTTATGGGTGGGAGATTTCCTCAAAACGGTATCTGCATATTCTTCCTGTACACCCAGCAGGCCAATAGGGCCGGATGATGCCATTGACTTGTGCCCACTGGCGGCTATGAAATCGGCTCCCAGTTTCTTTGCATCTATAGGCATCCTGCCCACGGAATATGCGCAGTTTAGAAGCAGTGGTACATCATACTCGTGGCATATATCTGCTACTTTCTTTGCATCTGCCAGATTACCGTAATTGCCGTCAGGATAGGTCAACAGAGCCAGTGCAGGAGGCTTGCCCTGGCTGGCAACCTTTTCGATAGCCTGTCCGTAGTCTTCAGGATCAATAGAATATTCAGGATTCCCGGAGCTTTCCACCTTCTCTATTTCCAGATCCGCCCTCTGGGCTGCAACATAAGAGGAATAGTGAGCCAGCCCGTCAAGTACAACAGTATCACCGGGTTTACCTATTGAGTGCATCACCACAAACTTAGATTCCCGGGCGCCATGTGTGAGCCTGACCTCATCAGTACCTATGAACTCGGGAAGGGCTTCATGAACAAACTCATTCACTGGAGGCTTCTTTATGAGGTCCAGGACTCCGCCACAGAAATCACAGATCGAATAACCGTCTCCCCATTCAAGCAGGGCTTTGCGTGCATCCTCTGTCAGGATACCTCCGGTTTGCAAGGGATCGATATTAATGGCATCCTTTGGCCCCCTTTCGATAAACCCGAATTTTTTCAGTTTATCTTCATCAAGTGACATACTGGCTCAGGTCTCCTGCCAGATTATGCAAGGGCTTTTTCGAAAACACCACTGAACTCATCGCATTCTGCAGTGAGTTTCACCGCTGCATCCCTGATTGCCTGCACAGGGTCTTTGCCATCAGTCCTGACATAGAAGATAGGTTCACTGATACTTACGTGAAGCATATCGTAACTTGCGATATCCACATGTTCATCTTCAAGCAGGAAATGCTTAAGCATGTTCAGCAAGGTGTGGCTTTCTCCCTTTATTTCCACTTTAATCTCATCATCCTTTTTCTCAATGATCTTCAGTTCCATGATAAATCTCCTGTCCCTGTTGTGTTAGATAATTCCTGTTCCATAATCAGCTGAAAGTTTCCGCTTTTCAGTCTTGCCACAGGCGGGACATTTCAGTTTCCCCTCTTCAATAGCCAGGGGTTCACCACATCTGCCACAAATTGCGGACATAACACCCAGTTCCCTGGCGGCAATACTCAGGCGCATGCTATCAGTATCAATCACCTTTGCCTTAACAACATCCATGAGAGCAAGCTCATTGGCTATGTTTTTGACATAATCTTCCTTGATATTTGATATGTGGATGGCGGCAATTCCCGGATTGTTGACTTCCCTTTCTCCATGACCTTTTATGGCCGCTATCTGTACAAGTGCCATAGAATCACGTACATTCACCACATTGCCGACTACAATATCATCTTTCTTTATTACAGGTGGAAGTTCGGATGTAGCCCGCACGGAAACACTACGCTTTTTCCTGTCAACCTCAACATTTCCTGTTCTGGTCGAATATATGTTTCCTCTTAATGTATAGGTCCCTTCACCGGCTTCAAACTCTTCGTTAGTACCAACAACATCACCGGGCAGCACAAACTGCTCTTCAATGTGTTTTTCAGCTTCTTCTTTGAGGTGCTTTTGAGTTTTCTCCTTTTTCAGGTTCTCAGGATTCTTCCCCTTGGCCTCTCTCTTTTCTTTTTGCTGGCCCTTAGTTTTGGGATTTCGATTGTCTTCTTTTTCATCCTTCTTTGAAGAACCTTTTATTTTCCTTCTGGTGGCCTTCTTTTTGTTGCGTATCCTAATAATAATCCCTCTTAGTTTCAATAATTATGATGTGATAAGGAGTTCATTCTGTATATTTCTACCTCAATTCGTTCTACATCTTTTTTATGGAATTTAAATGTTCTTTTTAGCGGGAAAGATGTAGTATACCACTCGGTAATAACTGATGGCTTTATGTATTGCCTTATAAAGTTAAAACTTCCGCTGTTATGAATAGAATAGATGGTATTCCCTGCATTTAGAGCAGCTGAGAGGAAAGGTCTGTCACTTCCCTTACATTGGGCGCCAAACGGGGGATTCATTACAACAGTGTTCGCTTTTCCACTCACCTTTTCTATAGGGCAATTAACAAATTCAACTTCAACACCCATCAACACGGCATTTTCTCTTGCAACATTTATTGCTTTCGGGTCACGATCATATCCGATGACCTCAGGAGCTCCCAGAATTGCGGCACCGATTGCAAGTATCCCGGTGCCACATCCCATATCAAAAACTGTATCTTCAAGATCTCCCTTCATGTATGCAAAATGTAATAATTCAGCAGCAAGAGGTGCGGGTGTGGCATATTGTTCCAGTGTAGGATCGGGATCCTCAAACCCCCTGACCTTTTGCAATAACATCTCGAGTTTTCGCTGTTTCATCTCTTTTGAAACAGGAGACTCCTTCCGTAAGGTAGGAGAGGAATGTTTCTTACTTTTGTTTTGCATACTTATCACGTGAACTATTTATGTTATTGTGGTTAATATATGAGTATGGATAGGACTATTAAATTGAAACTTGATATGTCTGAGGAAGACAAAACAAGTCTCAAAAACACTGTTGTTTGTTTTAACAATGTGTTCAACATAGTTGCTGAGTATGGGTTTGCCAATCATACTCATTCCAAAGTCTCTATCCATCACGCTACTTACAAAGACATTAGAGAACAGTATCCACAACTTCCTTCTGCACTTGTTCAGGGTGCAAGGGATGTTGCCTGTGAAGCACTCAAGGCTGTTAAGAAAATGCGCCTTCCTGTGAGTAAACCTTTCTCTGCAATCAGATACAATAAACGTGTTATCCGTATTATTTTTGAACATGGATTTGCTTCTATTGCATCTGCTGATGGCAGAGTGAAGGTCCACTTTACACTCCCTGAATACTACAAACAATATATCAATTGGGAAATCAGGAGTTCTACACTTAGGTATGACACAGCAAACGATGTGTTCTATCTGCATGTAACTCTTCGAAAAGAATCTCCTGAACCAACTGGTAATACTGTTATGGGTGTAGACAGAGGGATTGTTAATGTTGCTGTATGTTCTAATAATGTCTTTTTTAACAGTAAAGAGGTCAAAAACACAAGGGCCAAATATGCACATCTCAGGCAGGAACTTCAGTCCAAAGGCACCAAATCTGCTAAACGTCTCTTGAAGAAGATTCGCAGAAAGGAAAGACGGTTTGTGACTGATGTTAATCATTGTATTGCCAAAGAAATTGTCAATATGCCTTATGATGTGATTGCTCTTGAAGATTTGACAAGTATTCGTGTCCAGAATCGAAAGGGTAAGAATTTTAACAGGAAACTCAGCAATTGGAGTTTTTATCAACTGGAACAGTTTATTCGCTATAAGGCAGAAGCCCTTGGAAAACGGGTTATTTCTGTTGACCCCCGGTATTCCAGTCAGAAGTGTTCCAAATGTGGACATACTTATAGGGGAAACAGGGATGGTAGTTCTTACCGTTGTCGCAATTGTGGATTTCAAATACATGCTGACCTCAACGCTGCACGAAACATTGCTCATGCAGGTATAACTTGCCTGAGTAGGCTGTCTGTCAACCAGCCGAATGTAGGGATGAGTACTGTACAGGATACAGCACAATGATTTACTTACAAGCCCCTTCCGGCAGGGAGGGGTAGTTGACCTATCATTCCCTTATCTCATCAAAAACCAGTTCTTCCCATTCACGTATCCCCAGTACGATCTCAAATTCAGGGGGAGTTAACATGGGGGCCGGGAATCTCCCTGCCTCGTCGATTGCAATCCTGGGACATGCAGTATTGACATATGCATCCGCCTGGAATTGCAGGAGCTGGTCGGGTGTTATGAGATCCATTGTTACAATTGATGCCTCTTTTCCTTTTTCCCTGGCAATGTCCCTTATATTCCTGGCAAGTTCCATTCTTTCCTGACCGGGTTTAGTGGACACCAGTATACAGAACCTCTTTCCTTCCATGGTTTTTGCAATTGCTGCATATCTCTGTTTCATGATTTGCTTGAGGTCGATGTACTCTACGGATGAAGTAAACGGATTCGCACAGAGTATGGGTTTGCCTGTTGAAAGGGCTATACCCAGCGGATGAAACTTCCCGCCGCCAATATACAGGTATTCTTCACAGGTTATGTCATATGCAGCTGAAAAATTGCAGCCAAGTACCTGTCCCGGATGCACGATCCTTCCATCTCCTTTTCCGATAATGGTTTCGAATCCTTTTTTTTCAAGGATTTTCCTGACTTCTTCCAGTTTATGCACGTGCTGTACAGTCGTAAGGAGGCCTATCCTTTTTCCTTTAAGTTTGTCTGCAGCCTGAAAAACCACATTACTTATATCGAGGTGTGAGGGTGCTTCAATATAAACTACATTTTCAAAAGGTTCAAGCCTGGAATGGCCGAAGTGGAATACAAGATCGGTATCTTTGACAAGTTGTATATCAAGATCACATGCCCCATAACAGGGGTTGCCTGAAATGAGAGTTTCTGCATCGGTATTATCCTCTATATATCCCGCGATCTTCATTGCCTGGCGTTTGAAGCCTTCAGGCAGCTGGAGGCCGACCTTTGTGGCTTTTTCCTGAACAATCATATTAACAATGGATTCCAGGTCAATGTCAAAATTCTCAATTAGTTTCACCGGTGTCCTCCAGTATTGAAACCCCGTCCTCATTCACAGCTATATCTACAAGTGTTTTGACCCTTATTCCTTGTCCTGCAAGTTGCTGTACACCATCTCCCCTACCTATAATAACTACTATATCGCTTATAGTAACTCCTTTTTCTTCCAGGGCCTTTACCAGAAAGCGCAGGGTACCTCCTGTGCTGATTACGTCATCAACAAGCAGTATACGTTCACCTTTTTCAACGCCGTTTATATAAAGTTCACCTTTAGAATATCCTGTGCTCTGGGATATCCTTATTTCACCGGGCAATTGGTATTGTCTTTTGCGCACGATAGAAAATGGGATGCCGGTTTTCAGGGAGATTGCTGTTGCAAGGGGAATCCCCATCGCTTCAATAGACAGGATCCGGTCGGCATCCATATCGGAATGCTCTATGATGTAGTCACTGATCTCATCAAGCAGCCTGGGATCTATTGCAGGTACACCATCTGTAATTGGATGTATGAAATAGGGGTATTTACCGCGTTTTACAATTGGTGCCTTCCTCAGGGATTTCTTGAGTATTTCTAACATATTTCACCCCGATAATGAGAAGAATCGTCTTCCTGGTCGAAGAAAGATTGAAGGCAGGAATAAATGGATTTATATTTATAACTGGCGGCTGGTATCTGCAACATCTATTTATATAAAACCTCTCTCCTCAGGGACAGGATTCAGAGATCATGCATCTTACAGAGGACATTACAATATGTCAGGCAGCTGCGGATGATAGGACAGCTATAGACTCGTTGCTCTCTACCTATTTTCTCGATGGGCAAGATCTGGATACAGGGAATTTTCTGCTGGCAAGAGTTGGTGACAAAATAGTGGGCACAGTAGCATTTGTAAGGGATAACATTGAGGAGGTACATAGTATTGCAGTTCACCCTTCATTCAGGAATAAAGGGATCGGCTCTTTGCTGGTCTCCAGTGCCCTGAATCTCTCATCGGGAAGTGCAGTATATGCAAGAACCACAGCAACATCCTTTTTCAGGAAATCAGGTTTTATTGAAGTAACCAGTCCTTCCAGAGAAGAATTGTGGGATGACTGTGCATGCTGTGAATGCCTGAAAAATTGCAGCCAGGACGTGATGGTGTGGAGGAGAGAATAATATGCAGACCCTTGGAATTGTCAATACTTATGATCGTATAAAGGTCCTTGATGCCCATTACAGGGCTATTGCCCGGGCAGCCCCGATTTGCAAGATATTTGGTTTTAGCCTTGCCCTTTTTGATTTTCCTTTTGATATGGAAAAAGATGAACTTGTGAAGTATGTTGTGGAAAAAACAACAATAGGGGAATCAGGAGCCTATCTGCAACAGCTCAATGAAGACCATCATTTTTTTGTACAGGATCTTCCAAAAAAAGGTTTTCCGGCACATTTTGGCAAACCTGTTGCAACCACTTCCAGAGCAGACGAATCAAAACGAATGACAGCTATGGATGCTGCACAGGGAATATTGCATCATGATTCCTACCTCTTCCTCGTTGGACTTGGCAGGAAAGGATTGCCAAAATCAATTATAAAACAGGCTCCCAATCATCTTGATATAAGTAGTGAGGGTACTTCCTGTGAAACATGTACGGCTATGGGGGCAATTCCTGCCTATATAATGGGCATAGTTGAGGGAATAAAAAGTAATAAGCATAAGTCCCATAAATCTTTTAAGCACTTTTCCTGATAATTCCTACAATGAGTGATAACCGGGTAGCATTAGTTCACTGTATGGATTTATTCCGCCTCCAAACAGGCAGTCAGGAAGGCAATCGATATGCTTGGTTGTTCTGATAAATCATAGCAGGTATGCGCATCTTGATTAAACCCAATGTGCTTGCTGCCCGGAAACCAGAAGATGCGGCTACAACCCATCCCTCTCTTGTCCGTGCCGTATGTGAAATTGTAAAGGAAGCGGGTGCTCATCCTGTTGTAGGGGATTGTGCCGGTATTACATCTGCCGGAGCAACCGCAGAAGCCTAGAGAAATCCGGTATAAAACAGGCTGCTCTAGAGGGTGGAGGTGAAGTTGTAAATTTCCAGACTGCAAGGCTTTAGTAAAGTAAAACCTGAAAAACCCCTGCGTTTGGATGAGATCTATGTGAGTGACAGCGTATTGGATGCTGATTATATCATTAACCTGCCCAAGCTCAAGACCCATGAACTCACAACAATGACCGGCGCAGTGAAAAAATGTTCGGTGCTGTTTCCCTGCGCATCAGGAAGGAAGTACACATGATGGCCGATCCTCTGATATTTAGTGAAGTTCTTCTGGATATTTACAATGTGGCAACTCCACAACTATCACTTATTGATGCAGTTGAAGGAATGGAGGGCGATGGCCCCTCCAGAGGCAAACTTATTACCAATTATAAAAATTTTAAAGTCAAAAGGTTAATAATATTTGCCTGTTTTTCGATAGTAACTAGCATATCTAAAGAGACTTCCACAAAAAAAACCGATCCAAACAGCAAGAAAAGTTACATTTTCATATCGTGGCAAAAAAATACTGAAAAAAATCATTGCAATTAATACAAAAGATTGAAGTAGAATACCCCATAATTTAGTGTTCTTCATATGTATCACCAAAATTAAATAGGCTGATTTGAAAATCAGCCAAGTTACTTTATTTAAATCTTATACCAATTAGAACCTATTTTAACATAACCGAATCCTAATGTGGGATAACTAAGTGCGTCTGCATAAGGTATTTTAACATCCAGGCTCTCATCTGAATTTTGTTCTGACCAATATACCGTCTGTATTGCAATAACCAGCACTGCAGCTATTATATCAGCAAATGGAAGTACTCCATCTAGTGAAGATGCCAAAGCTCCTGCACAAACGGAACCCACATTCGCAACATATGATGCATCACGAGGGGAGAAATATATATGAACACCGCCTGTCAATTCATCTCCATATGATTCCACATAACTTCCATTCCAAAATTCAGATCTTGCTGCTGAGATTGTGGAGGCAACTAATAAATCATCGTTGAATTGCTCCGAGGATAATTTTTTAACAGATTTCAGCTCGCTCTTGTTTACAAATGCAAAATTAGTTCTTTTAGGATTCTTGTCATCTGCCCAAGAAATCGCATATGCAACTGACCCATCATCTGCATTGATTGATACAATTTTTTCGTATTCAGTTTCTTTTAGTACTTTAATATTTTTTGATTTTTGTACAATTTCTTCTTTAGACAATGATACTTCATCTGTAATGTCTATTGTATTAACATATTCATCTTTTTCTGACATTTCAGCTTGTGCCATCACACCAGGAACAAAAGCCATACTCAAAATAAGCATCGCCATGAAAAGTGAGCCTATTCTTATACCTTTACCATTCTTCATTTCTTCTTACCTCAATTTCATTCTCCAGAGGCAAGATAAGCCAAACTTTAAGTATCCTCAAAGCCAACATAATCATGCCTCCGGGCATGGGGTTCAGTTATTCCGTCAAGACTGGCTGAACCCCACTAACATCGTTATGATGTTGCATTATGTTCTAACTATGTCACATAATAAATACTTTCTGCCAATGCCATGAATCTTGCAAAGGACAGACAAATGAAATGGCCATAAAAATTCAGTAGTTCACTAATTTTTCCTTTTTTTGTATTTAATCGATTATATCACCTCAAACACTCCACTACTACTCGAATCCTCAACTTTCTCCTAAGCCAATCCTCTATCAAGAGAAAGAATTTATCGAACCTGAACATATCCTCATTGATAGTAGGAGGACCTTGTTTCACTCTGGTAAAATGCTTTTTCTGGAGATATAGCCATACATTTCTGAGCAGGAATCATATTATTGTAAAGAAATATCTGAAAGTTACATCTTTTGTTGATGTCCTTGGTTTAACAATATTTCTCATCCTGTAAGATGATTCGATAGCAAACCGTCTTTTGTAGACGTTACTAACCTTCCTTGGAGACCACTTAACTCCATAAACAACAAACCCAAGGTTTTCACATTCATATTTTCCTCTTTTACCTTTCAGATACTTCACATCAATTACAATATCCAGCTGAACTTCTTGTCTTTGAGCATTCTTCATTACATATTCAGCAGACCTTGCTTTTCTCCCGATAAACATCTGCTTGATATTGTTTCCTCTTCTTACGACTGGAGTAATATGAGGATTTTCTTTATCTTGCAAAAACTCAAAGACATCTACTAAATAGAACTCTCTGTCCAAGCAAAGAAACTTATTTTTAAAATCTATTTTTTAAATAAGATCAATGAAATATCTGAGATAATTGACTTTTGCTTTATCTCTCTTCACAGGAAGTCACTGCTGGCCCAACTGCTTTGAATCAGAGTTTACAGACAGGGGTTTTGTGCAACCATCCAATGTCGGACTGGTATAATTCACGCAGGTCCTTCAAACCCAATCTCAGCATTGCCAGACGGCTGACACCAAGGCCCCATGCCAAAACCGGTTCTTTGATGCCGAGAGGTTCAGTTACTTCTTTTCTGAATATACCGGCACCGCCGAGCTCAACCCATCCCAGTTCCTCAATATAAACCTCGGGTTCGACACTGGGCTCGGTATAGGGGAAGTACCCGGGCCTGAACCTGACGTTCTCGAATCCCATCCTGTGATAGAATTCCTTCAGGCATCCCAGCAGGTTGGCAAAGGACATGTTCCTGTCCATTACCACACCTTCCAGCTGCTCGAATTCAGGGGTATGTGTGGGATCAATTGTTTCCCGGCGATATGCCCTGTCTATACAAAAAGCTTTGACCGGTGGTTTTGGATTATCAGCCAGGTGTTTGATACTGACCGAGGTGGTATGTGTGCGCAATACATTGCGTTTTGCTACGTCACTATCCCATTTACCACCCCATCCCCTGGATTCAATGTCACCGCCCTTTTCATGCATGGAACAGACAGTTTCCACGTATTCGCCCGGCAACTGTGAATGGGATTCCAGATGGAATGTATCCTGCATTTCCCGGGCAGGGTGGTCCTGTGGCTGGAAAAGGGCATCAAAGTTCCAGAAAGAGCTCTGTATAATATCTCCCTTGATTTCAGTGAACCCCATTTCCAGGAATATCTGGCGCATCTGGTCTATCAGGCGCTGGTAGGGGTGGATTTTTGCTGCATACACTTTCTTTGGCGGTTTGTCAATATTGTATGAACGGAACGTCTTGTTCTTCCATTCTCCGCTTTTGAGCATCCGGGAGGTCAGCTGGGTGATATCTTCGGTAAGTTCGAGGCCGGATGCAGCGATTTTTTGCCCCTCAGCTGTAATTGTGATAGTACGGCTTTTGGTTTCTTCTTTTTCTACCAGTTTGCGTTTGAGCAGGTCCTTCATAACCTTCTGGTCAATTCCGGTTTCTTCAAGGGAAGCCGCCGTCTCACCGAGTTTTGCCAGGGCAATCTCGTCTGCGGTTTCGGATACATCTGCTGCGGGTATGATATTTCCTTTTTCAATGGATGCCCAGCCTTTTCTCTTAAGCCATCCGGTTGCAATTCCCACCATCCCGGGAGAAAGCATTTCCTGTAAATTCTTTATGGAAGTGGGGCCGTCAATCCTGTTGAGCACCTGTCTTTCAGGGAGTCCCTTCTCGGCATATTCGGTTCCTTCTGCACTGAGGTGATATTTTTCCGATACTTCATCCTTAACTTCTGCAAGACCCTTTTCTTCAAGCAAAAAAGAGGCCTGTGTAGCATTCTCTATTTTCAGGGATGTTCCATCGGCTATATCTGCGGGACTTGCAGTACCTTTTTTTTCGAGGAAGAGAAGTACTTCCTTTTCATTCAGTGTAAGATTGAGGTTTTCCATAGTATCTCCCTTTAAGTATCAGAGTCCGTATTCTTCAAGTCTCTCGCGTGCCAGTTCCCTTTTTTCCTGATGGTCTTTGAGGAATTCTGCCATGCGTTCTGCTGCCAGTCCCTTGCAACTTCCACACATGCGACTGCCATCCAAACATTCGGAATGAATTTGTGCCAGTTCCCCGTCGTCGTCACTAAGATGGAATACGAGTAACTCATAGACCGAACATTCGTCGGGCTGTCCCCCGAGTTCCTTTTGTTCCTTCAGGGTCATACGCCCGCCCGTCTTTGCCTTCTTAACCTTGCGGGCGGCATCATCCGGATCATCGGTAAGGGCAATCAGGCTGTCAGGTACACTGCTTGACATCTTACCCCCCTGCAAACCGGACATAAAGCGATGATAGGTCGAAGCCGGTGGAAGGAATCCATATCCTCCGTTATTCATTTCGACTTCCATTGTGATTTCCTTAAGTTTGGTCAGGTCGTCCACGCCAAAGATATCTACATGCCCCTCGAACAGTTTCGTATCCCAGGGCAATGCCTCTGAAACCTCTTCAAGTGCATCAACAGGTGCGGTCTTGCTTCGGACACTGACAAAGGGCACGTTATTCTTATCCGTCCTTTTTTCGATAAGGAACATGTTCATTTTGTTGGCAAGTCCCCGGGTGAGTCTCATGTGCGGGTCCTGATCGGCCCCCGCAGGAACAACTGTCGGCTTGGGTCCGCCGAATTCTTCAAGTTCGGGCTGGAGGATATCCGCACTCTGTGAGAGGGCACTGACCATATGTGCTATATTGGTCTGTCCATTGAAACCATATATGGCGCTGAGTTCCGAGAAATTTGCCTTGACACCCATTTCAAAGGCCAGATCCTTTACATTTTTGGATTGGGACTGGAAATAAATATGTCCCTCTGGTTCAAATCCCAGGGCAATCAGGCTAAGGATATATTCTTCAATTCCAATTTTTTTACATTTTTCCCAGGAATATCCCCTAACTGAATATGCTTCCCTGTCGGCAATACCCACAAAAGCCTCACCGCCCATCTGCTGGTGCCAGACGATCTGGTCCATGACCATTTTTCCACCAAGATGGACTTTTCCGGAAGGCATGAACCCGCTCATTACCGCAAACGGGTCATTGTCGTTCATGGCCCGGGTTATCATGTCATAATCTCTGTGGCCAAAGATAATCTTCCTTCTCATGTAAGAGCTGGGTTGCTCAATCCCGAACAGAAGTTCATCAAAACGCTGTATTCCAAATTCATCGAACAATTTTGAATAGTCGTCGATATTTGACGAGCCCCAGGGATCTAGTTTCACATTCATGCATATCCTCAAGATTAATCTGGTTTATTTTGTCATTGGTATGATTTATTAGATTTTGTCAAATGGATAGGGAGGGACAGTTCCATCTGGAATCTTTTCCACAAGTTCAAGATATTGTGGCATCTGCATCTGGCAGAATACATCCCCGGATTCAAATCGGGGGGCTTTTTTCATGTTCTTCCAGATGTCTCTTAACTGTTGGTCCTGTATGTTGCCAAAACTGAATGGGATATATGGGCAGGGCTTGACCGATCCGTCCACGCAGATATGCATCCAGCGCTGAGCCGCCATGCAACCCAGCATCTCACCTTCAAAATAACTATTGGTAAATATTCTGGGGCCCGTTTCTGTGGAATTGGCCTTATGGTGCATTTCAAGGACTTTTTCCCTGTCCTCAGATGAGATAATAGCATCACCCTTTTTTTTCGGAGCGCTTTCCCAGATTGAAAATTCGCTCACTCCCATCTCTGTTGCAAGAGCATAGAGTTGTGGGAGTTCATCCATATTTTTCGGGGAGGCATGGGTGCACATAGTGACTAATAAATCGGCATCAAGTCCATATTTAATGGCAGCTGTAGCCATATCAAATGCACCCTCAAGTCTTCTTACCGCATTATGCTTTTCGGGATTGGTGGAATATATACTGACTAAAAGATTATGCAATCCCGCTTCCTTTAGCTTTCTTGCCGTTTGAGGATTCATATCTGTTCCGGGTGTGTACATATTGACAATTGCACGTTCCTTGTCGACATACTCTATTAATTCAAAAATATCTTCCCTGAGAAGAGGATCTCCTTCGGTAAAAATAATTATGAATGCACCCATATCAAGAGCATCATCTATGGTTTTCTTGACAGTTTCTGTGTCAAGATCTTCCTCTCCACCACTTATAACGCAATGGTCACAATTACATTTGCATTGTCGTGTGATCTCAAAAGAAACAGTTTCAGGTACTCGTCTCCCCAAAGCATGCTGTACTTCAGCATTAAGGAGTCTTTTGAAAGGACCGCTCGGGATTGGGGGCAGCCAGGTAGAAGCAATTACCCTGTCCTTGCCAATATGTACGGGCTTTTCTTCCCTTAATCTTTCATTAATTTTTTTCAGGATAGGTGAGCAGGCATATCTAAGCTGGCCCCGGGAATTTAACTGTAAAGAGCCGTTTGAATCTTCGAGGTCAATGTTTAGGCCGGGAATCGAAAAAATATTGATTCCCTGGCCCTTTTCATCGACTGCCATTGGGTATTGCTCCTTAATTAGCCTTCTCTGCAAAAGCCAGGTTTCCACTGATCTTTTTAATCCTGACCTTCAAGACATCGCCCTTGGCAGTACCAGGTACGAAAATAGTGAATTTTGCCATCTTAGCGATTCCGTCACCCTTGGAACCAACAGCATCAATCTTTACTTCGTATTCCTTTCCTTCTTCAAGGGCGGATTCGGGGGTAGGTGCAGTAGCTTTCCTTTTCTTGACAGGTCTGTGTGCACCACATGCGGCGCATTTCATCATCAGGACTCTGTCAACCTTCACAAGTTCCGTATCTGGCCTGTTACATTCCGAACATATGACATATTCATCAGCATAGGCATTAATGTTGGACTTGATAGCCTGGACAGGGAACTTCCCCTGGAATATGGCCTTGCCACCTTCAACCTTACCGGCGGTACCCAGTTCCCTTGTGAGGTATTTCATCAGATGGTCTGCATCACGGTTAAGGACACTTCTGATCTGTGCGAAATTGTCCAGTACCGTTGTTTTTCCCTCAAAATAGATCTTGGGTTCCGGAATTACAAAACGCTCATCTGTTGTCTCGGTTTCCGGCAGGTTTTCCATTGCCCGGTCAAGCAAGGATTCATAGTCTTCCATAAGTGTTCCCTCCTCAAAAGCTGGTTTTATTGTACCAGCTCTGCGCCTTCGTCAACAACAATTCTTATTGGTGTTGGAAGCTTCTGTCCTGCTCTTTTAAGTGCAGCTTTAGCATGCTTGAAATTCTTCTTATTGACAGAAACAGTGAATATCTTCTGCCCGGCAGAGACTCTTGCTGCAGTACCTACAGCTTTTCCGAATGCTTTTCTCATACCACTGGATACACGGTCTGCACCTGCACCGGTTGCCTGTTTGTTTTCTCTCAGGACCTCATGGGGATAAACTCTTAATTTGAAATGGTAACTAATACGGCCTATTTTGGAGATCATATACCTGTTAGCTGATATCCTTGCTGCTTCGAGAGCTGTGTGTCTTATCTGACATTTCTCTTCAGATATAAGTGACATCTTGACCTGGAAATCTGCGGTCTTATTTCCCATGTCGTAGTGTATTACTTGGCTTCCCGGAACACCACCCATGTACTTTCTGCGTGTATATGAGCGCTGTTTAATGTTCCTGTACATACTTGCTGGTTTTCTTGTCATGGACTAAAAGCCTCCTTGGCATGATAATGATGTAAAATTATCCCATTCTAGAAAGTTTTGGTTTCTTATTGAAATTTACATATTTTAATGTATTGATGGGATGGTGTACTATCTTATATTGCCCTCCATATTGTCTGGTAGTTTATAAGTCTTATCGGTCATTTGTTGTATTTGTAAAAGGTATGCAGCAGAATTATAATATATGCAGTTTTCTATATGTTCTTTTATGAGTACCAGCACCAAAGAGCATAAAAAAGGGACTGATAAAGCGTATGCTTTTAGTCTTGTAACCATCTCGACTTCTCGTTTTGATAAGTATGGGCCCAAAGATGCCCCTTCTGCTGCAGATGATGTATCGGGGCAACTTATGTCAGGTCTTCTCAAGGCTGCTCACAACAATGTATTGTGCTACAGTCTGGTGGCAGATAATATCGCAGATATAAGGAAAGCAGTCTTATCATCGATATTTAATGGAGCCGATGTTGTGATTACAACCGGTGGTACAGGTTTGTCTGAGTCTGATGTGACCATAGAAGCTCTTTGCCCGCTATTTGAAAAGGAACTTGAAGGGTTCGGAGAACTTTTCCGCCTTAAAAGTCTGGATCAGATAGGACCTGCCACAATATTGAGCAGGGCAACTGCAGGTATCATACAGGGTTGTGCTGTATTCTGCCTTCCTGGTTCACCAAAGGCTGTGGAACTTGCAATTGAACAAATAGTAATTCCGGAAGCAGGGCATATAGTAAAACATGCAAGATCATGATAACTGAATGTATTATCAGGAATAATGTTATTAAGGGCTATCCTTATATAATAAATTAAAATAGAGAGTTCGGCTGGAATATATGACATCCTATTCACTGGGTATTGAAGAACTGGATAGTATTATCGGGGAAATCCGTGAAGGAAGCAATCTGATGGTAATAGGTCCTCCTATGAGTGGAAAGGAAGATGTTGCCTACCATATCCTTAAAAACGGTCTCAAAAGGCAAGAATCTTCGGTCATAGTCTCTACAAGAGAACCGGGTGAACATGTCCTGGAATGGTTCACCTCCTTTGACAAAACCCTACCTGTCTCCAACATAGGGATTGTGGATTGTGTAACAAAGACGCTGGGGATGGCAGCTGATGATACTGATAACATAAAACGTGCTTCTAGTCCTGTGGATCTTACAGGTATAGGTGTTCGAATCAGTCAGTTTTTTGAGCAATTCTGGATGAAACGCCAGATTTCTCACAATATTCTCTGTATCAATTCTGTCTCGACTATTCTTATGTACTCTAATATCCAGACGGTATTTCGCTTCATGCACGTGTTCACAGGCAGAATCAAAGCCATAAAGGGGCTTGGTTTATTCGTAGTTGAAGACCAGATGCATGACTCCCGTACAATTGCTACCTTAAAACAACTTTATGACGGTATGATTGAGGTGCAGGAAGAAAACGGTAGTCATTATCTGCGTGTAGTAGGCATATCTTCCAAACCCACTCCCTGGTTTGAGTATTTGGTGGAGGATGGTTCGATATCAATTCAGAGCATCAAGGATGACTGAATGCTTTTCTTTAAGTTAGTTATATATACTTCATGCAGGTCCCTATATGCAGGTGTTATTTGATGGATAAGGATAAAATAAGGAAATTTAGGTCACAGGCAACTCACCTGAAACCCATTCTCACGCTGGGTAAAAAGGGAATTGATGATGCGGTTGTAACTGAATTGAAAAAACAAATTAAAGCCAATCATCTTGTCAAGGTAAAAATCCTCAAAAGTTTCCCCGGTGAAAGTATGGATTCAATTGCAGAGGAACTGGCCTCTCTTACATCCACCACCCTGATAGATGTGCGTGGAAGGGCGATAGTCCTCTACAGGTAAATTAATCCCTTTTATGCCCTGCCAGGATTTCCACATCCTGCATTATAATGAGTTCATCAGGAACCATTTTCTTGAGTTCAGGCAGGATATTACGCAATTTATTTTCTTCATCCACGGCCTGTACTATGATGGGGAGATCCATTCCAAGCCTGAGGATACTTGTTTTATGGATTACACTGTGTACTCCGTAGCCCTCGATACCCCTGAGCACGGTGGCCCCGGCCACATCATTTTCAAGCAAGAATTCGATGATGGCCTGATGAGCATTTTTTCCTTTATATGTGTCATTTTCACTAAGATAAATTGTCAGTATTTTTGATTGCATATGGTCTCCCTTCGTTGTTGAATTCTATTTTTAGGTTAAGTTTGACACTAAATGCCCGATTCCGGCACCGAGCATACAGCACACACAATTAAGCATTATATTTGTAAGAAAACTCCGGTTGGCCTGCTGTTCAAGGAGTGTGAATGATTCATACGTAAAAGTGGAAAAAGTGGTGAATGAACCCAGAATACCTATATTCAACAGGTGAAGATGCTGCAGGGCATGGGAATATGTAAGATATGAGAGTATTGTTGTACCCATGATGTTTACTGTGAGTGTACCTGTGGGTATATCTCCTTTTTTCGGGGTCATTCCTGCTACCATATACCTGAGGATTGCACCGATAAACCCGCCGATTCCAACAAGCAAATAGTCTGTCATATCCATTTCACCTATCTCCGATATATATTATCAGGCTTCTTGCAAGAAATACTGCAATTAGGCCAGTTGTAAGGTTTATCATTACGTTTGCAAACCCGTATACAGGTTGCATTTGCATGGTCTGGACTATGAATGTGGAAAATGTGGTGAATGCACCTAAAAATCCGATGCCTGCAAACATTCGGATGCGTGGGGTCAGGTAACCGATATAGTCAGAGTAGAACAGCAACAATCCCAGCAGGAAACTTCCCAGTACGTTCACAACCAGTGTTCCCCAGCCACCGGGGATTAAGATTGAAGTGCCATATCTGCATATAGCTCCCAGGAATCCGCCAGTTCCTACTAAAAAGAGATTGGTAACATCCCGGTATTCCATGGGATTGCCCCCTCCCCATCTTTATTTATCCACCGGAAACAGGGGGGAATATAGCGACTTCATCTTTTTCTGTAATCGTTGTATCTGTACCTTCAAGATGCTGAATATTTTCCCCGTTGATCAGGATGTTTATATATCCTCTGAGTTTTTTGCCATCTTCAAATATAAGTTCCTCAAGATTCGGATATTTTGCAATTATTTCATCCAATATCTCAGAAACGGTATCACCATTGACCTCTACTTCAGAAGTTCCGGCCCTTTCCCTGACATTGGCAAACAATTTTACCTTCTTGGCAGCCATAGCTTTTCCCACGTCAGGCTGGTTTATAAAATATTCGTTAAAATTCCTATTTACATGAAGAATAGTGGTGGGATAGCGCGGATTTGAACCGCAGTCCAAGCGTCCCAAACGCTCGAGGATCGGCCAGGCTACCCTACTATCCCACATGATGTAAGGGCATCCACCCTAAATGCACTTCTCCTAGATATATCTAACTATTGAAGGGTGCAGAAGAGGGTGAAAACCAGTTCAGCTGGTGTCTCCTTCCCACCTGGGATATACGTCATTATCTATATTCAGAAGATCCAGCACCCGTCCGGCCATGAAATCAATTAAGTCGTCTATTGACTGTGGTTTATTGTAGAATGCAGGACATGCAGGCAAAACATGGGTGCCGGATTCCTTAAGTTTGAGCAGGTTTTCCAGATGAATTCGGCTGTAGGGGGTTTCCCTTATCATCAGGATAACATTCCTGCCTTCCTTGAGGCAGACATCAGCAGCCCTTGTCAGGAGATTATCGGAGATCCCGTGGGCAATGGATGCAGCGGTTTTCATGCTGCAAGGGGCTATTACCAAAGCATTGTAAGGATGGGATCCGCTTGCTACAGAAGCTGTAAAGTCTTTTTCCCCGTGTACCTCACAGGCAAGTTTTTCCACCTCCTGAATATTCCAGCTTGTTTCTATATCTATTATTTGCCTGGCTGCAGAGGTTATTACAAGGTGTGTATAAATTCCCTTTTCTGCAAATATTTCAAGTAGCCTGATTCCGTACTGTGCCCCGGAGGCCCCACTGATTCCCACTACAACTTCCATATTATTCCTCAATTATATCTATAAGTTCGTCAACCATGAGTTCTGCGGTATCGCATATTTTCCTGATCTCATCAGGTTGTATGTTGTTGAAATGTATCCCCACAAGGAAAACAGTATCCTTGCCGGTTTTCCTGTTGATACGGCCTGCCTGCCTGTGTGCAATTTCATCATCCCTGTGTCCGGGCAGGGTAATGACCGAGCAAGCACCGGAATTGCTTACAGCAACCGCTCCTATGTGCTCCTCTCCACCCGTAAGTGTTACAAGCAGACCGTCCCCGATATTGCTCCATCTCAGAAAAAGTTTCCTTTCCCCCGCTTTTTTTTCAATTATTTCCACTTATATCCCCTGATATATCCGTTAACTTGTACTGTAGAGTCTGTTTTTTAACCTCGAAAAAATCGTTTACAATTTTATTCACTTTTTCCCTGTGTTCCCTGGGTGTATAAACCCCAAGTTTCCAGTTATCACGATGAGCTTTTTCAAGAGTTGCTACAATATGGGAAGCTTTATCAAGGGTCATTTTTTTCCCGTTGACCTTGACCAATGCTTTCATTTCCTCTATCCGGGGCAATTTTGGAATGTCTATGAGGATTTCTTCCTCATCAATTCCCGCTTCTTCTGCGATTTCTTTTTCCACTCTCTGGATGGATTTGCGATAATCCAAAACCTTCTCATCAACGTCATCAAACCCCACATAGAGGGCACGTTTGTACAGTTTTCTCTCATCAATTCTGTTGATCATTTCACCGGCGTAACCGTCATCGTGGCGCATGGTTTCAAACAGGCGGTAGTCATCCATGTCCTGAAGGCTGGAGGGATCGAGTTTCTCCTGCTCTATCAAATATTCGATACCTCTTGTTATCATTGTTTCTGAGATGCGTGTCACATGATGGAAATATACCGAAGGATGCATTAAAAAACGTGATACAAGCAGGGATTCGGCCGCATTGAGGCCGCCTTCTGTTACAACCAGTTTATCTTCATAGAATTGCATTTTATGGATTAGGCGGCTGTGGTCCACAAGACCATATGCAACACCCGTGTAATGTGCATCACGAATGAGGTAATCCATGCGGTCAACATCAATCTCACTGTTTATAATCTGTCCGAGGGAGGTTTTGCCCAGGATGTGGTCTGCGATCCTGGATATGTTGAGGCCGGCATCACTGCAAACTTCTGCTATATCTCCTTTGCGCAGCAGGTGTTTTACATCTTCATGCTCCCGGCGGGTGTATTTTTTGATGATCCCCTCTGTCACATGGGAAAGGGGTCCGTGTCCTATATCATGCAACATTGCAGCAACCCTGAGTTCATCGATTTCAGATTGTTGTACGGAATCTATTTCTCCCGCAAGGGTTGTAGCCAGGTGATGTGCACCCAGTGAATGTTCAAAACGAGTATGGTTGGCACCCGGATATACCAGGTTGGAAAGTCCTAGCTGGCGTATCCTCCTGAGACGCTGCATGCGGGGTGTATCCATAAGGGATACTGCAAGTTCGTCAAGTTCGACATGACCGTGTACGGGGTCCCTCATGACCTTCATGTTTTTAAATAACCGTTCATATTATAATGATGTTGTGATTTTGGTAGTAAATTGAGGTAATATCGTGATAATATTTTCCGGTGGAACCGGCACCCCCAAGTTCCTTGATGGCCTGATGCGGACAATGGACGAAGAAGAAATTACAGTTGTCGTGAATACCGCGGAAGACCTGTGGGTATCGGGTAATCTTGTAACACCGGATATTGATACAGTACTCTACCTTTTTGCCGGCATGATAGATCGCGATAAATGGTGGGGTATTGCAGGTGATACATTCCGCACTTTCAATGCTATGAAGGATTGTGGTTATGGTGAAAAGATGATGCTTGGGGACCGGGATCGGGCCACGCATATCATGAGATCTGAGATGATTCGCAACGGAGCTACCCTGACTGAAGCAATTGTAAACCTTTGTTCAAGCTTTGGTATCAAGGCCAACATCCTGCCGATGTCAGATGATCCGGTATCCACCATGATCCGCATACCCCAGGGCTGGATGCATTACCAGGATTTCTGGATTAAGCATCAGGGCAAACCCGATGTACTTGAAGTTAAGATGGTTGGAATTGGTGAAGCTTCTATATCCCCTGCTGTGCTGGAAAAACTACGGGAAGACAGCGATGTCCTGATTGGTCCCAGCAATCCGATTACAAGCATAGGTCCCATCATATCCCTTGCTGGAATGCCTGAAATCCTTAAAAGTAAAAATGTGGTTGCAATCAGTCCTATTATCGGGAATGAACCTGTTAGCGGTCCTGCCGGTAAACTTATGAATGCATGTGGTTACGGTATTTCTTCAAATGAAGTTGCAAGGTGCTACCATGACTTTCTGGATGTGTTTGTAACAGATATCCGTGATCCACAGGTTTGTACTTCTTTTGAAAATATGGATTGCAGTATAGTAAGGACTGATACGATGATGTCTTCTGTAGATGTAAGTATACAACTGGCAGGTTATGTAAGGAATCTGTTTGAGACCCTGAAATAAGTGTGCTTGAAAATTTTAAACATGCTTAAAATTCAGAAGCAAAGAGTATATATGTTAACATTCCCTATCATTTACTATACCAAAATGCTTGCTTACCATAATGGGGGTGGTATGAGCGGGCTGGGGAGTGGGGGTACTAAAAAAGGGATTAAAACCCGCTCATCTATACACCCTAATGTAAGTCTCGTATATACACTTTTCCCCTGTTCTTATGCTTAATGTGTTGCTATTGCTTTTCTACAGGGTCCATTTTTGCAGCTCTGCTTGCAGGATATACCCCCTGCAATGAGGTTGAGTACGAATACAGCAAGGATGGTTAGTAACTGTTGGGGCTTGTCCTGCTGGTCGTTGCTGTCTATATGTATCGCAGAAAATGGAATCCTAAGGAATGATCAGGTAATCTCTTATGGTCAGGCTTTCAGAGGCGGTAAAGTTAGCTTTTGCCAGCATAGGTAGTGCGAAATTGCGCTCTGCCCTGACTACCCTGGGTATTATCATAGGGGTGGCCGCTGTAATTGCCAACATATCCATGGGGGCCAGTTTCGGGCAGTACTTCGAAGAAGAAATAGGTGCATCGGGTACTAATTTTATTGTTATATTCACCCAGAAAAACAATGTATTCGGAGATTCCCAGTTCAATGTGGTTGAAAATACCAATGGTGTTGCTGCTGTCTCCCCACTTAACCAGCAATCAGCGACCCTGAAGTACCAATCAGCGGAGCGTACCGCAACTGTCAGTGGGGTCCTTCCCGATTATGAGAAAGTGGGGAACATAAATATGGAACACGGCCAGTTTCTGACCAGTCAGGACAGGAACGTGGCTGTAATCGGTTCGGATGTGGCCTATGATAAATTGACTGGAATCTATCTGTCAAGAATTTTATAAATATCAGTATAAGAAATGTGGATGGAGGGATGAGTACAGGGACGTTTCGTGTAAAGGGTATCATACAGGACCCGGATGCCTCCTTCGTATCTCCTGAAGTGGATCCTGCAGGACGTGTTTTTATTCCTCTTGCTGTCATGCAACAGATGCAGCACAGGGATGATATAGGGGGATTTTTCATTAAAGCGGATTCTCTCGAAATCCTGGATAGGGTTACCGATGATGTGGATGAAAACCTTGCCCGTTCGGTGGGAGTACCCAGCAGGGATATTGATAACGAGGATGCCAAACCCTATTCGATCTTCAACCAGGCGGATATCCTGGATAACCGGAATCAGCTTTCCAGTGCCCTGACAACCCTGCTGACCTCTGTAGCACTGATTGCCCTGGTGGTGGGCTCGATAGGTATTATGAATATTATGCTTGTAAGCGTGACTGAAAGGACAAAGGAAGTGGGCTTGCTCAAGTCCCTGGGTTTTTTGCCCGTGCGAATATACTGACCCTGTTCCTCATCGAATCGGTGGTTCTGAGTGCTATTGGTGGCATACTGGGTACAGTTTTGGGTATTGCTGCTTCCTATGGTGTAGGTTACTTTTTGGATTTACCTTATATTTTCCCATTCTATCTCATTGTTGTGGGTTTCCTGGTTGCCCTGGCCATAGGATTGGTTGCTGGTCTCTATCCTGCCAACAAAGCCTCGAAACTCGATCCCGTGGAAGCCCTGCGGACCCAGTGATAAAGGTTCGAATGGGTTTGCAGCTTAAAAAATAAATATATAATGTGAATGCCATGTATTCACATGGAGATGGTTACTTGAAGATTAACACTCATGCAGGAGCAGGTTTGCTTTTGATTGCTTTTATCGTTGTGGTGGCCGCAGTTGTCCTTTCCCCGGGGTGTGCGGACGATGGTGGTACAGGTGTGAATGAAAGTGTGGATGCCCACACGTTGAACAACGGTACGGAACTGTCCGGCCAGTGGGACGGTAGCACAGTGAATGCTTCCACCGGGGATTATTTCTCAGTACGCCTGGAGGAAAATCCCTCCACAGGATACCAGTGGAACCTGACAACCTCCGATGGCATCAAAATCGTAGAGGATGAGTTTGAACCGCCGGAAAATGAGGATGTCGTGGGTGCACCGGGTTTCCGTGTATGGACCTTCAGGATTATGGATAACGGAAAACAGCAGATTGATGCCATCTACAAGCGTCCCTGGGAAAACGTCACGGGTGAGGAAGACACTTTCAGCCTGACACTGGAAGTTGAAGGAGAACCGGTTGTCCCTGCACAAGGTGATGATGGTGAGTATATCTACGGCACAGCTGAGGTGGATAACATAGAAATAATGGTGATGGAATCCTTCCCGGTCCAGGTCAGTGTCCATGCCACCGGTAACTTTAAGGATGGTTGCACCGTGATCGATGAGGCCAATATCACAACTGCAAAAACAGGCAACACATTCAATGTCCATATTCCTACAAAGCGCCCTAAGGATGCCATATGCACCCAGGCCCTTGTGCCCTTCGAGATCAACGTACCCCTTGATGTCTACGGTCTGGAGAAGGGTAATTACACCGTGGATGTGAATGGTGTGCAGGATTCCTTTGAATTGCAGACGGATAATGTGCTTGAGTGAAGATGGATGATTTGGATGCCGTACTCCTGTTGGGGGGTCTGGCATTATATTTTAGTGGGTTTTTTGTAGAGTACAAAAACAATAATATTTTGTAATATTTCAACTAATTCTTGTGATATCAAGTTGGCTATCTTTTATTCAGTAATTGTATCATCTACTTCCATATTGTTTATCAGATAACTCAACATCTGGCTGCCATTATTAAATGTGAGTTTGAATTCCATGAATTTAACTACTACATCACGATAAGTGGCCTTTCTGCAATGAGGGTAATTTGTCCGAATAAACATTTTACTCATAAGTCGAAATTTGGTAGTTTATTTTCATAATAAAAATATTAAGTATATAGTAAGCCAAGTGAAAGCAAAAAAGGAAAAGTGGGTTTATAGAGCAGTTCATATTCAAAATATCACAATCATTTTAAAGCAAGCGTTCTATTTAATTTCAATGTCTTCTGGAATAATGGAGCAATACCAAAAGTATTGTGCAATTCGAGATTTTGCTCGTAAAAACAACATTATAGATCTGTCTGGTTGTTCTTTTTTGTGCCCTACATGTTTGCTTCCTTTGATCAATTTCATAAAAAACAACCCTGATATGGAATACGTTTCAGCGCCCTACAATGTAGAAAAATACATATCTATTGTTGATAAAAAGGAATATTCTGAAAATGCAACATATGTTCCACCAATATATTTGCCACAAAAATATTCAGAAGCAGAAGAGGTAATTGAAATATTACGTAAGCATCACAATAACGGTATTGACTATGGTGGACAAGATGCTTTTAATTATATGATTGGTGAACTAATAGACAACATTTATCAACATTCACAATTCGAAAATGCAAGTATAATGGCACAGCGCTATGAGAAACTGGGATTTGTTGAAATTACGATTTATGACGATGGATTATCGATACCTTTTTGTTTTGAAAAACACGATATTTCAATACATAATGACTGTCAGGCAATAGAAGAAGCCATAAAAGGTCGCTCCACAAAAAGTGATGAAAGAGGATATGGCTTAGCCACTACTACAAATCTTTATGTGAATGGTTGTAATGCCCAATTTTTTATAGTTTCCAGAAATGGAGCATGGCATAAATCAAAAATAGATGAAACATTTTATAATACAGAAGGATTATATACTTTTAGTGGTACTTTAGTGTCCTTAAGGATACCTTATCCAATAAATAAAGTAAACATTTATGATTATATTGCATAAATAAGAGGTTATGATAATGAATATGCTGGAAGCAGAACGGATTAACATCAAAGATAAATTAAATGCACATTTATCTCTTAGGGATTCTGCAAATCAGTTCTTTGATGAACTTAACCAAACAAATGATGTGGGCAATATAACAATCGATTTTAAGGGCGTTCAGAGTATCAGTCGATCTTTTGCACAACAATTCCTTTATAGAATGGAAAATTCGGATAAAGAATACATCTGCATAAACAAACCCCGAAAAATAGAGATGATGTTCAAAATTGTCAAAAACAAAGGGGAAAAGCCAGTCGTAGTAAACTCCGATGAAAGCAGTGTAGTTAATTTATCATCTGCTTTGCATTAATTTTTGGCATTGTTACTTAAATATTGCTAATTCTTTATTTCTGTACTTCATTAACAACAAGACGGAATACCGTAACATTTCAAGGCTTTTTGTATAACATTTAGATTTTCTTCTCAACCTTGCCAGAAAATGCATAAATATAC
>Ga0247721_100011_pt1 | contig 129061 bp, 124 predicted proteins | sample MSEWel2017_08_16_FD_189089 | JGI IMG/M metagenome (GOLD analysis project Ga0247721, IMG submission 189089) | Subsurface sediment microbial communities from gas well in West Virginia, United States - MSEEL Well Study Marcellus 3H_2017_08_16 | ecosystem: Environmental > Terrestrial > Deep...
CTTTCAACTACATAGTCTAATTTAGTTTTTTTATTTTCATCAGCAATCTCCAACTATTATCCTCCTTAAACTTCAATTATGATATGTTTTATTCTTTAAATCTTTCCAGACCTAATAATATCTTGATAATACTCCAAATATCCTTTAGCCATATGAATGTGAGTAAACTTATTCAAAACTCTTTGTCGACAAGCCTCAGAACTTATCTTATCTACTTTCTTTATAGCCTCTTTATATTCTTGATAACTATTACATTTAAAACCAACATCTTCCGTAACAATTTCAGGTATTGCTCCATTTTGACTACTAATAACTGGTGTCCCACTTGCCATAGCTTCAATAGTTACTAAACCAAAAGGCTCTTCACAGAGAGTTGGAAAGATTAAAGCTTTACTATCACATAATAATTTTTGCTTCTTTCTTCCACCCACCATCCCTTTATAATGAATATAACGGGATAGACTTAACCTCCATCCTCCTGCAACATCTAAATCAAACTTCATATCTTTTGCTAATTTAATAGCTGTCTTAACATTCTTCGGAGGATAATTAACTTTGGAAAGAAATAAAAATTTATCTTTCTTCTCCTTTTGATAAACAAATTCTTTTGGATCTAAACCGTGATAAACAAAAGCTTCTCTACCATTATTTTGGGCATGTTTCTTACTAGCAAAAATCGTATTCGGCAATATAACACCATCAAACTTATCATGAGCCTTACCAAGCCAATGAAATGTAATAGCATAGGGAAAAGAAGGCTCTTCTTCCAAATTAAAATGAAAATGGGCTATATCGAAGTTTTTAGGTAAATAATCAAAAACTTTCTTTTCTAGCCCTTTCTTTCGTAATTTATTAATCTTTTCTTTAACATGTATAACAGTTAAATTATCATGATCTAAATAACACTTGCCATCATTTATAATATGCACTTTATGTCCTAATTCTAATAACCCTTTTGCCAACCATGCAACCACTCTCTGCGTTCCTCCATACTTCTTAGGAGGAATATCACCATTACAAACTAATACTATCTTCACTTTAAAACCTCCTGCCTAGCTCTCTAGTATCCTAGTTAAATGCTCAACAACAGTCTCTACCCTAATCTCATCTATATCTCTATCTGAAGCCTTAATTACTACATGCTCTCCCTGATACGGACCATAACGAGCCGGGTCTGTCGGTCCAAACAAAGCAATTAGCGGTGTCTCTACTGCCATTGCCATATGCATCGGTCCTGTATCTCCAGTAATCAACAGATCAACTCTCTTCAACAACTCAGCTAAGCCTTTCAAGCTTGTCTTACCAGCTAAATTTATAGCTCTAGTATCCATCTGATTAACGATCCTCGCTGCTTTTTCTAAATCTCCAGGTCCGCCTAGAATTAAGACTTCTGCCTCTAAATGTTTATTAATCCAATCTCCTACCTGCGCAAACTTCTCCTCCGACCAGTTCTTAGATTCAACACTAGTCGCAGGATTAAGTGCAATCAGTTCCTTATTCTCTTCAACACTAAACTTAACTAATAATCTATCTATATACTCCCTATCTTGTTTCGAAGTAGCTATAGCAAACTCCTTCTTATGATTATCAGGATTAATACCCAAAGGCTCTAATAAAGTTAAATATTCATCTACTACATGTAAGTCCTCTCTCGGTTCCACCTTATCTGTATAAATAACAGAATCCACCTTCTTATTAATCCCAATCCTCCGTGAGGCCCAAGTAAAATAAGAAAGCATATTACTTCTAAATACACTATGCAGATCTATAACTAAATCAAACTTCTTACTCTTCAATTCACTAAGCAAAGAATAGAGAAAGCTAAAAGCAGACATCAGCCCTTCTTCTTGATGAATGCTCTTAAACTTACTCTTATTAAAGATGATTGTCTCATCAAGATAAGGATTACCAATAACCATCTCCTTAGACATATCCTCTACCAAATAAGCAATATATGCTTCCGGATAAGTATCTCTTAAAATTTTGATCATTGGTGTGGTCATTAACACATCACCGATCGAACTTAGCCTTACTACTAAAATATTACTTGGTTCTGTCTTCAACTCCAGATCACTCTCCAGCATCTATTTCTACACTAACTCTTTCCAGTATATCTTTAACTCTAATCATTTCCATACAATTATGATGCTCCAAAGGACATTGATGCTCCCCACAGGGACGACAATCTAAATCTGTCTTTGCTACTTGATTTCTCTTGCCGTATGGTTGATACTTAGTCTCATCCGAAGGCCCAAAGATAGCAATTGTCGGTGTGCCGACACTAGCAGCTACATGTACCGGCCCAGTATCTCCACTGATAAACAAATCACAATAATAAGCTAATGCTGCTAATTCTTTTAAAGTAGTCTTTCCTGCCGCAATAATCGGTTCTGTCTCCATCTCACTCACTATTGCTTCTACCCTTTCTACATCACCTGGCCCACCAAAGAAGATTACTTTTGCTCCGTATTCCTTCTGCAAACAGTCTGCTAACTCAACAAAACCAGCCTCAGTCCAACGTTTTGTAGGCCAACTACCACCTGTATTTAATCCGATCAATCTATCCTCTTTATCGACACCATTCTGTTGTAGAAACTTTTGCATCTCCTCTTTAGCTTCTTCATTAATACCTATCTCTTGACCTTCATCATCAATCTGTTCAATTCCGACTTCTTGTAAAAAGTATAAATATATATCCACCATATGCTTACCTTTAGGCAATATCAGCTCTTGATCTAACCAAATGCCTCTTCCTTTCCCTCCAAAACCGATACTATAATCAGGTTTAATCAATCTCAAAATCATAGCTGTCCGCCAGTTACCGTGAATATTAAGTCCTAAATCATAACTATTAGCTCTTAACTTCCTAGCAAACTGCCAACTATCTACTAAACCACTATCCTTATCATAAGCATAGACATTATCCAAATAAGGATTATCCTCAATGATAGCAAAAAAATTAGCATTAACTATCATATCAATCCTAGCCTGCGGGTGGTTCTTTCGTAAGTTCCTAATCAACGGTGTAGCAAATAATAGATCCCCTAAATAAAGCAGATCTATAACCAATATCCGCCCGGCATCTCTTACAGCCTTATTCATCACTACCCACCCCAATAAGCCCCTTAATTGCACTCAACACTTCTTCTACTTCTATATCCTTCATACAGGCCAAATCTCGGTCACAAACCCGTTGCCAACAGTTCTTACACTCCAAGTCTTTTTGAATTACTACATGCCCTTCACCATAAGGGCCATTTCTTTCTGGCGTCGTCGGACCCATGATCGCCACTACTGGAACCTCTTGTGCTACTGCTAAATGCATTGGGCCCGTATCTCCCCCAACAAAGATATCGATCCGACTATATAACTCTGCTAACTCCTTAAGGCTGGTCTTCCCAGCTAAATTATAAGCCGGCTCTTCCATCATCTCCAAGATATTATCTATTCCTTCTCTATCACCAGAACCACCAGTAAAGAGAACCTGCAAATCTAATTCTCTCACCAAACGTTCAGCTAACTTAGCATACTTCTCTTTAGGCCAATTCTTAGAACTCCAACTGGTAAAAGGATTAATTCCAACCAGCTTTTTTTGCTGACTAGACGGTAAAGATCCTAATAACTTATCCACTCTATCCTTTTCATTCTCATTCACTTCAATATCAAACTTAACTTCATTAACTTCAGCACCTACAGCTTCAATTAATTCCAAATAACGATCAACTACTGGAATCTCTCCTTCTCTCGGCTCGACTTTTTTATTATAAAAGAGGGTACTCCCTTCTCTTCCATCACTATAACCAACTCTTCTTTTAGCACCACTTAAATAAGTGATTATCCCACTCTTAAATAATCCTTGTAAATCTATAGCTAAATCAATTCTTTTCTCTCTCAATCCTTTAAAAAAGTTCTTCACTTCTTTTAAAGTCCGCCACTTATCTTCTTTAAACTCTTCCTTCCACTTTCCTTTAGGAAGAATAATAACTTCATCAAGATGTGGGTTCCCCAAAACCATATCCTTAGCCTTATCTTCAACAATCCAACTAATCTCTGCTTCCGGATAATTCTGACGTAAGACCCTAGCAGTCGGTAAAGCATGGATCACATCCCCAATGGCACTTAACTTAACGATTAAAATTTTATCTGGTCTACTTAGCTGATTCATAATTTCTAACCCCTATCAACTCTTCTGCTAACTTAGCATTTCGCACCGAAGCTCCTTTATTATTCTCAATCATCTCTAATGCTTCTCTACTCTTAGCCTCTAATTCATCTTCATTTCGCAAATAATATAAGATCTTCTCTCCTAATTCTTCCGCATCACTAACCTGAATTCCTACCTCATGTTCTAATACCAAGCTTGTACTCTCTTTAAAATTGAACATATGTGGTCCAAAAAAGACCAACTTCCCATGAGCAGCAGGTTCCAAAATATTATGACCGCCTCTTTCGATTAAGCTACCACCAATAAAGACCAAATCAGCTATACCATAAATCTGAGCTAATTCCCCGATTGTATTTAACAGAATAACCGATTCCAGCTTAGGATTCCTCTCTTCAATTTCAATCCTACGAACCATATCAATTCCCGCTTCTTGATATAAACCCTCTATTTCATCCGCCCGCTTAATATGCCGCGGAGCTAAGATCATAACTAAATCTTCAAACTCTGCTTTCAACTCTTTATAAACAGGGATTAATTGCTCCTCCTCATTAGGATGAGTACTACCGATTACTAAGACAGGCTGGTCAGAATCTATCTTGAACTCATCATAGATTCTTTCCTCCACCTCCGAATCAGGCTCAGCATAGGTCTGGTCAAACTTAGTATTACCATTATTGATCACCTTCTCCTTATCTGCTCCTAAATCAGTGATATAGTCCACATCCTGTTCAGACTGCATACTTAAAAAGTCGATATTATCTAACATATCCTTCATAATTGGTCCTAAATATTTATATTTTTTTGCACTATCATCACTAATTCTACCATTCACTAGCATTACTTTACTGCCTAACTCCTTAGCATATCTAATTAGATTAGGCCATAACTCAGTCTCAGTAATAACTATTAATTCCGGCTTAATCAACCTTAAAACCCTCTTTATAATCCACGAAAAGTCTAAAGGAAAATAGATAATCTCATCAGCTTCTTCGATTATCTTATGCGCCATCTCTTGACCGGTATCCGTAACTGTAGAAAAGAGAATCTTATGCTCCGGAAAACGCTTCTTAATCTCAGTCACCACTGAGCTAGCAGCTACTGTCTCTCCTACTGAGACAGCATGAATCCAAATTACATCTTCATCTTGCAAATAATTAAGACTTTTAGGCAGATAGCCTAACCTCTCCTTTAAACCCACTCTATACTTACCTTTAAAGATCATCTTATAAAGTACAATCGGCAGATATAGTATGAATACTACACTTAATAACAGATCATATAATAAATAATAGACCATCCTTACCCCTCATCTACTTAATATTTTAAATTAAAGATTAATTCTCCTGTCTCTTCTATAAAGTCTACACTAACTCCAACTTCCATACAATCATAAACTCGTTTAACTGCTAAATGTTGAGTCTTGCCACTCTCATCAATTAATTCATTATTAATTAAATCATAATCTAAATCACTACTTATCTGCCAATAGGCATTATTCTTTGTAGGCGTTCTATACTCTAATTTTACTCTAATACTATCATATTGCTGGTCATCTAAGCCATACTTTAGATCACCAGTTATATTTAAATGTGCTCCTTGGTCGAAACGATTTCTATAACCTAGTCCAAGTACCATATTCTCTTTAGTACCTACCCTATCATCTCTTAAAGGAGCCTCTCCGGAGACTTCACGATAATCATAACCCAACCTTGCAGTAGTAGTATTAGTCAATGAATATTTATAGATACCATTATAGTCATAATATTTGTATTTATCTCCATTTTCATAATTAAATTGATGTCCCCTTACTTGCCAATCAAAGATTTGTTTATCACTCAATCTAAATGGATGGCCGTTAAAAATCAACCTATAATAATGTCTCCAGCCCTCATAATCTCCATCTTTATCTTCATCTAAATCTTCAAAATCATATGGACCCGGTGGTTGACCTATATCTTTAACATAATCAAAATCGAATCTAAGATCAGCTAACACTGGAGATTGCTTATTTAAGTCAAAATTAAACTCATAAGTCTTATACTCTTCACCTGAACTATAATCTGCCTTGCGTATATCAGTTCCTAACCCCAAACGAGTAGTTGGGGTTAATCTATAATTATTCTTCCATAGTCTCAATCTCACATCACTACGATTCGCTTCTTGACCTCCGTCTTCATTATGACCATAGCCACTCTCTAACTGCCAGTTAACTTTAGTTTCATCTAATAAAGACCCTGTAGTACCGTTAAGTTTTAACCTGCTATCCCACCCTTCAGCACGATCATACGTAAGCATAGGACTTAGCTTTAGATCATCGGTCAAATCATATTTGTAATCTAGAGCTACCTCATCTGTAGCCTTCGAAGTTGCTTTCAGTCTAATATCTCCTTCTAACTTTGAGTTAACATAATGTTGATAATTAAACTGCATATAGAAACCATCATCAGTATTATACCCAAAACTTGGCAGTGGTGTCAAATCATTAGTCTTTAAAGAAGTTCTATAACGAGGATAGGTCATAACATGATAACCACCTAACCAAACCTCTACGTCCTTAGCAATTAACTCTTCACCTGGATAGATAGTCGCTTCTCTAGCTATCAACTCATAATGTGCTTCTGGATTCTTACAAGAAGTAAGCTTAGCCCTCTTTAACTTAAGATCATCATCTACTATCTTTATCTCTTGACCAGCAAACTTCTTCTTCCCCATTGTCCCTTTCGCTTTTAGAAGTTCACCTTTCTTGCTCTCGTAATTATAAGTTAATCTCTCACCATTTAATCTTTCATTCTTCTTCGCTTCCTTCTTCTTAATAAGGATAACATTGCCTATTGCTAAGACATCTTTCGTCTCCATATCAATCTCTAATTCATCAGCTATAATAGTAGTATCTTTAAAATCAACCTTAACCTTTCCTTTAGCCCTAACCATATTCTCCGCTCGGTCCAAGACTAAATTATTAGCTTCAATGCTATAAGGTGACTCTTTCGCTCCAACTGGAATGATAACCATAAAAATTAATATTAAGCTTAATACCGCTACCTTTCTTATCACTTAATACACCTCTTCCTAATCTACAAAAAAACCTACTACCCTCTTAAATTCTATAAAAAACCTCCAACTTCCTTTAAGTAATTTCTCCTTATTTTAGTATAAATTAAAATACCTAATTAGCAATTAATTGCTAATTAGGTATTTTGATAACCTCATTAATGATTAGAACACAAAAAAGATGACCTTTTTGTGGTTAAACCATTAATTAATCTTTACTAACTATAGTCCCTATTTGAACCGGAATTCCTAAAACAGTCTCTGGTCTTGCAGTCTCTACAAAGAAACTCTGATTAGGTTTAATTACTTCTTCCTCACCTTTAATAAAGAAACCTGTTACGACTCCAGCCGGTCCTAATACTGCTGTGCTCAAGATACTAGCCCCTACAGCATACTTCATAGACTTATTCTCAGCATTTTCAGCTAGAGACTTCTCTGCTAAGTCAAGCTCCATCTCTGTATTATCAAGAAAGCTTATACTATTAAAATCTAGCTTTATCTTAGCATCCTGACCAAAGAAACCAGCCTTTTCAACCTTGGTCACCGTAGCTATCCCTTTCGTACCTACAGGTAGTATCAATTTACCATTAACTAAAAGATCATCAGCCACTCTATAAGTAATCTGCTCTTTATCCTGTAATTTTTCAGAACTTAACCTTTCTAAAAACTCTATCTTAACTAAAGTATGATTCGGCACCTCTACCTTTGCAACCTTTATCTTCCCATCTGGCAAGCTATAATTAATTAACTTTCCTAGCCTACTTGAAATTGACCCTGACTGTTCTTGACCTAATAATAGTTTCTCTACTTCATTAATCCTGTTTATGATTGGCCCTTTACTAATCTGCTGTTTTAGAGCCCACTCCAAAGCATTAATAGTAAATAATAATGATGGTCGATTCGGTTGATTCTCTAAAACTAAATTAGTAATCCGATTAGCTCTTTCAATTAGAGAGCCAGACATCTTCCTGCCATATAACTCTTTCTCTAATTTCTTTACCCTAGTTAGAAGAGCTCCATCATTCTTCTTGCCATAAAGCACGCTCTCTACTTTAGATAACTTCTGTAAAGAAAAAGTTGGCTGGACCTCTTTGGCTACAAGATTAGAACTAACTGACACTAAAAGTAATACTATAACTAAACAGACACTTATTCTTCGTTTCATATATGATGCCTCCTAAAACTTAAATTCTAATTTGATTTCAGCAGCATGTGGCTTTAATTTCTCTAATAAAGTCTTATCCTTAAGTTCTTTTTGATTCTCATTTGCTAACTGATAACCTAATTTAATACTAGCATTCTCATCTACATAGATATCTAATCCTAAATTTAATAGTTCAGATTCTAAATCAGAAACCTCCTCTGTTCCATTAGCCGTTGTAGTAGCTGTTCCATCTTGAATATTACTCTCCTCACTCTTGTTTGATTTATCTATCATAGTATAAATAGCCCTTAGCTTAGCAACATCACTGATCCCTAACTCAATTCCTGCTGAATTAACTTCTTTCTCATCTGACTTTTCAAATTCATATTGGGTAGTAATCTTACCTGACTCATTATTATATTCTAGTCCCACAGCAACTGGAAGCAGCTCCGGGTCCATCCTTTCTCCTTCATTTAAATAATGAATAAAGAACGAAGAATCATCAGACAACTGATAGCCTAACCCGGCTTCTTCTCTATCATTAGTATCAATATTATTGATACTATCTTTCATAGTTAAAGGAGTCATCAACCCTTTCGAACTAAGCCCTTGTAGATTAAAGCTATTAATCGATCCGCCTTGTTTTAAGTTTAAATTCTGCTTTAAATCAAAAATTCTATGCTCATCTGCATTCTTACCGCTACCTCCACTATACCCTCTATCCTCAATATTAACTCTTCTTAAACCCCCAGGAAAGATTACTAACTTCATCCCACTTTCCTGATTCTTTACCAGTTTTTTTCTCTTATCATTGCTATCTTTCCTACCACTATTTGGGTCGGTTGCGATAAATGTGATTCCTTTAACAAACTTTGCATTGCCTAAAAAATTATTCTTAGTTAAATTCATACTATCCAAAGAGCCTATCTGCCCTTCAATTAACTCCTGTTGATTGGCTAATTCATTAATCCAAAGTCTCCATTCATCAGACATCTTTAAGCCCGGTTCTATATCTTGATACTCCATTAATAATTTTTGCTCTAGATTGGACTGAAAGAGGGATGAAGAATCAAAATTAGGTACTTGTGCCCAAATAGAGAATGAAATTAATAAAAATGTCATAAACGCTATTAAAAAATAATATTTTTTCATAACTTTTGGTCACCTAAAATGACCTTCCATCCCTCCTTTCGTTCTGAATAATTTATATTATAAACAAATTTCATAACTATATTTCAAGCATAATTAATTGATGTAAGCCACTTAAAAATGGAGCAGGCTGGAGTAAAGAAGAGCATGATTAAGGCTATTTTCTGTTCGACCAAAGGAAGTTTGAAAATAGCCCATGCTCTTCTTTACGGAAGCCGTCGCGGAATTTTTGGGCGTCAACAATTAATTATGCAAGACTACTATTATATGTATATCTTCTACATAAGAAGCTAAATACCTGCATTTTGATAGAAAAAACCCCTAGGTAAAAGACCTAGGGGTTTAGATAATATTATTTATTGATTATTAGTCTATTTAGAAGCTAACTTTGAACTCTCCATTAATAGACTCAGCTTTATAGTTATTAGCTGGTGCTGCATTATCATTGAAGTCTACTACTCGGTAGTTAACTCCAAAAGAAGTATTCTCAGTTAATTTGTGGTCAGCACCTACAGCATAGTAAATTCTTTCTGTATCAGTTGTAGCTGCTTCTTTAGTTTCATACTGAGCATCAGCAGTTAACTTCACAGTATCAGAAACCGCAATCTCATTTCTGATATCTAAAGTATTAGTCTCTTCTCCTGCTTTCTTATCTTCTAATTCATAATCTACAACAGTAGCTAACTTACCTCCGAAGTAATTACCTTCTAAACCAGCATTGATAGTGTCTACATCATCAGCATTATTATCAGAGTCAACTACTTCATAACTAGCAGAAACATCTGTGTTATTAGTTAGAGCATACTTAGCTCCAGCTTCTGTAGTAAGGATATCATTATTAGCTAACTCTTCATCTTCTACATTAGCGAATACATTTAAGCCAGGAAGTACATCCATATTTCCTGCAACTCTGTATCCTTTAACTCCTGGTTCGTAGTCTTCTCCAGCGTCATAAATATCATCATCAGCTTTAAAGCTATTTACTACTTCAAAATTTGTTCCTACTTCTTTATAACCAGCAGTAAGATTGATTCCTGCAAACTTAGTAGAAGCTTCGCCATCCACTAAATAGTTCTTATCTTGACTATTATCCTTAGCTAAATACTTGACCTGAGAACTTACACCAGGAACTAAATCAGTCTTAGCAGTTACACCATAAACACCTTCATCATTAGCTTTTAGATATTGTCCTGCTAAGTCAATACCAGCAATACTTCTACTTGCCTTAACACCTTTAATGTCGTTACCAGCAGTGTCATCATCTTTTCCTCTGAATAAGAAGAAGTCAGTTCCATATAAATTAGTAGTTAACTCTACTCCTTCTACATCTTCATCATCATAGAAATAGTCAGTTACGTGATAATCTTCAAAGTCACCAACTTTAAATCCATAATTTACATCTTCAACTGCTAATAACGCATCATCTAGCTTAAACTGCGGTGCATCCTCACCTGGATTAGAACCATCCCAAGCAACAGGCTTCGCAAAGTCATCAGCAATCGTATCTAAAACTAAACTAACTGTAGTATCTTTATCAACAATCGTATTAATGTTGAAGTCAAACTCTTGTCTAAACTCCTTTTGAGCTGGAGCATCATCATCTAAAGTGTCATCCCAATCATCCCAATACTGACCATCTTCAGTATTTGGAGTTCCAAAATCAGGATTCCCTTCTATAGTAGTATCAGTAAAGATAGTAGTTGCCTCACCATTAATCTTTACATTAAGTCCTTTAGCTTCTAAAGCATTAATTCTCTTTTCTAAAGCACTTAACTCTTTATCGAATTCAGAATTTAAAGCTTTAACAGTCTTTTCTACTTCCTTAACTTGCTCTTCACTTAACTTTGCTTGTACATCTTCCTCTTCAATTTGAGAAGCAATTCTAGCAGCAGCTACTGCCATCTCATATCTAGTTAACTTCTTATCTCCTTTAAATGTTCCATCTTCATAACCAGTTACAATGCCCATTTCACTTGCTTTCTTAATTGCATCATAAGCCCAATGATTAGCTGGTACATCCTTAAACGGATTCGCCATTACTGGAGCAGTCAATGCAAATAACATTACTATAGCCAATACAATTGATAGTTTCTTCTTCATTTTTTATTATTCCCCCTAGATTATTCTTTCTTTTGATAATTAGTTTGTTGTTATTTTATCTATTGCTCTACCTACTCTATTCTAGCTTTCTACAGTCTCACATAATCAGGGGTAACAGTTGAATATGAGTGGCCGTGTTTCCTCATTTCTTAGTTCCCTGCTGATATATATTTACTGTAATCAGACTAAAATATTTCGAAATAGCCATTCCTAAGCATAGTGGTCAACCGGCTTGCGGGGCACCTCCTTTCCGCCTTTACTAACCTAGCCCAAGAATGAAACCTTATTAACTTATTAATTAATCTTTTGCATCAATAAACTTTAAGTTACAATTTATGTAACTCGTTGTCTTTAAATGTGTTTTATTAACTTTTATTTACTTATCTATTTTATTAATTCTACTTAATTCGACATATTCCTGCAAAAAAATTTAAGTAAAAAATGGTAAAATAGCTTCGTCAAATTTACAGTTGCAAATAGTCAATTCTTTAATCAATTTTTAAACTCTATTACACTTATTCAACCCACCTTTCTTAAATCCTCTTAGTAAAATTATGATAGCTGCGTGCCTAATGGTAGTACTGGTGGAATATGTTATTCATAACCTGTTAAAAATATAGTTAGCTATAGCAACGTCAATATACCTCTTCCGCTTGCCGTTCATTCCGCCTCCTGCTCCATTCACTCTCAAAAACTAACCCTTCCGCCATCCATAGCTTCGGATTATTTTTAAGAGTCGCTACAGAGGTATATTGACTAGAAGTTATCCACAATCTATCAAAAATATAATTTCCTATACAATAAAAAAACCTCTGCAGAAATTAATCTACAGAGGATTGATATAATAATATGTACTTATAAAGGTTAATTAGAAGCTACCGCCACTAAAGACAGAACAATAGCCACAATACTAAGTTTTTTATTAAAATCTACTTTACCCTTAAGGTCCTTGATATCTTCTTTATTCTGATTTACATCTGCTTTAACTAGCTTTAATTCTTCATTAAATTCAGCCTTTAAAGCATCTACTATCTGTTGAACTTCTTTCTTCTGCTCAGCTTTTAGTTGCGCATTCTTTTCTTCTAATAAATCTACAATAGCTGCCGTAGTTTTAGCCATTTGATAACGGGTCATTGGAGCCTGACCGTTAAAATCTCCTTGCGGTGTACCTTCCATGATTCCTAACTCTGCTACTTTAGCGATCGCATCGTATGCCCAATGTCCTAGTGGAACATCAGTAAAAGGATTAGCTGCTAAAGCCGGTAAAGTAACAGTAAATACCATAATTAATGTCAGTAATAAAGCTATCTTCCTCATAAATTCACCCTCCTTGCTAAATCTTTATTCAATATTTAATTTCTACATTCACAATTAAAATCCTTTTATTTTAAAAAATAAATAGCATCTATTCCTTGCTTTTAGCTAAAAACCTCTTGACTAAAACAAGGGCTGCATAGTCATCGATTGGTCGCGGTGGAGTTTGAAAAGAAATTGGTATCAACCTACGCCAATTCTTAGGCGGATTCTCCTGCCAATATAACTCTCTTGCCTCTAAAGTAGACCCTGTTTCATCTATCACTTCAATCTTTACCTCGCTATTATAATTGATTCTAATACGTTCTACTATTTCTGACGATAAAGTTCCATCTCCAATAATGATCCTATCTATATTATAGTCATTATCTAATTCTTTAATCCTATTAATTAGATCATTAGTCTCAACTACTGTCTGTACAACTATCTGGTTCTCTTCTTTAACTAGTACCAAGCCACATTTATCTCTTCCGGGGTCTATTCCTATAATCAATCATTTCACCTCGCTAAAGACCGAACTATGAATTCAATATTAGATGTCAATGAATCACTACGCCAAATATCTTCTTTAGCTACTACTTTGACTTGTACAGGTTTCTCTAGTCGTTGTAACTTATTAAATAAGGAGTAGAAACGACTAAAGTTTAGACTACCTACTTGTCCTTGTGAATTTGGAATTAATCCGTCTTTAATCGCTTGATTATTAACCTTAGTTAAGAAAGTCTCTAACTCTTTTTCTAACTCTTTTAGGGATTCTACATTATTAATCTGTTTTTTAGCTATTAACTGGTTCTTATGGTATACTTGATAATCCTCATATAGACTAAATTTAGCTACTACCTCCTCATCCTGTAGAGTATTCTTTTGAGCAACCAGTCTTACTACCATTCTTGTACTCTTTTGACGTAAAGCCTTAGCTACCCTAAATAAATCTTCCTCATACATCTTAATTACTCGGTTAGATTTTTGATTTTCAATTCCTTTCTTGATTGCCTTGCGATTGGCATTACCAATAAATTCATCTAATCTCCTTACTATTACCTTATCGGAAGCTCCTGCTTCTATCACTTCGGAATGAATCATTTCACCCTTCTGGTATACTATATCCCCAGTCATCGAATCTAAATACTTCTGTCCTACAAATTTAAGACTATAAGATAGATTATTAACTCGATTTTCTAAGACTTTCTTTTGGCCTGTTAAATCTTTAATCTTACTTTCTAAAACATCGACTTCTTGACCTAAGCTATTAACTTTATTCTTTAATTTTTGCTTAGTCTTCGTTAATTCCTTTAATTCTACTTCAGACTCTTTTAACTTCTTTTCAGCAACCTGATATTCATCGATCGTTTTCTGTAATTGTTCTTCTATATCTTTCTTCTGTTCTTTTAACGAAGTCAGTTCTTCACTCTTAGATTTAATCTCATTCTTCATATCCTTTAATCTATTATCTTTTACAGCAACCTTCTGGGTTAAAGTATTTAATTCAGCAACCATTGCCTGCATATTAAAGAGAGCTATCCTTACTCCGCGGGAAGTAACCAACAAGAGAGTAATCGTTGTCGTAGCAATTAATATTCCGGTTAAGATAGTTACTAGAATTGATGTATATTTAGGGCGTAACCCAAAGAGAGATAAACGCTTACGGCCTACCTTCATTCCAATTAAGTCACCGATATAAGCAATTAAACCACTAATAAATATTAGAACAATAATTAATACCGCCCCATACATAACTCTCACCTCCTATTGGTTAGCTGCCTTATCCTTATTACTACCGTGCTGACTTAATCATTAAACCTATTCCTACTATGGCAAATACTATATTCTGTAACCAAGCTCCTAAGATAGGCGACAACGTTCCTGCCTGACCTAAAGTAGAGCCAATAGTCATAAAAGTATAATATATAAAGATAATAACAATACTTAAACCTAAGCCGATCGAAGCTCCAGAACGATTAGGTTGTACTCCTAATGGTGCTCCTATTAAAGCAAATATAAAGCAGGAAAACGGAATTGCATAACGTTGATAATATAATACTTTTAACGAAGCAGTCTTTCTACCTTCCTCTTCCCTTATCTTTATTCGTTTCGATAACTCCTTTAAGCTCATTTCATCTGGATCTTTCTGGGCTCTACTTACTTCGCTAGGCGTTCTCTTTAATTTTTTAACAAAATACTTATTAAACTTCATACTAGGCACTAATCCCTTAGAATTAACATCATAGATAGTCCCATCTATAAACTGCCACTGTTCATCTGTCCAGCGCGCCTTCTTAGCTTCAATAACCTGTACTAACTTTCCATTACTATAATCCTGTAAGGTGACATCATCCATAGTCAAATCCGAACCATCAAATCGATAAGCATAAAAGATATAATCTACCTTCCCTGTCTTCTTATCGATAGGAGTCATCCGTAAGTTCTTCTGCGTAGTAGGCATCTTTTCACGGTGTTTAATATCCCAAACTATTTGGCGATAACTATCCTTACTTGTAGGAACCAGAGTTTCATTTAAGAATATAGTTAAACCACTGATCAAAAGCGCTACCACTAAAACAGGAATTACTAACCGAATAAAACTAACTCCACCAGCCTTTAGAGCAACTACTTCACTATCTCCCGACAATCTTCCTAAAGATAATAAAGTGGCTAATAACATTGCCATAGGAAAAGTTAAGACAACCACCTCTGGTAGACTTAAAAGAAATAGCTTACCAGCGGTCCCCATAGAAACTCCCCAATCTATCATTAATCCTGCTAATTCAAAGAGGATATCAGTCCCAATAAAGATACTTGTAAAAGCAAAGACTCCAAACAGAAATGGTCCCATTAATTCTTTTAATATATATCTATCTATTATCTTCATCTAATCACCTCACATTCGGAACTTATCACCTAAGTAGAATTCTTTAGCTATTTCACTATTGGCTACCTCGTCTGCTGTTCCAGATAAGAGTATCTTTCCTTCATGCATAATATAAGCACGATCTGTAATCTCTAAAGTTTCTCGTACACTATGGTCAGTAATTAATACCCCTAGCCCCTTATCCTTCAAATACGAAACTATATCTTGAATATCACTGACCGCTATCGGATCTACCCCAGCAAACGGCTCATCTAATAATATATAATCTGGGTCAGTTGCCAAAGCACGAGCAATCTCCACTCGCCTTCGCTCACCACCAGAAAGAGTATATCCTTTCTGCTTGCGAATATTTTGGATATTAAATTCATCTAATAAAGAGTTCAATATCTCTTCATCATCCTCTTCGCGGTCAATCATCTCTAAAATTGCTAAGATATTTTCTTCTACAGTTAATTTTCTAAAGACAGAGGCCTCTTGAGCCAAGTATCCAATACCTAACCTAGCTCTCTTATGCATCGACAGATTAGTAATATTCTCTTGATCAAGATAAATACTACCTTGATTAGGCTTCACTATACCAACAACCATATAAAAAGTAGTCGTCTTCCCGGCCCCATTAGGCCCTAAAATTCCTACTATCTCACCAGGATCGACCTTAAAATTAACCTCTTTTACTACATCTACTTTATTATACGTCTTTACTAAATTTTCTGCTCTAATAGTCATTACTCTTCAGCTCCTGAATTTAACTCATCTCCAGGAAGAGTTAATCTACTTCTTCCCATTGACCTTATCTTCTCTGTCTTTAAGTCAATTACTACCTTGTCTCCGGTCAATTTACGTTCTTGATTAATAACTGTAACTTCTCCAGTCAAGATTACTTCTTCCTTCTTACCTAACAGAAGTAAGTGCTTAGCATCAGCAACCAAAGTTTCTGACTCTATATGAGCATTTTGTGGAACAAATACCTCTTCTTTATCAAAATTAATCTCAAATCTGTTGCCACTTACCTTCCAACCTTCATTGATTAATAAAGGATTACCAGTCAATAGTCCTTTGCCTTTTAGATTGTCAGCTTTGAATCTATCACCTGTCATCTTACCTTGTTCTGTAGTTATCTTGACTTCCCCTTTAGCAATTAAGGTATCCTTATCTAAAACCATCTCATTAGCTAATATTTCGAATTTCTCTTTAGGAGTTTCTTTAGCATTTAATAACGATATCGAACCTAAATTCACTAATAGAAGAGTAATAACTAATATAACTAATCCACTACTTATTCGCCGCTTCACCGCTTACACCTTCCTTCCGAGCTATTCTCTTTAGTCTAACATTACCTTTAACTTCTAATTTATCCAAATCAACAAAACTAGTAAATTCTTCTCCACTTAGCTTAACCCCTTTAACTTTATGAATAATAACTATATTACCCCTTCCCAACCAACGATTCTCTCTTTGATTCCAACTCAAAGTATCAGCCTGAACTTTAATTTCTTCATTACTGATACTTAGAGGACTAAAGAACTTTAATCTTCCGTCCTTAGGAAAATAAAGACCACTCTTAGCCGTTAAAGTCGCCTGTAATACTTTATTATTACCCTGACCCTGATAGACTTCCACCATAACATTCTTTAGTTGAAATTTATTCTGTTGGCTAGGTTGAATCATCTCTTCAGCTTTTAGTCTTAAACTAGTAGTTTTATCTAAGTTATAAACCTTCAATAAAGCATCATTTACCTTAGACTGCGGAACTTCTTCATCAGTTAACTCTTGCTCTTTATTCTTCTGGGGAGAGGATTGAATAGAATTATTATTCGTATCCTTATCATCCATCAAGCCATAATACATTCCACTGCTAATCAATAATATAATAACTATTACTATCCATTTACGCTTCACTAACTCCCCTCCTCATCAAAGTTATTTATAATCAAACGATAACTGCCAACGTTTATGTGCCCAGAGCCATTGGTCAGGATACTCTCTGATCACTTCTTCTAAGGTTGTATATAATTCTTCCATAACCTGTCGTTTAGCCTCACGGGTAATATTCTTCTCTACTTCTAGCGGTTCTTTAACAATAATTTTATGCTTACCTTCACTTTTACGAGCAATATACATTGGAATAATGTTCGAATTAGTCCGAGCCGCCAAATTAACCGTTCCTAATTTCACACCTACTTCTAAACCAAAAAATTCAACAAAATCCTCTGCATCTCTTTCTTTTTGGTCACCTAATACAAAAAGACCTTCACCTTTTTTCAAAGCCTGATAAGCCTTCCTAACAACCATACCGCGGTCAGCAAAGATATTAATTCCTGTCGATAATCTATTACTTATGATATGTTCATTGATTAATTCATTATTCTGATCCCTAGCTAAAGCATTAACCGGAAATCCTTTCAAAGCTAAAGCAGCTCCTAACAACTCCCAATTACCGAAATGACCAGAAAAGATAACAAACCCTTCTTCACGCTGCTGAGCTTCCAATAAATAATCCAACCCCTCGACCTCAACTAACTCATCTATATTATCCGAACTTAACTGCGGAAAACGTAAAAATTCGATTAATAACTTACCTAAGTGTTCAAAATTAGACTTTGTCAACGCTATAGCCTGCTCTTTATCGACATTTAAAGCCAACTGTAGATTTTGAACCGCTATCCGACGGCGATCAGGAAGTAGAATATAAGCTAAATTACCAAACGCTTTACCAACTTTATAAGCAATCGATTCAGGTACTATGTTTACTACAAACTCTAAACAGCGATATAGTAGATATACGATTAAATCCTTCATTCAATTCAACCCCCGTTTTTCAGTTGATAGTTGACAGTTGACAGTGAAGCCCAATAAAAAGCCTTCGAATTAAAAGTAGAGTATACCATAGGCTGCGGCAGAATTTATTCACGTCAGGAGTTTACACAGCCAGTCTTGGTTTATAGACTGGATGGTTTGCCTGTAAGGAGCTTTGAAGTTTAAGCTGGGCGAGACAGTGAAGCCCAGAAAAGAGCTTCCGAATTATAGGCTTTAAATCAGTTGCTGCCATACGCCTTGTAACTTTAGGATTAATTCTAATGCCTCTCGTACTGCTCCTTGGCCTCCAGATTTATCAGTGATATAGTCAGCTACTTCTTTTACTTCGGCTACTCCGTTTGCTACAGTCAAAGCTAAACCCACTTCTTTTAAGAATAGAAGATCATTTAAATCATCACCGATATAGGCAACCTCTTCTGTAGTTAAGTTGTATTTAGCTAGTACTTCTTTAAAGATAGCTACTTTATCATCAATCCCTTGATGAACCTCTTCAATCGCTAACTCCTTCGCCCGTTGCGTAACAGCCTCTGACTCGCGACCGGTTATGATTGCCACTTCGATACCAGCTTCTTGAGCCAACTTAATTCCTTTTCCATCTTGCACGTTAAAAGACTTAAACTCCTGGCCATCACTCCCGAGTATAATCCGCCCATCAGTCAACACACCATCAACGTCGGAGATGAATAGTTTGATATTTTGTGCCTTACTCTTCAATTTTTCAATTATTCTTGGGTCTAATTGCATATTTATCACCCTTCTTTTAAATTGACTAAAAAACTCCTGCTTTAAGCAAGTCTTGGAAGTTAACCATACCTAGAGGTTTGTGGTCTTCGTCTACTACTGGTAGATCACTAATCTCTTTATCCTGCATTATCTTTACTGCTTCCACTGCTAATTTATCCGTAGTTATCGTTGTTGGGGCAGCAGTCATAACTTCTTTAGTTGGTAATCTTAATGGGTCCGATGATTCTTCTAGCTGACGTCTGACATCTCCATCTGTAATGATGCCTATTAATTTACCATTCTCATCTATAATATTAGCTGCACCCATCTGAGTAGAGGTCATAGTAAATAAAGCTTCTTTCAGTGGTTTATCTTGCTCAACTAATGGATTTCTTTCACGAACATGCATAACATCTTCTACTTTTAGTAATAATTTCTTACCTAAACTACCACCTGGGTGATATAAAGCAAAGTCTTCCGGTTGAAAACCTCTAGCTTCTAAAAGAGATACTGCTAAAGCATCGCCTAAAGCTAAAGTAGCTGTAGTACTAGCCGTCGGAGCTAAATCTAAGGGGCCGGCCTCTCGTTCAACACTAGTATCTAAGAAATAATCCGCATTCTTAGCTAAAGTAGAGTCTGTACCACCAGTTAAGGCAATAATCTCTGCTCCAATCCGTTTAATTACTGGTAAAATCTGAATTACTTCTTTCGTCTCACCACTATTAGAAAGAGCAATGACAATATCCTTCTCTGTCACCATTCCTAAATCGCCATGAATGGCCTCTCCAGGGTGTAAGAAGAAAGAAGGAGTACCGGTACTAGAAAGAGTCGCGGCTAACTTCTTAGCAATCAAACCTGACTTTCCCATGCCGGTCATAATTACTCGTCCGGAACAAGCAAGTATTACTTCTACTAACTCAGCAAAGGTACCATTAATCGAATCCCGTAAATTAGTAATCGCTTCTGCTTCTATATCTAAAACTCTTCGCGCACGAGCTTTAATCTCCTTAGCATTCATTAGCTAGCCCTCCTTAACGATCTGATCTATTGCTTTTGCTTGCTTTAAGATAGCTTCTAATTCATCTACTCTCACCATATTCGGGCCATCACAAAGTGCTTCTTCTGGCTGGTCATGTACTTCCATAAAGAGAGCATCAATCCCTGCGCCCATAGCTGCTCTCGTTAGATAAGGTACATACTCTCGCTCTCCGGCCGACTTATCACCAGAACCGCCAGGCAACTGCACACTATGAGTAGCATCAAAGACGACAGGATATCCCGTCTGTCTCATTCTTGGTAAAGAACGCATATCAACTACTAAATTATTATAGCCAAAGCTAACACCACGTTCCGTCAGTAAGATTCTTTCGTTACCTGTACTTTCTATCTTTTCTACTACATTATCAATATCCCATGGTGCTAAGAACTGACCTTTCTTCACATTAACTACCACTCCTGTCTCACCAACAGTAGTTACTAGATCAGTCTGGCGTGAAAGAAAGGCTGGAATCTGAATGACATCTAACACTTCAGCTGCTATTTTAGCTTGCTCAGCAGTATGAACATCAGATAAAACAGGTAGGTCTAACTCACTCTTTACCTTCTCTAAGACCTTCAATCCATCCTCTAATCCCGGACCACGATAAGATTCTATAGAAGAACGATTAGCCTTATCATAAGATGATTTAAAAACATACGGAATCTCTAATCGCTCTGCAATCTCCTTAACAGCTTCACCTACTCTAAGACATCTCTCTTCACTCTCAATAGCACACGGCCCCGCTATCAGAACAAATCGATTCTGACCTCCAAATTTAACCTCTTCATTAAGCATAACCTCTTTAACCATTCTGTATCTCCTCCATCATCTCTCTTACTTTTACTAAATCTTCTTCAGTATCTACACCAATAGAACTATATTTAGTCTCAACTACTTTAATCCGATATCCGTTCTCTAAAGCCCTTAATTGTTCTAAAGATTCCATCTGCTCTAATGTAGTACTCTCCATCTGAGCAAAGTCAAGTAAAAATTCTTTTTGGTAAGCATACAGTCCAATATGTTTATAAAAATCAATCCCTTCCTTATCTTCACGCAAAAAAGGGATTGCTGCTCTTGAAAAATAGAGTGCATAATCATTCTGATCAGTAACTACTTTAACCAAATTTGGATTCTTTAATTCAGTCAAATCTTTTATCCTTTTTTTCAAGGTGCCCATAACTACTTCTTCATTATTCAACAATGGTCTAACAGCCTCTTCAATCATCTCAGGAGCAATTAACGGTTCATCCCCTTGAACATTAACTATTACATCTGCTTCAATATCTTTTGCTGCCTCTGCTAATCTATCTGTCCCTGTTTGATGATCCTTTGAAGTCATTACTACTTCTCCTCCAAAATCAAGAACTGCCTCTTTAATCCTCCCATCATCAGTAGCTACAACCACTTTATCTAACACCGCTGCTTTAGATGTTCTTTCATAGACATGTTGGACCATAGGCTTACCACAGATATCCATCAGTGGTTTACCTGGCAAACGGGTTGAAGCATATCGCGCTGGAATAATTCCTACTACTCTCTTGCTTTCCATCCTTTCCCCTCCATCTTCGATAATAACTTTTCAAATCTAACTTCTTCAGTTAATACATCCACAGTAATTCCTAATACTTTAAAATCTATAGCTTGTCCCTTAATCTTATCAACCAACTCCGGTGACATGCTAACAGCATCCTTCTCCGTAGTCACAATTAATTCCACATTCTGTTCTACAGCCTTAGAAAAGATATCAATAACCTCTTCCTCTTGGTACTTATGATGGTCTTGAAACCTGAATTGATCGACTAAATCAGCACCTAAATCCCTTAAAGTCTGTTCAAAAGACTGTGGATTACCGATGCCAGAAACAGCCATTACTCGTTTACCAGTTAAATCCAACTCTGAATCTAAATCTACATTTTCACCTAAAGTCCTTAAATAAGTAGGGCTATGAGCAGTCTCAAAGATAAGAGCCATCGGATTGTGATCGTTAAGTTTAGCACAAATATCATTAATTTTTCCTCTAGAAACTTGGTCTACTTTGGTTAAAAAGAAGATATCTGCTCTTCCCAAGCTAGATAATGGCTCTCGTAAGGTACCACGTGGTATTAGACGTTCATTAGCAAAAGGATTAGTAGCATCAACTACTACCACATCTACATCCCTAGCCAACGGCCAATGCTGAAAACCATCGTCTAATAGAAGAATATCTGTATCAAAATTTTCATAAGCATAGCGCCCAGTAATTACTCGGTCACTACCAATAATTACAGGCACTTCTGGTAAACTCTGTGCCATCATAAAAGCCTCATCGCCCGCTTCCTCTGGCGTCATAAATATCTTTTCACCATCAGAAACTAAACCAACCTCATCTTCAAAATCTGCTTTATAGCCGCGATTTAAGATTGCCACTCTTAACCCTCGTTCTTTAAATTTCCGTGCTAAAAGCTGAGTAACCGGAGTCTTGCCGGTTCCACCTACCGTAATATTACCTACACTAATTACAGTACACGGCAACTCCTTACTCCGCTTAATTCCCCAATCATAAAATTTACTTCTAGTCTTAATCCCTAAATAGTATATATTTGCTAATAGAGTACAGATGAGTAGAACAACCTTAGCTACAAACCCCTGTTTATGACCCCGAATCACTTTTAATAGATACTTCTCTAATTTTTGATTCATAATTAACCCATCCTATTGGTTTTGGTTTAGTAATTCTTCTGCTTCATTGTCAGCAGCAATTAATGCCTTATTAACCTCTTCCCTCTTTCTTTCGATCCCTTGCTGATCAATATCACTATCTACAGCAATACCATCGCCAAAGACTAATCTTCCTTTGGTAAAAGGGTATGGTAGATTAAATCTATCCCAACTACCAATTACCTTCTTCTTAGCAAAAGCAACACCAACGGGAATGATCAAACTATCACTCTTTTTAGCCAAATAGATAGTCCCCGCTTTCGCTTCATAACGAGGACCTTGCGGCCCATCCGGAGTAATTGCCACCTGATTGCCACGCTTCAAAGCCTTAATCAGCTTTAATAAAGATCGAACACTTCCCCTCGAAGTAGATCCTCTAATCACTTGCCAACCCAACTTCTTTAATACTCTACTTATATACTCACCATCATTACTCTCACTAGCCAAGCCATAATAGCCACGTTGGCGAAAATAATAGATCGGCACCAACATCTTACCATGCCAGAAGGCAAAGATTAGACTCTTCCCCTCCGACTCTAATTGCTTAACCTTATCTTCACCAACTACTGTCAATCGTAAGGTTGCATTAGTTATTAAGACTAACGCTAATGAAAATAAATATATTAAAAACGTTTTAAGTCGTTCTTTCATCGATATCATCCTTTAATATTTCCCTACTATATTAGTCATTAATTGCTAGTAATAATTAATTAATATTAAGCCTTTAAAATGGAGCAGCCTGGAGTAAGATTAAGCATGATTAAGGCTGTTTTTGTCTGACCGTTAGGGAGTTTAAACAGCCCATGCTTAATCTTGCGTAAGGCGTTGCGGAATTTGCAGCTGATATTAATTAATTATGGTAGCTCTAAATTCTACTCTGTAAATTGAACCTCATATAAATGACTATAAAGTCCGCCGTTCTCTAATAGTTCATCATGAGTTCCTATCTCAACTATTTCACCTTCATCTAATACAACTATTTTATCTGCATTTAAAACTGTTGATAAGCGATGGGCAATTACAAAAGTAGTCCTTTCTTCCATTAATCTCTCTAAAGCCTCTTGTACTAATGCTTCTGATTCTGTATCTAACGCAGAGGTAGCCTCATCTAAGATCAATATCTTAGGATCTTTCAAAATAGCCCGGGCTATAGCAACTCTTTGTCGCTGCCCTCCAGATAGACTAGCCCCTCTTTCACTGATTTCAGTTTCGTATCCAGCCGGAAATTCAGTAATAAATTCATGGGCATTAGCTGCTTTAGCCGCTGCAATAACCTTCTCTTCACTTCTATCTATAGAACCATAAGCAATATTCTCTTTGATAGTTCCCCCAAATAAGATAGTCTCTTGAGGTACTATTCCCATCTTATCTCTTAAAGAAGCAATCGTCAAATCCTTTATATTGTAATTATCCAATAATATGTCACCACTTTGTGGTTCATAAAATCTAGGAATCAAGTCAACCAATGTAGACTTCCCAGCACCACTTGGTCCTACTAAAGCAACTATATCACCTGGGTTAGCTACTAAATTAATATCTTTTAAAACTACCTCTTCTTCATTATAACTGAAACAGACATCTTTAAACTCAATCTTTCCTTTAGCATCTTCAAGTTCAATTGCATCTTCTTTCTCTTTAATCTCGATATCTATATCCATAATTTCAAAGATTCTATCTGCTGCTGCTAAAGCCTGTTGAATAGTACTAGTTAATCTACTTAAAGATTTGATAGGGTCAGAAATAGTAATCAAGAGAGTAAAGAATGCTAATAACTCTCCGGGAGTCATATTCCCTTTTATTACTTCATAGCCCCCATACCATAAGACAAAAGTAAAAGCGAATGAAGCTAATATCTCAACAATCGGCGTCAAACTAGCACTTAATTGAGTATTCTTCATTGTAGCTCGAAAGTTCTCATGGTTCTCTTGACTAAACTTTTCGTATTCATAATCTTCCTGTCCAAATGCTTTAACAATTCTTACTCCTGTAATCGTTTCCTGGAGAACATCAGTAATATCAGCTATCTTAGCCTGTACCCTACGGCTTACTTCACGAATCCTTTTATTAAATTTAATAAAGACATAAGTTACCGCCGGAAAGATTAAGACTACAGCTAAAGCTAACTTCCAACTCAGATAAAATAGATAACCAAGCCCTCCAATTAAAGTAAATGATTTATAAAATAGACTAATCGCACCGGAGACTATAGCACTCTGTAGTTTGCCTACATCATTAGTCACCCGTGACATAATCTGCCCTGTCTTCATTTCATCATAGAAACTTAGTGATAGCTTCTGTAAATGATCATATAATTCATTTCTGATATCTCTAATCGCCTTCTGCGCTACATAAGATGTCAAATACTTCTGTCCATAATAGGCAACTCCTTTAAAGAAGAAGACACCAATAATTCCTACAGCTACCCAACTAAGTTTGACTAAACCTTCACCAGTATTAGAAATATTATTAATCATGGTATCAATTAAATCCTTAAATACTTTAATAAATAAAATAGTTAAGAATGAATGCAAAATCATAGAAAAGATCGCTGCTGCCAATCGCTTCCGATAAGGTTTCACATAACTTAATACTCTCTTCATTAATTCCAATCTTAAGTCACTCCTCCTACTTCTAAAACCATCTGTGCCACTTTCTTAGTTGCACCGCTAGTTCCTAATTTAGTTACTACTGATTCTAAATCTTCCTTAATTTGATTATAATATTCTGGTGAATTTAAGATTTCTGAACTAACTGCAGCTATCCTCTCCGCATCAACTTCATCTTGTAATAGTTCAGGAACTATCTCCTTATCCATAATTATATTCGGTAAGCCAACGTAAGGAAGTTTGACTAATAATCTTCCTAACCACCAGGTTAATAACGATGTTTTGTAAATAATTACCATTGGCGTGCCTAAACAAGCCGCCTCTAAAGTTGCCGTGCCAGAAGCAACAATGATTAATGTAGCTAAATCCATTACTTCATAAGAATTTCCAGTAACAACTTTAATATCTACTGAATAATTACCCATTATCTCCGCAATTAATCCCTTAGAAATAGTCTCTGCTACTGGTAAGATAAATTGTCGCTTAGGCTCTTTGGCTTTTAACTTTTCTACCGCTGCTAACATTGGTGGTAACAGACTCTTAATCTCTTGCTCTCTACTTCCCGGCAAAAGACCAATAATCTCTCTATCTATATCAATCCCAAATTCTTCTGCTGCCTCTTTTCGGTCTAATTCAGTTTCAACTATATCTAATAAAGGGTGACCTACAAAATTTACATCCGCTCCTGCTTCACGATAAACTTCCTCTTCCATAGGAAAGACAGAAGCAATCCTCGCCTGACGTTTGGCCATCTTCTTAGCTCGCCATTTACCCCAAACCCAAGCTGAAGGAGCAAAGTAATTAACTGTCGGCACCCCTTTCTTCTTAGTCAATTTTGCAACTTTTAAATTAAACCCCGAATAGTCTACCAATAAAGCCACATCTGGATCTTCACGGTCAATCGCTTGCTCTAGTTTATCTAAAACCTGATACATCAAACGTAGATGTTTAAAGGCTTCTATAAAGCCAATTGTACTCAATTCCGTAGGATCGAATATTATATCTACTCCTACCTTAGCCATCTGTTGTCCACCGATTCCTATAAACTCTAGATTCGAATCTAGCTTCTTCATCTCTTCAATAACATGAGCAGCATGCATATCCCCAGACGCTTCACCGGCTACTACTAATACCTTAGCCATCCTTTCACCTCATTCTATCAACCAATCTACATTGCTACAATCGAAATCCCCGCTTCATTAGCCAAGCGAAAGACTTCTTTTCGATTTACTACAAAAGTCTTCCCTGCTTCAATAACAAGCCCTTTGGCTCTTACTTCAATTAAATTCTTAATCGTTTGTACACCGACAGTCGGTATATCAAACCTAAAATCTTGTTCAGGCTTACTGACTTTAGCCATTACTACTCCACCGTCAGTCAATCGACCGCTACGGAGAATAGTCTCATCAGTCCCTTCAATAGCCTCAACCGCTATTACAGCTCCTTCTTTAACAATTACGGTCTGCCCAATATCTAGGCCACCGATACCTTTAGCCATCTTAAAACCAAATCTCATATCAGCCAACTCTTCTTCCGTTGGTTCAACTTGATTTAAAGCTCCAGTCTGCGATAATAGTTCTTCAATATAGGTCGTCTGTTCTTTAACCTCAATACCTTCTTGTTCCAATTCTTCAACTAATGCTAGCAAGATTGCATCATCATTCTTCTCTTCAAGACTATTTAATAAAGCTAGCATTCGCTTATCAAAATCTATATTAAAGAGTAAATCTTTATTCACTTTACCTACCATAACTAGCTCTTGTACTTCACTTGCCTGTAAGCGCTTAATAATACGGTCTAATTCACCAACACTAATCTCATAATTTTCATCAACAATCGATTCTAATCTATCGCTCGGAGCCTGTGCAGTAATATTAATAGCTACTACTTCTACTCCTTTATTCTTTGCAGCTTCAGCAAAATATATTGGTAAATCCCCGTTACCAGCAATTAATCCAACTCTTTTCATAGTCATCCTCCCAAATCTACATTACTTTATCTACAGATTCCTCGTTGTGCATTTCGTAAGAACCGTAAGAAATGTTCAATTTCAGGACTACTATCTAACTCTTGCTCCATCTTCTCGATAGCCTGTGAAACATTATTATTAGAACGGTATAGATACTTATATGCTCTCTTAATCTCTTTTCTTAATTCAGGTGTCACACCATTTCTTCTTAAACCGACTACGTTAATTCCATTTACTGATGCTGGACGGCCATCAACTAAGATATATGGAGGTACATCTTTTACTACTTTAGAATTTGCACCTACCATCGCCATCTTCCCAATTCTCACAAACTGATGCACTCCTGTTAAACCTGTAATAACCGCTGAATCTTCAACTAATACATGGCCCGCTAGGTTAGCGGCATTAGACATAACTATATTATCACCTAATTGACAGTCATGAGCAATATGACAGTAAGCCATGATTAAGTTATTATTACCGACTCTAGTCTCTCCACCGCCATTTTCAGTCCCACGATGGATAGTTGCATATTCGCGAATAGTATTGTTATCTCCAATAGTTAAATAACTTTCTTCTCCATCAAATTTCAAATCTTGAGGTTCTAAGCCAACAGAAGCTCCTGTGAAGAATTTATTGTTCTTACCAATTTTCGTCCAACCATCTATTACTACATGAGGCCCTATTGTCGTTCCTTCACCGATCTCCACATTTTCACCAATTACTGCATACGGCCCAATTTCAACATCTTTTTCTATCTTTGCTCCAGAAGAAATCACTGCCGTATCATGAATATTCGCCATATGCACAACATTATTCTTCTGATTTTGCTTTTCCATTATTCTTCCTCCTCGTTATAAATCGATATTTTAGATTATATTTTATTTATCTTGAATTGCAAACATTAATTTAGCTTCAGCAACGACCTCACCCTCAACTAATGCTTTAGTCTCTATCTTACCAATCTTCCCTCGCAACTTTAAAACTTCTGCTTCAATGATTAATTGGTCCCCTGGAACTACTGGTTTTCTAAAACGAGCTTTATCTATCCCAGCAAAATAAGGCACCTTATCCTTTGTCTCATCACTATCCATCATAACAAAACCACCTACTTGTGCCATAGCCTCTACAATCAAAACTCCTGGCATTACTGGATGGTCTGGATAATGTCCATTAAAGAACTCTTCATTAACAGTCACATTCTTTAAACCTACAACCTTCTCCTTCGGTTTAAACTCCAAAATTCTATCTACTAAAAGAAAAGGATACCGATGTGGTAAAACCTCTTTAATCTGCTTAATGTCTAACATAATTCATCCTCCTTGCTTTTTAATTATTCTTACCACCTATTAAATGTTCTTGAACCTTAACAGCCAACTCTCTATTAAGAGCATGTCCAGAACGAACAGCAATAATATGTCCTTTAAATGGAACAATCAAGGCTAAATCACCAATTATATCAAGAATCTTATGCCTAACTATCTCATCTACAAAACGCAACTCATTAACTACCTCTTCTTCGCCGATCAAGACTGCATTCTCTAAGCTTCCTCCCAATGCTAAGCCTTGTTGCTGTAAAGCCTCTATTTCTGCTTCAAAGCCAAATGTTCGACTAGGAGCTATCTCATGAGCAAAAACTTCCTTATCTATAATAAATTCTTTAAATTGATTTCCAATCGCTACATGATCACTAACAAAAGTATAACTTACTTTAAAATTCGAAAATGGCAGAGCGATTAAATAAGCATCTCCTTCTCTTGCCCAAATTGCTTCTCGCACCTCATAAACTTTCCTTTTAACATCTAACTTTTTAATCCCAGCTTTCTGTAAAAGATTTAAAAAGACCTTAGCACTACCATCAGTAACCGGAACCTCATTAGCATCAATCTCAATTAGGAGGTTATCAACCCCTATACCATTCAAGGCAGCTAACAGATGTTCTGTAGTATTTATCTCACAATTTTCATTTCCTATAGTAGTAGAACGCTTAGTAGCTATTACATTCTCTACTTTTGCTTCTACTTCTGGCCCTGACGGTAAATCAACTCTTCTAAAGATTATCCCACTATTAGCTGGAAGCGGCTTGCAAGTAATATTTACTTCCTCTCCAGTGTGTAAGCCTATACCTTTATACGAAATCTCTTGTTTTAATGTATGTTGCCATTCAGAATTCAAACGCATTGTTTCCCCCTTCCCACTCCATAACTTTTATCTATTTCCATAAAAACTTTAGATTTCCTGCAACTATTCTACTAATTTTATTCATATTCGAATAAATCTTTATATTTTTTGCCAATCTCTGAGTTTGGAGTTTCAAAAATCTGTTTAGGGCTTCCTGCTTCAACTATCTTACCATCATCCATTAATAAGATTCTATCTGCTACTTTATATGCAAAAGCTATTTCATGAGTTACGATTAAAAGAGTACGAGTTTGATTAGCTGTCACCTTTTCTAAAACATCAAGTACTTCTTTCACCAGAATTGGATCTAAAGCAGCAGTAGGTTCATCCAATAACATTAGATCAGGCTGCAAAGCTAAACTCCTTGCAATCCCTACCCGCTGCTTTTGACCTCCACTTAATTCTTTAGGCATGCTTTCGGCAAAATCTATTAGCTTTACTTGCCTTAGACTCTCCTCAACTCGTATTCTTTTTTCTTCTAATGATAAATCCTGCTTTAACAACGCTAACATGATATTATCAAAAACATTTAATCTATTGATTAAATTAAAGTTTTGGAAGACAAAGCCAATCTCCTGCCTAACTTTTAATAACTCCTCTTTTTCTAACTTTAGAAGGTCTTGCTCTTTATAAATAATCTGACCTTTATCCGGTTCCGTCAAACGATTTATACAGCGAATAGTTGTGGACTTACCACAACCACTTGGCCCCATAATAACTACTGTTTCTCCTCTTTGAGCAGTAAAGTTAACTCCCTTTAAAACCTGCAACTTTTCATATGATTTGTATAAATTACGCACTTCTAACATTAGCATATCACATCATTCCTAAATATCAAGTGTAAACAATCACCTAAATATCATTTCTTTTCTATTCAGCAAGGTCAAAAAACCAGGTCTTCCATTAGGAATAACAATTTCATGCATAATTTCTGTATAATTTAGACCAAGAGCTTCTCCCGCTAAGATTTCAGACTCATCTATCGGATTGATAGCTACAGCCTTATTAGCAGATAGAACTCCCAATAGCCCACCAATAATAAAGATATACTCTAAACTCAAATACGGAAATTTAGCTTGAGAAAGATAGAATATAGCACTCAAAAGCAATCCACCTAGTAAAAAACCGTATAGATAACTAGAATTTAAAAATCTACTTAATCTATTATCAGACTCTTGATTCATACGCTGCATAGTAATCATCACTAATGATTGGTCGATTAATAGAACTAAAGCAGTAAAGATTAAAGCGATTAAAGCTGTTAAAGTTACCCTTACCTCTCCTAAGATTTTAAAGAGTTCACCACGAATATTGGGCTTAATAATCCCTGCTTCAGTGAACAATTGATCTATTTTTTGATCATTAAAGTAATTATTGACTTCCTTTTGCAATTTTTGTTTATTCACATCATCATTAACTAAGAAATAAATAGCTTCTCCTGGTAGTACTTGACCAGCTAAATACTTATCTAATAACTTTATAGTTCCTGTAATCTCTTCATCTTTAAGGTTAGGTAGTGCCTGTTGCATTCTACCTAATTGTTTACTAACCAAAGTTAAGTTCAATCCTTCCAACTTCGTCAAATTGTCTTTAAGATTTGCTAATCTATCCTTTAATTTGGTACGTTCTACTTCATCTAAACCATTAATCGTCTTATTAATATCTCTTGTCACTACATTTAATAACTCCTCAACCTTTTCTGGTTGTATACTCTTAGACTGACTCACTTGTAGTACCTTCTTGAGTTTCTCTAAATTATTATTCCAATAACGAAACTTATTTAACAATGGATTATAACGATTAATCTTACTAATTATAGAATCCATATTCCCAGTAATCTGTTGACGCATAGTATGAATAGAGTCTTTTAACTTCGTTAATCGTTTATCTTCCACACCTGCTAAAGTCAAAAATACCATTTGTCGCTCTAAATCCCTTTCAAAATCTTTAAAATTAGAACTCATTCCTAGTAATTCCTGCTGTAAGAACTCTAATTTACTCAAGGTCTCTTCTAAACGAGTAGTAATATCTGTAATCCGTGTTACAATCTCCAATAATTCCTTTAAGTCCTCCTGGTTGCTAAGAACAAAATTATTTAACTTCCCTTGTTCTTCAGTAAGTTTTTGCTGTAAGCCCTGAATCTTGCCTAAGCCCTTTTCATAATTAGTTAACCATTGTAATAGACGTTGATTAACTTCTTCAGTATTAGTTAAAATAGAGTTTAATTGCGGAAGCACTTTTTCCGTCTCATTAGCTGCTTTCTTTAATAGATAGCGAGGTCGCTTAACCTCCGACTTTCCTATTTTTTTAATTACTCTACCAGAACTACCTATTAAATATACATCTTGATTAAGAATTTGGGCTCCATCACCTCTACTTATAATCGCCTTCAATACTCCTTCTTCTTTTTGTAAAGAGGACAATAAAATAGTTTTAGAGCTAATCTTTTGACCGATAGATAACGGAACGTCTCCGCCTGCCATAGCCAAAGACAGACTCTTATTCATTTTTAAATCATCTGGAATTTTAACACGAACTATTGTAGCGTACTCTAACAAGAACTTCTTCATCTGATTCATAGTCTTTATTAAGTCATCTAAGTTCTCACGTTGACCTGCATTTAAACTCTGTAAGTTTTGACCAGAGAACTCTTTTTCTAATTGCTGACGTAAACCAGTATTTAAATCAGTAAGTTCTCGTGACTCTTTTTCGATCGGAAATCTTATCTGCAAAACTTTGTGTTTATCTAAAATATCCTCAATCTTCCGCTCTACCCTCTTCGGATTAGCATTAGGATTAAGGATAACATCTAATCCTGACCCAGCAGTCAAGACGAAGTCAACTTCTTGTAATGCAGAAACTTTATCACCTAAAATCTCATTTGTATTGCCAAGCATTCCTCGCAGTGAAAGCTTAGGTTCAGTAATTAAAGATACATTCTCTAAACCAACAACCTGCTCAAACTCTTTTTCAAACTGTGAGAATACCTCACGATTTCTAAAACTATCATCTAACTTTAAAAAGTAATTAGCTTTCCCCGCCACAGTTACACCCTCTTTTAACTTTGAACCAGGAAACCTATTACTTATAATCTGTTTAACTTCCTTATACGCTGAATCTCTCAACTCCTGGTTAATTGTTAATAAGAAGTCATACTCTCCATAACCCCCAAGCAGACCATCAACAGTATCTCCAAAATAACTATCTGCTAAATAGCCGATAGCCGTGGCCAGTCCACTACCGATTAGAATTACAAGAATTAACCAAACCAGAAGGTCTTTCCGAAACTTATTTCTCAAAACCTGCATTGCATTCCCTCCTATCCTTGTCAATTATAACATTTACATCAATGTTGGTAAATAGTATAGAGAAGGTAATTAATGGATTTAATAGGTAGATAAAGTTAACAAGTGCTAAAATAGATTTATGCTTATACCATTTATTAATATGCAAAAAGCCATTCTAAGTAAATACTTAGAATGGCTTTAAATCAATTTAATTAAAATCTGCTATTAAAACTAAGACCAGCAGATAGTTCGGAGAGATCCTCTAATGCTATATTAAAGTTAAACTTTGAGTTAAACTTAAATCTAGCTCCTATATTAAAATCTTGAGCAGCATACTCTGCCATTAATGTAGTTATCGGCACTTGAAATTGACTCTGACTACTAGTAGAAATAGTTACTGGATTCAATGTCTTACTAAAACCAGCAAATACTCCATCCAAGTCACCATTTCCAACTCCCACGTGACCACGAATTCCATTATAATTTAAATTTTGGCTCGCTACTACATATAAATCTTCACCCATTAAACCTAATGCTACTGCTGGCTGATTTGAAGTTTCATTCATAAAACGTAATTTAGCATTTAAATTCAAATCACTTTCATCAATCTGACCTGCTTCATACCAATAACCTGTCAATCCCAATTCAATTGCATCTTCTACTCCATAGTTAAATAATACCTTATCTCCATTATCAACTCGCTGATAACCAACTGTAGCTTTATTAGTTGATAATATATCAGTAGTAGGAATACTAATCAAGCCACTATAACCACCCATTGAAGCAGTTGCAGCTAGAGCATTTCCAGCTAAAACGACCACTAAACACCCAATCAATAACATAGAGAATCCAACTCTTTTATCTATCTTCATCAATTCCTTCCTCCCTTAATTGTGCTTTTAATTCTTTTACTTCCTTCCTTAAACTTCTTAATTCTTTTACCATATCTGGTAACTTTCTTCTTGCAGCTTTAATCCTCATTTCTGATTTATGTTCGCGTGCCGGATATCCAGAATAGAAAGAATTAGGAGGCACATCATTCGTAATAATACTATTAGCAGCTAAAGTAGTATTCTTGCCTACCTCTAAATGACCTACTACTCCTGACTGCCCAGCTAACCTAACCCAATCTCCTATCTTAGCGCTACCTGCAATCCCTACTTGTGCAATTAATAAACAGTTTTCGCCTACTCGAACATTATGGGCGATATGTACTAGGTTATCAATTTTAGTACCTTTGCCCACTATAGTTGCCCCGGTAGCTCCTCGGTCTATAGTAACATTCGCTCCTATTTCCACTTCATCTTCAATAATTACATTACCAAGTTGTGGAATTTTACAATGCCCGGTGGCATCACTTTCAAAACCGTATCCATCACTTCCTAATATAGCTCCTGCCTGAATAATAACGTTATTTCCAATCTTTGTATCATAACTAATTACTACATTAGGATGAATTAAAGTTTCAGCTCCAAGAACTACTTCTTTTCCAATATAGACCCCAGCAGCTATTCGAACGTCATCAGCTATCTGACTACCAGGTTCGATAGTAACATTAGGTCCAATTGAAACTCTTTCACCCAATTGAACATCATCAGCTATTACAGCAGTTGGATGAACTTCATTAGTCTCATATAATTGAGGTGCAAACTCTTGTGCAATCTTAGCAAATGCTAAACGAGGGTTATCTACTATTAATAATGTCTTTTTAGATTCAATATCTTCTGAGATATCCTTTGAAACTATAACCGTTTCTGCTAAACTAGCTTCAGCTTTAGCTAAATAATCATCATTTTGAGCAAAGGTTATCTCTCCATCTTGCACATCGCTAACTCCTCCCACACCAGATATTTCCAAGTCTGCATCCCCTACTATTTGACCATCTACTAATTGAGCTAACTCCTTTAATTGTAAAACCAACTTCTTCCCTCCCTACAGAAACAACTAAATTTTAGTAAGCTTTTTAGGTATGGCATACCTAAAAAGCTTACTAAAGATATCATACCTCAAAATAATCCCAACTATAATAATTATTACTGAAATACGTAGTCTATTGTAATTCTTTAATAACTTTATCAGTAATATCTATACCTCCGTACTTCGTATCAGACTTGCGTAAAACTATATCTACCTTTTGCTTCTTAACTACTTTTTCAATCGCTCCGTTAATAGTATCTTTAAGCTGTGACTCCATCTTCTTCTTTATCTTTTGACTCTTTTCATACGCTTCCTGACGTTTCTTCTCTAAAGTCTCTACATCCTCTATCTTTTCTAACTTAGCTGCATATTCTTCTTGTAATGCATTCAATTCTTTATCCAGATTCTTTTGATAAACTTGAACCTGTTTACTATTCTCAACTACCTTCTTCATATCAACAACAGCTATTTTTAGTCCTTGGGAAGCACAACCAGCAACCAGAACTAAAATTACTATACTTAATAAAAGTAATTTTAGTAGTCTATTACCTCTCATCTAACAACCTCCCTCTATTCTTCTATCGAATTTTTCAAACCAGTGATTACTTCACTTGTAATATCAATTGCTGATAAATTACTATAATAGTTAACTAAAACTGTTTCTAACCCTCTGTCTTTTGCTATCTTAGCTATCTGTTCTTTAATATCCTGCATGATCTTTCTTTGTAGTTTACTACGTTCATTCTTTAATTCATTCAAATTATCTAATAACTCTTTATTTCGTTGCTCAAGGTTGGTACTTAATTCCTTACTAGTCTCCATAACCGTCTCTTTAAATTTATTCTTTAAATTAGTTCGTTTTTCCTTAGTTTCTGCTTCTAAAAGATTCTTCTGTTTAGCAATATAATCTTGTAATTCTTGGTTAACCGCCTCTTTCTTCTTCGTAACCTTCTTTTGCATAGTTTTAGTTAATTCTTGTTGATACTTCTTAAATTCTTTATCAGCTTGCTTTTGCTGTTTGAGGACAAAGTCCCTATACTCACTCTCTAATTCAGCTTGTTTTGTCTTTAGCTTCTCTGCCCGCTCTTTCTTTAATTTATTTAATTTCTCCTGATACTCCTGCTTCTCTTTAGGAGATAATTGCAACATCTGTAATTTTAATCTTATATTTAAAAGCTTAAGATAGTATTCATCCTTTAGTTTCTTACTATATTTTTTCAAATTCTCTTGCTGTTCTAACTTCTTCTGAGTTACTTTAGCCTCTAAATCCTTCTGGATCTCCCTTTTTTTCTTTTCAATTTTATTTTGTAGTTCTTGTTTAATATTATCTTGATATGCTGATAGAGAGCTCTTTGCTTCTTCAACTCTCTTATCTATTCGTGCTTGATACTTCTTCTTGATCATTTTTAAACGTCTTTCTAATTGGTAATTCATACTTTCAGTATTATCTTTTTGACTATTCTTAGTTAATTTTGCAAGTTCACTCTGTTCTTTTAAATTTACCTTAATCTCTTTAATTCGTTCGTTCAAATTCATCAGTGATGCAATTTCAGGATGTGCAGCTCTAATTTCTTCTAAATCTACTGCCCCTATTCGATTGCTGTCATTAGACTTATCTTCTAATTGTTGCTTAGGCTCTTTTGTCTCATTATTAATAACCTTAGTCTTATTATTTTGGTCAGGTTTATTAACAGCTAAACTATCACTACTACAACCTACCAACTGAACCAATAAGATTAGCAAAAAGAACATAAAGAATAATCTACTTAAAGACTTTTTTAGCACTCTAAGTCCACCTACTTCCTAATGCATATTCTGCTAAATTAATTCTTCGTCTTGTCTCCTGTTTCTGCTTTAACTTTAGCTAAAACCTTAGGAGTTAAGTCATATCCACCATAGATAACGACACCTTTTTCTACCACAATATCTACACCTTGCTCAGCAGCTACCTCTTTAATAGTAGCATCAATCTTTTGCATGACAGGTTTAATTAACTTTTGCTGCCGCTCATTAACTTCTCTATTTAGTCTTTGCTTATATTGATTAATTAATTGTTGTCTTTTTTCTCCTGATACATCTTTAAGCTTAGCTTCTAACTCTGTCTTTAAATTCTGTTGTAAAGTTTGTACTACTTGATTAAATCTTGATTCAGCCTTAAGTTTTTCTGGATGATTATTAAATATCTTCTGCAAATTTACATACGCAATCTTATGCTGCTCATTAGATTCTGCTTGCACCTGTGGTGATAATAGAACGAATGCACCTACTCCCATCATTAAAACTAGTGATAGAACCAATACTCCTTTTAAACTTTTCATTTTTAACATTATTTTAGCCCCTTCCTGTGCTAATATTTAGAATGACTGTCCTAAACTAAAGTGTAATCTAGAATCATTCTTTTGGAAACCATAATCTAACCTTAATTGTCCAATCGGTGTCTTAAATCTGACACCTAAACCTGCTGATTTCTTTAAATTATCCATTTCAAAAGTTTGACCTTCATTTTCTTTCCAAGCCTCACCAACATCAGTAAATAAAACGCCAGTAAAATTATCAGCTATTGGAATTCTATACTCTATATTTGCTAATGCCATCGAATCACCACTAAACTTATCCTCTTTAAAACCTCTTAAAGATTGAGCACCACCTATTCGATAAAGTTCATGATTTGGAAGTTCTCCCTCACTTAATCCTGTCTTAAATCGAAAAGCCCAGCTATTATCTTCAAACCAAAAATCCGGCGTATAATCTCTTAAATCTAGCTGATACTTAGTAAAGTCATAATCACCGCCTAATGCTTGTCCAGCATATTTAACAGAAAAACGGTCCTTACGCCCATCAGTTGGGTTAAAGATATTATCTCTTGTATCTCTTACTGCAGAGAAAGTCAAGCTTCGTGTACTACCTTCCCGTTCTTCCACAGGAATTTCAGCAGTTGTTTCGCTATTCAAAGCTTCTTTAGTCGTATTTTCATATTCATACTTTAAATATCCATCTATATCAAATCCTAATGGATGCCCTAAGGTAATACTGCCTCCTTTTTCTTGTTCCTCATAATCAATTTCAGACACATTATTATTAGCATCAGTAAAAGTTCCTGTCTTCTCATCCGTACGGTCATAAATACTAAAGCCAAATGAAGTCTCTGTACCAAAGACCCATGGTTCAAAGAAACTTAACTCATAAGTGTCTTTTTCTCCAAACTCCCAACGAAAACTAAGTCTTTGTGCTCTTCCCATTAGATTCTTCTCTTGTACTTCGAAATAACCAAGCCAGCCATCAGCACTACTATAACCAGCACCTATACCGAAGTTACCAGTCTTTCCTTCTTCTACCTCGATAGTTAAGACTACATCATTCTTATTTGATGATTTCTTCTCTAACTTAGGTTTAATATCTTTAAAGAACCCTAAATTATAAACTGCCCTTAAATCCTCTTGCATCTGTTTAACATTAAAGACATCACCTACTTGTAAAGATAACTTACGTTTGATAACAAAATCCTTAGTCTTCTTATTTCCTTTAATCTTGATGCCAGCTAAGGTACCTTCATCAATGCTAACCACTAAAGTCCCATCATTCTTAACTAAAATATCTTTTACATAGGCTAAGATATAACCTTTATCTTGATAATATGACTCTAATTTTCGTAATTTTTTATTTAGCTGATTAGTATTTAACATTTTATCCGTCTTCAAATTTAGTATTTCCTCTAACTTCTTATCTGATATAACCTTATTCCCTTTAAATTTAATCTTATTCAAAACAGGATTTTCTACTACTTCAAAGATTAACTTAACACCGCTCTTGTAATTCTGAAAAGAAACTTGTACATCAAAGAAGTAGCCTAAATCGAATATTGCTTGTAAGTCATCTTGCAACTTTTTATTAGAAATTTCTTCTCCAACCTTTGTACTAACAACGTCTAAAATCTCTTTAGCAGGAATTCTATTATTCCCTGCTACTTCAATAGCCGTAATAAGATTACCTTGTTCTGCTGGTTTTTTAGTTGCTGCTAAAGTCAAACCGCTAGTACTTATTAAAATTATTAGACTAACTAATACAGATAATACCTTTAATCTTTTACGCAAAGTTGACTCCTCCTTATTATTCTAATTCAAAAATTAATTAAACGGAAAATTAGCTTCTAACTCTAATTGATATTCATTCTGATTATTTATAGAACCATCCAAAATAATATCCTTTAATCCGTCGATTACCTGATACTCAAAGCCAATTGAACGTTCTTCCTCTTCATTAAAGACGTGATTATACTTAACAAATAGTTCATCTGTTAAGTATTTACCCATTCTAAACTTCCAATTATCTCCCAAGCCCGAATAAATCTTAAACTCATCAAGGCTCCATTTAGCTTCTAAAGTTTCTTCAATATTTGAAAATAACTCAACTCTAATTCCAGTCTCAATCATTCTCCATAGCTCATCTTGAATTATCTCTTCATAATTCCCACTTAAAAGACTGCCTAAGCCTCCTCGACTAGCTAATAGATTAATGATCTCTTTTTGACTTAAAGGTGGATCAGATTCAAAATTAATATTCATCTGGTTAGCAGGACCACTTAACTTCAGCGTAATTTGAACCTCGTCAGTTTTAGTTAATTCATTAGAATTATCGTTCTGTTGTTGAGTCAAATTAACTATTTCTGTCTTAGCTACTAAATTAAGTTCTGGGATATAACGTTTGTAGTTATCAAAATTAGCTACTCCTGATTGTAATTCAAAATCTGTATTATAATAGTTAAAGTTACCTGTCTTAGACCTTAACTTACCATTTAACTCTAAACCGTTTTCAGTCGTAACTAGTTGTAATTCACCTTCTTCAACCAAAATATCTATATTATCATTATAAACCTTCACATCTTCATTAGGCGTAATTCTTAGGTCGAATTTAGGTCTAATAAATGGATCAGAACTTGCTGAACCAGTTGGCCACTTAAATGGTATTAATATCTTAGTATCATGAGCTAATATATTACCACTTATTAATGGTTGCTGTAAAGTTCCGGTCACTGTCAAGTTGGCATCATTCTCCCCTTGCCATGAGCCGTGAGAAATAGGGATATCATTACCATCAAAATTTATATTAAGCTTACCAAAGTTCCAATCATTAAGTGCAATCTTTCCTCTAGTCCTAAATCTACCTCCTCCATAATGACCATTCAATCGCCTAATATTTATACTTTGCCCTTCAATATCTAAATTTCCTTTTAAATCATTAATTTTTGCTGATAGATTAGCTGCATTTAATTCCTCAGCCGCTACTTCTAATTGACCAGTAAAGTATGGCTCTTCTCTACTTCCAAAGACAGTCAACGATAAATTGCTTCGCCCCTTAACTACTCTATACCCCTCTAACCAAGATGATAATATACTTAAATCACCTTGCTTCAAGTCAGCATCAATATAAAGCGGGGCACTTTTAGATAACAGAGGAAAATAACCATTAATAACTACTAAATTCTCTTCATTAAGTGAAAGTTTCAGTGGTTTAGTCAACTTGATTTGACTACCTTCTTCTAAAACCCAACTTCCTCTTAATGAATCATAATGTTGCTTTCCAATATAACCATCTTTAATCTTAATATCTGAATTAATCCTTAAACTACTTAATTTCCCTTTTAAGTCTGCTTGTGCCTGTAGACTTCCTAATAATTGCGTTTCTATTGGAATAAATTTATTAAAAGGTGCCAAAGAAAACCTGTTAGCATCCAAGTTCAAATTTGCTCCTGTATTAAAATCATAGTTCCCATTAATAATTAAGTATCCGTCTTGGTCCACATCTTCTAACAGAATACGTCCTTTAATTTGGGGAGCTATAAATTTACCATCAATCTCTACTGTACCAAAGAAGTTATGAGGGATTTCATATGCATTTTTTAATGGTAGAAACTCTGTTAATTCCTTTACTCTTCCATCAAACATCCTAATATTAAGGTTAGAAAATTCTTTTTCCTCTATATCAACCTCACCATTTAATTCATACTCTGTCATCTCTTCATTGATTCTCAATTCCTTTAAGTTTACTATCCTTTGCGCATACGCAATATTCCCTTCAACGTTTTGGAATTTATGTCCAACTATTACTGCCTGCTCCAAATTGATTCTTCCAACTAACTCAGGTTTAGAAATAGAGCCTTTAAGTTGACCCATGAAATCTAACATACCTCTTATATCCCTTAATTGTTCATAAGGAAGATTTACTTTGGCCAAATCTATCTCTTTACCTACTAGCTTAAAATTCAAATTACCATTCTGTTTTATCTTTCCATATCCTGTTACTTCTGTTTCATAACTATTTAGCTCAAACTGCCTTATCTGCAATTCATTATCTTGCCAAATAAATTTCAAATAGCCAGACTCTAAATTAAAATCTCTTACCTGCCCTTCTAATAGACCTAAACGTCCTTCAGCTTTGATGCTAGCAGGCTGCCCACTTATCTTCACTTTACCATTTAATTTACTATTAATTCCAATAAGTCTTTGATTAGTAATTAATTTATATAAACTTTTAGAAGTTCCTCCCTTAGTACTTAAATTAAGGTTGAATTTTGGTTTACTTGCTAATCTTATATCTCCTTCTAACTCATATTTTGAATCTTGATGTTTTAAGATAACATTTTTCAACTCGATAGTCTTTGCATTATAATTAACTTCTCCTGTTACTTCTTTTAATCTTCTACCTCTATAACTTAAATTATCTATTTTAATATCTCCTGAAAACTTAGGAGAGTCTAAATTTCCTTTTAACTTTCCTTGTAAATTAGCTACTCCCTGCAGGGTCTGATAATTATGTAACCCTGGTAAATTTGCGACAGTAACGTCCTCGGCTAAAATATCTAACTCTAAATTTTTGTCAGTATCGATCATGCCACTAGCTTGCCATTTACTATCTTTAGTCTCCATAATTAAATCACTGAAGACTAATTGTTGATCATTAAACCAAAAATTGCTATTTAAACTATTAAACTTATAACCTTTCCAATTTCCATCTTTTATCTGCGCACTGCCAAAAAGATTTAAATCAGCAAGAGCATTCTGGCCACTAATTATTAGATTACCGTTTAATTTTCCAGTTAAATTTAATTTATTAGCTTCTAATTTTTTTAGATTAACTCCTTTTAAATCTAACGAAGCAGTATATAAAGCCTGATTAGACTTAGCCCAACTAATAGTTCCTTGACCATTAATCATCCCTTCAGCTAATTTAACCTTTAAATCATTAATATTAATCAAAGCGTCTTTATAACTCAATTTAAATTGCATATCTTTAACTTGATATGAGTTAACTTTTCCACTAGATAGTATAAACTCCGTCTTTATTGTCGGATTATTTATAGGACCTCTTAATTCACCATTAATAGTTGCTTGTCCTTTTAAATTTAATCCAGATGGCAACCAAGGCTCCAATATACTTAAAGCTAATTGTGAGCTATCATAATTTAAGTATAATTCAGGTTCGTGCCAATCCTTAACCACTCCATTTAATCTGAATTGAGAATTACCAATATTAGTTACTAACTTCTTAATGGAAATAACTCCTGGCTTAATAATTATTTCACTATCTTTAACCTGAATTTCATCAGCAAATCTATTAAGTTTAAATTCCCCTTGTTGTAACCTTAATTTTGCCTCATAATTAAGGTCCGATTTGAAACCAGACGTTAAATCTCCTGCTAAATTAATCTTTCCATTAATAATGCCTTTGGTTACTTCGATTTCTGTTCTTTGTAAATATTTCTGTAACTTGTTAGACAGAAGATTTATATTAAATTCATTTAAGTTAATACCTAGATTAAAGCTTTTCAAGTTAGTATGCATAACAATATTAATCTGATTCTTCTTAATACCAGGAATCTCTGCTCGTAAATTTCCCTGTAATCTACCTTGATTAAGTTGCAATTCTCCATTAATATCATTAACAGTCTTGATTTTATCAGTAATCTCACTAACTAAAATACCATTATTAATAGATAGGTCTATCTTTAAATCATTTGGTAATGAAAGAGAAGTTAAGCTTACTCCTTCCTTAGTATCTTCTTGGTAGTTCTTTATCCCATCAACTTTAATCCTTGGACTTACTACTTCAATCCTTCTAATGCTATTAATTATATCAGTTCGTTGTAATACTAAATCTAATAAATCATAAGAAACTTCAATCTTATCAATCGATAAATTATAATTATCTTCTTCATTTAATTTAAATTCTTTAAATACTAGTTTATTCAGACCTGCAATTTTAATCTCTTTTAATTTGACCTGCTGACCATATCTTTCCTCAATCTTTAAGAGTAGTTCACTCTTAATCCCTTTAGAAACTTCTTCCCAAGTAGATGATAGAGTGAAAAAAATGATGCCTATAATTAAAATTAACAGAAAGAAAGGTATTATGAACTTAGATTTCTTGGCTACTGGTATCATTCTATAGCCTCCAGTTTTAATCTCATGATTTCTTCAAACTACTCTTATAATATTATATCTCATCAAAATATGCAACACTTCTTTTCAGTTATTTATTTACATTTATACTAGTAAGTAACTATTGAATCATTAAAAAACAAGCCCGAACCGGACTTGTTTTTATATCTCTTTTAAGTTTTACTTTGACTCTGGTTATCTTCTTTAGCTTTAATCTCTATTTCTGTATCAATACTACCCTCTAAAATATAATCAGTCGCAAAAGACTCTTCATACTCAGTATTAACTTCTTGTTCTTGACTTTGTTCTTTCTCTGCGTTCGCATAGTTCCTGCTGTCCTGCTGTGATTTTGGTGGTACTCCTTCGCCATTAACCGGAATTGCTTCCCCTTTATAATTGGGCATAATTCTCATTACTAAGTCACTATTAATATTCTGTTCTTTAAAAGAATCTATTAACTCTTCTAAATTTTTAAAGTTTTCATTCTTACCATAACCGTACTCAATTTTCTTAGGCTCCACCTCTTGCTGAGCAGTGAAATTAGCTTCTTGCCCACTAATCAAGGTTATGTTAGCCACACCGGCTTCTATATCTTTTGGCATCTTGAAGCTATACTTTTTGGTTATAGGCTCCTCACGATATGGCCTTAATTTGACTTCAAAATCAACTTTTTCACCTGGTTTTACTTTCTTCTGCAAGAAGTTAACCTCTTCTATTAAGGCAACCTGTGGTTCTTCTTTAACACTAATATCCAACTTAATATCAATTAAATTAAGTTTTTGAAACGGATTCTGGCTAATTAGTGTTAATCCATGCAAGAAGTCATTTAATGCTACCGAAGCCACATCTTGCTTACTATAAAAGATATTCTTTCGTTGAATAATATTCTCTTCTAAATTATTAACCATAATCTCAATCTTTACTTGAGCAGTTCCTCCACCGCGTCGGTCAATAGTTTGGTTAATGGCCTGATATACAACTGAACCTGCTAAAGACCCAATTAAATCTTCGTTCCTAATTAATTGAACAGTAATCTCTCGAGTCCGATTTAAATCCTTATCATTGACTGTCACTTTTAAAGGCACTACTTTAGGAAAAGTTCCTACCTTTCCACCTATACCTGCTGAACGGTCTTGGGTAATGATACCTTTTAAATCTGATGGCGTTCCTAATTTAAAAGGCATCTCTAAATTCTTAATCATTTGATGAATATATGCTGAAGATAAGAAATAATTACTATCTCCTGCCGCCATAAAACGATGACCAAATCCTAAAATACGATTTCCTTCTTTATACGTTAAAGTTCCAATAGCTGAAACATCAATATCTCCTCTAACTAATTGAACTGCAATCGCACTACCAGGCACTAATTTATTACTAGTTTTTTCTTTCGACCGCATTACACCACCGGTCTTAATCGGTTTTAAATTGTAGCTAGCTAATTCATCTGTTAGATAATTTAGCGCCTGCCCGTCTAAACCATTAACTAATAACGGCGCCTGAACTGGATAAGCTACTTTGTTATCTGCTATCTTAATCGGCTTTGATGGATCAGATAGATATGCTGTTTCCTGCTTGCTTGTTTGGTCTAACTTCCAAATATCAAGCATATCTTGAATAGGAGTGACTAACCCTACCTTGTGGTCAGTCATCTGCCATCCATAACCAATAGCACCAATTAACTTATTATTAATATATACCGGACTACCGCTCATACCTGCTGCTATTCCACCAGTCTCCTTAATTAAATCACCGCTAACTTTAACCAGGATTAGACCTCGCTTTATTCCTTTATTCTTTAGAATTCCTAGTACTTTAACTTTAAACTCTTCAACTTCTGTTCCTGACACCACAGTCTTACCAATACCAGTCATTCCTTTCTGTACTTCTTCAATTGGCATAATCTGACGCTGATTAACCTGCTCTTTAGCCAATATTGGTACGTTAACCATGATTGAAGAAATGGCTAATACGCATATCACTAAGCTTACTAAAAGAAACCGCCTTTTCCGCAACTAAATCCCTTCCCTTCTTAACAAACAGAACATTTCACTTTCATTGAATACTACTATTCATTACACACTACTATCCTTACTAATTATCTAAATCAATTATTCCAAACTACTATACATAATCTCTTAACTTGCTTGAAGTTCTTGCATAATTAATTATAAAATTTGCTTATTTCTTTCTGCTTAACTGTTCATAAAGTTGTTTCGCTAAATTTAATTGATCCGAATTAGAAATTTCCTTAACATACTCTCGGTCTAACCGCTCTCTAAATATATCCTCTTTTAACCCTCCATCTAAATAACTAGACTCTGGAACCGTTTTGCGCATCTCTTTTAACATCAAATTAACGAAGAGTTGTGAAAACTTTTGGGTTACTTCCTTTAATTTTGCTTCCTGGACTTTATCAGAATCTGTAGCTTTATCTAAATCTGCACTTGACTCTTGTAAGTTATTAACTAGCTCCTTAAATGCTTTCGTCTGTTGCTTATTCTTCTGAATCTGCCTTTCAGTCTGTAATAGATTTAAGTGCTGATTACTATTAATTTTTATTTCAAATCACCTGCCTACTTACATAATTTCTAGCTTAGCATGTAAGGCTCCTGCTTCTTTAATAGCCTGTAAGATAGCTATAGTATCACGAGGAGTAGCTCCTACCCCATTTAAAGCCTTAACAACATCAGCAATACTAGAACCTTTAGGAAGAACTAACAAACTATCTTTCTCTTCTTTAACATTAACTTTAGTCTCTTTTTCTTTGGCAGTCTTACCGCCTGAAAGTGGTGGTGGTTGCGAAATATTCTCTTGTGACGAAATAGTAACTGTTAAATTACCGTGGGCTACTGAAACAGTAGAAATCCGCACATTATGTCCCATAACTATAGTCCCAGTTCTTTCATTAATAACTACTTTAGCTTCTGTATCTGGTCTAACAAGTAAACTATTTAATTGCGCCACAAAACTGACTTGGTTACCTTGATAATAACTAGGTATAGAAACTTTTATTCTTCCGGGATCTATTGCTTGCGCAAAGTTATTCCCAGAAGAGTTATAACCATACCGTTGATTGATTGCACTAGCAATCCTCTGGGCAGTCATAAAATTAGGATTATCTAATATTAAAGTTACTCCTTCATCACTACTAAAATCTGTCTTGACATTCTTTTCAATAATTGCACCATTAGGAATCATACCTACCGTAGTATGGTTCCTACGAGTAGAGTTTCCTCCTTGACTAGCATTAAAACCGCCAATAGAGATCGGTCCTTGTGCCATAGCATAGACTTCTTGCTGATTAGGTCCAGTCAAAGGAGTCATCAACAGAGTTCCCCCTTGCAGACTATCTGCATCACCAATCGAAGCAACAGTCACGTTCATCCTATCACCACTTCTACTATAAGGAGGTAACTCAGCGGTAACCATCACTGCCGCCACATTCTCAGACTGAGCTTGCGAAGGACTTAGATCAATTCCGAACCTTCTTAACATATTGGACTTAGTCCTTGTTGTGAGTGCAGAACTACTATCACCGCTACCATTTAAACCGACTACTAAACCATAACCTATCAGTTGATTAACCCTTACTCCTTGAATCCTAGTAATATCTTTAATCCTTACCAAAGGATCCTGAAATGATTGCTGCCCTTTGGCCATAACCGGCAGAGCAAAGACGGAATTTAAGATTAGAATCATAAGTACTATAATTATCTTCTTGTTAACTTTCATATTAAGTACACCTCTTTAAAAGATCCAATTTAATAGTCTAGTCAATAGACCTGGCCGTTGCTTATCACCAATTGCTCCGTTGCCTTTATAATTAATCCTGCCGTTAGCTATCTTAGTCGAATCGATTATATTCTGTACACTGATATCTTCAGGTCTTACTATGCCTGACAATTCAATCTTCTGGGTTTCATTATTGATAGTAATCTCTTTAGTCCCATGGATCTTTAAGTTTCCATTAGGCAAGACTTTCTCAACTTGTACCGTCATCTGAGCACTTAAATTGCCACTTCGAGTAGTACTTCCGCTAGCTGATGAACTATCTTGTTGATCCATCTGAATCAACTTAATAAAGTCTAATAGCCCACCACCAGGACCTACTTGTAGACCATTACTCTGGGCAGTATCAGTATTTGCTTGTTGTGTCGCTGTTGATTGTTCACGAATAATCACTGTCAAGATATCACCAGCTTCACGCGCTTTAGCTTCAGTATAAATTGAATTTGCATCTGAATATAAAGAAGTAGCGAATAACGGATTAGTAACTAATACCAAGCTACATAATAATATCAAACTTACTACCAAACCTCTTTGCAAAAAAGTTTTCATATTTTCCACCTCAAAATTTATAAGATCACCTTCACGGTATTCTTTGCTAATACCTTAGCCATTAATTCCTGCCCGCTACTCATATTCTCAACTTTAATAATCTGTCCTTTTACACCTGACTCAAGAGCAATCCCTTTAGTACTAACCTTAACTTGACCTACTTCAGCGATAATCTTTACCTGTCTCCTTCGTTTGACTAAAGGAGGGATCTCTAATAAATTTCTAGTTAATACCTGCCCTGGATTAATTGTTCTTTCAGTTCTATAATTCTTGATAGAATCGAAATCAATAAATGGTTCATATCCATAAAGAGTAGAAATATCTATTCTCTCTAATTTGAAATCTGCTTTAGATATAGATTGATGTCGTTTAATTAAATCCTTTGCTACTAGTACCTCCTCGTAGGCTGTAACTTGAACCTGTATATACTCTTTTTTGGTCAGTCTACCATCAACATAGACTTCAACCGGAATCATACTGCTTCCGATCAAATCACGACTATAAAGCTGACCTATTCTCAAATCAACTTTACCGGTCGGCACCTTAATCTGACCATTAAGCCGTCCAACTTTAACCTCAACATCTTCAAGAGGTAAGTCTAAATTTTGCTGTATATACTCCCTAACCTTTGTAACTAACTCTTCTTTATCTAGAAGTTGATAAGGAGTAGTAACTCTAATCTGCTTAGGAATCTTATAATCAATTTCTCTAAGATTAAAACCAGCGTTCTGTATCAAAGCAAGAATATACTCTCGTTTTAAGACACTAGTATAACCCGGAAGAGGAGCTTGTCCTAAATTAATAGTAGCTAACCTTTGTTTAAACTGTTTATTCCCTTTAATAGTTGCTATATCACCTAGCTGCAAACTCCGTCCCTTAGCCTTCACTCTATAATCAATTTCAACTTTTGCTTCGGTCTTGCCTACAGCCACCGAACTACATACCAATACAAAGACTAAAATCAGGCCCATTACCTTCACTCTATTTAATGGCAACTGCCTCCACTTCCTCATTATTGATCAACTCACTTTATCTTTTTAAGTTATTAGCCTGTTGTAACATTTGGTCAGAAGCCTTAATTGCTTTAGAATTAATTTCATAAGCCCGTTGTGCTGCAATCATATTAACCATCTCTTCTACTACTTTTACATTTGACATCTCTAAATAGCCTTGCGCTAAAGTTCCAAAACCATCTTCGGCCGGTACTCCTGCGATCGGTTCGCCAGAAGCTGGGGTTTGAACAAATAGATTACGTCCAATGCTCTTTAAACCTGCTGCATTCGAAAAACGTGCCAATTCAATCTGACCAAGCTCTTCTAATTGACCGTTAGCTTGCTTAGCTAATACGTTTCCTTCAGCAGTTACCGTCACTTTAACTGAATCTTCAGGAATAGTGATTTCTGGTTGAATCGGATAGCCATCCGACGTTACTATACGACCATTATTATCTCTTTTTAATGACCCATCACGAGTATATGCAATCCGTCCATCTGGTCTTATTACTTGGAAGAAACCATCGCCTTCAATAGCAACATCTAAAGGGTTTCCAGTCTTTTTAAAGCTACCTTGTGAAAAGAGCTTCTGAGTAGCTGCTGGTCTTACACCATGCCCTACCTCTATTCCTGTTGGCACCTGTGAACCTTGGTTATTAGGTGTTCCTGCCGCTCGTAAAGATTGATACATCAAATCCTGAAAGTTAACCCGACTCTTCTTAAAACCACTAGTATTAACGTTCGCTAAATTATTGGAAATAGTGTCAATATTTAACTGTTGCGCCTTCATTCCGGTTGCTGCCGTCCATAATGATCTAATCATATCAATTATGACCTCCTATTTATGCACTCTCTATGCCTCTATTATTCTCTTAATCATTTCCTAATCCTGAATCGCTTCATTCAGTCCACGATTCTCGGCCTCTTTTTAAAAGTCCAGCCTTAACTTAAGTCTTTAAATCTATCTTCTTTAAGCTCTACCTACAGAATTAACTGTCTTTTCTAAACTCTTATCATAAGTCTTTACTATCCTCTGATTTGCCTCATAATGGCGTGTAGCCTCAATCATATTAGTCATCGATTCAACAACATTAACGTTTGCTGATTCTAAATAGCCTTGCTCAATATCACCAGTAGCAATAAACTGATTGCCTACATCCGGAGTAGCACGATATAAGCTATTCCCTTCTTTAACTAATCCATCATTTTGAGCAAAAGTTACTATCCGAATTTGGTCAATAATCTGCCCATCAACTACTAAATTATTACTATTATCCAATTGTACATCTTCACCTAAAGCCTCTAATGGCCCCGCCTGTCCTAAAACTAAATTGCCATTCTGAGTCACTACTTGTCCATTCTGATTCAATGTGAAATTACCATTTCTAGTGTATCTAATTCCTTGAGGAGTTTGAACTGTAAAGAACCCTTCACCAGTAATTGCCCAATCTAAAGGATTATCTGTCTTATGTAGTCCGCCTTCACTAAAATCAGTACTAGTTTCATCTACTTTAACACCTTGTCCTGTTTCACCAATCACTTTCCCATCTGGTAAGCGTCTTAATAACATTTCAGAAAACGACTTATTAACTGCTTCATCTTTCTTATAACCGGTGGTATTAGCATTAGCTAAATTGTTAGTAATTGTATTAGTACGTTTTAAAGCAGCATTCATTCCTGAAGCAGCAGTATACATCCCTCTTAACATAGCTTCACCTCACTTGTTAATTATTACTACTTAGTAATTAGATATTCCTCCTCATTATATCTTTTTCTATAATTTTTTTCACCTTACTTATTCAATATATTCGACATATAAACCCAAACTCCTGTTTAAAAAGTGAAAAAAAGCACGCTAATCGGCATCATTCTCGGACATATACTTCCTTTTAGTAGCCTCACCACCACGAATATGTCTCTCCGCCTTATTATACTCTAAAACCTCTTTAACTCTATCAGCCAACTGTCCATCTATCTTACTCAGCCTTTCAGTAATATCTTTATGAATCGTACTCTTACTCACCCCAAAGACCTTAGCAGCCTGTCTAACCGTAGCCTTCGTTTCATATATATAGTCACTCACTTCTAAAACTCTTTGATAAATATAATCTTTCATTAACTGTCCCTCCTAGCCCCTACTTGTTACTCCTTGCTAAATATATATGCAATAATAAACAAAATATGTTTTTTGGCTAGAAGAAGTTGGTAATACAAAAAACGATATATCCTCAGATATAATCTCAGAATATATCGCTCTATAAGATTAACTCGTTAATTAAGCAAATTTAATCATTAGATTGCAAGCATAATTAAGACATAATTTATACTACAACTAATCTATAAATCTAAATATTCATTAGGATTCAGTCGCTCTTTCCCTTTCCATAACTCAAAATGTAATGTAGGCTCTAAAACTAGACCTGAATCTCCTACTTCGCCGATAGCTTGTCCTGCTTTCACTTGTTGACCCTCTTCTAAATAATACTTGCTAGCATGTCCATAAACACTTTGAAAACCATTATTATGTTCTAAAATTAAGACAAACCCTAGATAATCATCTTCTTTTATCTCCTCTACCTTACCCGCAGCAACTGCCCTGATTGGAGTAGTTGGTGAAGCAGCAAAGTCAACACCTTCATGATAACGCCAATCTTCTAAGACTGGATGCTTGCTCCATCCGTATTGTCGTTTAACTTCTGTGCCTTTAATTGGTAAATTAAATTGTGGTCGAGGACTTGCTTGCTGTACTGCCTCCTGACTTTTTTCAGTTGCCTCTTCAGTTACCTTTTGAACTGCTTTGTTCTGTGTTACTTCGCTTCCCGTCTGTACTTTAGATCCTTCTAAACTTGTCGAATTTCTTTCAACTTCTAGTTCTTTCTCTGCATTATTTTGAGCAGGAATAGTTTCGTTAATAGTAATCTTCTCTTGATAAGTAGAATCAGAACCTGAATCATAAACGTTGCCTAAATATAAACCTCCAACTATAATTATAAATAGCATTGAAATAAGAAATTTCTTATTAGTTATGGTCTTAGTTAGAAATCTTTGCCATGAAAATTTATCTGCTAAATCCTGCATATTCTCTTTTAACTTTAATTTAATATCTTCTTTATCAGTTTTAATGAAAAAAGGGAATTTTTTATCATCTTTAGACATTTACCCCACCTCCATAATCTATTATATCCAGAGGTGTGATAAATATACACTTATTTACTTGAATTCTATTTTTTATTAATCAGCTAATCTTTTAACCTTGGCACCTGGATAATAATGTTTGAGAATTTCTAAATAATCATAACCTGCTCTTGCCATTCCATTAGCCCCGTATTGACTCATTCCTACTCCATGACCATTTCCTTTAGTAATAAATTTAATATAATCATTACTAATTTGATAAGTAAAATTAGTAGATTTTAAGTTTAATCTATCTCTTACCTCTCGTCCAGTTAAAATTTCATCAGCAATCCTAATACTTAAAACTCTTCCACTCCTACTTCGGGATATGATTTGAATCTTATTCTTTAAATTATTCCGTTCTTCCCACGACTTTAAACCTATCTTATCTGCAAATTCATCTAAAGTATACTTCATCTCATAGTGATTATAAGGCGAGCTATCTTCATAAGGACTACTGACAACCTGTAAATACGGAACATTCTTCCCCCAAACATTCTTAGCCATCGCTGTCCTCGCACCACTAGCAGAATGATAAGCTGCTAAAATTATTTGTCCATCATAAGTTAAGAAGACTCCTGATGTCTCTTCAACTGCTTTGCTAATCTTAAGCCAATACTTTAAACTTCCCCATTTTTGCAAAAGTTCTGATTTTGATAGCCAAGCTTGGTCTATATTACTATCAGCAGAAATTCTAATTACTCGACTACCACTTCCTTGCACTCTTCTCAAAGCATAAGTTCTTGCTGCTACTGCTTGTGCCTTAAGTGCCTCTAAATTAAAACTAGCAGGCATCTCTGCAGCTACTACTCCTTTCAGGTACTCTTCTAAACTTAAATTAAGCACCTGGTCTTCCGATATTTTAACTTTAACAGTAATCTGTTTATTATTCCTTAGTTCTGACAAGCCTTTAATTAAAACTGTCGGAATCCCCAGTAGAGTTATTAAATTAAAGATCAAAATAGCAATTATTACTTTCTTTATTTTAATTCCCTCCTAACTAGGCCTTATTAAACCTTATGCTATGCAAAGAAGGTATATACAAAAAACCATCATCCATAATGGATGATGGTCATTAATATATATTATGATTTAAAAATAAAAATGTTACATTAACTCTTCAACTCTATCTTAGCACCGATTCCTCTTAATTTTTCAGTAACATCCTCATAACCACGCTCTATATGATAAACATTATAAATCTCAGTCTCTCCTTCAGCGGCTAGACCAGCAATAATTAATGCTGCTCCTGCTCTTAAATCAGTTGCTTCAACCTGAGTCCCTTCTAAAGAAGCCTTTGCAACTACTGCACTTCTACCATCGACTTTTATTTGCGCTCCCATTCTTCTTAATTCATCAACATGTCCAAACCGATTTTCGAAGACAGTCTCAATTACTACATTTTCACCGCTAGCCTGAGTTAGTAGAGCCATAAACTGCGACTGCATATCAGTTGGGAAACCAGGGTATGGCATAGTCTTAATATCCACACCAGATAATCCTTTATCAGCTTTTACTTTAACACGATTAACATCCTCAATTATTTCAATACCCATCTCTTTCAATTTTGAAATTAAAGAACGCACATGTTCTACTAAGACATTCTCTATTATTACTTCACCACTAATTGCAGCTGTTGCCATCATGTAAGTACCAACCTCAATCCGATCCGGAATAATTGTATAGTCAGTACCTATTAATTCTTTAACACCTTCAATCTTAATTATATCAGTTCCGGCTCCCTTAACCTTAGCACCCATAACATTAAGATAGTTTGCCAAATCTATAATCTCTGGTTCACGAGCAACATTCTCAATAACTGTCTGCCCTTCAGCTAGAACCGCCGCTAACATTATATTCATCGTTGCTCCTACACTAGGGTAATCAAGATATATCTTAGCTCCTGTCAACCTATCTGCTTTTAATTTTACTAGTCCATGGTCTAACTCAACGTCTGCCCCTAAAGCGGAAAACCCTTTTAAGTGAAGGTCAATAGGTCGATTCCCAATCTCACAACCTCCAGGTAATACAGTACATGCTTCACCATATCTTCCTAATAACGCACCTAAAGTATAGTAAGAAGCTCTCAGCTTCCTAGCTAGGTCATCATCCGTCTGATACTTATTGACCAAATCAGCCTGAACCTGAATCATATTATTAGCAAAACTAGCTTCCGCTCCTAAGTCATTTAAGATATCAACTAAGTTATTTACATCTCTTAAGTCAGGAATTCCCTTAAGTACACTATCTCCTTTGGCTAATAAAGAAGCAGCAATAATCGGCAAAGCTGCATTCTTAGCACCGCTAACATTAATCTTTCCTTGTAATCGTTCAGTTCCTTGAACTACTAATTTCTTCATCAATTCATTGCCTCCTGTTAGTAATTCTTATTTGAAATTTAATTATATTTAAATTATATATATGTGTATAGCGTTAGTTAGCTAATTAAATACTACTCCTTTATTTAGCTTCGTGATAATAATAAAATATCCTGCTTAAAAATGATAAATGATTAATAATTTAGTGCTTACAAGCACAAGAGTTGTTAAATAATCCCTCCCACCAGTCTATCTTCTTAAAATTAATTAATTCCTCTGGGGCTTTTTCAGTAATCTTTTCATAACAATCTTTACATATTTTGTCACCAATGCTCTCTAATAATTCAACAGGTAATCCTAATTCTTTAAATTTCTTCTCTTTATCTATTACTTTAATTTGATCACTATTAACCGCGTGGTCACTAACTACTACTAACCCAATATCTCCTTTAAGCTCTGGCGAATCTACTTTTTTAAACGAAAGTTCATTTTCACGTGCTAATTCAATATACTTCTTAGCCGCTTTTAAATTAGCCTTACGATGAATAATTAATTTTTTTGCTTCCGAATTCTTAATTGCTTCTAAAATTTCAGGATAAACACCTGGTTCCGCAATTTGCTCAAAAGTTAAAGATTTAATAACCCTCTCTTTAAACTCACCTAAATATCTTCTCTTCTCTCCTTTTCTAAGCTCCGGCTCTCCATGAACTCCTGCTGAAACTACCTGCTCTAACTCACTTTTATTCTGATTAATTGTAGCCTCTCTTTCTATATCTCTCTGCTTAGAACACAATAATATCTCCTCCCTAGGATATATTATTCCTAATTAAGCGAATTTCATGATTAAATTTTGACCATAATAAAGAATAAAATCAATATATTGACTAGAAAGTTATCCAGAATTTGAAATTAAGTATAATTTCCTATGCGATAAAAGAAGAAGAGTAAGAGATTAATCTCTTACTCTTCTTTAGCTACCTTAATTCTATTTATCGCTCTTTCTAAAGCTGCCTCAGCTCTGGCCTCATTAATACTAGGCCCCCCTTGCTGCAAGCGTTTCTTAGCTCTCTCTTTAGCTTCTTTAGCTCGTTCAACATCAATTTCGCTAGGAAATTCTGCTGCATCAGCTAAGATATTTACCTGGTCTGGCTTCACTTCAACGAAACCACCACTAGTAGATATCTCTAACTCTTCTCCATTATTTTTAATTCTTATTGAACCAACTTGTAATCCTGTAATTAAAGGAGCGTGTTTAGGTAGGACACCTAAGTCCCCATCTATAGCAGGAACTATCACCATATCGACGTCTTCACTATAAAGAACCCGCTCCGGAGTTACGACGTCAAGCTGGATAGTTTTAGCCATTATTATTCACTTCCTTTTATTTTCTTCGCCTTTTCTAATACCTGGTCTATACCGCCTACCATGTAGAAGGCTTCCTCTGGTATATCATCATGCTTACCGTCTAAGATTTCTTCAAACCCTCTAATATTCTCTTCAAGCGGTACATACTCTCCAGGTACACCAGTAAAGTGCTCTGCAACAAAGAATGGCTGTGATAAGAATCTTTCAATCTTACGAGCTCTCTCTACTGTTAACTTATCTTCAGGTGATAATTCATCCATACCTAAGATAGCAATAATATCTTGTAAATCTTGGTATCTCTGTAAAGTTTCCTGTACTCTACGAGCAATCTCATAATGCTTGTCACCAAGAATACCTGGTTCAAGAATTGTAGATGAGGAATCTAATGGGTCAACTGCTGGATAGATACCTTTCTCAGTAAGCGCTCTTGACAATACCGTTGTCGCATCTAAATGCGCAAAAGTTGTTGCTGGAGCTGGGTCAGTTAAGTCATCTGCAGGCACGTAAATGGCCTGAACAGATGTAATTGAACCTTTATTAGTAGAAGTAATCCGTTCCTGCAGGGCACCTACGTCTGTTGCTAATGTTGGCTGATAACCTACCGCAGAAGGCATTCTACCAAGTAAAGCGGATACCTCAGATCCTGCCTGTACAAATCGGAAAATATTATCGATAAAGAGTAATACGTCCTGTCCTAACTCATCACGGAAGTGCTCCGCCATTGTTAGACCTGTAAGTCCTACTCTCATCCGTGCTCCAGGCGGCTCATTCATCTGACCATAAGCTAGAGCAACCTTATCTAATACTCCTGATTCTTTCATTTCTAACCATAAATCATTACCTTCACGAGTTCTTTCACCTACACCGGCAAATACAGAATAACCACCGTGCTCAGTAGCAATTCGGTTAATTAACTCCATAATTAATACTGTCTTACCTACACCAGCACCACCGAATAGACCTACCTTACCACCTTCAGCATACGGTGCTAACAAGTCAACTACCTTAATTCCTGTTTCAAAGACCTCTACAGAAGGGCTCTGCTCATCAAAATTTGGTGCTTCTTTATGAATTGGACTATATTCCTTAGCACCTACCTCTCCTTGTTCATCAATAGGATCTCCTAATACATTGAAGATACGCCCTAAGCATTCTTCACCTACAGGAATAGAGATTGGCTCTCCTGTATTAACAGCATCCATCCCTCGTACTAAACCATCAGTAGAAGACATCGCTACACCTTTAACTCTACTATCACCAACCTGGTGCATAATCTCTACTGTAACATCTATGCCTCTATCTTCATCAATAATTTCAACAGCATCATAAACATTTGGTAGCGCTTCAGAATCAAACTCACATTCCACTACTGGCCCAATAACTTCGACTATTCGTCCAATATTTGGGTCCTTATTCTCACTCATTCTAATACCTCCTTCGTATCATTTCAAACTTTAGTCTAATGCTTCTGCACCGGCAGCAATCTCAGAAATTTCCTGTGTAATCTCTGCCTGTCTTGCTCGGTTAAATGATAATGTTAAATCATCAATTATCTCTTCAGCATTCTCAGTTGCTGAATCCATAGCAGTCATTCGTGAAGCAAATTCACTAGCTTTTGCTTCTAATAATGCACTGTACATTATATTACGTATATACTTAGGTATAATCGCATCTAATACTTTTCCAGGTGAAGGTTCATAAATATACTCACTCTGTAGCCCCTCTTCTTCTATATCATCTGGTTGAACCGGTAATAGTTGTATCGATTTAACATCATGGTCAAGCACAGTGTTAAATTGAGTATAGATTAAGTATACTTTGTCAAAGACATTCTCTTGATAAAAATCAATTATCTCTTCAGCTATATCCTTAGCTCTTCTAACCGAAGGATTATCATCAAGATGAAGGTATTCTGAAACAATTTCTACACCATTTCTTCGAAAGTAATTTCTCCCTTTCTTCCCAATGGCAATAACACCTATATTATCTTCGTTATTTGTTTCTTCTTCTACCTCTCTTAAAACTCTAGAATTATAAGGACCACAAAGGCCACGGTCACCAGTAATGACTATATAACCAACCTTCTCCACCTGTTCTCTTTCTTCTAAGAGCGGATGTAAATCTCCCTCTATTCTACCCGTAACATCTATTAAGGCCTGTCGAGTCTTTTTGAAGAAAGGTTTAGCAGCTTCTGCACCTTCTTGAGCTTTTCTTAATTTAGCTGCCGCTACTAGCTTCATAGCTCGTGTTATCTTTTTAGTGTTCTCAACACTATTAATCTTTCGCTTAATATCGCGCATGGTTTGCATAATGATCACCTCACTTTTTTAGGAGATCAAATTAATCTCTATATCATATATTTAAGCAGTCTCGTTAGTCTTATCATTAGTTACAAAGGTCTTCTTAAACTCTTCAATAGCAGAAACCAACTTCTCTTCAACATCTTCCTCTAACTCTCCTGTATCAGCAATCGTTTCTGGAACTTCAGGGTAATTACTATGAACAAACCCTAATAACTCTTCTTCAAAACGATTAATATCATCTACAGGAATATCATCCATATATCCTTTCGTTACAGTATAAATACTGATTACCTGGTCTTCTACTTCCATTGGACTATTCTCAGGCTGAGTTAAAACTTCAACTACTCTATCACCACGAGCTAACTTCTGCTGAGTTGCTTCATCTAAATCAGAACCAAACTGTGCAAAAGCTTCTAACTCACGATACTGAGATAAATCCAAACGTAATGTACCAGCTACATCTTTCATCGCTCCTATCTGGGCATCTCCACCAACTCGAGATACCGAGATACCTACGTTAATCGCTGGTCTTACACCAGAATAGAACAATTCACTCTCTAAGTATATCTGACCATCAGTAATCGAAATAACGTTTGTTGGAATATAAGCTGAAACGTCTCCAGCCTTAGTTTCGATAACAGGTAAAGCTGTTAAAGAACCTCCACCTAAATCATCATTCAACTTCGCTGCTCTCTCTAATAATCTAGAATGTAAGTAGAAAACATCACCTGGATAAGCTTCTCGTCCTGGTGGTCTTCTTAATAATAGTGACATTTCACGATAGGCAACGGCGTGTTTAGATAGATCATCGTAAATAACTAATACATCTTTGCCGTCATGCATAAATTCTTCACCCATTGCACAACCAGCATATGGTGCGATATACTGTAAAGGTGCTGGATCACTAGCATTAGCAGCAACTACGATAGTATTTTCCATAGCTTGGTTATCCTCTAACCTATTTACTACCTGTGCTACTGTAGATGCTTTCTGTCCAATCGCAACATAGATACAGATTACATCCTTATCTTTCTGATTAATAATCGTATCAATACCGATTGCTGTCTTACCAGTCTTACGGTCACCGATAATTAACTCCCGCTGTCCACGACCAATCGGTACTAATGAGTCAATCGCTTTTAATCCGGTTTGTAGCGGCACCTTAACCGGTGTTCTATCAATAATACCTGGTGCATCTGATTCTACTGGTCGTTTCTTATCTGTATCAATAGGTCCTTTACCATCAATCGGCTCACCTAAAGCGTTAACTACTCGTCCTATTAACTCTTCACCTACTGGAACGTCTACAAGCTCTCCTGTTCTTTCAACAGTGTCGCCCTCTTCAATCTCTGTTTCGTCACCTAAAATTACACAACCAATACTATCTTCTTCTAAGTTTAATGCCATTCCATAAACTCCACTAGAAAACTTTAATAATTCTCCAGCCATGGCATCTTCTAATCCATGAATCTGTGAAATACCGTCACCAACATTTAATACAGTACCAACACTAACTGTCTTTAAATCCTTCTCATATCCTTCAATCTGCTGCTTAATGATGGAACTAATTTCTTCCGGTCTTAGCTTCATCGAATTAATTCACCCCTAACTTACTTGCTTCTATTTTATTAAGGTTATCTTTCATAACCTGGAGATGCTTATAAAGACTGCCATCGATCACTTTATCTCCTATTTTAAGAACTAAACCACCGATTAAATTAGAGTCAACCTTAGATTCTAATCTCACTTCTTTTCCTGTCAACTGTTCTAACTTATTCTTTAGCCTAGTCTTGTTAGTAGCTGAAAGTGTAAAGGCAGACTTCACTTCCACTTCTAATATCTCATTTGCTTCATTCGCTAACTCTATGTAGCGTTCTAAAATAGATTCTAAAAACTTTTCCCGCCTCTTATCAATTAAAAGTTTAAGGAAGTTTAACAAAATTTTAGAAACTTCTGAACCAAAGAGCTCTTTTAACAACCTCTTCTTCTTATCACGTGAAATTTGTGGATGATAGATAACATCATTTAACTCTTCATGCTCTTTAATGGTTTCCACAACTTCAGTCAATTTAATCTGAACATCTTGTAACTTCCCTTTCTCAACAGCCAATTCAAATAAAGCTCGCCCATATTTTTTAGCTACTTGATTACTTAACATTTAGCCTCACCTATCTTCTCACCATCTAATTTGTCGATATATTCACTTACAATCTGCTGTTGAGCTTGCTGATCAATAGACTTTTCAATTAACTTCTGTGCAATTAAAACAGAAACGCTTGCCACTTCATCCCGAAGTTCAGAAACTGCTTGCTTCTTAGCACGAACAATCTCTTCTTCAGCTCGCTTTAGCTTTCTGTTTGCTTCTTCATTTGCTTCCTTAATAATATCCTTCTTTTCCTCTTCACCTTGCTGTCTTGCTTTATTTATAATTGCTTGTGCTTCTTGACGAGCATTAGCTAATTCATTCTCATACTTCTGTTTTAACTCTTCTGCTTCCTCTCGTTTCTTATCTGCTTCAGTTAATGTATTCTCAATCTTATTCTTTCGCTTTTCTAGCGCCTCAGTAATAGGACCATAAAGATACTTAATTAATAAGAATAACAAAATAAAGAAGTTAACTATTTCCCAAAACATTCCCCAATCAATACTTACCATATTCTTAGCCCCTCCTTTCCAAAATATATATTCAGAAATTCAAAGATATTCATTATCAACTCTTGTCCTCTTTAAAATAAAGATAACCATGATAACTGAAAGGAAATATAAGGAAAGAAAAGCACAATTACTTTCCTTCCCTCGTGATTTCTTAAAATTTCAAAAAACTTTCAGCCCCTTCTTCTTTAACCAAGGAACGGATTGGCAAAAACTAAAACAAGAGCAATAACAAGTGCATAAATACCAGTAGACTCTGCAACTGCCTGACCTAAAAGCATAGTTCTAGTAATATCACCTTGAGCTTCTGGCTGTCTAGCTACCGCTTCTGTTGCCTTACCAGCAGCGTAACCCTGACCAATTCCAGAACCAATACCAGCAATCATAGCAATACCTGCCCCTAAAGCTGAAGCAGCACTAATTACAGTATTAGCATCTAAAGCCATGGTTTCCCCTCCTTTCAAAGATAAAAGTATATCTATTAAGAAAGCCTATTAAGTTGATTATAAAGGCTCTCATTATAGCTAATTCAAATATTAACCTCTAGCCACTGAGATGTAAGCTATAGCTAACATAGTGAAAATAAACGCCTGAATAACACCAACAAAGACATCAAACCAAGCCATTAAAGGAACCGGAATTACCCACGGTACAAACATAGCAATAATACCTAAGATAACACCACCACCAGCCATATTACCAAATAGACGGAATGCCAATGAAATAGGCTTCGCTAACTCTCCAATAATATTAAGTGGTAACAATGCTATTGAAGGCTCTATAAACTCTTTTAGGTAAGTTCCAACACCCTTCTTCTCTATACCATAATAATGAGTAGCTACAAAGACGATTAATGCAATTCCTAGAGTTGTATTTAAATCTGCGGTTGGATTAGGTACAGTTGGAATTATCCCTACTAAATTAGCCATTCCTATAAATAAAGCTATGGTTGCGATTAATGGCAAAAACCTTTTCCCCTCGTTAGGCATCATACCCTCAATCAAATCTAAAATTGCTTCTAAAAATAATTCTGCTGCATTCTGCGCCCCGCTAGGTACCATCTCTATATTTTTACTAGCAAAGATAGCAAAAATCCAGAGAACTAACATAATAGCCCAAGAGACTACAACAGTATCTGTTACTGGAATTCCAAACAGTTGAAAGAGTTCCTGTGGACCTTGTCCCACTCTTCTTCACCTCCTTTATTATCATTTCTCCACTAAACTATCTAAGTAGTCTTTAAACTTTTTGTACAAAGTTTCACCTAATATGATAAACTTAACCATAAATAAGCCAATTAATACAGCCAAGAAGTTTAAATAACTACGGTGCAAAGCTACATAAAGCACTAAACCATAAATTAAGTAGCGAATAAGATATCTTTTAAAGACTAAAGCTCGAGCACCATCAAACCCCTTCTCTATTGCTCCATCTACTGTAACTGCTAATAACCTAAACATTAGTAACGAAATGCTTGTACCAAATATGTATCCTAATATCCAATCAGTTCGTAAAGTTAAGGCTAAGCAGATAGTAATTAACCCTGCTACTTTGAGTACATTATTACGAACTTCAACTTCTGTTTCTTTCAATTCCTTTTGCAACCAAGTGTCACTCCTTATTAAATATAAAATCAATACTTTTATATATATTCCAAAATCCAGCAATTACTCCTAATATAGTGAAGATGGCAGTAAATATAAAATTGAGGTCCAAAAAGCCATCAATAAAACGTCCGATAAAAAAACCAATTCCAATAGATGCTACCATAATTAATCCTAACTGAGACACCATGCTTAACATCTTTAAAATACTCTTAACATCCTCTTTGTTTAGCATTTAATTGGATCACCACTTCTATATTTCATAATTATAATTATCAGACAATTGTGAAAAATACCATAGTTCCTTTATCATAAAGCCTCTTAAGTCTTTAAACCCATAAATAGATTTCTACATAAAAGATGGTTCTCCTTCATTAATCATGTACAAAATCCATACATATCCCGATATTATGTGCAAAAAATAGACAAACCATCTTTCTTTTATTGAATTTTTTTCCTTACAATGAAAAATAAATAAATAATACAAATCCAATTATAATAATACCAAAAATGACCATTAAAAGCAAGGATATTGTTAAATTTATTACAAAATCAATTAGAAAAAATATGTAATTAAAGCTTCTCTTATTCTCTTAGATGCTTTACCGTCACCGTAAGGATTCTTCTTCTTAGCCATTCTCTTATAAACCTTATCGTCCTCTAATAATTCAAGGCTCTTGCTTATGATCGTCTCTTGACTATGTCCTACTAGCTGCACAGTCCCAGCAGTTATCGCTTCAGGTCGCTCTGTCCTCTCTCGCAAGACTAATACTGGCTTACCTAAAGATGGTGCCTCCTCTTGTATACCACCAGAATCAGTTAAAATAATATCTACCCTCCCCATTAGGTTAACAAACTCCTTATATCCTAAAGGTTCAATTAGATGTATTCGTGATTCTTCTTCCAATAACCTCCTTACCGTTCTACGGACCTTAGGGTTAGGATGCATCGGAAAGATAATCTCTACTTGTGGCTTCTGTATTAAAATCTTTTTGACTGCCTCACAGATCTCAGTTAAAGCTTCACCTAAATTTTCCCTTCGATGAGCAGTTAATAAGATAATATCTTTATTTTTAAAATCTACGTCTTTTATTAATGGATCTACAAACTCATAATCCTTATCAAACGTTCGTAATAGAGCATCGATTACAGTATTGCCGGTTACAAATATTTTCTCTTTCATTACATTCTCTTGTAATAGATTACCCTTTGCTTCTTCTGTTGGTGCAAAATGAAACTCTGCTAAAACACCACTTAAACGTCTATTCATCTCTTCTGGAAACGGATTATATTTATTATAAGTTCTTAATCCCGCCTCTACATGACCGATCGGAATCTGTTTATAATACCCAGCTAAAGCACTAGCAAAAGTAGTAGTTGTATCACCATGTACTAAAATCATATCTGGTCTTTCATTGCTTAGAATTTGGTCTAAACCTTGTATGACTTTGCTAGTAATCTGCTCTAAACTCTGCTCGGTTTCCATAATATCTAAATCATAATCAGGAGTAATTGTAAATAGATCTAAAACCTGATCTAATAGCTCTCTATGCTGAGCAGTTACAATTACAAACACATCTAAACCTGGAGACCCTTCTAACTCTTTAATCACCGGTGCCATCTTAATCGCCTCTGGTCTAGTTCCAAATATAACTGCAACCTTCTTAATCTTTCGCCACCACCTTTTTATAACCATCTCACCACTACTCTATTATATGATTTCTTTAAAAAACTATGTATAAGACCGACTAGTTTATTAATTAATAAACTAGTCGGTCTTATCTAAAGGTTAACCAACTTTCTTATATTCTTCTTTAGTAGAACCAATATCTAAGTTAATGATTCCTAATTTATAGGAGCCAGAAAGCAAGATAGTTATGATAGTAATTAAGATAAATAGGGTCTGTACCTCCGAGGCACCATTAATAGCAATAGCTATTAACCCTAAGGAAAAACTGATTAAATAAACTACTATTACTGCTTGTTTATGAGTCAGGCCTAACTTTAATAAGCGATGATGAATATGACCTTTGTCAGCTTTGAAGATAGGCTTTCCATTTTGATGTCTTCTAATAATAGCAAATAGAGTATCAAAGATAGGAACCCCTAAAGCCAAAATAGGAATCACCAATGTCATAGTAGCAGCACTCTTTAAAGCTCCTACTGTAGAAATCGTAGCCAATAAGAACCCTAAAAATAAAGAACCAGTATCTCCCATGAATATCTGAGCGGGATTAAAGTTATACTGCAAAAAACCTAAGCATGCTCCTGCTATAGTAATCGCTAAAGCCATAACCAATAATTCTGCTTCTTGCATAGCCACAATAAATAAGGTTAAAGAGGCGATTGTCGATACACCTGCTGCTAAACCATCTAATCCATCAATTAAATTAACTGTATTTGTAATTGCTACTAACCAAAAGATAGTAAATGGTATACTTAGTGCACCTAAATAAAACATTCCTCCTAATGGATTAGTAATAAACTCTATCCTAATTCCAAATGAAACTAAAATTAACGCAGCAATAATCTGCCATAACAACTTACTTTTAGGTGAAATTTCTTTAAGATCATCAACTAGACCAACAATTAACATTAAAGTACTACTTATTATAATTCCTACTAATTTAAGATCATGTTCTAGTAATAATAAAACAGCTATTATAAAACCACAATAAATCGCTATCCCACCTAGATTAGCCACTGGATGTCGATTAACCCGCCGATCATTAGGAATATCAACGGCTCCCACTTGTATAGCTAACCTTTCAATTACAGGGGTTAAAACATAAGTTATCGATGCCGCAATTCCAAAAGCTAAAATATATTTAAGCATCTAAAATCATCCTTTCTATTCCGCTACTGTCTTTCCATATTCTATATAGTTATAAGCCAATTGTCAACAATAGCAGCTTACCATCTTATGTCATTTGCTAAACTCTGTTAATTCAACCCCTGCCTCTTTTAGCATATTAGTTGATAACTCATCAGGATAAGAACCGGCAAATACTATTCTCTTTACTCCCGCATTAATAATCATTTTTGCGCAGAGAACACATGGCTGATGAGTACAATACAAAATTGCCCCATCAATAGAAGTACCATGTAATGCAGCCTGGATAATTGCATTCTGTTCAGCATGCAATCCTCGGCATAATTCATGACGTTCTCCAGATGGAACTTCATGTGTTTCTCTAATACAACCGACTTCAGCACAGTGTCCCAATCCGCTAGGAGCACCATTATAACCAGTGGCTAAGACTCTACGCTCTTTTACTAATATAGCTCCTACATTTCTACGCAGGCAAGTAGACCTCTTAGCTACTACTGAGGTCAATTCCATAAAATATTCATTCCAACTCGGCCTATCGTCCAACTCAGGTCGTTTTACATTATTTGGTTCCATAAAGCCGGTCTCCAGCATCTCCTAGTCCAGGAACGATATAAGCATGATCATTTAATTTTTCATCCACGGAAGCAGTATAAATATCTACGTCAGGATGAGCTTTCTGTATTCTTTCAATCCCCTCTGGGGCAGCTATTAAGCATACAAATTTAATCTTCTTAGCACCTCTATCCTTTACAAATTGAATCCCTGCTTCGGCAGAACCTCCGGTAGCTAACATCGGGTCAACTACAATTAATTCTCTATTCTCTATATCTGTTGGCATTTTACAATAATATTCTACCGGCTCTAAAGTCTCTGGATCTCTATATAAGCCTACGTGACCTACCTTAGCAGCAGGAATTAATTTCAAAATTCCATCTACCATTCCTAAGCCAGCTCTTAAAATAGGTACAATTCCTAGCTTCTTACCAGCAATAACTTTAGAGTCAGTCTTAATTACTGGTGTCTCAATTTCAATATCTTTCAACGGTAAATGACGAGTTACTTCATAAGCCATCAAAGTTGAAACCTCTTCTACTAATTCTCTAAATTCCTTAGCACCTGTACTCTTATCTCGAATATAAGTTAACTTATGTTGAATTAAAGGATGATCAATAATATGTACTTCACTCATCGGTAAACTGCCTCCTTGAATTATTTTTGATGTAAAGGAAATCTACTTACTAACTCTTTAACGCCTTCTTTAACTTCCTCTTTTACTTCATCATTATTTATGTTATTCAATACCTTAGTAATTAATTCAGCAATCTTCTTCATTTCTGGTTCCTTCATTCCTCTAGTTGTAACTGCTGGAGTACCAATTCTTACTCCACTAGTTACTTTAGGACTTCGAGTTTCAAAAGGTACTGTATTCTTATTAACAGTAATTCCAACCTCGTCTAATGCTTCTTCTGCTGCTAAGCCGGTAATATCTTTATCCTTTAAATTGATTAATATTAAGTGATTATCAGTACCGCCAGAGACTAAACTATATCCTCCTGCTTTGATCCCTTCGGCTAACACTTTTGCATTATCAATAATCTGCTTTTGATATTCCTTGAACTCTGGTTCTAAGGCTTCTTTTAAAGCGACTGCCTTAGCAGCAATCACATGCATTAATGGACCACCTTGTAAGCCAGGAAAGATTGCTTTATCAATAGCTTTTGCAAACTCTTCTTTACAAAGAATCATTCCACCTCGCGGACCTCGTAAAGTCTTATGAGTTGTGGTAGTCACAAATTCAGCATAAGGAACCGGATCAGAATGTAATCCAGCTGCTATCAAGCCAGCTATATGTGCTATATCTACCATTAAATATGCATCTACTGCATCTGCTATCTCCCTAAATTTAGCAAAGTCTAACTCTCTCGCATACGCACTAGCTCCTGCAACGATTAGCTTAGGTTGATACTGCTTGGCAATATCTAAAAGTTCATCATAATCTAACGCTTCAGTCTCTTTACTAACTCCATAAGAAATAAAATTAAATTGTTTTCCAGAAAAGTTAACTTTACTTCCATGAGTTAAATGTCCTCCATGTGTCAAGTCCATACCTAAGACAGTATCGCCGTGATCCAAAACAGCAGCATAAACAGCAGCATTAGCCTGTGAGCCTGCATGGGGCTGTACATTAGCATGATCAGCTCCAAATAGCTCCTTAGCTCGTTCGATAGCAAGCTCTTCTGCAACGTCTACATATTCACATCCACCATAATACCTCGCACCTGGATATCCTTCCGCATACTTATTAGTTAAGACAGTCCCCATAGCCTCTAAAACCGCTTCACTAACAAAATTTTCCGAAGCTATTAATTCAATCTTCTCCCTCTGTCTCTCTTCTTCTTGTTTGATTACTTTTGATATCTCAGGATCTATTTGCTTTAGTTTGCTCATTAATAACACTCCTTAATCTCTACTCTTCTACTATACTTCTCATATATTATTAAAGTTCTTTAATTTTATTAATCCTTCTTTGGTGTCGTCCACCATCAAACTCTGTTTCTAACCACACTTTAACTATCTCTAAAGCTAAGCCTTTACCAACCACTCTCTCTCCCATAGTTAAAACATTTGAATCGTTATGTGCTCTTGTTGCTTTGGCCGAAAATAAGTCATGGCATAAAGCTGCTCTAACTCCTTTAAATTTATTAGCAGTAATTGACATCCCGATTCCAGTCCCACAAACTAAGATTCCTCTATCATATTTCATCTTAGAAACTGCTTCAGCTACTGGTATAGCAATATCAGGATAGTCCACTGAATCTGTAGAAAACGTCCCAAAATCTTTATACTCTACTTCTGCTTCTTCTAAATACTCTTTTATCTCTTCTTTTATCTCGTACCCTCCATGATCACTTCCTAAGGCCACTTTCATATTTTTTGCCACCTCCATATATTTATTCTTGAATTTTAAGTATACTCCTGCTCACAAATTGAATTTTATACTTTAAAAATCATCTATCTTGTCAAGAGATAGTTTAATATGTTTCTCTATTTCCTTAGCACACTGGCGATAAACAGAAATAGGCTGCCCAAAAGGATCACTAACATTTAAACTTTGCATTTCATTCTGTAATCGTTTTAATTCCTTCTTATCCTCAGCTATCTCTTTGGATAACTCTTCCTCTAATCGATTTAATTCATCTTCAATTTCACCTATCTCTTGCATTAACTCTTGATGCCTCTTTCTTAACCTTTCAATTTTAGCACCATTCTCATCTAAAAAGATTTCACGCTTACTATTGATTCTACTATAAACTTCTTGTAACTCTTCAGTTAAACCTTCTAATTCATCTGCGTCTTCAGCGAATTCTTTTAACGTAAAGACCTTGCCTCTACAATCAGGATACATATTTAAGATTGAACTCTTATGTTGTGTAGTCATAGTTAAGATTAAATCAGCCTCATCTACTAACTCTTCTGTTAACCTTTGCGCCTGATGTCCAGACATATCTATCCCTTTTTCATCCATAACCTGTTCAGCCTGAGGTGCTGCTGAATCACCTTCCATTGCTGAAAGACCTGCAGATTTGACTTGATACTTTTCATTTTCAACTAAATCATTTAATATATATTCTGCCATGCTGCTGCGACATGTGTTGCCTGTGCAAACAAAGAGAATCTTATGTTTCATAATTCACCCCCATACTCAATTAGAATATTATCGGCTAAATAAGCTTAATGATTATAAGAGTTTGCAAACCCTTATATTTTCGTTCATCTCAATCATATTTGAAATCTACGTTCTTGCATAATCAATTGATACCGCCTAAGAATTCCGCGACGACTTCCATAAATAAAACATGGGTTGTTTTCAAACTCCCTGACGGTCAAACAGAAAACAACTTTAACCATGCTTTATTTACTCCAGTCTGCTCAATTCTAAATGGCTAACATCAATCGATTATGCGCGAAGCCTAACTTTTTAGCCGGTATTACTCAATTAGACATTAATTATCTGATATGCAGCTGCCTTTCTTAATCTATTCATAATTGCTAAGCCTAAACCATCTGTTGGTAATCCTTCTGCCAAAATGATATCTATACCTATTTCATCGAACTCTCTTAATAACTTAAATATATTAGCACTTATCTCGTGCAAATTATTACGACTACCCATTACCTTAATTCTTCCATCATCATAAAAATCTACATTCTCTTTAGTAGCCATAACTCCTACCTCTAACCCTTCAGATAAATACTTATCCGTTAACTTGGTTATTCTTTTAGCTATCCTATCTTTCTCTCCTTCTATTAGAATAACCTTAGCTTCCGGTGAATAGTGTTGATACTTCATCCCAGGAGCAAGAGCTAATTGATCATCATCAGCCATCTCTGCTTTAACTGCTGAATCGATTATAACTTCACCTAAAAGACTCTCTAGCTCTTCATAGGTTATGCCTCCCGGGCGCAATAAGGTAGGTTGCTCATCTACTAAGCTAAGCACCGTTGACTCTACTCCAATTCCAGTAGCTCCTCCATCAATGACAGCATCAATTCTACCGGCTAAATCCGTGATAACATGTTGAGCAGTAGTTGGACTAGGACGACCGGATAGATTAGCACTAGGAGCCGCTATTGGTAATTGGCTTGTCCGCAATAAGTTTAAAGCTACTTCATGGTCTGGCATTCTAATTGCTATTGTATCTAAACCACCAGTTGTTATATCGGGTATTATATCTTTCTTTTTCAGAACTAAAGTTAGTGGTCCTGGCCAAAACTTATTACTTAACTGTTTGACATCCCCTGGCACTTCTAAAACTAAGTCCTCTATCTGTTTCAATGAAGCAATATGTACTATCAATGGGTTATCTGCCGGTCTTCCTTTAGCTTTAAATATCTTTCTTACTGCTTCCTCATCTAAAGCATTAGCCCCTAAACCATAGACCGTTTCTGTGGGAAAGGCCACTAATTCTCCTTTGTTCAAAATTTTACTACAGTCAATTATAGAGCTATTATCTCTTCCTTTAAATATCTTAGTTCCTTTGATCACTTTCATTTGCCTTTTATATCCTCTCTCTTATACAAGTTTTAAAAACCACTAATTTTTTTAAAAAATTAGTGGTTTTATTGTTATTTAATATTACCAAACTGACGGGAACTTATCCTAAGCCTTTTACAAACATTATATAGTCCAAAGTTACTCGATATACCTTTTTTATCTTAAAGATCTTGCATAATTAATAACTACATTAAATAACTCAAATATATATATATTGAAGAAATGAATATCATAATCAACATTAATGGAAAGCCAACTTTTAAATATTCTTTAAAAGAGATAGGATTATCATGCTTAGCAGCTATTCCGGCTACTACTACATTAGCTGAAGCACCTACTAATGAACCATTACCTCCTAAACAAGCACCTAATGCCAAAGACCACCATAAAGGTTCTATCTGTAAAGTGGGGTCAGCAATAGATAATGCTTGAATTAATGGAATCATAGTAGCAACAAAAGGAATATTATCGATTACTGTAGATGCTAAAGCAGAAACCCACAAGATCAATAATGCCATTAATACTAAGTTTCCTTGTGTTAATCCTAAAACTTTATGAGCTACCCATTCAATAACCCCTACTTCCTCTAAACCTCCTACTATTACAAATAAAGCAGCAAAGAAGAAGATAGTAGGCCATTCGACATCTTCTAATATCTTTTCGGGGTCTAAATTACTTAAAAATAATAGAATTGCAGCACCTGCTAATGCTATTATAGCTGATTCTAAATTTAATACTTGGTGTAAGGCAAAACCTAAAATCGTTAAACCTAGAACTATTAATGACTTTATTAATAATTTCTTGTCCTGTAATACCTTATATTCATCAAAATCTTTAATTCTTTCTCTTACTTCACTAGAAACTTTTAATTTTTTGGCATAGAGCTTCCTAACGATTAGAAGAATAACTCCAAAAATAATAACTACAACTGGAGCTAAATTCACTACAAAATCTAAAAACCCAAGGTCAGTTGCACTACCTATCATAATATTTGGCGGGTCTCCTATCAACGTTGCTGTTCCACCAATATTAGCCGCTAGAATCTGTGTAACCAAAAATGGCGTTGAATCAACCTCTAACGAATCAGTGATTAATAAAGTAACCGGCACCATTAAAAGGACTGTCGTTACATTATCTAATAAAGCCGATGAAATTGCAGTTACAGTTGCAAAACTCAATAATATCTTTAATGGGTCTCCTTTAGCCAATTTAGCTGCTTTTATAGCTAAATATTGGAATAGACCTGTCCGTTTAATAATAGCAACAATTATCATCATTCCTATTAATAGTCCAATTGTATTAAAATCTATATAAGAGAAAGCTTCTTCTTGTGTTAAAATTTTGAAGAGTGCCATCAAAGCTGCACCTAATAAGGCAACTGTTGTTTTATACATAATTTCAGTAACTATAAACCAATAAGTTACAACAAAAATTGCGATTGCTATAATTATATCTTGCATTAATATCATCCCCTACTATCTTTAAAAATTATAGTCAAAAGGATTAATACTTTTATATAGGTTAGTTTTAACCTATATATAAGTCTTAACCCACAACTTTTAGTCTCATTTTCCTTATTAATGAATTCAATATCAGAGCTGAAAACATAATCAGTAATTGTTTTCAGCCCAACCCTCATTTCTAACTAAAACTCTAACTAAATTAAGTCATTAAAATCTTTCCATAATCTATTCTAATCTTAATTTGATTTATTATTACCATTTACATCTAACATCGCCCTAACTATATCTGACTTGCTAACTATTCCCACAATCTTATCGTCTTCCATAATTACAGCTTCTCTTATCCCCTGACTAACCATAGTTGCGGCAATCTGAGTTATTGGTGTATCATAGCTGAAAGTATAAGCTTTTGTAAGGTAATCTAAGACATTATCATTCAAGCCTTCTAATAGTTTCTTACGATATACTTCTACATCAGGCAAATAGAAGTTATCCCCTAGCAATTCTAAACAACTAGGTAGTGGCATTTCAATTAAGACTCTTTCAGTAATCATCCCCAATAAACCTTCATGAGGGTCCACAACCGGTACAGCACTAATCCTTTCTTCCACTAACAAATATGCAATATCTCGCATAGTCGCATCCGCCCCAACAGTAATTACATTTGAAGTCATAATATCCTTTAATTCGATAACTACTCACTCCTCTTCACTTTATACTTGCCTAACACCACCCTAGGAATCCCTGAATAATCATCAATACCCTCAACATCATTAAAATTATTTTCTAATAATAGTTCCTTTACTGCCATCAACTGCTGACCCCCTATTTCTAAGCCGATCATACCATTATTCATGAGCACCTCTTTAGCTTTATTAATAATTTTTTTATAAAAATCTAACCCATCCTGACCTCCTTTTAAAGCAACTTCTGGTTCGTACTGCAATTCAGGTTGTAACGCTTCTAATTGTTGATTAGGGACGTAAGGAGGATTAGATACTAAGATATCTATTTGCAAACCTCTTTTAATAATCGGTTCCAACAGATCACCCTTAATAAATTCAATCCTATCTAAAACACCATGTGCGCGAGCATTCTCTTTAGCTACCTTAAGAGCTGCTTCTGAGATATCTACAGCCAAATATCTAACCTCAAGTTTATCCTCATTAATTAACTCTTTGGCTAAACTAATGATTATTGCCCCACTCCCAGTGCAAAGGTCCAATACGGTCAACTCTGCTTTATTAGAACCTTTAATTTCTTGTATCGTTCTCTCTACCAAATGTTCCGTTTCTGGTCTAGGAATTAATACATCCCGATTAACTTTGAAATCAAGTGACATAAATTCTTGATGACCAATTATATAAGCCACTGGCACTCTTTTAGAACGCTTAATAACTCTTTTCCTATACTCATCTATCTCTTCTTTCGTTAATGGCCTATTAAACTGCACATATAGTTGAATTCTCTCAACACCTATCAAATCAGCTAATAGAACCTCTGCATCTAATCTAGGAGTAGCAATATCATACTTTTTAAAATGCTCTGTAGTTCTATTTAAAATCTCTTTAATATTAAGTTTTTCCATCAAACTACTCCACCTGCTTCCTTATGAATGCATCTTCTTTAATTTTTCTGCTTGGTCAGCTGTTATTAATTCTTCGATTATCTCATCAATATCTCCGTCAAGGATACTATCTAATTGATGTGTAGTTAAATTAATCCTATGGTCGGTAACTCTTCCTTGTGGGAAGTTGTATGTTCTGATACGTTCACTACGATCTCCAGTTCCAACCTGAGTCTTTCGGGCTTCATCAACTTCAGCTTGCTGCTCAGCTTCAATCTTTTCTTTAACTCTAGATCTCAAAATACGCATTGCTTTTCTCTTGTTTTTATGTTGTGACTTCTCATCTTGACAGGAAACTACAATTCCTGTTGGCTCATGAGTAATTCTAACGGCTGAGTCAGTAGTATTTACACTCTGTCCTCCCGGTCCACTAGAACGATAAGTATCAATAGTTAAATCATTCTGGTTAATCTCTACCTCAATATCTTCAGCTTCAGGTAGTACGGCTACAGTAGCTGTTGATGTATGAATTCGTCCACTAGATTCAGTAGATGGTACTCTCTGCACTCGATGGACTCCACTTTCATACTTAAGCCTACTATATGCACCTTCCCCTTCTACACTAAAGATAATCTCTTTCAATCCACCTACTCCAGCAGCACTAGAACTCATAGTTTCTACTTTCCAACCATTATTTTCAGCATAACGAGAATACATTCTATATAGATCGCCTGCAAATAATGCTGCTTCGTCTCCCCCAGCGCCAGCTCTAATCTCTACAATTACGTTCTTTTCGTCGTTAGGGTCCTTTGGTACTAGCATCAATGGTAACTTCTCTTCTAGCCTTTCCCTTTTAGGCTCTAACTCTTCAAGCTCCATATTAGCTAATTCTATTGTATCTTCATCATCACTTATCTCTAATAATTCTTCTGCTTCTTCAATTCCTGTTAATGCTTTCTTATATTCACGATATTTAGCTACTATCTCTTTCAGTTCAGCATGCTCCTTAGCTAATTTCTGGAATTTATCTTGATCATTAATCACTTCTGGATCACTTAACATTTTTCCTACTTTTTCATATCTAACTTCTACTTCATCCAGTGCTTCTTTTAAATCAAACATATAATTAACCTCCATCACATTTTGATTTTGCTATTTATACCACATGGTACAACCACATACTATCTATATATTCTATCATCTTTTTTACAGTAATTCAATTATTCTGCATTATTAAAAAAGCCGCCCTTTAATAGGCGACTTTCATAAGTCTTTGATAGAATTAGTCTTCTTGTTCTAAAACCCCTTCTAAAGCCTTAATTGCTACTTCTATCTGCTCGTCATCTGGTTCTCTTGTAGTTAACTTCTGTAACCAAAGTCCAGGGGTTGCAACTAGTTTTATAATTGGATTAGCATCTTTCTTTCCTGCTTGTTTAATAATTTCATATGAAACTCCAGCTACTATTGGTAGTAGGGCAATATGAATTAAGATTCGATTTAAAAATGCTGGTCTACCAAAGAATGAAAAGATTAAGACACTAACTACCATTACAATTAATAAAAAATTAGTTCCACACCTTGGATGTAGCGGGCTATGTTGTTTAGCATTTTCAATACTCAAAGGTAGGTCGGATTCATAATTAAAGATAACTTTATGCTCAGCACCATGGTATTGAAAGACTCGTTTAATATCTTTCAATTGTGAGATCCCTATGATATATAATAAGAAGACCGATATCTTAATCATTCCTTCAATAAAATTTAATACTAAGTTAGATTCGATATATTGTTGAATGAATTTAATAGCTGTTGCTGGTAAAATAACGAATAACAAAATTGCTAAACCTAGAGCTACTACAATCGTTGTAACCATTTCAAAAGTAGTTAATTCCTCTTCTTCCTCTTCCGCAACTTGATTAGCAGAGAAAGTTAATGCTTGCATACCCATAATTAAAGATTCAAAAAGAGCAACAACACCACGTACAAAAGGCTTTCCTAAGATAGAAAATCTATCAGTAACAGAATTAACCTTCTCTTTACGTAATACAATATCGCCTTCGCCTTTTCTAACAGCGATAGCTAAGTCTTTTTCACCACGCATCATTACACCTTCGATTACAGCTTGACCGCCGTATTGGTGATTATGATTACAATGCTCTTTATCTGACATTCTCACACCTCTTTTCTTTAGAGAAAATAGAGTAATAAAGAAAACAGCAGAGCAAAATTGCCCTGCGTTTAAGATTATTCAATACCATATTTTTTCTTGAATCTTTCAACTCGTCCACCCTTAGCGGCTTTCTTCTGCTTACCTGTATAGAATGGATGACAATTAGAACAAACTTCTACACGTAGGTTGCCCTTTGTTGTCTTAGTTTTGAATTCTTCTCCGCAAGCGCATAAGATCGTTGCTTCATTATATTCTGGATGTATTCCCTTTTTCATCTTAAGTCACCTCTTTCTTAATTACACCTAGTTTCAACTGTTATATTATAACATAGTTATTAATCGATTTCAACCATTTATTCTACAAATGCCTTTCGTAATGATTCTAACATCTGCTTATTAGATTTAGTATTCTTAATATGTTTAATAAAAGAAGTAATAATCTGTGATTTAGATAGGTCATTAATCTCTTTTCGTAAAGTCCACATCGTTTCTAATTCAGCTTCTTCTAATAGCAATTCTTCTTTTCTAGTGCTAGACCGTTTAACATCAATAGCAGGGAATAAACGCTTTTCGGCTAAATTTCTATCTAAATGAAGTTCCATATTCCCAGTCCCTTTAAACTCTTCGTAGATTACATCATCCATTCTACTCCCAGTTTCGATTAACGAAGTAGCTAAAATAGTCAAGCTACCTCCTTCTTCAATATTTCTTGCGGCTCCAAAGAAACGTTTTGGTTTATGAAGAGCCGTTGGGTCTAGACCACCAGATAATGTCCTACCACTAGAAGGAACATTAACATTATAAGCCCTAGCTAAACGGGTAATACTATCTAAAAGAATGATTACATCCCGTTTCTGCTCTACTAACCTCTTTGCTTTCTTTAAGACCAATTCTGAAACTTTAATATGATTCTGTGGTGGTTCATCAAAAGTAGAACTAATCACCTCTGCATCAACTGACCTTTTCATGTCAGTAACTTCTTCTGGTCTCTCATCAATCAGCAAGATCATTAATTTTGCATCAGGACACTGCTTAACAATACTATTAGCTACTTTCTTTAACAAGACCGTCTTTCCTGCTTTCGGAGGAGCAACAATTAAACCACGCTGTCCTTTACCTATAGGAGCTATTACATCGATCAAACGTGTCGAAACATCACTAGGGGTGCTCTCTAAAGCAATTCTTTCTTCTGGATATAAAGGAGTTAAATCTTCAAAGTGAACTCTTTCTTTAGCAAGTTCTGGATCCGAATAATTAACTGCCTCAATTCTTAATAATGCAAAATAACGTTCATTCTCTTTAGGTCTTCGTACCTGTCCAGAGACTACATCACCAGTCCTTAGATCAAATCTTCTAATTTGAGAAGCTGAAATATAGATATCATCTGTACTAGGTACATACTTAGATGGTCTCAAAAAACCATAACCATCAGGAAGAATCTCCAAAACCCCTTCTGCAAAGATCAGCCCTCCATTCTCTGTTTCTACCTTCAAAATTTCAAAGATTAACTCCTTCTTCTTTAGACGAGTATAACCATTAATTCCTAAATCTTTAGCCACTTCATGTAATTCCGTAATCGTCTTTGATTCTAACTCAGTAATATTCATCAACCAAACTGCCTCCCTTGAAATTCTAACTCTTAAAAATTAACTCCGAGATTAAATAATAAGTATGCTCCTACCAGATAAACAAATATATTAGCAAAAGAATCCCAACCAATATTAAAGAATGTCTTCTTAGAACGATAGAAGAGACCGATAACTACAATAGAACTTAGAATTAAACCAAGTAAGGCAGTAACCGTATGATTTAAAGAAGCATTGGCTAAAACCGACCCTTGTTGATAGAATATATCAGCCACAAAGATAATTGTCATATTAAAGATATTACTTCCTAATACATTCCCAACTGCAATGTCATAGGCATTAATTCTAAGGGCACCAATAGAAGCTACCATCTCAGGTAGAGAAGTAGCTGCCGCTACTAAAGTGCTACCAATAAATGTCTGTTCCATTCCAGTTGCAGTAGCAATCTGATCCGCTGACTGACTCAACTTAATTCCAGCCACAATAATAACTACTGCTACTATAGCAAACTTCATCACTGCTTCTTTTAAAGACATATCTCCGACAACCGCTTCCTCTTCATCTTCTAATTCAGGATTCTTACGTTCATAACGAAAGATCAAGCGAGCTCCTATAATATATGTAACTACAATAGCTAAGGCTCCTATGCCAATCCCAAAAACTTCAACACTACTACCTAAAAGGTTACCGGATAAAATAGCCATTGCACCAATAGCAGATAATAGAATTCCTAATAAAGCCGATAGAATATGCTTAGACTGAACATTGAGAAGAAAAGGACTAGTCCCTTTTAATGAATCAGCCACTGCCAAAATCATGATATTAAAAGTATTACTACCATAAACATTACCGATCGCAATATCTGGAGCATTAATTAATGAAGCCGTAGCACTAGTTACCACCTCTGGTAGCGAGGTAGCTCCTGCTACTAATATGCTACCAACTAAAGCCTGACCTAATCCGGTCTCAATTGCTATTACATCTCCATATTTAGAAAGTTTTGTTCCCGCTATTATAATCGCTAATGCAGAAATAATAAATATAATCCAAGCTTGTGTCAAAACCATTCTCCTCCTAACAGACTCCCTCTAATAATTAACAACATGTTTATTATATCACTAACTACTTTTTAAAGTCAACTTCAAACGATAATAGCTAATTTTTCTTCTTTCATAATTAAGATTCTTGCATAATACATAGAAAAAGGAGCAGAATAAGATTCTGCACCTTTTCAGCAAGATTATATTATATTTACTCTTTACTCAGTTACAGTTCAGTATTATGCTTTATTATTACTACCAAATAATCTAATCTTTTCAATCACTTTCTCCTTCATTGCATCCTTAGCTGGACCACAAATCTTTCGTGGGTCATAAACTTCAGGATCTTCTAAAACCTCGCGCATTTTAGCAGTAAATGCTTGTTGGAATGCTGTATTAACATTAATCTTATTAATACCTAGCTCAATTGCCTTAGCAATATCATCGTTCGGCACTCCAGAAGCACCATGTAACACTATAGGAATATCTAACCTCTGATTGATAGTCTTAAGTCTATCAAAATCTAATTCCGGATCACCTTTATAAACGCCATGAGCAGTCCCAATAGCAATTGCCAAAGCATCAACATCAGTCTTTTCTACAAACTCTACTGCTTCATCGGGGTCAGTCATTGTAGCTGCTTTTTCTTCAACCGTATGGTCATCCTCAGTTCCACCTATCTTACCTAATTCTGCTTCAACACTAATTCCCGCTGCATGTGCAGCTTCAATAACCTTATTGGTTAAAGCAATATTCTCTTCAAAAGGCAACTTAGAACCATCAATCATTACAGAAGAGAACCCATTTCTGATACATTGAATAATCTTTTCAAAGTTACTACCATGGTCTAAATGTAAAGCTACAGGAACCGACGCTTTCTCGCCAGCTGCTTTAGCCATAGCCGCTGCATACTCCATATTAATATAGCGAATTGCTCCTTCACTGGCTTGTAAGATTACTGGTGAATTCTCCTCTTCAGCCGCTTCAATAATCGCTTGCAAAGCCTCCAAGTTATTCATATTAAACCCACCAACAGCATATCCTTCTTTATTTGCTTTTTCTAAGATATCACTCATTGGTACTAATGACATATTAATTAAAACCTCCTATATAATTAAATTTCATAATTGGATTCTAAGCATAACTGACACAGAATTTTTGGGCGTCAGCAATTAATTATGCAAGATCCTTATGTAATATATCCCAACTATGTAAAGCTAATTCCTTTTCTCTAAAGCACTAACTACTCCTTCAAGCATTTCTATCTTCTTAATATTCTTTAAAAAAGTTAAATCTTCTTCTGTTTCAGCACTGACCGTAGTTAGACCATCACATTGGTCACATAACAACTCTATTTTACCAGGAAACATATCTATATCAATATCATTATTTCCGCATTGACAAGAGAGACCACCGGTCTCTGCAATATCATGAAGCAGATTTAGAGCCGATAACATAATTTCGGGACTACTAAAGTAGTTTTCAAAACCTACCTCATCAAACATAAATTCAAAATACTCTTCTTCCTCTTGAATTAATTCATCAACTTTTATTTCAGAACCTAAATAACCTAACTCAACCTCATTCTCTAAACAAGCAATCTCCTTTATCTGCGAAGACCATAATTCTTGATTATCATAGAAAATTATATGTTCTACCTCACAAATAATGCAAGGAAACTGAAACCAGTACTGTTTATAGTTATTAGTTCCAATAACTAACTTATTAAACCCACACTTACATTTAATCTCTAAATTTTGACGGCCAGAAAAATCAAATATAGTAAAAGAATGTCTTTCTAATTCACCACAAATTGGACATCTAAGAGCTAAAGTGGCTTTGAGATCAATTAACATCTATCTTAACCCCCTTTATCTAATATTATTCTCTATCTAGTGAAAAATTCCTTTAGCTTATTAGAAATATTATCTAGTATTCATAATGCCTAACTTGAACCTTCTCAACTTGATTATTTAAGCCTAAAACTACTAATCCCTGATCGCCACTTTTTAAACTTGCAAGCATAACACGTTGGCTATTACGAACTAAATCTACCTTAGGATTATAACTAACTTCTAATAGATTATTCGAATTTAACAATAATAATCTTATTCGTGCTTGAGTCTGATTAACTTCCTTAATCTCTACTGGCAACACCTCATACTCTACTCTAATTTCTGTCACTTCTCCTTCTTTATTAAGCCTAATTAGAGCCGGTTGAAAGTCTTGAACAGTAACTGGTCGTAAAGAATTTAAAGAAGTTAATGCGCCATTACGCAATATACGAGTATCTATATTTATTTGATACTCCTTAAGAACATCTTCACTCTTTAATAAAAATATTCCTTGTTGAACATTGACTGCTACTATCTCTCCTTGAATCACTTCTCCACCTTGACCTGCCATAACTAACTGCGAAGCAAATATTAAGATTAAAAATAAAATTAAAGATCTAGTTATTAAACGCATAATAATACCCCTCCATTTAATTTGGTTATATTAATATCGTTACCATAAATAACCAAATTATACATGGAGAGGTACTTTTCTGCTATAATTGATTGACGTATTCACCTAATCTAGTTAATTCGGGTTCTTTAATATTAGGATACTTAGGCATAACACCTTTACCTTCTCTAACTAACCTTTTAGTATACTCAACTGATAAACCTCGACCATCAAATTCTTCTATTGGGTGGCAGGATATGCAAGCATCTTCATATATTGCTTTACCTGTTTTACTAACCGCCTGATAATTACTGGTGGTCCGATTAAGATACCAAACTATCCCGCCTACCAATAATAGAACCTGGATTAATATTATCGCTATCATCTTTCTAGACATTTTTCTCACCTCTAATTAATAATTTAGAGCAGCCTTCACAAAGTCTTTAAATAAAGGATGTGGACGATTCGGTCTAGACTTAAATTCAGGATGGAACTGACTTGCTACAAACCAAGGATGATCAGTTAACTCTATAATTTCTACTAACTTGCTATCAGGAGAAACTCCACTAAACACCATTCCTGCCTGTTCAAATAGTTTACGATAATGATTGTTAAATTCATAACGATGTCTATGACGTTCATAAATAATTTCATTATTATAAGCTTGATCGGTTAAGGTTCCCTCTTTAACTCTACATGGATAAGTTCCTAAACGCATGGTCCCACCTTTATCTTCAATATCCTTCTGTTCTGGTAAAATATCAATAACAGGATCAGGAGTAATATCATTAAATTCAGAACTATTGGCCTCTTGAAATCCACAGACATTTCTTGCAAATTCAACTACAGCACACTGCATCCCTAAACAGATACCTAAGAACGGAATCTCATTAGTACGAGCATAACGAATAGCATTAATCTTCCCTTCAATCCCTCGGTCACCAAAGCCTCCTGGAACTAAAACGCCATCAACATCCTCTAAATAATCAGCCGCCTCTTCTTCTTCTAAATCTTCAGCATAGATCCATTTAATATCGATCTCTGTATCATTAGATATTCCAGCATGTGTTAAAGATTCTACAATACTAATGTAGGCATCCTGTAATTCAATATACTTGCCTACAATAGCAATTGTCGTTTCTTCAGTCAAGTTCTTCATCTTTTCTACTATCTGTCGCCACTCTTGCAAGTCTGGCTTCTCTGCCTCTAAATTTAGCTTATCAATAGTAATATTAGCTAAGCCTTGGTCTTCTACAATTAATGGCACATCATAGATACATTCAGCATCAACCGCTTGAATGACAGCCTCTTTTTCTATATCACAGAAAAGGGCTATCTTATCTTTAACAGATTCAGTTAACTCTCGGTCAGCTCTACAGACAATTATATCCGGCTGAATACCTATGCTTCTTAGTTCTTTGACACTATGCTGTGTCGGCTTAGTCTTTAATTCACCAGCAGCTGCTAAGTAAGGTATCAAAGTACAATGGATATACATTACATTCTCAGCACCTAAATCGCTTTTAAATTGCCTAATTGCTTCAATAAATGGTAGCCCTTCAATATCGCCAACGGTTCCACCGATCTCTGTAATTACTACATCAGCATTACTCTCTTTACCTACTCTAGTAACTCTTTCTTTAATTTCATTAGTGATATGTGGTATTACCTGTACCGTTCCACCTAAATAATCGCCTCGTCTTTCTTTAGTAATTACTGACTGATAAATCTGCCCTGTAGTTACATTACAATTCTTAGTCAAATTAATATCAATAAACCTTTCATAATGCCCTAAATCCAAATCCGTCTCTGCCCCATCATCAGTAACAAATACTTCACCATGTTGATAAGGACTCATAGTTCCTGGATCAACATTTATATAAGGATCAAATTTTTGTATACTTATTTCTAGTCCTCTAGCTTTAAGTAATCGCCCTAATGAAGCAGCAGTTATTCCCTTCCCTAAAGAAGAAACAACTCCTCCAGTTACGAAGATATACTTTGTCATAATAACACTCCCTCTGTACTATTTTCTATATTAATTGCTTTATTCCTCTATAATTTTGTCTTAATTATAAATTTTAATCCAAGAGAAAAGACTAGGAGATTTAGGGCCAAAATCCCCATTGCAATCCCTAGTCAACAAAGAAAAATCATTTTATAACTCCAGCTAAATTCAAGACCCTACATATTCTCTGGTGCTGAAATACCTAGAATCCGTAATAAGTTAACTAAAACCTGTTGTGTAGCTAAGACTAACTGTACTCTTGCCTGCATTAATTCTTGGTCATCAATTAATACTCGGCATTTATTGTAAAAGCTGTGGAAACTTGCTGCTAACTCATGAGCATACCTTGCCATATGGTGTGGCGCTCTACTTTCTGCACTCTTTTCTAATTCATCAGGATATTTAGCTAATTCTTGAATTAATTCTAACTCTACATCAGTATTCAACCTTTCTAAATTAACTTCCTCTACTTCTGCGATATCGACCGCTTGGGTTTCTAATTGATCAAGGATGCTACAGATCCTTGCATGAGCATACTGTATATAGTAAACCGGATTTTCAGTCGACTCCTCTTTAGCTAAATCCAAATCAAAATCTAAATGACTATCTGTGCTCCGCATAATATAGAAATATCGCGCTGCATCGCGACCAACTTCTTCTACTACGTCTTTTAAAGTAACAAAGTTGCCTGCGCGTTTAGACATCGAAACCTGTTTGCCATCTCTCAATAGTGTTACCATCTGCACTATAATTACTCTTAACATCTCTCGGTCATATCCTAACGCTTCTACAACAGCCTTCATTCGCGCTATATAGCCATGATGATCTGCTCCCCAAATATTTATAACCTCTTCAAAACCACGTTGATACTTATTATCATGATAAGCAATATCAGCAGCCAAGTAAGTAGGAGTCCCATCTGCTTTAATTACAACTCTGTCTTTATCATCCCCAAAGTCTGTAGCTTTAAACCAAAGAGCCCCTTCCTGCTCATAGATATAATCGTTAGCCTTCAACTCACTAACTACATCTTCTATCTTATCTTCTTCATGTAATCTTCTCTCACTAAACCAATTATCAAATTCAATCCCAAATTCAGCTAAATCACGCTTAACATTAGCTAATAACTCCTTATAAGCAGACTCTCTAAAGAAATCACAATCACTCTCTTTAGCATCCTTTAAATACTCTTCTCCATATTCTTCAAATATATCCTTAGCAATCTCCCTAATATACTCTCCGTGATAAGCATTCTCTGGAAATTCAACTTCTGCACCAGTTAACTGTTGATAGCGTAGAGCAACAGACTCACCTAATAAGTCCATCTGATTACCAGCATCATTTATGTAATACTCCTTAGTAATATCAAAACCTACTTCTTCCATAATATTCCCTAATACATCACCAACTATTGCCCCCCGACTATGACCTACGTGTAACGGACCGGTTGGATTGGCACTTACGAATTCTATCTGTACCTTCTTGCTTTGACCAAAATCACTCTTCCCATAGTCTGCACCTTCACTTAAAGCTAGTTTGATAGTCTGATAAAGCCAATCATTATTGAGATGGAAATTAATGAATCCTGGTCCTGCTACCTCTACTCTATTAATTAATTCTGCTTCTTTTAAATGTTCTACTATAATTTGAGCAATATCCCGCGGCCCCATCTTGGCTTGTCCAGCTAAGATCATAGCAAGATTAGTAGCATAATCCCCGTGTTCTTCTTCACGCGGTACTTCTAACATAATTTCTGGAATCGATTCTAAATCTAATTCACCTAATGCTATAGCGTCATCAACCGCCATTTCGATAGTTTTAGCTAGTTTCTCTTTAGTCTGAGTAACTAAGTTAGCCATTCGTATCCTCCTTATACTTAATAGTTAATTGATTTCTATTAACTAAATCTCCTTTATTCCGCAATTCGTATTCTAATCTAATACTTCCTTCTTTAAGATTAACTTCAGTCTCAACTTTCTTCACTATTAATTCAAAGTTTAAATCTCCATAAGGAGTCTTATATTCGAAAGAGCTACTCTCTCCCGCTTCGAATTCCTGTTTCATCCTTACTTTACCATCACGAATTAAAGTTACCACCATATCCTGAATCTTGAGTGTAGTTGCCGTCTTATCTTCTTCATTTAATTCTTCTATATAACGTAAATAGTACCCTAGTTTCTTCTGATAAAGCTGACCAGTTGTACTAAAAGAGATTTCTTCTCTCTTTCCTACTTCATCAGTTTGAATACTTTCTACTTTCACAAGTACCGATTGCAAAATATCAACCTCCGCTTACCTCTTAACATTATTATATTATATATCTTCCAATCCCTTTTTGCAAGAAATCTTTTAGCCTAAACTCCTAAATATTTTAATCAAAAACGCTGTAATTCCACTAGCAATCAAAGGTCCACTTGGCACTCCACGAAAAAAAGCGATTCCTACAATAATTCCAGCCACTAAGTTAGGAATCACTTCCGGAGCTGTATCCATTAGATCCAAGCCCTCTCTAGTAAATTGAGTCACCAAAACACCCATAACAACCGAAATTAACCCGATTGGACTCTTAATAGTATCTACAATCTGTAATAAGTCCACATCTCCTGTAGCTACTGGCGTTAAAACTCCTAGCATAATTAAGATAATACCTACTTTCACACTATACCGGTCAATCACAGGCAATAAATCATTTAATTTTAGTACTCGAATAGCAAAAAGAGTTAAAGAGGAAATAATTAATGAATTATTCTTTGATAGAACTCCAAGAACTAATAGAATAAAGAATACTAGATTAATCTGCAATTTTATCGTTTCTCCTTTCTAAAACTTGAACAGACAAAAGCACTCCTTAATTAAGGAATGCTTTATTATTCGAATTTTTCTTCTGTTTTAAAAGATCAACAAAAGCTTCTAAGCGAGTTTGAACTCCTGTAGCACTAGAATGTTCATCTAAAGTTAGAGTTAATACTGGAATTTGCAAATCTCGCTCAACCTTAGTTAATAAACTCTTAGCAACTATTTCCGGCATGCAACCTAACGGAGCCAGTTGAATCACACCATCATAGCCTTTCTCACCGTAAAGGACTGTCTCACCTACAGTCTCCAAACCTAATCCACCAACTCCTTCTTGCAAGTATCTATTAGCTGCTTTGAGCACCTTGCTATTACTAGGAATATTTAAAGCACCATAGATTAGATTATCTTTAACCCATTTACTCACAAATACAGCTCGGTCGACTGCTACTCCTAATTCATTAAGACGTTTAGATGCATCTAAGTTAGCAAATGGTTCAGAAACTGTATAGATATCTCCTACTAGTCCAATCTTCAAGTTAGCAGTTTGATGGTTATCCACAAGTTGGTCGTTTTTGCACTTATTTATCTCATCTTTATAACTCTTATCTATATTCTTTAGTCTTGCACTACTATTCGCATCAGCAATTAACATTAAATATTTATCCTCTATCTTATTAATCTTATTTTGAGGAAGGAAAGTTCCATATTTTAATCTATACTTCTTCATCTTTTCAATTAAAATCAGTTTTTGCCAAGCAAATCTTAAAGACTTAATAGCCTTAATCCAATTAAAGCTAGGTGACAATTCAATAAAGATATCTACAATTGACTTAACCGGCGGTTCTAGAATATAGAACTCAAAATTATAACCAAGGTCAGCCAAAATATCATTAGCTAACTCTCCAAAATGTCCAAAACGACAAGGGCCATTTCCTCCAGCCATAATTATTGCCTCAGCCCCTAGTTCCAGTGCCTCAATAAAGTTACCTAGAACTAATTTAAAGGGGAGACAAGCTGATTCTGGGGAATATTTAACACCTAAATTTATAGTCCGCTTAGTTAAAGGTGGTGGTGTAATAGTCTCTATATCTAATCTTTGTAAAAAAGATTCTAAAGGAATATTCAGACTTCCCATTTGGGGAAAGGTTACTTTCATACTTCTTCCTCCTAGTTAACCTTACTTTAAATCTATTATTAACAATTAACTAGGAGATTAATCATGGAAAGATAATATCCTACTGAGCCAAATCCCATTTATTACATCTATGTCCCCAACGAGATACTAATTCACCGTCCATCCTAATCTCTATTACCTCACATAAGTTAGCACAACCATCGCATTCAAAACTAGACGGTGTATATTCTATTTCTGTTACCTTCCAACCTTTAAAGCTAGTCTCTCCTTTGCCGTTCTCTATCTGATCTTTAGCTAATAAGGCTGCTCCAATCGCTCCCATTACGTCATGATGCTTAGGGACTACAATCTCTGTCTCTAATGCTTCAGCAAATGCTTCTTTAATTCCTTCGTTAGCTGCTACTCCTCCTTGAAAGACGACTGGTGCTAAAATATCCTTCCCTTGCCCAACATTATTCAAATAGTTTCTCACTAATGCCTCGCATAAGCCAGCAATAATATCTTCTAAATTATGTCCCATCTGCTGTTTATGAATCATATCTGATTCAGCAAAGACAGAACATCGACCGGCAATTCGTACCTTATTCTTCGATTTAAGAGCCATCCCACCGAAATCTTCTATTGGAATACCCAATCTAGCTGCCTGCTGGTCTAAAAAAGAACCGGTCCCAGCTGCACAGACAGTATTCATTGCAAAATCAACTACTATACCATTACGTAAAATTGTAATCTTAGAATCCTGCCCTCCAATCTCCAAAACCGTTCGTACATCAGGAACAATATGAGAAGAGGCTACTGCATGGGCTGTAATCTCATTCTTCACTGCATCAGCACCAACTACTACACTAGTTAAGTTACGACCACTCCCAGTAGTTCCTACTCCTTTAATCTCTACATTATCTGCTATACTAGCTTTTAACTCTTTTAGCCCTTTCTGCACTACATCGATCGGTTGCCCTTTTGTACGCAGATATATCTTCTCTTTTACTTCACCGTCAGTATTAATAACGACCAAATTAGTGCTTACTGAGCCAACATCAATTCCTAAGTATCCATTCATGAAATCCTATCCCTCGCTTTATCTCTTTTTTTAGCTATTAAATCTACAAATGCTTCCAAACGAGTTGTAACCCCTGCTTTTCCTGTCTTTTCATCTAAAAAGATAGTTAAGAAAGGGATATTCCAATCTTTACTTACCTCTGGCAAGATACTCTTAGCTACAATCTCTGGAATACAAGTAAAGGGCGCTAATTGGATTACACCATCAAATCCGTCCTGAGCATATAGAATAGTATTACCTACTGAATCTAAACCATGTCCACCTACTAACTGATCTAAGTAAGGTTTTGCTGCTTCCTCTACTTCATCCTTCTTTGGCAGAAAGAAAGTATGATCTTTAGTCCAACCTGTTAAATAGATCGAACGATCAACTTCTACGCCCATCTCACCTAAGGTTCTTTCTAATTCTAAATTAGCAAACGGTTCTAAGACTACATAAATTTCACCAATAATTCCTATCTTTAATGGTTCATAATTAATATCTTGCGGCACATCATTTACCAAATCAAGACTTTTTTCTTTAGCTCTTGTAATCTCTTCCTCTGTCTCAGCTACAGCTACTATCTTTTGAGCTTTATTAAAGGCTTTAGTAGTCATTCCTTTTTCTAATTCCCGAGGGCGTACTTTATGGGTTAGTCTTTCTATATCATCTAGCACCATTAATCTATACCATTCTTTCTTAATAAGTTTAAATATTTGCCACCAAGACAGGTCTGAACCAGCTACCCTTCTAATATTTCCAAAGAAATCTTTAAAACTATCAGTCAATGCTTCAAAGACCACCATCTCAAAATCATAACCTAAATCACGTAAAATCTTCTCCTGCAACTGAGCATAATGACCGGCTCGACAAGGGCCTCTTCCTCCAGAAGTAACAATTAAGTCTGCTCCTTCTTCTAGAGCCTCCAAATATGTCCCCAATAATATTTTAAACGGAATACAGGCAAACTCCGGAGCATATTCAGTTCCTAAGCTAAGGGTTCTCTTACTTGGCTTCTTAACAACCACTTCATGTCCAAGCTCTTCCATAACTGACCTAAAAACGATATTAGAAGTTCCCATATAGGGAAAGGTTACCTTCATTGGTGCTTCCTCCTTAAATTTAGCATATCTACAAATGCCTCTAATCTAGTAACGATACCAGCCTCACCGGTATGCTCATCAATTGTTAAAGCCATAAATGCTATTTCTTCTTTATCCTTAGCAGCCAATTCTAGTAATTTGTCTACCATGAAATCCGGGCCACAACCAAAAGCTGTAACATGAATAAGCCCATCAATCTCACCACTTTCATAGTAATGATAACCAGCTTTAACTACTTCTCCGCTAAAAGTCCAGAATAGATCTTTCTTTAATTTCTGTTTCTGGTTATTCAATTCTTGATTAGTAAGCATATCAGTCGTTACAACCTCAACCCCTAACCCTCTCAACTTCTGAATCATATTAACCGAAACATAAGGATCATAAACTATGTAGGGATACCCTAATACGGCTACTTTTAATGAACTGCTGTTCTCTTCTAAATTGATATCAACTTCTTTTCCCTCTAATATCTTTAATGCTTCCTCTACTGTATATCCTTCTTTTAGTAAATCATTAAATTCTTCAAAATAAATCTTCGCTTCTTTAAATGCAGAATATATCTGCAAAGGGTTTTTAGTTATAATAGACCCTACCTGATAAACTATCTTCATTAATTCAAACTTTCCTTTGCGAAGGTCAATTCTAGGAGCAATAACCTCCGGTAAATCTTTTAGTGTACTCTTTATCATATCTGGCAACCCCAAAAACTTAGGACAGTATATCTGCTCTCCATTAACACTTACTAACCGCGGAATAAATATATATTCCACTCTATCTTTTAAATTTGCAACATGGCCATGAAATAATTTAATAGGAACACAAGCATCATTTACTGTCTCCTTTACCCCATCATCTACTATACGACGTGAAGTATTATCTGATACTACTACTTCTGCCCCTAATTCAGTAAAGAATTTCTTCCATAATGGATAATAAACATAGTAGGATAAAGTCTTAGGAATTCCAATTTTAACTGACATCTTCACCACTGCCTCTCAAACAAATTATTATACCTACATAACATACCATAAACAGATTTCAGCACTAACGCATTAAATACGCTGTACTGAAATTATAATTAAAATATTCACAGTATCAATTAATTATGCAAGGCCAACCTCGCTGTATTTAACATATTATTACTACTTAACTATATAATATGTTTTTCGGCATTAATTATCAATTTTCCTGCTAGAAGAGGTTAATAATTTGCAAATTGCATCGATTATAATATGCATTGAATAATCGTTCTTCTCATCTCTGTATACCCCTACTAGGTATATTGGTTACTTATAATATTATCGAAAATTATATCATTTGTCAACGAAATATAATATAAAAAGCCGAAGATTCAATAAACATTGAACCCTCGGCTCTAAATTAATAAATATTTAATTTCACTTAGAATGTTTCTAAATATTGATCTAATTCCCACTGATGAACTTGTGTCTTGTAGACATTCCATTCAATCTGCTTAGCCTTAATGAAGTGATTATAAGTATGTTCTCCTAAAGCAGATTTAATCAGCTCATCCTTTTGTAGTTCCTGAATAGCAGCCATTAAATCACCAGGCAGACTCTCAATACCTGATTCTTTTCTTTCTGCTGCTGTCATATCATAAATATTATTTAGGGCTTCTTCTCCTGGGTTAATCTCATTCTTAATTCCATCTAACCCGGCCTTCAACATAACCGCCATAGCTAAATAAGGGTTAGTTGCTGGATCAGGATTTCGCATTTCTACTCTAGTTCCTACCCCTCTCGATGCAGGAATCCTAACTAGCGCACTTCTATTAGCACCAGACCAAGAGATATAAACTGGCGCCTCATAACCTGGAACTAATCTTTTATAAGAATTGACTGTTGGATTAGTAATAGCTGCAATAGCTTTAGCATGTTTTAATAATCCACCGATATAGTAATAAGCTATTTGACTTAATCCTCGTTCGTCTTCCGGGTCATAAAATGCATTTTCACCATTCTTAAATAATGATTGATTCACATGCATTCCAGAACCATTTTCACCAAAGATCGGTTTCGGCATAAAAGTAGCATGTAAGTTATGTTCCTTAGCAATCGCCTTAGTTACAAATTTAAATGTTGCTATATTATCTGCTGTTTTTAAAGCATCAGCATATTTAAAATCTATTTCATGCTGCCCTGGTGCTACCTCATGGTGAGAAGCCTCTACTTCAAATCCCATCTCGTCTAATGCTAATGAAATATCACGACGAGTATTCTGACCTAAATCGACTGGAGATAAATCAAAATAACCACCTTTATCATTAGTCTTAGTAGTAGGCTCCCCATCCTCATCAACTTCGAATAAGAAAAATTCCGGTTCAGGTCCAGCAAACATTTCATATCCTAATTCTTCCGCCTCAGCAATCACTTTCTTTAAAATATTTCGCGGCCCACCAGCAAATGGATTTCCATCAGCATCATATACATCACAGATTAATCGAGCTACTGCACCACCGTCTGCAGGTCGCCATGGAAATATTGTAAAGGTATCATAATCAGGTTTTAAATACATATCCGATTCCTGAATACGAGTAAATCCTTCAATAGATGAACCATCAAACATAATCTCTCCATCTAATGCATCCTCTAACTGCTCTACTGTAATAGCTACGTTCTTAGTTATCCCTAAAATATCAGTAAATTGTAGTCTAATAAATTTAACATTGTTCTCCTCTGCCTGCTTTAAGATATCTTCTCTTGTTAATGTCACTTTAATTGCCTCCTAACATTTTATATGCTAGCTATAGTTTAGCAATTTTTTAAACCAATGTCAAGTATATGTTAGTATTTTTAACATTTCTTTTACATCAAATTTAAAACAAGTTAATTATCGCTGGGGTTAAATCATCTAAACTTGTAATTTTATCTTTTATTTCTTCTCTATAAGCCCCTGCTAAGATGGTAGGTACTAAATTTTTAGTATGAGTCCTAACACTTAAATCCTCAATATTACCATGGTCACTAGTAATCAACAATAAGTTCTCTTCTAAGTTTATTCTCTTAACTAAAGTAAACATGAATTCATCTAAATCTTCAATAACCTTTATTGCTTTTTTAAAGTCTTGTTTATGACCAACAATATCAGTTAAAAAATATTCAAATAAAATAAAATCGTATTCTTCGATAACATTATGTAATCTAATAGCTGAATCACGAGGAGTAACTAACGGAACATTAAAACCACGCTCAATTAATACTTTCTGTTCAAGGTCATGATAGATAGATTCTTCAGCTAATAACTCTTTATCAACATAATTAAATTCTATTCCTCCCGCCATTACTGCTAAAGTAGTAGCAGCATACCGTTTAGATTTCATCTGAGTTTGGAAATATTCTCGTGTATAAGTATTAATAAAATGTGGTTTAAGGCCTAGATCACTTATCTTTTTAAAGATACTTTCTTCTTTAATAATCTTTTTTAAAGTAGGCGTAGGAAAGCCACTAATATGTCTTCCCATTCTTTGTGAAGCATTAACCCCAGTTAGAATAGCAGTCTGTCCTGTAGCACTCTGAGGTAGACCTTCTACTCCTAGCGAAGCATCTGTTGGAATAATTGAAGCAACCTCAAAATCATATCTTCCTAGTTCAACCGTTAGATCATTTCCTCCTAACAAATAATTAAATCCTGGAGTTTTTGCATTAACTAATGGATTAATTGTTGCTGAATTTTCCCCTAAACCAAATCCATCAATAAAGACCATAATTACTTTTGGCATAATTAATACTCCTTTTTATCTATCCTTTCCTAAAATGAGGATTACTATTTAGATTAAAATAAAATAGGAAAAGACAAATGGATTTCCATTTGCCTCATTAATTTAGTTTAAATTTCTAAATATTTATTATTTTGTCTCATCTTCTTCTTAGTAATATAAGTTGCTGCTTCTACTCGGTTATTTAATTCTAACTTCTTCAAAATCTTACTAACATAATTCCTAACCGTCTTTTCTGCTAAGTGTACTTGCTTAGCAATCTCACGGTTAGTTAAACCTTCTGCTAAAAACTCAAGGATTGCTTCTTCCCTCTCAGTCAATTTTTCCTCTTTACTATCCTTACTATTAGACTTGCGCATATGTTCTAAAACTTTTTGAGTAATTTTAGGATCTAACAGTGATTCCCCTCTATTTACTGCTTCTACTGCTTCAATCAATTCTTGACCATTAATCTCTTTTAATATATATCCACAGGCACCAGCCATAATTGATTTAACGATTACTTCATCATTAGTATATGAACTTAACATAATAATCTTAGTATCAGGATGTCGGTCACAGATTTCTTCACAAACCTCAATACCACTATCTGATGGCATCCTGATATCTAGCAAAATTACATCAGGTTCATGTTGACCAGCTTGCTTAATAGCTTCTTGCCCTGAACTGGCTTGGGCAACAACCTCAAACTCGGGCTTTCGTTCTAATATGGTAGTTAATCCTGCTCTCACCACCTCATGGTCGTCAACTAATATTATCTTAACTTTTGACACCTTTCATCACCTCATAAGGAATTTTTATTATCTCTCTATTACTTTTCCTTTAATTGAGTTTTTAACAATTTAGCCCTTTCTTATATGTTTATTAAGTTTTCTATCTAACATCTTTAAATATAAATTTGACTTTCTCCTTATCTTAAGGCCTTAAATTTATCTTCTAGATAAAGATAGCAAATTCCTGCAAAGTGGTTTAATATTTGACAGCAAGAATCTGCAATTAATTTTCAAAAAAGAGGAAATGACTTTGCTTCATAGAATTATTTAGTTAGGAGGTGGCCTTATTGAAGAAAAATGCACTTAACCTAATTATCTTTATCATCGTTCTTCTATTAATCCTAGGATTAGGCTATAAATTAAATCAATTTGAAGTTAAAAAGAATCCAAAAAACGAATTAGTAATTACAATTGAAGGTGGCGGTAGAGTCGTTAGAAATGATTTAGATAAAATCATAATTTATAGAGATCAATCTAATGAATTAGAATACTTAAAAATTAAATATTCTAACAATGAGGAAGACTTATTTAATTTTGACCGTATCATCGGTCTAAATTATGGTCTTAAAATCAAAGAAAAGATCGAATTTAAACCTCTTGCTAAGTTAGAGCTTGAAACGAAGAATTCTCTAAACGAGTTATAATTTCTGCATCAAATTGGATTCCAGCATTCTCTTTCAACTCTTTATCAGTAGTCATTGCATCCCAAGCGTCAGCAATACAGGTTATTCTAGCTAATAGGGGAATCTCTTCTCCTATCAATCCACTAGGATAACCTAAATCTTCTGTTTTTGATCTGCTCATTCTTACCACCTCTAAATATACGTTTTAGTATATCAATTTTTATGAATATGAATATGAATATGAATATGAATATGAATATGATTATTATTATCAATCAGAAGGTAAAAAAAGGCAAAAATATATTTCCCACAAAAATAACATATGTAATTGTTAATACTATTATACTCCATCCTGCAGCTTTTGTCAACGATAAGCTTAATAACACATGTATTGAGCTAATTTAGCTCCTCATAAAATAAAAAATAGATATAATAAAGAGAATTATTAAACCACCAATCAATCCTATCAATTGGTCAGGATTAAAACTTGAAAAAAACAGAATTGCAATAATTAAAGTAATAGTTATCCAACTAGAATAAGGATAACCCCACATCTTGAATTTAAGACTATCGGAAAAGTTTTCTTCTAAAAGAGGTCGATACTTAATCTGACTAGTTAAGATTATAATCCAATTAAAGAAGATAATGAAACCAGCGGCACTAGTAATATACTCATATACTTTATCTGGTAATAAGAAAGACATAATAATTGCTATTACTAACCCTGCACTACTTACTAATAAAGCATAGATAGGAACGCCTTCTTCATTTCTAGTCCTTAAAAAATTAGGAGCTTCCTTAGCATCTGCTAAAGAAGCTAAGACTCGAATCACAGCATACATTGCTGCGTTCATAGTCGATAAAGCAGCAGTTAAGATTACGAAATTCATAATTGAACCTGCATAAGGAAAGTTGACTATTCTAAATACAATAGTAAATGGACTAGCATCTGTACTAATCTGATTCCAAGGAACTAGTGCTAATAAGACTGATAATGCACTAACATAAAGGATTAAAAGACTAAAGACTATTCTCTTAATAGCTTTTGGGACACTTTGACTTGGACTTTTAGTCTCACTAGCCGCCATCCCTGTAACTACTACTCCCCCAAAGGAGAGCAATATCATTAACATCGAACTCAATAGACCTAAGACACCATTCGGGAAGAAACCACCATGTTGATAGTAATTTTGAATTCCACTACCATTAGGCTTTATAAAAAGACCACCTAAAATCAATATTCCTAAAAACACAAATATGATTATAGCTATAATCTTAATTACAGAAAAGAAAGATTCTATCTTACCAAAATTCTTAACCCCCATCGTATTAACAATAACAATTAATCCTGAATAAATAATTGCAAAGACCCAAAGCGGAACCTTAGGAAACCACCATTGAGTAAAGATAGCCGAAGCAGTCACTTCGCTAGACATCACTAATACACCTGCTGTCCAGTACATCCAGCCGCTTAAATAGCCAAAGTAAGGTCCTAATGCTTCCTCTGCATAGACGCGAAATGAACCACTAGTAGGATTAGCTACTGACATCTCTGCTAAAGCAGAAAAGACCTGCCACATAATAAAACCTCCAAGCAAAAAACCAAAAATTACTGAGGGTCCAGCATTAACAATCGATATACTACTGGCTAAAAAGAAACCCGCACCAATAATACCACCTAATCCTACTAAAGTTAGCTCGTTAGCACTTAAATTATCCGTTTCTCCTTGTTCAGGGTCACCTTTCTGCATCTGGTCGTCTATTAAAGGTTGAGTTAGTTCGTTTCTATCATCTCTTAGCATCATTCCACTCCCTAAGCAAATTTCAATATTATATTAATTTAATTGAATACTATGCTTATTATTACCGATTAAAGAATGAAATTATTCAAAGTAATAAGACTATTAGAATTCTGGAACTGGCGGATATCCTAATTTATGAGCATTTTTCCTAGCTAATTCTTCTATTCTCTCTTTTACTTCTTGGTCTGCTTCGCCAGTCAATATATAGTGGTCTAACTCTTCATATGTAATACCTAGCTCCTCTTCATCGGTCTGGTTAGCCCATAGTCCCGCAGTTGGTGGTCGTTCAATTATCTTCTCTGGAATTCCTAAGTATGCTGCTAACTCCCTAACTTCTGTCTTAACTAAATTGCCTAAAGGCGCAATGTCTATTCCGCCATCACCATGTTTGGTAAAATAACCCACTTTCAATTCACTGCGATTATCAGTACCAACTACTAAACTATTTAAAGAAGCAGAATAGTAATAAAGTGTAGTCATCCTTAGTCTAGGTTTGATATTAGCCACTGCTAATTGATCTTTCGTTTTCAATTCTTGATTCTCCTCAACCACTGACATTAGAGTATCAAAGGTCGCATCTAAATCTACCACTTTATATTCGATATCAAACTCTTTTGCTACCAATTTAGCATCCTCTGCATCTTCTGAATCACTATAGCAAGGCAGTATTACTCCTAAAGTATTATCAGGAAATGCCTTCTTACATAAAACCGCTGTTACAGCAGAATCAATTCCCCCACTTAAACCAACTACTGTTCCTTCACAACCAGCTTCTTTTACTCGTCTTCTAATCCAATCTACTAACTTATCACTCAGTTCCGCATAATTTCGCATGCCAAAACCTCCTTTTGCTACCTATTATATCATACTAAGGTTAAAGTTAAAGATAGCAAATAATTATTTTTAATATTCTGGTAATTATGGTATACTACTAATTAAGATTCTTGTACAATTAAAAGGAGGAGATAAATTGCAAACAATTCCTAAAAAAGAATTAATCAAAAGACAAGAAGGCTTGCAAGAAAGACTGACCGAGAAGGATATTGACTTAGCTGTGATTATTCAAAATGCTGATCTCTATTACTTTGCTGGAACTATTCAAGCAGAGTATCTGGTTCTTCCTCAAGTTGGCGATCCTATCTTATTAGTTCGTCGTGGTATTGAAAGAGCAGAAGATGAAACTGGCATTGAGAAGGTAGTAGAATTTAAAAGCTCACAAGAAATTCCTGATATTTTAGCTAAGGAAGATATTGATTTACCTAAAAAGCTAGGATTAGAGCTAGATATCTTACCTTACCAAACAGCACTTAAACTACAAAACGTTTTAGAAGTTAGTGAATTAACTAATGTCACAACCTTAATCCGCCAATTAAGAATGATTAAGTCAGATTATGAAATTAAATTAATGAAAAGGGCTGCTAAGCCTCTAAGTACCATTCCTAAATTAGTTAGCGAAAATTTAGAACCTGGAATGAGTGAATTAGAATTATCAGCTATTATCGAAAATCATCTCCGCCAGCAAGGTCATAGCGGCTTAGTAAGAATGCGTGGTTTAAATAACGAAATCCCAATGGGAGTCTGCGTTGCCGGAGATAATGCAGAGGCATCTATTAAGACTGATGCTCTATGTGGTGGTCCGGGTCCACATGCTAGTATGGGTATGGGATCATCGCAAAGAAAGATTACTGAAGGCGAACCGATAGTCATTGACTTTGTTAATAATTATCAAGGGTACCATGTTGACCAGACTCGTTTAGCAGTTTTAGGAGAACCTAGTGCATACCTACAAGAAACTCATGAAAAGATGGCAAACTTTTTAGAGAGGCTTAGCGAATATCTAATACCTCAACATAGTTGGAATGAAGTTTATGAAGAAGGTAAGAAGATAGCCGAAGAATTAAAAGTAGAAGAATACTTTATGGGATATGGGTCTAATAAAGTAAGGTTTGTAGGTCATGGAGTTGGATTAGAGTTAAATGAATTTCCTTTCTTAGCCGATGGACTAAACTTTGATTTAGAACCAGGTATGACTATTGCTTTAGAGCCTAAATTATTAATTCCCGAGGTAGGAGCTATCGGTATTGAAAATACTTACTTAGTAACCGATGATAAGCCTCAAAACTTAACTGTCACTTCTGAAGAATTGATTACTATTTAAAAAGCCTAACATTTTCTGTTTAGGCTTTATTTTTTTTAATAAAAAATCCTATTCTGATAAATAGTAATAGTACATCTTCTTAAAATATTTGCTATCAGAAAGGATAATAAACGACTATGATCAAGCAATTAAACCAAGAACTAGAATCAGAACTAAAAAGTGTTTATAATTGCCTGCAAGATCTTCTCGATACTTCGGAGCCTTTTTTAGCTGAAATCAAAGATTACTTTATTCATCGCAAAGGCAAGCTATTACGCCCATTATTAACTTTATTATGTGGCAAATTAGGTGATAAAAAGAAGCAGCAAGCACTAATTAAAGCTGCTGCTTCTTTAGAAATTCTTCATATGGCTACTTTAGTACACGATGATATCCTTGATAAAGCTCAGTTACGTCGTGGCCAATCTACTATTCATCGACAATGGGACCCTAATATAGCAATCCTATTTGGAGATTTTTTATATGCTAAAAGTTTAAGCTACCTTGATGGACTACCTAATAATATTACTTCTATACTAGCCAGAACGATTGTCCAGATGGTAGAAGGCGAAATGCAGCAACAAAGAAATAAGTTTAAAGCTAATTTGAGCCAAGATGAATACCTGCTTTGTATTAGAAAAAAGACCGGTTCTTTACTAGCAACTAGCTGTAAGGTCGGCGCTGTAATTGGTCATTTAAATAACGAAGATATAGAAAGAATGACCACTTATGGCTACTATCTAGGCACTAGCTTTCAAATTCAAGATGACATTATTGATTATAAAAACAAACCAAAGACAACAGGCAAAACTACTCAAAATGATTTGCAACGTGGGATCATTACTTTACCTTTTATTTATTACTATCAATCATTGCCATCTCTTCAACAAGAAGAATTAAATAGGATATTGAATAATCAACCTAGTGAAGAACAGATCCAAGATATTATTTTAAAGATTAATGATTCAAATGCCGTAGACTTATCCCTAGCTTTAGCAGAAGAACTTAGTCAAGAAGCTACTAAAAGAATTGAATCCCTTCCTAAGTCTGAATACAAAGATTATCTTATTAAGTTAGCTAAGTATTCTTTTCAACGAAACAAATAGAAAAATCCCCTGCATGCAGGGGATTAAAGTATTATCAAGATTGAGATTCAAAAGTATGACAGTTAGTCTTTTCTGCATTCTGAGCGCTCTGTCCACCACCATCTACATTAACCTCAATAGCACTCGCTGTACAGTACTCTTGATCCCAATAAGTGCAATTGCTTACTGAACATTTGATATTTTCATTCATACTCATTTCACTTTCACCTCCTTAAAGCTGAAACTTTCTTTTCAATTACAATTATATTATGAAGCAAATACTTAACTTATATTCTGGTTTAACCACAAAAAGGTCATCTTTCGCGATAGAATAAATTTTTCGAACCATCTAAGGTTCATATCCGGCAAAAATAAGGCTTTCTAATCAATAGCACGTCCTGTGCTGTGATTAGCTCACCACCTCCTGTGGTTCGGCCTTATTTTTACCTCCTACTCACCAAGATGGTGAACGAAAAATTTATGATTTGCTCAATATAACCTTTTTGTGTTCTAATCATTATATTAAATACAAAAAAGCTCTATACCATTTGGTATAGAGCTAATATGATCTATATTCATTTTAACTTACTAATTCCTTATCTTCACTTATCTGTGGTTTATCTTTCAACTTACCGTGATCTAAGTTAATCTGCCGTTCCGCTAGTTGACCAACTTTTGGGTCATGAGTTACCATCATAATTGTATGCCCTTGGTCATGCAGTTCATTAAATAGATCTAAAACTATATTTTCATTCTCTTTATCTAAGTTTCCTGTTGGTTCATCAGCTAAGATTAATTTAGGATAATTAATCAATGCCCTAGCAATACAGACCCTCTGCTGCTCTCCTCCTGATAACTCTTTCGGTAGATGATCACCACGATGTCCTAATCCTACTCTCTCTAAGGCCTGCCTCGCTTCTTCTTCCTCGGCCATACTATGATAATATTGAGCTACCATTACATTCTCAACCGCAGTTAAGTAAGGCACTAAATGAAATTGCTGAAAGACTAAACCGATCTTCTCTCTTCTTACCTTTGTTAATTCCTTTTTATCTAACTCAGAAATATCTATGCTGTCTATTTTAACAGCACCCTTGCTAGGGGTATCCATACAGCCAATTAGATTTAACATTGTACTCTTCCCAGAACCAGAAGGTCCCATGATTGAAACCCATTCTCCTTCTTCGATATCTAAACTAACATTATCTAATGCTCTAACGTCTTCACCATATATCTTCGAAACATTTTCTAATGTGATTAATCCCATTTTATATTTACCTCCTTTATCTACTCACCTTTTAAAACAACCGCCGGGTCTATATCGACTACCATTCTGACAGGAATAATAGAAGCTAGACAGGATACTAAGACTGCAAGAATAAAAGACGCTGGAACAACCATAATTCTAAATGATATATATGAGTCAAATACACTCTGCCCAATAGCCTGTGCACCTAAGAATCCTATCCCATAACCGACGAGACCACCAATCCCTCCTAAAATAGCAGCTTCTGTCAAGAATTCAATAATTATATTGCTATTTTCAGCACCAAGTGCTTTCTTTAGCCCGATCTCTTCTTTTCGTTCAGTAACTATAGTCATCATCGTTGTCGAGACACATAAAAGCGTAGATAGGAGTATAATCATAACTACTAAGTACATTAATGACTTAATCTTCTTCAAAACCTTACCTTCTGAACTAGCGATCTTCTTAATCGTCTCTAATTCAATCCCATCTACTGTCTTATTAATCTGCTTTACTTTAGGTCTTAAACCTTGCCCTAAAACACTGAAGTAAGCAACATTAATCTTATTCGTTTTGCCTAATAACTCTTGTGCTAGTGTTAAGTTAACGAAGACCTGATTATCTGCCTCATTTCCTGTCGTGATTATCCCACTAACTATAAGTTCTTTCTGTTTACCGGTCTTTTCAGATAAAATAGTGAGTGTATCACCGATATCATAACCTAATTTCTTTGCTGCCTCCTTACCAAGTACCACCTCATCATCGACCTTTTTATTTGCTAATAACTCTCCCTCTACCTTCCAATAAGGGTTAACTTGGTCAACCTGGTCAAACCAAGTCCCAACTAAGACTACTGGTTTTTTAACATCCAAAACCCCTTTCGTCTTAGCCTTTACTACCCCATATAAGTTTGGTCTATAGCCTACTAATTTATCTTTGTCAAATTTATTAACTACCTTATTTAATTCTTTTATATTCATCTCCTTGTTACTTGTTTGTGAGTCAGGAGCTAAGACTAGATTCGCCCCGTATACCCTTAATTCCTCACTCATCTTAATACTTATATCGTAATAAACACTAAATAAAGAAGCAATAATACCTACTCCTACTACGATAGCAAAGAAGGCGATGGCAACTCTTGACTTTCGTTCTTTAAATGCCTTCCCTACCATTCTTAAAAACATCTGTAACTTCTTCATAGTTGACCTCCCCTCTTAACCATGTAATACTTCTGCTGGCTCTAACTTTAAAGCGATACGTAGTGGTGAAATACTTCCTAATAAGGCTACGACGACCGATAGAATTAAGATAATCGGCATAACTAATAACTTAACTGAAATTGCAGTTCCAAAAACCTGCTGCCCAATCAAGTTGGCAAAACCTATTCCTAAACCGTAGCCTAATACTCCGCCTAGTATACCTAGCAAACTAATTTCAGTTATAAATAAAGCTATAACACCCCAGTTACTAGAACCGATTGCTTTCAATAGTCCAATTTCCTTTCTTCTTTCTAAGACTTTAGTAGTCATAATACTCGAAATACCTAACCCCGAACTAATCAAAGCCGCTATAGTCACTAAAAACATTAATAACTTAATCTTATTTAGAATGACTCCTTCAGATTGTGAAATCTGTCTTACCTCTTGTGCTACTACATCTGGGATTACCTCTTCTATCTGATAAGCAATCGAACTAACATAAGCAGTACAGTACCATTTCTCAAACTCTTCATCACTTAAAGCGTTTGGATCCTGCTGTGCTTTCCTAGCTAAGTCATTAACCGGTGTTGTTAAAGCACTTACTTCAATTTTAGCTACCTTATCTTCTAGACCTGTTATCTGCTGTAAGATATTTAGTGGTAGGTAAATTTTACCTTCTTCTTCGCCTCCACTATCAATGATACCTTGTACTTTAATCTTCTTAGTAACTGTTTGATTATTAATATTAAATTCTAACCTAAGTTCGTCACCAGGACTTAAGTTAGACGCTTCAGCTATCTCTCTTCCTACTAACGCTAAACCTTTATTATCTCCATTCTTAATCCAATTACCTTCTATATCCCACCATGACTTAAGATATTTAACACCAAAATTAAATTTCTCTCCTGTAGGAATTCGTGTTTTCCTATCAAACCATGTTCCAACCACTGCTACTTTTCGATTATTACTTAATTGAGCAGTAATTTCTAAATATGGGGCAAGATTGACTATATTATGCCGCCAAAAGATCATCTTAATCTTAGTGATATCATCTTCTGGAATGTAATCTTGATTCTGAGTAATAGGATTAAAGTTCACACCATTAATCTTGACTGGCAATGATTCAGATACTGGTTCTACGACAATATTTGATCCATATGACTTTAATTCATTATTGACCTTATCACCAATATTTAATGAAACACTAAGCATAGCTGTAGCTAATGAAGCCCCAAAAGCAATAGCTATAATAGCTAATAGTTTTGATTTTAAACCTTTAGTTAAAGACCGCCTAATTATCCTTAAAAACATTTAAACACCTCCCATAGCAATTACTTTAATTAGCAAATAATTTCTCTCGTTCTATTAAATCACTAACTTTAATCTTAATCTTCTTTTTTGTAGTGGTATATTTCAAAGGAATCGGATTGCAACCTCCCGGGAATCCAATCGTTAATTTATTCATAACCACATTGCAATTCTTACAGATAACCTGGTCATCCTTCTGAAAATAACCGGCTGTACCACAGATTTCACAGGCATCATAGACCACGCCATAGGCATCTTCTGCCTTTTTAATTAAGAAGAATTCAATAATTGTTCCCTGCTTAGTCTGATATGAATAACGATGTAATTTTTCATCAACTAATTCATTTTTTTCTATTGTAAATTCCCCATTTGCTGGCTCTATTGCTACCGCAGGAGTTAATTGTACAGTCTGATTTGCATAAACATAATTTAGAGTTAATAATGCTATAAAGAATACCATTATTCCTACACTTGCTCTAATCCAGCGGTTCTTATTACGGATATGTGCTTTAATCTTCCTTAACTGGGCTGGATTCAATCCTTCACTTAAGTTTCTATCTTCTCTTTTGAAAGCAATAATAGTTAATCCTACTGTAATGACAGCTAAGAATATGTAGAAGAATCTATTAACGTTATTATAAAATGGTGCTAAAGCCGAAATGAATTCAGGCGTTGCTGAAATAACCCCTTTTAACATCAAGCCATAGAGTCCTAAAATTATAAGACGTATTAAACTAACTAAGTAAACAATACTAGTAAGATTCTTACTCTGTTTTAAATTCATCTTCTTATGAGCCTTAATTAGTATAATCCCAAAGCTAAATGCTAATATGATACCTATAATGCCACCACAATATTTCAATAATATCTCTGTATTAAAACCAGTGCTTAACATACTATTAACTGTAATCTCTTTTGGAAAGAGGATTAACTTAGTCTCAAACTTAACCCCTAGATACAGAATAAAGAGTGAGACTAAGATTTTTGATAATATTGAACTCTCTCTAATCAACTTCTCTCCTTGTTGATTTAAACTTTTATTATAACTAAAGCTTTGCCACCAAACCCAAATTATCATTAATAAAGTCATGATAAAACCACTAAAAGCAAAAAAAGTTTCGATCTCTTTCTCAATAGTAAGGTTTAATAGTGAATATGATAATAAAGCACTAAACGGCAACGCAACAACTAAAGCTCCGTATCCAAATAAATTTAACCGTTTCTGCTTGGTCTTGTATATAAAACCAAATAAAACCCCACTTAGAATAACTAGTTCTAATCCGTCTTTTAAAGTGAGACTTAGGATTCCTAACATAACCTTCCCTCCCATCGTGAATAAAGTTCTTGCATAATTATAAAATGTGGTTAGTTCTTGCATAATTAATTGCTGACGCCCAAAAATTCCGCGACGGCTTCCGTAAAGAAGAGTATGGGCTATTTTTAAACTTCCTTCGGTCAAACACAAAAACAGCCTTAATCATACTCTTCTTTACTCCAGCCTGCTGCATTTTCAAGTGGCTTACATCAATTAATTATGCCTGGGATTTAATCATCAAATCCGTTTAAATGTCTAAATCTCTAGGTTAAAGAGAGCTTTCCCTTTAACCTAGAGTAATCAACTTTTGATATTATTCTCTATATATTACCTGTATAAGTGAAGTCCCAACTGACTTTGATAGGCTTCTTCCAGAATCGCTTATCAACACCTGTTGTCTTATCTACGTGCTGTAAGAAGTCCTGTTTAGCTGGAGAATAGATAGTATATGTAAGTTTATAATTTCCAATCCCCATCATATCTATATTAGCGCCATAATGCGGACCATCACTAGCTACCATCGGCATGAAACTTCCTTCTTGTACTTCACCAGTGTCTAAATTCTCTAACTTATAATCTACAGTTAGGTTTGGAACCCATGCCCCAAAACCAAAGCCATAAGGATTATTCATTACAGCGTGAATATCTGCTTCTATATGAATATCAGACTCATTCTCACTCAATCCTGCCTTAGCCTCCGGTTTCATCGGAACTGACTGAAAATAGACCGCTGCAATCTTCATCTGCTTAACTATCTTCTCTTCACCTATCGGATACTCCTTAAAAGCGTAAGCATTTGTTGCTAGACCTACCATTAAGACTACCATCATCATTGTTGTAATTAATACTTTCTTCTTTCCTAAATTCATTTTTAAATACCTCCTATTTTTTAATCCTTGTTATTTATATTGTAATTTTAAGTTATGCACTAGTTTGTGCACCCCTATCGTTACCTAAGAAATAATAACCTAAACCAATGACTGCCGCTATAACTAAGATAGCTTGTAATGCTAAGGACTGCCAAGTTGGATAAATCCCTAGCCAACCAATCGTTGGTACTGCTTCAACCTTACCTAACCCAACTACTCCTGCTTCTTGTAATTCCCTAATCCCTTCTCCAGCAAAAACGAAAGCTAAATAATACAGTAGTGTGCTCGTCCCAATAAAGAATGGTTTTAGAGGTAACTTAACACTACCATATCTAACGATTAAGTAGATCGCTACTAAAGCCACACAACCTACTAAGAAACCTAGTCCAATCATTCCATAACTACTCTTATCAGCATCTGCTATCAATGCTTGATAGAAAAGAACTGTCTCTGCTCCTTCTCGATAGACCGCTAAGAAGACAGCGGACCAAAGAGCAAAACTGTTCCCGGTAGTTAAGGAGTCTTCTACCTTACCCTGGATATATTCTTCCCATTTCTTAGCCTCTACTTTACTAATTAACCAGAAGCTAACTGAGAATAAGACTACCATCGCCAACAACATCGTGACGCCTTCTAATATCTCTTGACCAACCCCGCTGATCTTGAAGACAAACTGTAGTAAAATAGCAGTTATTATACTAGCTAAAATAGCCAATCCAGTACTTCCATGTACAGCCTTAACCTTGTCCTTATTGCCAGACTTAATTAAGTAAGCAATTATAGCACCTATGATTAAGATTGCTTCAAATCCTTCCCGAACTATAATCAAGAATGAATAGACAAATTGACTAAAAGGACTCTTCTCTTCTCGTGGTGCAACCTTATCTAACTGAGTAGCATAAGCCTTTAATTCTTTAATCAACATAGTTGCCATCCGTTGAATCTCTTGTTGAGGAGCTCCTTTATCCATTAATTTCTTAATCTGTGTAAACATATACTCCACTTTGAAGGCATTTCGACTACCTATATTCTTTAATATAGCCTGTTCCATCTCCTCGCCTTCGAAAGGACCAAAGTAAGCATCGGTTATACTTTCCTTTGCTGCCTTAAGATTACCATCCGCATAGTGATTTAAACCTTCATTAACCCTAATCTCAACGTCATTAACAACATTCTGCCAAGAGTTAGCTGCGTGACTAGTTAAAGTAAAGCCAATAGTTACAATTAGCATCGCTAAAACCACTATAAGTAATTTTTTCTTATTAGTTCTTAACAATATGATTCCTCCTTTTAAAAGCATGAATATTATAGGCTAAATAAGCTTAATGTTTATAAGGGCTCTTAAACCCTTATATTTTCGTTCACCTCAATCATATTTGAAATCTAGGTTCTTGCATAATCAATTGATACCGCCTACGAATTCCGCGACGACTTCCATAAATAAAACATGGGTTGTTTTCACTGACTTACTTATTTAAATACGCAATGATAAGTCAGCATTAGCCCATCGAGGTCGTCACAAACTCCCTAACGGTCAAACAGAAAACAACTTTAGCCATGCTTTATTTACTCCAGTCTGCTCCATTCTAAATGGCTAACATCAATCGATTATGCGCGAAGTCTAACTTTTTAGCTGATATTACTCAGCATATATTCTCTTTGAAATTATATTATAATGATAATTATTATCATCAATATGTAAAAAATATAACTCTTTGCCAATGCTTCATTGATACTCATTATCAAAGAGCCACAAAAAATAATAATTGATATTGTTTATCAATCTCACTATTATATTAGCATAATCTCTCTATCCTGTCAAGAGATTTTTATGAAAAAGATATACTTTTAGCTTATTATTCACCTTCTTGCTGATATTGGTGTAATTTATCTAGTGCTTTATCTTTTATTATTTCCCCAAGGTGCAAATAATTTTTCACCTTCTTTTGACCTTCTTCGTAGTAATCATCATTAGCTAATTTGCTTAAATTAATCTCAGCTATTAAACCACCTGACTTCAATACTGATTCAGCCAAAAGAATCGCAACACCTATTTCACCAAGAGCAGTATAATTGATTAATGGCACTAAGTTGTTTAATATTTTAAGCACCTCTATTGATTTACTCATAATCTTTACGGGTACTTTAGTTGCTTTTACCAAATTTTTATTAATCTCTTCTTTATCTCCAGCCTTATAAGCGTCTATTACCTCTTGATAAGCATTCATATCTGCTTGGATTAGTCTGTTTAAGTCCTGTTGTAACTGCTTCAATTCTTTTAAATATATATCTATTTCTTTGTCAGCTCGTTTACGTAATGTAGTATTACATACCATCTCCCCTAATGTGGCACTAAGTACTCCTACTAAAGCAGTAGTACTTCCTCCACCTGGCGTCGGATTCTTTGAACCTAAGTCTGATAAGTACTCTTTAATTGTTCCATTCATTACCATTATAGCACCACCTTATGAGTTATAATTGCTATTTATTGCCTTTAATTGATTATAGCTAAATTAATAATAAATTACTATGAGAGATATCACAGACTAGCTACTTCTTAGCGGTTGCCACCATTCTTTATTATCTAAATACCATTTTATTGTCGCCTTAATCCCTTCATTAAATGTATATCTCGGCTCCCAACCTAACTCACTTTTAATCTTACTAGCATCTATTGCATATCTTCTATCATGTCCTAATCTATCTTCTACAAACTTAATTAAAGAAGTCGGTTTATCTAATTCTTGTAAGATTATTTCTGTAATCTCTAGATTAGTCATCTCGTTATTACCACCAATATTATATATTTCCCCACTTGGGGCTTCATGCAAGACTAAATCTATAGCACGACAATGATCTTTTACATGCAACCAGTCACGCACATTCTTGCCATCACCATAAAGCGGTAGTTCCTTATCATATAAAGCATTAGTTAAGAAGAAAGGAATTAGCTTTTCGGGAAATTGGTATGGGCCATAATTGTTAGAACACCTCGTAATATTAACTGGTAAACCAAAAGTCTTATAATAAGCTCTAGCTACTAAGTCAGCTCCGGTCTTACTCGAAGAATAAGGACTATTAGGAGCTAAAGGTGTATCTTCTGTAAAGTAACCTTCCTCTCCTAACGAACCATAAACTTCATCAGTTGAGATCTGTATAAATTTAGTTGCACGTAATCTTTCGTTTTGGATTTCAGACTTATCTAACCAATACTTTTTAGCTATATCTAATAGCACCTGCGTACCCATAATATTAGTCTTAATGAATATATCAGGTTCTTCAATACTACGGTCAACATGTGACTCGGCTGCAAAATTAATCACATAATTAACTTCGTATTCAGCAAAAATATATTCAACTAACTCTCTATTAATAATATCTCCTTTGATAAATTTATAATTCGGATTATCATCTATTGTTCTTAAGTTTTCCAAATTACCAGCATAAGTCAGCTTATCTAAATTTATAATTTGATAGTCTGGATATTGCTCCAACATATATCTTACAAAGTTACTCCCAATAAACCCCGCTCCCCCGGTAACTAAAAGAGTCATTCCTCTATCCATCTTCTCTCCTCCAATCATAAGGGATATCATTATCGTGAGGAGCAACTCGATATTCATCAGGTTCTTCATAATTATACTTCTCAGTAGGAATATTCACTACTATCGCTTCTTCCTCAGTAATACACTTAAAACCATGAAAGACATACGGTGGAATCTGTAATAACTTCTGATTATACTCTCCTAAAAAGAACTCATTAACCTCTCCATAGGTTGATGAATCCTCTCGATTATCATATAAGACTACCTTCATCATACCTTTGACTACCACAAAGTTATCAGTCTGTTTTCTATGATAATGCCAGCCTTTAACTACCCCTGGGTAAGCTGTCGTCATATAAACCTGCCCAAATCCTTGATATAGATCATCATCTGCCCGTAACATCTCCATTAGTCTACCACGTTCATCAGGAATAACTTTTAATTCTTTCGTCTTTACTCCTTGAATCATAGAGTTTGCCACCTCCTACTACTTTATCTATTCATTTGGTTTATATACTATTCGGAGGAATAAAGATAAGCCAACACATATCCTCCACTTGTCATTCGCTCCGCATCGTGCTCCGCTCACTGTCGAAAAACAGTTTTCCGCCCTCCATGGCTCCAAACTGTTTTTAAGAGTCGTTTCGGCAATATGTTGGCTAGAGTACAATGGTATATAATTTAAAAAAGATGACTCCTGTGCAATACAGAAGCCATCTTGCTGCTTAACACTTTTCTTCAAATGTCCTTGACATAGGGTACAGATTATTTAAGGGGCTCTTAAAGATTACTTTTTTCTTTCCTATACTGAGTCGGTGTTAGTCCAAATTCTTTTTTGAATACTTGGCTAAAGTAGTTAGCATTTTGGTAGCCTACTTGGTGAGCAATCTCTGTAATCTTTGCCTTAGAGGTTTTAAGTAGTTCCTGGGCTTTCTTTAGTCTAGCCTTTGTTAGATAATCAGTAAAGTTACTTCCGGTTTCTTCTTTGAAGGTATGACTTAGATAAGATGGGTTAAGATGAACGGCTTTAGCTACTTTTTCTAAAGTTAGGTCTTGGTCATAATTCTTATTAATATAATTAGTAGCCTGTTTAATTACATTATCTTCTATTTCATCGTAAGCCTTAGTTACTTTTTCAACTACTATTCCTAACTTATCCTTTACCCATTCAGCAAATTCTAGCATAGAATTAACCTCTGCTGATTCACTTAATAGTTCTTCAAAGTAGAAGTGGCAAATCTCTATTTCTGCTTCTTGATTTATAGTTCTAGATAACGAAACTAAGAATTCAATAATTCTAATCTTAACTTTAACTAATTGATAATCCTCTTGTTGAATTTGACTTAATAGCTGATCAACAAATGAAGCTATCTTTTCAACTTCGCCTTCTTTCACTAGTTCATATAACTTCTTTTCCTTAGCAAAGACTTTTTGATGGAATTGAGCACTTTCTTCAGGATCATCATGACCTTGCTTTATTAATTGGTTATAGAGCCTTTCTTCTTCAATCTTAGTTATCAATTCATCTAAGACCTCAATAATCTTTTCTGGTTTAACCGGCTTTAATAGATAGTCTACTGCTCCGTATTTCAAGGCTCGCTGTGCATAGTCAAACTCATTATAAGCAGTTATGATTATGATCTTAATACTAGGGTATAACTTCGCTATCTCTTTGGTTGCTTCTAGCCCATCTACTTTTGGCATCTTAATATCCATTAGTATAATATCTGGTCTCTCAGCCTCAGCTACTATTAGTGCTTCATTCCCATTCTCCGCTTCCCCAACTAATCTTACTTCCTGTACTTCATCAGTAATTATCTTCTTCATCACCCTACGTTCTAACTGTTCATCATCAACAACTAATGCCTTATACATCATCATCACTCCCAAATTCTAACTTTGGAAAATAGATTCTAACCTCTGTACCTTCACCAAGCGTACTATCAATCTCTACTCCATATTTCGAACCATAATAATGACGCAAACGTTGATGAACATTATTGATCCCTACTCCTGAGGTATGTGTCTCTGTTACTTTTCGTTCGCGTGCTTCAATGATCTCTCTAATTTTCTCTTTTGGAATTCCAACTCCATTATCAATAATCTTAATGATTAATCTATCTTCATCTTCATCACTTACGATCTTAATTACTCCTTCCTCTCCTCGAGGCTCTAAACCATGAATAATTGCATTTTCAACTAAAGGCTGTAGACTCATAAAAGGAATCTTATACTTTAATAGATCCTCATCAACATCGATTATAAATTCAATCTTTTCTGCAAACCTAGCCTTTTGAATCTTTATATAATCCTGAATATAACTTAGTTCTTCATTTAAAGTCACTATTTCTTCTTTTCGCAGACTATAACGAAGAAGATCAGAAAGAGCATGCACCATATCTTTAGTCTCATCTGCACCTTCTAAATAAGCCAGTCTAGCAATAATGTTTAAACTATTAAATAAAAAATGAGGATTCATCTGTGATTGTAATGCTTTTAACTCTGCTTGTTGTAAGTTCTTCTCTACCTCCATGCGGCTATTAATCTCCTGCATCAATTGATAATTTTTAAAATGAAGTTGCTTTTGGATTAAAGTAGTAGCTCCCATCTCTACTATGTAATTAGCTAAAAGATATAATAGATCAGCTGCGGCATTAATCTTAGGTTTGGGAATCTGATTCATCTTATTTATCAAACTTTCAACTTCTGCTTCTTCAATTCCTAATTTGCTCAATTTAGCCTCAACTTTCTTTATCATCTCCTGGTCTGGTTGTTGCGGCAAAATCTGTCCACATTTTACTGCCCCAAAACATTCATCTCCCACTACAATAGGAGCTATAAGATCTATAAACCCCATATGGCAATGATAAACAGAAAGCTTCTGCTCTTTTTTTATTTCATCAAGAGGAAATGAATATTTGAAACAAGCACTCCTCCCTTTATCTGTAGAACGAATCAAGGTACAGAGGTCAGAAAATTTACTTGATTTAGTCACAGGTTCACCTTGATCATCGATGATAATCGCTGCCAGATCAGTTGCTTCAGCAAACCTATCTTGAATCTGTTGTAAAATTTCAATATCTATTAAATCAGTTAAATGTAATTCTTTATCGATTTCTAAGAATGATGGCATTAGCTTACTCCTTTCATTTAAAATGTAGCAAGGAAACTCCATCTAAATCTTGTTTTGGATTTAGGCGGAGGGGAATTGCTACGGTCTTCATCCCCTTAAAATAATTTTAAAAGCTCTTGAAAAACCAATCTATACAATGTATAATGCAGTGTAAGATGTGATGTAATAATGAAACGAACACAAATATCTTTACCGCAACAAATGATTGATAAACTAGATGAAACTGCTAAAGAAAAAGGTATTTCTCGTTCTGAGTTAATTAGATATATTATTGACTCTTACTACGAAAATAGAAAGTAGGTGATTAATTTGAGTGATAAACACCACATTACTATACACCATATTAAATTGTATAAACCTAGTAAGATTAAACAAAGACAATTAAATAAATTGCTTAAAAACTGGAATAAAGCTATTCGTTCAGCACTTAAGATAGTTAAACAGTGGGGGTTTACTGCCTATACTAAGTCCCACAAACACACTTACAGGGTGTCTAGGAATAACTTTAATTTACCTAGTCAAGTAGCTATTGAAGCTAATCGTAAGGCTATTGAAACCTATAAGAGTGCTGAAAACGCTGAATTTCACCGACAAGTTGAAGTATCTTTAGTTAACAAAAAAGGTTTTGAACTTGTAAAAAAGAATGACCGCTACATAGCTAAAATTCCAATCGAAGGCAGAAAGTCAATCTATTGTCCTTTAGCCTTTGGAAAATATCAGCTTAACAAGATAGAGAATCCTAAATATAAACTCAAAACAGCCAAATTATACAAATATAATAATGAATGGTATCTAGATTTAATTATGGAATATAAACAACCTAAAAGAGAAACTGATACTATCTTAGGTATAGATTTAGGCATCGTTAAATTAGCAACCTTTAGTGTAATTGATAAACAAGAAACTATTCTACATCAAGAATGTGTTTCGGGTAAAGAGTTACGTTTTAAACGAATGAGATATAAGCAAAAACGTAAAGCTAAAGCTCGTTCCTCTGGTAGTAATGCTACTTCGTTGATTACTGAAAACAGGCTTTGTAAAGAATTAAACTTTAAAATTGCTAATCGAATAGTTGAGTTAGCTGATGAACACAATTCTTTAATTGTATTTGAAGATTTAAAGAACATTAGAAAGAATGTGACTAACGATAATACCCTTAACAATTATGAAAAGAATTCTTGGGCCTTCTATCAATTAAAGCAACTAATTAAGCATAAAGCTGATTTAAAAGGTATTCCATATCAAGATATTAATGCAAAGGACACGTCAACAACTTGTTGTGTATGCGGTGAAAAAGGTTACAGATTAAGTCAAAATAGATTTTTGTGCGACAATCTACATCTACAAAATGCTGATTATAATGCTAGTATTAATATTGCTAAGAAAGCTATTTAATAGATAGCATAAGGAGTAATCCTTAACCCTTATTGTTTTTACAGTAAGGATGGGTAGAATCTAGTCAACCTACCTGTTACTTTCTTAATCGTGAATCACCCACTTGTACGTTTAAGAAGGTACGAATACTTGTAATCAAGCTATACTGAGTATAGTGTTTTTACAAGCTCCTTCCTAATCTTGTTTTTGATTAGGTGGGAGAAGTTGACATATTAACTCTTTACTCTATTTATTATTTCCATTATAGCTGCTAAAACCCTTGTTTAAGAGTGTCATTTTTTATTGAAGATTAAGCAATCAAGATTAATATGATAAATGTCATAAAAAGTTCATAATAAAAAAGGATTTTTATTTAAAATATAGAATTAATTACATATGAATGCTATAAAGTCAGAGTGAATCTTCTTAAGTTTATGATTTGTTTTATAAAATAAAATATTAAATCATGGAAGCAATGAACTATAATCTACAATTGGTCACTAGGATTATAGGGAGCAAGTAGTGAACCCACCCAACCTTCTTATTGGTCTTAAGAGAATGTTGGGTATTTTTATTTTAATCAATTCCATATATAAACTATTATGTAAAATATAATATAATATATCATTGTATTATTTATATTCAATTGATCATTTTAACTATATAATATAAATTGTTATATATAGGTTTTTTTGTAAATAATATTAATAAGGAGGTGGATTAGTGAAAACAGATAGAAATATATACTTGTTTTTAATTATATTGATTGCTATGCTTAGTGTCACTTCCATAAGCTACGCTGGAACAATCGTAGGCTCTAGACATGATTTATCAGCTTTAAGTAAAAAAGGGTCTCATTCAGGAACCTTCTCTGTTATTGAAGACTACCAAAAAATATGTGTTTATTGTCATATTCCTCACAATAGTAATCAAAATGGAGGACCACTTTGGAATCGCCCTTTGCCATCAGCTAATTCTTACACCCTTTATGACAGTAATACCTTAGATAGTTCTACTACCTCAATTAACACTAAGTCGTTGCTCTGTTTAAGTTGTCATGATGGTACAATTGCTGTTGATACACTTCTTAATTCTCCGTGGACCAAAACAGCAAATTATGGAGACCATATGCGGGCTCAACAGACTAGTGAAAACTGTGGGAACTGTCATTATGGAGGTATCGCTCGCAAACTAGGCAGCTTTATCTCACAAGATTTAAGTAATGACCATCCTGTTTCTTTTACATATGATAGTACTTTAGCTTCTACTGATGGTAGCTTAAAAGATCCTTCTGCTTCTAGCGGACTAGGTGGAAGTATTGCAAGTGATATGTTAACTAATGGTCAATTGGAATGCACCTCTTGTCATGATGTTCATGACCCACAATATGGTAATTTCTTAATTAAAGAAAGTCAAAATTTATGTATAACTTGTCACCAAAAATAATCTTCCTCTTTTCATCTTGATGCAGGAAATTAATTGATTTTATAGAAATAAATTAATAGTGAGTGATTTAACAATGTGCTGTCGAACTAAGCATTATAATCTTTTAATAAATAAAGATATGATTATTCACTCTGAATAGAAAGGAGGGAGAATTATATGAAAAAGTATGCATTCAACACCTTAAAAACACAGTGCTTCTTTGTAGTTTTGATTGTAGGACTATTACTAACAATTAATCTCCCAACTCAAGCTGCTTCAATTCAAGGTTCAAAGCATGACTTAACAGCTGCATGGCGAGGCTATAAACATGCTGGTTGGAAATTTAATGATTATAAGTCCCCTTGTGCTTACTGTCATGTACCACATAATGGTAGCTCAGATGGTCCCTTATGGAATCGGCCATTACCAGCAGCTAATTCCTATACCGTTTACGATAGTAATACTCTAGATAGTTCTACTACTTCAATTAGTACTCAATCTTTACTATGTTTAAGCTGTCATGATGGTACTATTGCCGTTGATAATGTTCTGAACAAACCAACTGACTATGTCAATAATACTGGTAGCCATAGAAGGATGAGTCGAGATACAACAGGTGATAGTTGTAATGAATGTCATGATAGCAAAGAATACGGAGTAACTCAAGCATTCTTGACTACAGACTTAAGTAATGATCATCCTGTATCATTTACTTATAACAGCGCATTAGCAACAGCTGATGGCGAATTAAGAGATCCTTCAGTTAATAGTGGTTTAGGAGGCTCGATAGCTAATACAATGCTGAGCAATGGTAAATTAGAATGTACTTCTTGTCATAATGTCCATGACCCACAATATGAACCATTCTTAATTAAACCAAATAATAATAGTCAACTTTGTACTACTTGTCATATCAAATAACTAAAAGAAACAGCCTAGAGTCCAGCGACCTGAGCGTCCAGAGGCCTTATGGTGGCTGTTTCTTTTTCTATTCTTTATTTCATTTTTTACTTCTTATACCATGTGATTAATCTACGGCTAACTTAAATTCAATTATTCTAGTATTACTTAATTTATATCTCTTAAAATCAATAATCCCCTTAAACAGATTACCCTCTTGATTGTAAATCCCATATCTTTTAAGTAAAGATTGATAGCTACGATTAGTATATAAAAACATTCTAATTCGTCTTTTCCCATTAATTACTTTATCTTCTAACACATCAATTATTGGCAACTGCCTTTCTGGAGCAATAAATCGAACATCAACTTTCAATTCTTCTCTTGAATATTTCTCAACATATTCGAAGAATAACTCAACTACCTCAGGTAAATAGTGACTATTAATTTCATTAGTAAAGTCAATTTTCTCCTCATTATTTCTATCTAAGTTAAGCATTACTTTACATTCTTCCCAATAGAACAATGATTTGGCTAATCTATTTATGGCAGAATCGATTTTTTGTTGAACAATTAAGTCCTTAGCTATCTTTTTATTAACTATACCTAAATTGGCATAAGGGTCTATTGTATTAGGATAAAAGGCAAGCGTTCTTTTGAAATTCTGAATAGCTTTAAAGTATTGACCCTCATTGATATTAAGAACTCCTATCTCATTATAAATCTTTTTATCTACAACATACCTCTTAGCTAAATTAAACTGTTGATGTGCTTTTTGATACATGCCTAATGTCTGATAATTTTTGGCTAGTTCTTCCCTGCTCTTACTATCATATGGATTATATTTAACAGCTCGCTTATAAAAAGTAACTTTTTCTTTAATGCTATCACTCTCCCAACCAGCAGCTAAATTTCGGTCACTTATAAATTTAGAAGTATTTAATATAATGAAACTAATTAAGATACAGATTAATAAGACTTTAATAGCTATCATTGCTTTTACTGTTAATCTATCTCTAATTTTAAGTTCCTTTGTATCTAAACCTAAAAAATTATTAAGAATCGCCAATAAGAACCAAAAAAGAATTCCAGTCTGAATTAAACGCAAAGGAAAACTAACTAAACTATGAATAGCGATCACCAACAGACTACTGCCCAACATTATTAATAACAAATTCTGTTCTCGGTTAATATAGGGCATTTTAATAAAGAAGACATAGGCAGCATAAGTTAAGATAGCTAAGAATATTAAAACAGACATAATTCCAGTTTCAGCTGCTATCTGCAAATATTCATTATGTGCATCATATGTCTTTTTAGCTAAGAATATATATTCGTGATTCTCTTCTTTTGCTAAAAAATCTTTTTCATACTGGGGATAAACATATCTATAAGTTCCTATTCCTGTCCCAATAATAGGAGAATCTTTAATTATATCTATAGTCCCTAACCACATTATAATTCTTTGATAATTACTTCTAGATAATAATGAATCGCCTTGAAAACGTGAACCTAAAGAATACATTTCATCATCCGAAAAAGGAATATCTCCCGAAAATATACTCGTTAATATAATTATTAAAATTAATAATATCGTAAACGTTCTTTTCTTCTTCAATAGATATTCTCGATTTAAATACTTTTTAAAACAGAACAGAATAAAGAATGTAATAAATATTAAGCCTAAAAATACTCCTCTAGTCCTTGCAAATAAAAGGGCTGTATAAATTATAGTAAAGGAAGTAAATAACCCTAGTTTAAGATTACTTTCTTTCTCAATTAATAAAAGATAAAGATTCAATGGCAGTAAAGGTCCAAGGAAACTACTTAAATAATTAGGATTACCAAAAGTAGAAACTACTTTACCTCTTCCGGTTAATTTACCTACTATTGGGTCAGGATAGAATCCATAAAAATTTGCAATTCCATATAGCCCAGCTATAGAGCCAACGATCATTAATAAATAAAATACTTTTTTTATGTCCTTAATATTCTTTAAAGCAGAAATAGTTATAATATAGACTAGTAAATAACTTAACCATTTATTTAATCCAAGAAAACTAAAGTAGTAGTTTTGTGAGAAAAGAAATGATATAAATATTAATGTTCCAAACAAGAATACTAATTTGTTCAAGTTATCGATTCTTAAAGTATGTTCATCACTCTTTAATAGCCAGATAATAAATAATATAAAGACCAGAACCTGTCCTATAATATTCTTGAGTTCTCTTATTCCCCTTAATTCACTAATATAAATGAGTGGAACGATGAATAATAAGACATATAATCCAAATAGAATTATATTGTCCCTCGTTTTACTGCAATTAACATCCCTAATGTTAACCATCCTACCAACTCCTAATAGATTAATACACCACATTAAATAATTTCTTCATTTACCTAGAAAAACCTTGTTTATAAACAAAGTCAATATACCTCTTCCGCTTGCCGTTCATTTCACATCCTGCTAAAAGTATAATTTCTTAGTACAACAAAAACAGTCCAGTTAAGGACTGTCTTTGGTGATTGATTAACTTTTAATCTTCTTCAAATACTTTTTAACTTGATCTGGAATATCTCCCATCCCGCCTAAATACTTAGTCAAGAATGAATTCTGCATCATAACCTGCATTGAACGCCACATATAATCTCGTTTGAAGTCATCTTCATAATCATCAAATTCTTTTACCTTATCCATATAAAACTCACGATAACAATCAACTAAAGCCTGTTCAATCTCTTCTTCTGTCATATTATCTGGTTTTACTACTGGCTTAATAAAGTTATAATCTGCATAATCATAAGTAATGATATTATCCTTTAATTCATCATACATATCAGCATAAGGCCATGGTGCTATATGAAGGAAATGAGCAAAATCAGGGTTATAATGCTTAGCCAGCTCTAATGTTTCTGCTATGGATTCAGGAGTGTCTCCTGGCAGTCCTAAAACAAAGGAGCATTCAGTAATCATACCCGCCTCATTAATTAAACGAATCGCTTCTTTTGACTCTTCACAAGCAAGGTCCTTTTTAAAACTATCTAGTGTTTCCTGATTCGTTGCTTCAACACCTACATAAATATGAAGTATTCCGGCTTCTCTATATTTATCCATAATATCTGCATCACGTAAAATATCCTCTACGCAGGTCTCTAGTAAGAGATCAACTCCGGTCTCCCTTTCAATTAATAGGTCTAATATCTTATTCCATCTTTCTTGATTTCTGGTCGGGTATTCATCAGATAACATAACAACATCAACGCCAAATTCATCTCTTAAATACTCTAACTCCTTAACTAAATCCTCAGCACTTCTTTCTCTATAAGTCTCCTTCCAAAATTTACGCTGAGAACAGAAACTGCATTCTTGGTCACATCCCCGAGAAGAATTTACTATTCCTAAAGTAGAACCTGGCATTACATAAAAAGTATAGTCATCCCAATCAAGAAGGTCCCAAGCAGGAATTAAAGTATCTAAATCCTCAATAAATGGTCTCGGTGGTGTTACAACTACTTCATCACTCTTAAGAAAAGCAATCCCCTTAACCTCTTCCAAGTCACCATCATTTTCATAAGTGTCAAGTAACTCTGGTATTGTTAACTCACCTTCACCACGAACAGCAAAGTTAACAACCTCTGGATTATCGGCTACTAGCTCTTCATAATGAAAGTTAGCATGAATTCCACCGATTAAAGTTATAATATCAGAGTCAATATCTTTTGCTAATTTGAGCACATCTAAAGCAGCATTGATTGATGAAGTATAAGCCGTAGACGCTACATAATCAGGTTGTGATTTTTCAATACGATCTCTAATCTCATCTAAATCATGATCTTTAGTCATAGCATCGTATATCTCTACCTCATAACCAGCATCTCTAGCATGCCCAGCAATATAAACAAACCCCAAATGTGGCCAGCTACCAGCCGATTCAACTACCCCAGCATGATACGGTGGAGTAATTAACATTAGTTTTTTAGTCATACTATTTTTCCTCCCTTATCCCAGTTCATCTCTCTCAATTAAGTTGAACCATTAATATATGGTGAATGAATACTATCATAAAAAAGCCCTACGCCAAATAGAGCAAAAATTAAAAATCCAAGGGCACCTATTGCAAGCCAAGCGGCCTTTTTACCCTTCCAACCATAAGTCCGTCGTAAATGAAGATAGAGTCCATAAACAAACCAAGAAATTAAAGACCAAGTCTCAACCGGATCCCAGCCCCAATAGCTACCCCAGGCACTCTTAGCCCAGATAGAACCTGCAATAATCATAATACCTAATAATAGGAATCCAAAACCAATAAAAGCATAGCTTAACTCATCAAGTACTTCAAGCTTAGGCATTCTTTTATAGAACTCAGTTAAATTATCATCTTCCTTCTTCTTCTCTTTAATTAAATACAATACACCTAATCCAGTTCCTATCAAAGCTGACCCATAGGATAGCTTAGCAAATAAAATATGAACGATAAGCCAATAAGTCTTAAATGTAGAAGGCAAAGTCCTAATTTCTGGCGAAGCCATCACCGCCATGCCAATTAACAAAAACGATACAGGCATTAAAATTGACCCTAATACACGAATCGAAGGTCGAAAATATTGGGCGATTAGGAACATAGCAATAGCAATCCAAACATTTGATGAATAGACCTCATACCTACGCATGTATGGCCCATGACCGGCCTGAACCCAACGCAATCCTAAAGCAACAGTATGAATTACTAAGCCTAATCCTGCTATAATTGTAGCTCTCTTTAAATACTTTTCTTTCTGAAAAGCAATACTATAAACATAAAAACAAGTACTTAAAGCATATAACCCAACCGTTATCCATAATAAGATAATTTCAGTTTTAACCACTACTTTTCACCTTCTTCCTCCGTAAGTTCACTTTCAAACTCTTCCATTAAGCTATCAAATTCCTCAGCAAATAAAGACTTAAACCTTGAAGTCCTACCGCTAAATTCTAAAATCAAATCATCATCTTCTTTACTTAAGAGACATCCTATCTCCTTAGGAATAATTAGATAAATAAATATAAGACCGATTACTGAAAGTCCAAACCCAAAAAAGACAATAGAGATCCCATAATCTCTAACTACAGAAAATCCATACCAACGCTTTAATTTAGCAAAATGCAATGAATAATTAGCAAAATTAACAGTCTTATCTTTAAAAAGAACGCCATCATAAAGTAGTTTGTCTCCCTCAAAGACTTTTAAGTACATAGCTGGTCTTTCTAAGGTATGAGATTTAATTTCTGGTTTTCCATCGGATATAGTAATTGTAGGATAAAAATCTGCTTCAACCTTTAAATTACTGCGTGGAATCTTAAACTCTTGCTTATAATAAATATTTTGACTCTTATCCAATTTTGTGTCTATCGTAGTAAAGAATCTAACTTTCTCCTCCCCATCTTGCTTTAAAATTAAACCAGGAGCATATCCAAAGAGCTTTTTATAAAAGATTAGACCTTTATATTCAACTGGACTTGGACCACTAACTAATGCTCTTTTTACAGGTTGTCCATCTTCAAAAAAAGTAATATCGGCTTTATAATCATGCAACTCACCTTCATCTGTAATATCTAGAATCACCCGATTTAAATATAATTTAAACCGACTAAAGTCATGATCAGTCCAAGGCCCCTCATTTGTCATTACATAATCTTCATGCCTATCATTAAAGAATTTCTTTTCTAGAACGCCAAAAGAACCCCACATCTTCATTGTTAGAGTTAAGACCCCGCCAACAATAACTATTAGTAGACTAATGTGAAAAATAACTGAACCCCAATAAGCCAACTTATTTTTGATGTTTAAAAATAATATGCTCTCTTCTTTTACGAATTCTTTTGTTTTATACTTCTTTTTTTGAAATGCTTTCTGAATTATTTCACCAATATCTCCTTGAAACTCTTTTTCGTTAATCCTCAGCTCTTTATTAATCCGCTTAGAAGAATTCCAATTACCATTCTTTAATCCTTTAACTTTACTTAATGTTCGTCGCACCTGTTGAATAGTACAAGTTAATGTATTTAGAAAAAAAATAATAACTAATGCAAGAAACCACCAGCTAGAAAATACTCCTTCTAACTTAGTTACGCCTAATATAGAAGCAATTGTTAGCCCAATCATAATAAAAAGAGCTAGTTTAACAGAGGATAAAATTTTAATAATTCTCTTAATTATATTTGAAATCATAGCAACCTCCTAAATAGCAATCTTACTTATTTATTACCACAAGTCACTAGTGATTTCCTGCACAACACTTATGAATTTTCTGTGAATAATTACAAAAATTAAACAGGCCTTCAACAAATGTCAAAGACCTGTTTATAGCAAAATAAATCTAGATATTATCCACAACCTGGATCTCCAAACTTAACATATGAAGAACTTGAATTATGGGCACTACAGTCGTTCTCTCCCCAATTGCCACTCTTCCTCCAGTTAACAACTTCTAAAAATGACCCGTCACTATATGGTGAAGGTTCGTCTCTTTCTACTAACATTGCTTTACCTTCTAGATTATTTGGATCATTGGCTCCATCAGGATACTTTGGTTCAAACCCATGAGGAACTGTCGAATGACAAGTAATACAGGCTCTCCCATCATGTTTAGCATGTAAGTTTTCACTACCATTTGAAAACCCTGAACTACCACTTGCGTCTCCGCCGGCATAAGTATTCCAGTCATGACAATTAAAGCAAAGATGATCACTTGTTCCACTTGAACCAGTTCCTGATTCTCCCTCTGGACCAGTACCTCGTGACCAAGGTGCTTTCAAGATAAAGAAGTAACCAGAACCATGCGGACCCTGTACCGGATCGGTTGCACTATCATTTCCATGACAATCAGTACATAGTAATTGACTCGTCCAGCCCCAAGGATTTCCACTTCGGTCCGTACCTACAAAATCTCCGCCACGACCAGGGTCAGTCTCATACCTAGGTCCCATTACTGCGTGATAGGAACCATTATTAGGATTAAGTTGCTTAGCTATCGCTGACTGTGGCCATGCATCTGCACCTTCTATATACTCTCTAGAAGGTGAAGTAGGCGGATTGCTGCCATAATTATATGAAGAATGACATTTTAAGCATAGCTCATACTCTTCATCAATATCTTGTTTTCTGGAAAAACTAACATTACCCCAAGGTCCTGTGAATGTAACTGCTACACCATCTATCCCCATTAAACTGGCCGGTAAGTTAGGCGCTGCTTTATGGCTCGCCTCTGTCTGTGCTGCATGTGGATCGTGACAATCCATACACTCAACATGACGAGTAGGTTGATTTAGATCATCAGCATCATAAGGTTCACCTGGATAATGTACTCCACTTTGATTCTCAATTGGATGAGTCCAACTCTTATTAAACTCATCTTCTATACCAGGCACCGCAGGCGTTATCGATGAATTAGAATCATGACATTTATAACAGTCATTTTCTTCGACATTTCTCTTTAATCTAGGATTACCGACAGAAACATCGTGATTAGAATGACAAGAACCGCAACCCCATAAAGCTACGGATTTAGTTACACCATTCATAGCATATTCATGCCCCGTTGAATTTCTATGAATACTATCTGCCCATGTCGCATTAATAGCAGGGTCCCCTCGAGAATGACAAACAAGACAGAGTGTTCCTCCATAGGTTCCGTCATCATTCTTCATTATTAAGAACTTACCATTACTATTATCATGTGGGTCATGACAAGATGTACATTGCATTTTAGAATTTTCATCTAACATATCACTCTGTATTGTTCCACCTAATCCACTAGAAGCAGAAGGATCTTTTAAATTACCTATTCCAGAATCTCCGTTTGCTAATGTACTATCATAAATAAGACTAATTGGATGGTCATTTGTAAGGTTAGTTCCTTTATTAACATTAGCTGTATCTGCAAAAGCTCCTGAAGCATCTAACTTTCCTGTTCCGCTATCTCCTACACTGACATCCATATCATTTAAATCTCCTATGGCAATCGTCCCATCATGACAACTCAAGCATAGCTTTGATGAACCATCGGGAACACTAGAAACTGTTGCATCAAGAGTTTCACTAACTGTACTATCATACATGGTATATGTGTTTTGTGAATTATGATTCCAGATAGCTGTAGATGGATTAGAATTATGTGGAGTATGACAGAATACACAAATTTTGTTCTCTGTACCTGACTTAATAGTGCCTGAACCACTAGTGGATAAATTATGTACTGTATCTTTTATTTGACTTCCCCCTAATGCGGCCATAGCTGGCATAGCAAATAACAACATTAAAGTTATTAATAAACAAATTACACTAATTCTATATTTACTTAATTTCACCCTTATCCCTCCTTCCACTTTCAATTCAAATTCCTATTATCCTCTTAAAATAAATTGCATTACCAAAGTGAAAACAAACACAAAACAACCTAAAATCAACTTCATTTATCCTAATCCTCTAAATCAATGTGTCAATCTATTACTTAGGTGTTTATTAATATTATTTCTACATCAATTAAATTTTTCCTGCTTATTTTACAAGTTCTTTTACTTAAAATACAAATTATCTCAGTTAACAGACAAATTAATTTAATTTCAACGTTTTTCTCTTTTATGGGCTAAAACTTATCTTTATATTAAAACAAAAAGTCAATATACTCCTCAGTTAACCGTTTGTTCAGCTTCACTCTTAAAAATGAACCTTGTACCGTTTATGGTTCTAGGCTATTTTTAAGATTCACTGTAGAAATATATTGACTAAAATTTATTTATAATTTAAGTTTAAATGTAACTTTCTTAACTATATAAAGCCTTACCAGAATAAATGGTAAGGCTTTATATATTATAACTTATTCATCTATTATCCACAACCACTATGATCACAATCATCTTGTCCCCAATTGCCACTTGTCCTCCAATTATATATTGTTAAATAAGTATCTCCACCACTACCATGATTATAGGAACTTCCAGAAGATGCCGAGTCTTTTAATAGCGCACGTCTTTCACTATTATTTGCCCCATGCACTGCATGGCACGATGCACAGTTAAAATCATTATGTTCTTCATGTAAATTATCGCCTCCATCTCTATCAGCAAACCCTGAATTAGCACTCTTACTCGCATTCATTCCATAAGTATTACTATCATGACAGTCTAAGCACATTGATGAATCTCCGCCTCTACCTTCAGAACCAAAATCTGGATCCCAACCATTTTTCAATAATTTTGGTTGGCCAGAACCGTGCGGTTTTCCAGTTTGACTACCTTGATTGCTATTATAACTATTACCATGACAAGCAGTACATTTCATGTTAGTACTAGAATTAAATCCATTGCTGAAAGCTACTTGCCCATTATTACCATCATCATAACTAAGATCCTGCAAATCATGAATTGTATTATATCCACTAAATTTATCACTATGACAATCAAGACATACTTTTGGGTCATCTCCTTTTAAAATATGAGCTTTATTTGACCCATGCGGCACTCCAATTTGACTACCTTTATTTATACCACTATTCCTATTAACACTATCCCCATGACAAGCAGTACATTTGGTATTATGTTGTGAGCCAGTAGCTTGCGTAAAGTAAATCTTAGGCTGCTGGCCATTAGTAGCTGAATCATGACATCTTAAACAGAGATCACTAGTACTTGGATTATATAGATCAAAAAACTGCGGCTTTGTTAATAGACCTGCTGCATTTGAACCATGAACCGGTTCACCAGCCACATCTACACTATTACTACCGTGGCATTTATTACACTGTTCTGCTCCTTTTCCATTACCATGGGTATATGTTCTACTATCAAAGACCGTTTTTACACTATCTATACTTTCTTGTACACCAGTTGTTCCTTGGTGACATTTATAACATAACTCATAACTGTTAGTTATAGAACTAACTGGACCCCCTGCCAAATCAAAGCCTGGTATCCCAGCCAAAGGATTTTCAGCAGTAACCTGGTGCGGATCATGACAGTCCGAACATTCGGAATGCTTGTTAGTCGGCTCAACTTTTCCATCTCCGGCAGTATTATTCTCTACTGCATCATGTCTTCCAGTTAAATCAGCATCTTCTATCGGGTGTACTGAACCACCACTAGCCTTAGCATTATCTATTACACTACCAATATCCGGTATAGAAGTCCACTCACTATAACGACTACCGCTATCATCATGACACTGATAACATAACTTTTCTTCGGAAGCTGCTTTCAATCTTACTGGCTCATTAGCATTATGCGGTGTATGACAGTCACCACAACCTAAGTACTGGTCATGAACGCTAGCTGTCCAACCCGTCTTATCATGACAAGTAGTACATAAAGCACTATCGGTATTATCTCTTACTAAAAAGTTATCATAAGTATTATTATGTGGATTATGGCAAGAAGTACACTGTAAGTAGCCTACGTCATCATATAGTTTAACCCCATCTGCCTTAGTATTTACTTCAAGGTCACCCTCTGGTTTAAAGAGTACTGGATGATCATCACTTAAATCAGTACCTAAATTAGCACTAGCTGTATTAGCAAGTGATTCATCAGCATCTAACTTACTGCCAGAACTATCACTCACACTAATATTCATATTAGCTAAATCACCAAGAGCGATTGTCCCATCATGACAGCTTAAGCAGAGTTTAGTTGTTGAGCCACTCAAAGCCGCCATAGATGAACTAGTAGTATCTAAAGTAGAACTATTATAAGCTGTGTATGTATCACCTGAAAAAGTATGATTCCATAATGGGCTAGATGGACTTGAATTATGTGGCGTATGACAGAATACACATACCTTATTCTCTGTACTTGATTTTATATCTCCAGGCCCACTAGTAGACAGATTATGTACTGTATTAACTACTGTACTTTTATCTACTGCTAAACCTGGAATAGTAATTGATAATAACATAATTACTATTAATATAACGTTAATCTTTTTCATTTTTATGCATTTGTCCCTCCTTTTCTCTAAAATAGCCTAAATCTAAATATCATTCGACCATTATTAGTTATTATTTTACTTTTAATAGGAGTAGTAGATAAAAAAAGAGAACTCCTAAAAATAATAAACCCCAACATAATCTTAAAGCTATCAATAAATGCCCTAAGAAAGTTGGGTGGGTTCACTACTCGCTCCCTATAATCCAAGTGACCAATTGTGGACTATAGTTCATTGCTTCCGTTTTAAGTCTATTTATTTTTAACTACTTCTCCACATATGTGAAAGTCACATATATCTATTTCCCTAAATACTCAAATATCTGCACTCGTTTATTATACGAGTCGGCAACATAGATTTTATCTTGACTATCTATATAAATTCCAGTTGGTAACCAAAACTCACCTAAATTTGTTCCTTCCCTACCAAGAGTCATCAATAACTGTCCTTTTTCATTAAAGATTTGTACTGCACCAAAAAGAGCATCGACTACATAAATATGACCATCACTATCAGCAGCTACTCCTTTAGGACGAGCAAAATCGCCAGAACCATCACCTAAATGACCAAACTTAGAAATAAAATTGCCATCTAAATCAAATATTTGAATTCTAAAATTCATAGAATCACTAATATATACTTTATTATCGCGCACAAAAATATCAACTGGATAATTTAACTGTCCATCTTCTCCACCTTGTTGACCAAACTCTTTAACTAATTGATAATTATTAGTATCATAAATATAGACTTTATTCTTGATAGTATCTACTGCATATAGCCAACCTTTTTTATTACTTAATGCTAATCCAGTTGGACGCTTTAATTTATCAGCACCTAATTTCTTAATTAATTTCCCTTCTTCTGAAAATACTAAGATGCTCTGCTGTGCAGCATCAGACACAAAAATTTTCTTATTTCCAACTACTACATCAATTGGTGATGTGAAATATCTTTTTCCTTCAGAAAAAAATCCGCCGTCACTCGCATATAAAAACTTTTGCATATTATTCTCTTTGAAATCGACCTTATATACCGCTTGAGTAGCAGGGGCGGCTATAAATAATTGATTATTAATAGCACTTACACCCCAAGGCCGTTGAAGTCTTACTCCTGCATCCTTCTTACCAAAAACAAAACCAACAATTTTCCCCCAGAAACTATCTTTCTGCTTGAACTGTTGTGCATGAGAGACACTTCTTACAAACTTAATCTTAGCGTTTTTTTGGGAAGGCCAATATTTCTGAAAATCTTCTGCTGCTCTTATTGAATTAGATCCACCTATTAAGATAAAAAAGATAGTTAATATACAGACCACTTTGATTTTATTATATTTAATATTCCATCTATTCATTATTATTCCTTCCCCCCTAACTTAATTTACTTATCATGACAAGCCTTGCATATCTCCTTCTTTCTTAAGAAGCCATCAGTTCCTACTTGATGAGGATTATGACAAGTATTACACTTAACCTGATTATGATTAGGTCCATATAACTTCAAACCAGGATTGACCTTAAACCCTTCTTTTGCTGTAGGATATTGAACATTAACTGGATGATTATCAATTCCAGACCTTGCTCCTTTGTTCTTATATCCTATGCTAGTTCCCGTTGCATTACTTATGTTACGATGTGATATAGTTCCATCATGGCATTGAGCACAAAATAATGAAGACGAAAGTCCTACAATACTCTTTAACTGTGAAAAACCTGTTTGGTTAACCTCTGCTGATAATAGACTATTATTCTGACTACCATTATTGGCAACATGACAACTCTGGCACAAACCTAACATACCACCTTGATTCGAAAGATCATGAGCAGTTCCTTGCAGTTTAATAGCATTTACTGCCATTATTGTCGGAGTCCAAATCATAATCAGAGCTAATATCACTATCCCTAAACTAATATACTTGCCCATCTTCACCCCCCCTTGCTGTTCTTCATCTAGAAACGTCGAATTAAACTAGTAGTTACTTCTAATTCATCTTGTGGCTTCGAATCCTTAGTATCAGTCTGACTCCATTTGGTCTTTAAATTCAATTCAATTGCACGATAATAGTATGTACTATTCAACGTAACTGTCGTCTCCTTTTCATCTTCTACTTTATCATTTCGCTGTTTTAAATCAAGATTTAATCTTAATTGACGTCTAGAATAACTAATATTGGTCCCCCATCTTAAATAGTTCTCTCTGTCTTGCTCAATGTCTCCTTTGGCATTCACTTCTTTATCTTGCTGATAACCATTTAAATTAAACTTTAATCTTAAATTACTCATCGGCAGATAGCGAAGCGACAAGTCATAATTAGGATTATACTCAAAAGTCTCTAAATCAGATTCAAAGTTAGTGCGTCCAGTAAATGTTAATTTTCTAGTTAAGTTCTTACGATAACTAACCCCCATATTAAGACTCTTATTATCAACTTCCTTATCTTCGCCAGTAACTTTAATTTCCTGACTACTACTTTGATTATATCCAGAATTAACAGTAAAGTTTCCAAAATGCATATTACTATTTAATCCTATTGACGTGCTCTCATATTTTGATTTCTCTTTATTAGCAACAGTATTATCAAAATCTTTATCTATACCCTTACTCAAATTAAAGTTTAAGGGAAAGTTATCTAAATATGATAGATTAAATCCAAAATTACCCGATAAAGAACGAGAATCAATTAAGCCATTACTTTTATCTGTACTTCTACTTATTCCACCACTAAAACTTAGAATCGAGTAAGGAGTAGCTGAAAAATTAATATTAGAGTTGACCGTCGAACCTTTCTTCTTAAGTCCTCCTGTTACTTTCTTTTTATCTATCGTCTTAGACTGAGAAGTCCTAATCGATAAGCTATCTAGTGGTTTCCAAGTTGTATTTAAGCTATACTCAATATCTCTTTCATCACTTGTATCTTTTATAGAATAGTTCCCATCTATATCTGTTAGAGATAGAGGTTTTGTATGTAAAGTATTACTAAACGAAATATTCTTAGATTCATTAATTGTTTTGTCATTCTCAATTAAATCCTTAGAAGTTGTCTCTAGATAACTAGTATTCAACCTACTGGTCATATAGAGTTTCCCCAAAATCAAAATAGCAATTACCTTTAAACCTTATCATAATAGTAAGTTTGGCAGATTGAGCTGTTGTGATGCTTTAAATTTGAGATTTTTAT
>Ga0247721_100012_pt1 | contig 111303 bp, 95 predicted proteins | sample MSEWel2017_08_16_FD_189089 | JGI IMG/M metagenome (GOLD analysis project Ga0247721, IMG submission 189089) | Subsurface sediment microbial communities from gas well in West Virginia, United States - MSEEL Well Study Marcellus 3H_2017_08_16 | ecosystem: Environmental > Terrestrial > Deep...
TTTCTGATTTAAGTTTATCTAAGATATCTTCTAGAATATTCAAGCCCTGTTCTAAAGTTTTTAAGAAACTTTCTTCCTCAGATTTTAGAACGTTTTTAACATGGGCCAGCTGTTTTTTGAGATCAGGAGCAACTTTTTTAACAATTTCAGAAGTTTTTTCCACTAATTTATATAAAAATGGTTCTTCAAAACCAAGTTTACGTCCATAACGAGCAGCTCTTCTAATTAGACGGCGGATTACATAACCGCGTCCTTCATTAGAAGGTAAAGCTCCATCAGAAATAGCAACAGAAGCTGAACGAATATGATCAGCAATCACTCTATATGCTGTTACACTTTCCTCATCTTGCCGATAGGGAATCCCTGTCATTTCTACTACCTGATCGATAATCGGCTTAATCAAATCTGTTTCAAAATTAGTTTCAGTCTCCTGTAAAATAGAGGCAACTCTTTCCAGTCCCATCCCGGTATCTATATTTTTGTTAGGCAGTTCTCTGTATTCTCCGGCTTCTGTATAATTATACTGAGTAAAAACAAGGTTCCAGATTTCTAAATATCGATCACCTTCACCACCAGGAACATCTTCTTCACTGTCACCTGCTTCTACTCCCCGGTCATAATGAATTTCAGAACAGGGACCACAGGGTCCAGTTCCAATCTGCCAGAAATTTTCTTTTTTACCCATTCTGACAATTCTTGCTTCCGGCAGACCAATCTGGTCATGCCAGATTTTAAAAGCTTCTTCGTCTTCCTCATAAATTGTAATCCATAATTTATCAGGATCAAGCTCCAGAACTTCAGTCACAAATTCCCATCCCCAGATGATTGCTTCTTCTTTAAAGTAATCACCAAAAGAAAAGTTCCCAAGCATTTCAAAATAGGTATGATGACGTGCTGTTTTACCCACATTTTCTATATCATTTGTACGGATACACTTCTGACTGGTAGCAATACGATTTTTAGGCGGCTCAAGACTGCCGTCAAAATATGGCTTAAAGGGAGCCATCCCTGCATTTATCCACAACAGACTTGGATCATTTTTAGGAACCAGAGGTGCACTATCTAAAATCAGATGTCCCTTTGACTTAAAAAAATCAAGATAAGCCTGTCTTATTTCATCTCCACTTTTAATCATTTAAACCTTCCTCTCTATTAAATTTATTTCTTTCTCTCAGATATTAATCTCCCTAATAACTGTTGAAGTTGAAATTCAATTAGTTATTAAAGATGAATTTATTTTTCTGCTTTTAAAAATATAATTTTCAAATCTAAAAATCAAATTTAATGACTTTAACAATTTTTATAAAATAAACTTGATGAATATTAAAGCTAAATCAGCTCGAAGAGCACGGATGCTCTGAGCTGACCGAGGAACAGGACGTTCCTTCGGGAAGGTAAGCTGATTTAGATGCAAATATGAATCTTAGTTTATTAAAAATTGATTTGGAGTTCAATTTGATTTTTAGATTCTTAAAATATTTATAATTAAAAGTAAGCAGAAAAATAAATTAGATCCCACTTAAACTAATTTAATTTTAGCGAAGCGGCGTTTACCAATCTGAATAATCATCTCATCCTCAACTTTAATATCCAGATTAATTTTTTCATACTTCTTATCATTAATACTTACCGCACCCTGTTTAATCATCCGGCGGGCCTGACTGTTAGAATCAACAAGTCCAGTTGCAGCTACCAGCTTCACTATCCAGAGTTCACCATCCTCTAAATCAGATTTTGAAATCTCAATTACCGGTATATCTTCAGGCAAATTCCCCTTAGAGAAAACACTTTCAAATTCCTGACGGGCGTTAACTGCATCTTCTTCATTGTGATATTCCTTAACAATCTCATGAGCAAGTTTTTTCTTTAACTCCATTGGATTAAAATCATCCCGAGCCAGTTTTCCCTTTATTTCATTTAAACGCTCAATCGAAACATCAGTTAAAAGTTCAAAATAGCGAATTATCATATCATCAGGAATTGACATCACCTTACCAAACATATCCTCAGGTTTGTCATAAACTCCAATATAATTATCTAAGCTCTTACTCATTTTGTTAACACCATCTAAACCTTCCAGTAAGGGCATCATTAAAACTACCTGGGGCTCCTGGCCGTATTCCTGCTGCAATTTGCGTCCAACTAACAGATTAAAACGCTGATCTGTTCCACCTAATTCTACATCAGCTTCAATTGCTACAGAATCATATCCCTGCATTAATGGATAGAAAAATTCGTGAATTCCAATTGGCTTACCGGAATTATAACGTTTGGAAAAATCATCACGCTCCAGCATTCTCGCCACAGTATAATGAGCTGATAATTCTAAAACATCAGCAAAATCCATTTTACTTAACCAGTCTCCATTAAAAACCACTCTGGTCTTTTCGGGATCCAGCACTTTAGAAAACTGTTCTTCGTATGTACGGGCATTTTCTAAAACCTCTTCTCTGGTCAGCTGATTTCTGGTCTCAGATTTACCGGTTGGATCTCCGATCATTCCGGTGAAATCGCCAATAATTAAATAAACTTCGTGCCCCAAATCCTGAAACTGCTTTAACTTACGAAGTACCACTGTATGTCCCAAATGAATATCAGGGGCTGATGGATCAAGCCCGAGCTTAACCTTTAACGGTCTTCCTTCTTTTTCTGCTTCAACTAATTTGTCTTTTAGATCTTCCTCAGAGATAAGATCACTTACCCCTCTTTTCAATATCTTTATCTGTTCCTTTATTTCCATAAAAAACACCTGTCCCCTGCTGTAGGCAACAGGTACTTCACCTCCTGTATCCTTTGTCATTTAATTATAACAGATAGATTAATTACTAACAAGGGGTACCATAAACAGCTGTTTTATGTTATAATATTTTATTGACGGGAGGTTAAGTAATGAAGAAAAGAACAAAGGCAATATTTTTAATATCTTTTTTATTAATTTTTGCCCTGGGAACAGGCGCTATCCTGGGTGCTGTCACCTGGATAATTCAGGATACTCCTGATATTACTGATTATAAAGGTTCAAGTGAAGCAACTTTAATTTATGATGCTGACGGTGAACTTTTAACAAAATTATTTAAAGAAAATAGAGTTTATGTTCCTCTAGAAAGAATACCTGAAAATTTAAAAAATGCAATTGTAGCTATTGAAGATACTAAATTTTATGTCCACCATGGTATTGATTTCTGGGGTATTGGGCGAGCAATGTTAAATAATATATTAAAGGGTGACCTTACTGATCAGGGAGCAAGTACAATTACCCAACAGCTGGCCAGAAATGCTTTTTTAACTTTTGACAAAACTTATATTCGTAAAATTCAGGAGGCATATCTGGCAATCCAATTTGAACGTTTATACACTAAAGCTGAGATTTTAGAAATGTATTTGAATGAAATCTTTTTAGGACACAGTGCTTATGGTGTAGAAACAGCCTCACTGCAGTATTTTGGTAAACATGTCTGGGAACTCAATCTACCAGAATCTGCACTAATCGCTGGTTTGCCACAGTCACCAAATAATTACTCTCCTTTAAGAAATCCAGAACTTGCTATTAAAAGAAGAAATATTGTTCTGGACAGGATGTATGAACTGGGATATATTACAAAAAATGAAATGGAAAAAGCAAAAAATGCAAAGTTGAATCTGGATACTGTTGAAAACACAAAAGAAAACATAGCCCATTATTTTACTCTTTATGTTAGAGATCAATTGATTGATCAGTTTGGATCTTCAATGGTCTATAGTGGAGGATTAAAAGTACATACAACTTTAAACCGTAATATGCAGAAGTTAGCAGAAAAGACAATAAGAAATAAGATTGAAAATGGGTTTATTCCTTCATTTCAGAGTAATCAGAGCGAAAATTTACAGCCTCAGCTCTCACTGGTTAGTTTAGATATTAATAGTGGTGCGATTAGAGCAATGGTGGGGGGACGAGGAACCGATCAATTTAATCGAGCCTATCAGGCTGTAAGACAGCCCGGCTCCGCTTTTAAACCCTTTGTCTACTCGACCGCCTTAATAAAAGGTGATTATACAACAGGTACTGTAATCAACGATTTGCCAATGCTTGCTTCCGAAACTGGTAAAGGAGATAATTTAAGTATCTGGCCCCGAAACTACGGGGACCGCTATCGAGGATTAATTAATTTAAATACTGCCCTGACCAATTCGGTTAATGTAGCTGCAGTAAAATTAATTAAGGATGTGGGAGTGAAAAATGTAATTGATTTTACAGAAAAACTTGGTATTTCAACTTTTACTGAAAAGGATGCACTTGCTGACCATTATTCACTTGCTCTTGGTGGTTTAAATAAAGGAGTTACTCCTTTAGAAATGGCGGCTGCTTACAGTGTTTTCGCCAATAAAGGAATTTATACTGAACCACATGCTATAACTAAAGTTTATGATAAGCATAATAATTTGATTTATGAAGCACAGCCGGATAGTAAAATGGTTATGTCAGAAGCTGATAGTTATTTAATAACATCTATGTTAAAAAGTGTTGTTGATAATGGAACAGGACGTAGAGCTCAGATGAACCGTGATGTTGGTGGTAAAACAGGTACAACAAATGATTATACTGATGCCTGGTTTGTTGGTTTTACTTCTCAGATTGCAACAAGTGTCTGGATTGGTGAAGATACCAACCGCTCAATGGAGTATGATGTTAAAACTGTGGGTAGCGGAGAGGCAGCCCAAATCTGGGGCGATTATATGCGGGAAGCAGTCAAAGATATACCAGTTATCAATTTCCAGATGCCAGATAATGTGATAGAAGTTGATGTTGATCCTTATACAGGACTACTTTCCAACCAATATTCACCAAGGATTGATGTACTGCCTTATAAAGAGGGTACTGAACCAACTAAGAGGGAAAGTCTGCATGGTCCGGTAGAAACTGTCCGTATTGATCGAGAAAGTGGTCTGCTGGCAACTGCTAATTGTCCTGCTGATCAGGTTGAAGAAAGACATTACATTTCTGGTTCAGGGATTAGAATCGGGCCAGCTCAAAAAACATTTAGAGAGTTTAATTCCAGTAAGAAATCTGAAGATCTGGTAAGAGGAACTTATACAATTGAAGCTGGAGAACCTGTACAGCAGATAGATCATGAATACGGAATTCCCAAAGTACAGAGAAATGGTAATCCTCGCTATGAAACTAAACCAAATAGAATTTGCAATTTACATCCTGCAAGTCAGCCGCTGACGGAAGATGCTGCTGCAGAATCTGATTCAGATGATAGTTCTGAGGAGTCAGATAATTCTATCAGAAGTCTATTCGATATCTTTGGTAATAATTAAGCTAAGATAATAGTTCTTTAATGATACATTTTAAATAAAAATCAAATAAAAATCAATTAAAGGGATTTTTCCACATATAAATGGAGAAATCCCTTTCTAAATATAAGATATTTTGATTAAAAAATTGCTGATTATTTTAAATCAAACTCACTATTTACTGAACTTTTACTATTGTAACTCCCATTCCACCCTCTTTTTGTCTTCCCAGTCGGTAATCTTTAACATGATAATTTTTTTCTAAAACTTCTTCTACAGCCTGGCGCAGAGCTCCTGTTCCTTTACCATGAACAATTTCTACTTCATTTAAGCCAGCCAGAAAAGCATCATCTAAGTATTTATCAACCTTATGTTGAGCTGCATCATATCTTTCTCCCCGGAGATCAAGTTTTGGAGATACATGCTGTGATTTCTGGACTCTGTAATTTTTAAGCTGTTTTTCTTCATTCTCCTCCGGTATATCAACCTTGACCAGATCAGCTAGAGAGGCAGTAACCTGCATAATTCCAGCCTGGATCTGGGCTTCTTTTTTATCCCGATCAAGGGAAGTAATCTCACCCTTACGGCCAATACTGCGCACTCTTACCTGGTCTCCAACCTCAAAGTCATCTGCAGATACTTTTTCTTTCTCGTTATTCTTTTCAGATTCTAAAATCTGACTTAATTCTTTTAAATTTTGATTGGCAGAAGTCTGGGCTCGATCAACTTCCGAGCGCTTAGTAAAATCTTGTTGTTTTAAATTAGAAATAATTCTTTGAGCCTCTTTTTTCGTTTCCTCCACAATAGCTTCTGCCTCTTCTCGAGCAGCCTTCATCTCTTTTTCGTGTTTCTGCTGCTGTTCTTCAATCATTTTCTCATATTTTTCTTTTAATTCTTTTTCGTGATTGCGGAATTCTTCCATTTCCTGCCGTAATTTTTGATAGCGATTTCTTTCCTGATTTAACTCATTAATAATATCTTCAACTTTAATTTCTTCATCACTCAAAAGAGTTCTGGCGCGATCAATTATTTCTCCCGGTATTCCCAGCCTGAGAGCAATCTCAAAAGCATTGGAGCCACCTGGAACTCCCATAATTAATTTATAGGTTGGTTTTAAAGTTTCAATATCAAATTCAACCGAAGCATTTTCTACCTCATCAGTAGTATAAGCATAACTTTTTAGCTGACTATAATGAGTAGTAGCAATGGTAACTGCATTTTTCTGCTGCAGTTTTTCCAGAATTGAAATTCCTAAAGCAGCACCTTCTTCCGGGTCTGTACCAACTCCAAGCTCATCCATCAGAACTAAAGTTGAATTATCTGATTCTGCCAGAAATTCTCTAATCCGATGCATATGAGAAGAAAATGTACTTAAACTCTGTTCAATACTCTGTTCATCCCCAATATCTGCAAATATATTTTTAAAAACTGCTGCCGTAGAATTAGCTGCGGCCGGAATATGCAGACCACTCTGAGTCATCAAAGTTAATAAACCCACAGTTTTTAAAGCCACTGTTTTTCCACCGGTGTTGGGACCTGTAATTACCAGAGTCGAAATATCATCTCCCAGTTTAAGGTCAATTGGTACCGGATCTTCTTTTAAGAGAGGATGTCGGGCCTGATTTAATTCTATCAGTCCCTGGTCATTAATCTCAGGTGCATTACATTCAAAATCAAGACTGAACCTGGCAGCAGCTGCAATACTATCCAGCCTGCTGATAATCATTAAATCTCCTTTAATTATTTCTTCAGCCTGAGCTATTTTTGAACTAAGCATCTGTAGGATGCGCTGAATTTCTGCGCTCTCTTTAGCCCTAACCTCTCTCAGTTCATTGTTTAATCTGACCACTGACATTGGCTCCATAAATAGAGTTAAACCACTGGCAGACTGTCCGTGTACAATCCCCTCAAAATTGTTGCGCTGTTCCTGTTTTACAGGCACAACATACCGATTTTCTCTTCTGGTCACAATATTTTCCTGCAGCATATCCTCATAGTGTTTACTTTTTACAATTGAGTCCAGTTTATCTCGAATAGAATTTTCTATAGAATCCATTTTTGAACGCAGAGACTTTAATTTCGCACTTGCATCATCTGCAACCTCACCATATTCATTAATACAGCGGTCAATCTCCCGGGCCAGAGCAGGTCTGCTCTGTAAATCTGCACATAAATCATAGATTATTTTATATTCTCTTTCGACAATTCGAGGATCCAGATTAGATTCTATATCATCCAGATAACGTTTTAATTCAGAAACCCCTCTGAGGGTGCTCCTGACCCTGCTGATAGCATCTGTAGAGAGTACTGAGCCTTTGGCTGCTTTTTTTAAATCATCTCTGATATCCCTTACTCCACCAAAAGGAGGAGTAGAAAACTCAGCTATCATTGATTTTAAGGCGGTGACTTCTGACAGCCTCTGCTCAATATAATTACTGTTACTTACAGGCTCCAAATTATTTACAATTTCTTTTCCTATTTTAGTTGCTGCTCTCTCGGCAGTCATTTTTATTATTTTTTTATATTCCAATACTTCCAGACTGTGTTTTCTCAACTTAAATACCTCCGGAATTTAATTTTATTACTTTTTTTATTACAGATTAAACAAAACACTTCCTTAAAATTAATCAATTTTCTAAATCAATATAACCTATTATTGCTTTTGTGATTCAAAAAAATCATTCAGTTCATTTAGAGAAAAAGTATTAATAACATCTTCTTTTTCCAGCCAGCCGCGGCGGGCAGTTGCGACTCCAAGTTCCATATCACTGTACTCCTTATAATGATGAGCATCGGTATTGATCGAAATCTTGGCCCCGGCTTTTTTAACTTTACGTGCCCATTCTGCATCCAGATCAAGCCTCTGGGGTGAAGCATTGATTTCTAAAGCAGTATTATTATCTGCAGCAGCTTTAATAACTTTTTCTAAATCAACTGCATAGGCCTCTCTTCCTCCAAGCATCCTACCTCTGGGATGTCCCAGCAGTTTAACATGAGGATTTTTAACTGCCTTGATAATTCGCTCTGTCATTTCCGTTTTCTCCAGATTAAAATAACTGTGAACAGAAGCAATAACAAAATCTAATTCCTGTAATAACTCATCTGCAAAATCTAAATCACCATTTTTAAGAATATCAACCTCTACACCTTTAAAAACCCGGAAATCTTCAAAATCCTGATTTAGATCATCAATTTCCTGCAGCTGTTTTTTTAACTCTTCTGGTGACATCCCGCTGGCTACTGTTAAAGACTGAGAATGATCAGTTACAGCAATATATTTATAACCTCGTTCTTTAGCCGCCTCTGCCATTTCACGAATTGAAAAGGCACCATCACTGTAACGTGAATGAAGATGCAGATCACCGTTTATATCTTCTAATTTAATACTATCCGGCAGTTCTCCTTTCTGAGCAGCTTCTATCTCTCCCTGATCTTCTCTTAGTTCAGGAATAATATACTCCAGGCCCAGAATTTTAAAAATATCTGCCTCAGATTCAATTTTTTCTTTGCTGTCATCATCTCTGAAAAGACCGTATTCACTTAATTTTAAATTATGTTCTTTGGCCAGCTGCCTCATCCTTACATTATGAGCCTTAGAACCGGTAAAATAATGAAGAGCAGACGGAAATTCTTCCTTAGTCACAAGTCGAAAATCTGTCTGAACTCCCTGCTCAGTTCTAATACTGACTTTAGTCTCTCCGGCCCCAATAACCTCAGCTGTAAAATTTAAATTTTTTAGCTTTTGAGAAAGTTTCTCTGGTTTTGCTGTAGCTATCAAAATATCCAGGTCTCCAGTCAGTTCTTTTGCTCTTCTGCTGCTGCCGCAGATTTCAATTTCTTCAAAAAAATCAGGCTCAAGTTCAGTTTTAATTGTTTCTATTATCTCTCCAGCGGTTTTTAAAGCCTGAGCCAGATTAATTTTATCTACATATTTTTCGTGATTTTTTAAAGCTTTTAATAATTTTTCTTCTGATTTTTTACCAAAACCTTTAAGTTCCTGAACTCTACCCTCTTTAAGAGCTTTCTCCAGTGATATTAAATCTACAATTTCCAGTTCATAATAAAAGCGGTGAGCAGTCTTTGGTCCCAGTCCCTGAATATCGGTCATTTCTATAACACCAGGCGGAAGTTCAGCCTTAACTGCTTCCATTTCTTCTATAATTCCATTCTGCAGCAGTTCTGTAATTGACTCAGCAATACCACTGCCAATACCTTTTATTTCTTTAAGTTTATCTTCTTCTGCCAGCTCAAAAATATCTTCAGGATAGGATTCGATTTTACGAGCAGCGTTTGTATAGGCTCTAATTTTAAAATCATTTTCACCTTTAATTGCCATTAAATCAGCAAATTCCGCCAGGATTTTAGCAATTTCTTTATTGCTCATTTCCTGCATTGTAACACCTCTTTCTATTCAGATCTTTAATTTAATTTAAGACGCCAAAAGGCCATGAATATCTCATGGCCGAAAAATTTCTTCAATCTTTGATTGTATTAATGGTGATGCTTCGATAATTCTGCTTGCCAGAAATGAATTATTTAAGACATCATTTATTTTTTGATAGGGAATCTGGACCAGAATTAAAACTAACAAATAAATAATAATTCCACCTTTTACTAAGCCTAACAAAAAACCTAATGCTCGATCTACTGGCTGCAGAAAAATAGAATCCACAATTTTTTTGAGTGTAATGCCTAAAACATGGATCACAATATTTACTACAATAAAGATTACTGCAAAAGAAATAAACTGCAGTAGGGAAATAGATAAATCTAGATAAGGCTCTAAAAACTGGGTAAAATACTGATACTGCCTGACTGCTACAAATAATGCAGCCAGCAGTCCCAGAATTGTACTTATCTGATCTATAAATCCTCTTCTAAACCCATTAAAGGCAAAAAAGAGTAGAATTACTAAAATTATAAGATCGAGGAAATTTATGATATCCAATTAGTCTACCTCCTCGAGTAGAGTATTTAATTCCTCATTCTCCTGACGCAGTTTTTTTAACTCCTGATGTAAGCTCTGATTTGCCTCTTTAAGTCTTTCTTTTTCTTTACTTAAATCAACACACTGACTGCGCAGTTTGAAATATTCATCAGCCAGATTAATCATTGTCAAATGAGCTAAACGTCTAAAAGGCAATTTAGGATAAGCATTTTTAATCTCTTGACCTGTTTTTTCTACATGATCAGCCAGTTTATTTATATACTCCTCACTGAAATCTCCAGTCACAGTAAATTGATCTCCCAGAATATTCAATTTAAATTTTTTCTTAGCTTGATTTTTTTCCTCTATCATTAGCAACATCTCCAACTATAGTAGTCTACTTTATTATATTCATTACAAAAGTCGAAAGTCCTGCCTAAAAATTTAATTTCCTCTAATTTCCGCAGAATATTCTTCTTTGAGATGATTTACTATCTGATTAAAACGCTCATTTACCTCCTGATCAGTTAAAGTTCTATCCTCTGCCTGGAATTTTAATTCAAAAGCGGCACTCTGATAACCGTCCTCAATCTGATCTCCCTGATATATATCAAAAAGCTCCAGTCCTTTAAGCATTGAGCCACCTTTTGCTCTGATTGCCTGATGAATATCACCAACTGCAATATCCTCAGCCATTACAATTGCCAGATCTCTTGCCAGTACAGGATATTTAACTAATTTATGGTATTGATAAGATTTTTCTGCAGTGATTTCAAACAAGAAATCCAGATCAAGCTCAAACACAGTTGTTCCAGCCGGTAAATTATTCTGATCTGCAAGTTCTGGATGAATTTCTCCAATAAAGCCAAAAGTCTGAGTTTGATCATACTTGATCTCAGCTCTGCGGCCTGGATGCAGAAAATCTCGATTATCATTATCAGCGATAAAGCTGTACTTATCAAGCTGGACTCTGTTAAATAACATTTCTAGCACACCTTTTAAGGCAAAGAAGTTAGGAGCTCCCTGCTGCCAGAGGTTATTATTCTGCCCAAAAATTCCCCCTCCAAGTTTATTTAGCTCTTCAGGCCGACTGCTGAGACCTTTATTTCTAAAAACTGTTCCAGTCTCAAAGACAGCCATTTCTGAACCCTGACGGCGGGCATTAGAAGATAGAACCTCAATTATTCCCGGCAGTAGAGTAGTTCTTAAAATTCCAAATGCTTCACTCAATGGATTCTTAATGCTGACAAATTTTGCATAGTCTTCAAATTGAGTTAAATTTAAGTCCTGATAACTCTTTTTATCCTGCAGACTATAGGTAATTACTTCATCAAGCCCACCTGCCTGCAGCAATTTTTTAACTTTTGCTTCAAATTTCTGCCTGGGAGATCTTTTACCTCGCTGTTTGGAAATCGGTCTGGTCGAAGGAATTTTATTATAGCCATAAACTCTGGCGATTTCTTCTACTAAATCCGCTCCCTGTTCCACATCAGTTCTAAAAGAAGGAACAGTTACCTCAAACTCTCCCTCGCCGGTAGTTTTCTCAACTGTAAAACCCAGCCGTTCAAGACTTTCTTTAACTTCTGCAGCTTCTAATTCAATTCCCAAAAGCTCATTTACTCTTTCAGCAGTCAGAGTAATCACAGCTGGTTCAAATTTTAAGGGATAATTATCAATTACACCAGGAACTACTCTGGCTCCATCACATTTAGCCAGCATCTGACAGGCCCGGTTGTTGGCCTCTATCACCTTTTCAATATCCACTCCTCTTTCAAATCTGTGGGAAGAGTCGGAGTGCATTCCTAATTTTTTAGCAGTTTTACGAATGCTGACCGGATTAAAGTAGGCAGATTCAATTAAAACATCAGTAGTTTCTTCAGTTACTTCAGTATTTGCTCCACCCATAACCCCACCAACTGCTACTGCTTTTTCCGGATCAGAAATAACAAGCATTTCATCATCTAATATTCTTTCTTCCCCATCCAGGGTTAACATTTTTTCTTCTGCCTTTGCTCTGCGTACAATAATTTTACCATCTTTAATTTTATTAAAATCAAAAGTATGAAGCGGCTGATTATATTCCATTAAAACAAAATTAGAAATATCAACTACATTATTGATCGGTCTAATCCCTGCTGCTTTAAGTCGGCGCTGTATCCACTCCGGTGATTCTTTGATCTGAACATTTTTAACCAGACGCGCAGTATAGCGAGGACATAAATCTGGGTCCTCAATTTCTACTTCCACATAATCATTAATATCTCCCAGTTCTTCAGCTTCCTCAAATGATATTGGAGGTGTATTTAAAGTTTTTTCCTGTGCATATAATGACTTTATTTCGCGGGCTACACCAATCATTCCCAGACAGCGGGCATAGTTTGGAGTTAAATCCAGTTTAAATATATAGTCATCCAGACGCTTATATTTGATAAAACTGCCGCCCAGAGGAGCATCGTCATCTAAGACCATAATTCCTGCTGCTCTTTCTTCCTGCAGCCCCAGTTCATCTTTAGAACAGATCATTCCCCGAGAAAGTTCTCCACGTAATTTAACCTCTTCAATCTGCATTCCACCAGGAAGAACTGCTCCTACTTCCGCAAATGGAACCATCTGTCCTGCTTCAACATTGGGAGCTCCTGTAACAACTGGAATCAGCTCCGTATCTGATCCAGTTTTAACCATACAGATCACAAGTTTATCTGCATCAGGATGTTCTTTTATTTTTTCAATCCTGGCAATAATTATATCATCTAAACCTTCTCCTAAGTAATCAACTCCTTCAACTTCCAGACCAGCCATTGTCAGCTTTTCCGAAAGATCGGCAGGAGTAAAATTAATATCAATATATTTTTTTAACCAGTTATACGATATCTGCAAATTTATCATCCTTTCTTTTTATCAAAACTAGCAGCTCATCGAGTCTGCATTTTTTTAAAATTAATAACCCATTTAAAATTCAGGTTTAAAATTATTATAATTTTTTAAAACTGATGTAAAAAGCGTTTATCATTTTCGTAAAGCACTCTAATATCATCAATGCCATATTTTAATAAGGCCAGACGATCCAGTCCAACTCCAAAAGCAAAACCACTGTAAACATTCTTATTATAACCGGACATTTCCAGTACATTTGGATGAACCATACCCGCACCCATAATCTCCAGCCAGCCGGTTCTAGAGCATAGAGGACATCCTTCTCCTCCACAGACAATACAGGAAACATCAACCTCAGCACTGGGTTCTGTAAAAGGAAAATAGCTGGGACGGAATCTTACATCCCTATCTTTTCCAAATAAAGCTTCTACAATTAACTCAATTGATCCCTTTAAATCACTAAAAGAAATACCTTTGTCAATAACTAAACCTTCTGTCTGATGGAAAATTGGAGAATGGGATGCATCCAGCTCATCAGAACGATAAACTCTGCCCGGGGCAATTATTCTAACCGGCGGCTCCTGTGCTTCCATAGTTCTTACCTGGACCGGTGATGTATGAGTCCGCAGTAAATAATGGTCATCAATATATAAAGTATCCTGAAGATCACGAGCCGGATGGTGAGCTGGAATATTTAGAGCTTCAAAGTTGTAATATTCACTTTCTACTTCGGGTCCCTCGGCAATCTCAAAACCCAGGCCAATAAAAATATCTTCCATTTCTTTAGTTACTAAAGATAATGGATGAGAACGACCTGCTTCTACTTTACCGCCAGGAAGAGTAACATCAATTTTTTCTGCTTCAAAACGTTTTTGAGCAGCCTTCTTTTCCAGCCTTTCTTGATGTTCACCCAGCCAGTTCTGAATTTTATTTTTTAATATATTTGCTTCTTTTCCCACCACAGGACGCTGTTCTGGCTTAATTTTTCCCATTTTGGAAAAAACCGACTGGACAGCCCCTTTTTTACCTAAATACTTTATTCTCAGTTCTTCTAATTGATCAAGACTTTCAACTTCTTTTAATTCTTCTTCTGCTTCATTTTCAATTTTTTTTAGATCATCTAGTAGATCCAAAACTAACACCTCCATATTATATGTATGTTAAATTTTTTATTCTAAAAATACAAAAAATCCCGCCCTAAAGGGACGAGATACCGTGTTACCACCCTGATTATCCCACATAATTGTGGAATCACTTTCTTTTGTTAACGAAAGCCATTAGCTTCCGGAAAAACCTACTTAATTCAGCCCTCAGCTCCAGAGTGAACTTCACCAAATTTGATAATTTAACTGCTTTCAGCTGCTGCAGTTAATCTCTTTCAGTATCATTTTTAGTTACTCTCTCCTTCTCAGCCATTAAATATGATATTCTTTTTTAAGTATACCATAGAAAAAATATTCTCACAAGAAAAAATTACTGCTCTAAAATTAAATTAAAAAAATTAAAGAGACAACATGATTCAATCGGTGCTATTTAGATTTCACAACATTTGTCAGAGAGCCAAAATTAATAACAATATCAGTTTAAATCATTCTTTTTCAACTGCTGGGAAAGTATTTCAAAAGAAATTACAGATGCTGCAACTGCTGCATTTAAAGATTCAATTTCTCCAGCCAGTGGAATTTTTATTTTTGAGGTGGCAGATTCTAATAATTGCTGCTCAAGACCATTTGCTTCATTACCGATCATTAAAATTAATTTATCCTGATACTGATGCTCAAAATGATATTCTTCAGCCTGAGTATCTGCAGCCAGCAGTTCATAACCTGCTGCCTCATTTCTGATTTCAGCCAGAAAATCTTCCTGACTCAACCTCTGTCTGATCACTATAGAAAAAATTCCACCCATGGTGGCTCTAATAACTTTTTGATTAAAAATATCTACTGACCCCTTAAGAGCAATAATACCATCAAAACCAGCCGCAGCAGCTGTTCTGATCATAGTCCCCATGTTTCCGGGATCCTGAATCCTATCTAGAAGTAGTATTTTTTTGGTCTGCTGATAGAAATCATCACCCCTAAAAACAGATTCATTTACTACAGCCAGAATTCCCTGAGGATTGACTGTGGAAGCTGTTTTTTTTAAAAGATCTTCTTCAATATAAATAATTTCAGCCTTTAATTTTAAATCAGCCAGCAGATTATCATTTTCAGCTGATTTAAAAAAAACAGGAGTGAGAAAGACCTGTTTAAAATCTGCTCCTCCTGCCAATGCAGCCTCAATAAGTCTTTTGCCTTCCAGAATAAAGACACCCTGCTTACGTCTATTTCTGCTCCGGTAAAGCTTATTTAGATATTTAACTTTATCATTTTGAGAACTGCTGATTATATTCATTTACTTAGTTTCCTAACTTTTCTTTTGCCAGTTCTACTAAATCAGCAAATCCATCAGAATCATTAACTGCTAAGTCAGCTAACATTTTACGGTCAATTTCTACATCAGCCTGTCTTAAACCATTAATGAAACGGCTGTAAGAAAGACCTTCATTTCTAGCTGCTGCATTAATTCTTGTAATCCAGAGCTTTCTAAATTCTCTCTTTTTATTTCTTCTATCTCTATATGCATAATGTAGAGACTTCATTACTGCCTGATTTGCAGGACGATATAATTTACTGCGGGATCCAAAATATCCCTTAGCCATCTTTAAAACTTTTTTTCTGCGCTTGCGCGCCTTATTTCCTCTTTTTACACGTGGCATCTTAAATGACACTCCTTCCAAAATTTTAACATATATTATTTTTTATCTTATTTTATTACTGCTGTTTTATCCATGTAATAATTTTTTGTAGCGTTTTTGATATGATTTACTTAATAATTTAGCTTTGCGTAACTGTCTTTTTCTATTACCGGATTTCTTGGTTAAAATATGACTGTGAAATCCTTTATGATGCTTAAGCTTACCTTTACCTGTAACTTTAACTCTTTTAGCTATACCTTTGTGTGTTTTTTGCTTTGGCATGATTTAACCTCCTAATACTGTAATAATCAAAAATACTTTCTAATATAACCCGGTAATTAAACCAGTAATTAAACCAGTAATTAAAGTGAATTCTAAGTTGTTTAATTGACTACTGTTTATCACTTTCGGGAGTTAGAAACATCATCATATTTCTACCTTCCATTTTAGGTTTGCTTTCTACCTTACCAATATCTTTAGTCTGTTCAATTAGGCGATCCATCAGATCATATCCTAATTCTTTATGCATCATTTCTCTTCCTCTAAAGCGGATTCTTACCTTAACTTTATCCTTGTCATTGAGAAATCTACGCGCCTGCTTTAATTTAACATTAAAATCATGATCTTCAATTTTAACACCCATCTGAACCTCTTTAACATTCATTACGTTCTGGTTCTTTTTGGCTTCTTTTTCCTTTTTAGCCTGCTCATATTTGTACTTACCATAATCCATAATTCTGCATACAGGTGGATTAGCCTGTGGAGCAACTTCTACTAAGTCCAGACCCTGTTCTGCGGCTCTATCCAATGCATCATCCAGCGACTTGATACCAATTTGCTCTCCTTCTTGATCGATCAGACGAACCTCTCTTGCTCTAATGCGATCATTAATTCTTAAATCATTAACGATATTTATGCACCTCCTGAGTGATATAAAAAAACCAATATAAACAAAAAAACGAGTGGTAGAAACCACCCGTTAAATACAGTAATCAGCTAAAGATAGACTATCCCTAAAGATAAGTCTACTTTTCCCGCAGAAATTGAAATTCAAAACGAGAAACTGATATTAACCAGTTTAAGACTGGTGAGAAACAGGTGCTTCTACTTTCTTTTCCTTAATTAGTATAGCACAGGGTGCTGATAGTGTCAAGAAATCTGCAGAAAAAATCCTCTCCGGCATTAAAACTGGAGAGGATAATAAATTAATCAATTGTATCTTCAGTATTAATTACTTTATCTTCAATTTCTTTTAAAATTTTCGACTTAAATTCAGAGAGCTTACTTGTTCCTAAGTCACCTTCGCGTCTATCGCGAACAGATACGGTTCCATTTTCTTCTTCACGTCCACCTACAATTAACATATATGGTACCTGTTTAACCTGAGCATCTCTGATCTTGTAACCTACCTGTTCTGAACGGCTGTCAACCTCAACTCTAATATTTTCTTCTTTTAGAGCTTCTTTAACTTTAAGTGCATAATCAATTTGATCATCAGAAACGGGAATAATTTCTACCTGTACCGGAGCCATCCAGGTTGGAAAAGCGCCTGCAAAGTGTTCAATTAAAATTCCAATAAAACGCTCAATACTACCATAAATTGCTCGATGAATCATTACCGGTCTGTGCTCATCTCCATCCTGACCAATATAGCTTAAATCAAAGCGTTCCGGCATCTGAAAATCAAGCTGAATTGTTCCACACTGCCAGGTTCTGCCGAGACTATCTTCTAAATGAAAATCAATTTTAGGACCATAAAAAGCTCCATCACCTTCGTTGACCTCATAATCCAGACCATTTTTCTCTACAGCATTACGCAGGGCATCAGTTGCCTTATCCCAGAGTGCCTCATCTCCCATTGCTTTTTCGGGTTTGGTACTTAATTCTACATTGTAGTTAAATCCAAAGGCACTATAAATTTTATCAACCAGTTTAATAACCCCACTTAATTCCTCTTCAATTTGAGTCGGGAGACAGTAAATATGAGCATCATCCTGAGTAAAGCTTCTAACCCTCATTAGTCCGTGAAGGGCACCTGACATTTCATGACGATGTACCAGCCCCAGTTCAGCCATTCTAATTGGTAGCTCACGATAGCTGTGCATCGAGTCTTTGTAAACTAAAATTCCACCAGGACAGTTCATTGGTTTAACAGCATGAGTTTCTCCATCAATTTCGGTAAAATACATATTATCCTGATAGTGGTCCCAGTGTCCTGATTGATGCCAGAGGGATTCGTCTAAAATAATTGGAGTTTTGATTTCTTCATATCCGGCTTTACGGTGCTCTTCTTTCCAAAAATCAATCAATTCGTTTCTGAGAGCCATCCCTTTCGGATGGAAAAAGGGAAAACCTCTTCCTTCATCCTGCATACTGAAAAGATCAAGTTCCTTACCAAGTTTTCTGTGGTCACGTTTTTTTGCTTCGTCCACTCGATGTAGATATTTTTCTAAATCTTTTTCGCTGGCAAAAGCAGTACCATAAATCCTCTGCAGCATTTCATTATTTTCATCACCGCGCCAGTAAGCTCCAGCTACATTCAATAGTTTAAAAGCCTTTATATAACCAGTAGAAGGAAGGTGCGGACCCCGACAGAGATCTACATAATCTCCCTGAAAATAGAGGCTGATCATCTCATCATCCAGTTCCTCAATTAATTCCAGTTTATATTTTTCATTTCTCTTTTCCATTAATTCAATAGCTTCTTTACGCGGAAGTTCTTTTCTTTCTATTTCTATATCTTCCTTAATAATTTTTTCCATTTCAGCTTCAATTTCTGCTAAAGAATTTTCATTAAAATTTTCCTCTAAATTAAAATCATAATAAAAACCCTCTTCAATTGTAGGCCCTATTGCCACCTGCACCTCATCATAGAGTCTCTTTACCGCCTGTGCCATAACATGTGAGGTGGTGTGCCGAATAATGTCCAGAGCATCATCACTATCGATAGTAATAATAGAAAGCTCCACATCTTTTTCGATTGGATAAGAGGCATCTACTTCTTTACCATCGACAACACCAGCTATGGCATCTCTTCCTAAACCACTTCCGATAGAATAAGCAGCATCTTCTACTGTTGTTCCAGCATCATATTCCTTGACAGAACCATCTGGCAGTGTTACTTTAACTTTTTCCATTTAATTTCCTCCCTATAAGACTAATAATCTTTTATAAAATGAACAAAATGTCCTTCGGACAATCTGTAATACAGTAAGGTTAAATTTTGTTGATTGCGGAAATTATAAAACTATAAATATTATCCACAACAAACCATTAGGTATAATTTCCTGGCTAATAAAAAAATCCCTCATCTCATTATAGAGACGACGGATTGCGCGGTTCCACTCTAGTTAATAATAATTATAAGTATTCTAAAATAAATGAGAATAGTTAAAATTATTATTCACTCAATAAGATAACGGCTTAACCGGATAAAAATACTTAATTCCTCCTACCTGCTCCAGGGTGGTTTTCAATTTACTGACAAGTTATGTGCTTTCAGCCGCCGGCACACTTCTCTTTTAACTAGCAGAAAAATTTACTCTTCCCTATCAGGGCATTTAATTATTTCATTTCTTTTATTATAGTTTTTATTTCGAAAAAAGTCAAGTGATTATTATCATAATAAAGTAGTTAAATAAAAAAAAGACCACCGAAAGTGGTCAAATCATCAAAAATGGTGCCGGAGGTCGGGCTCGAACCGACACGGGAATAAATTCCCACCGGATTTTAAGTCCGATGCGTCTGCCAATTCCGCCACCCCGGCAAATAATATTAAAATGGTGTTGGTGTTGGTAAGTGGATTCGAACCACTGGCCTCTACGATGTCAACGTAGCGCTCTGACCAACTGAGCTATACCAACTTAAAATATTAAGCTAGCACTTTCAACTCACTATTGAAAAAAATGTGCAAGCAAAAAAATGGTGCCGGAGGTCGGGCTCGAACCGACACGGGAATAAATTCCCACCGGATTTTAAGTCCGATGCGTCTGCCAATTCCGCCACCCCGGCAAATATGTAATATTTAACTTACGACATTTTGTATTATATCAATGGTTTTTAAATTTGTCAAGATAAATATTTTAAATTATTTAAATTGTTAATAAACTCTTATTTAATACTTTTAAAATAATAAAATGGCACCAATACGGCACCTTTTGTCAATTAAATAAAAAAAATAATAATTTAAATAACACCTATAATTACTGTTATATCAGTAATAATGAATTGGAGGCGGCAGACGGATTTGAACCGACGAATAAAGGATTTGCAGTCCTCTGCCTTACCACTTGGCTATGCCGCCCAGGCTGCAAATAAAAATGGAGCGGGAAACGAGATTTGAACTCGCGACCCTCACGTTGGCAACGTGATGCTCTACCACTGAGCTATTCCCGCAAAAAATGGTGGTGGGAGACAGAATCGAACTGTCGACACGTGGATTTTCAATCCACTGCTCTACCGACTGAGCTATCCCACCAAAATGGCGGAGGAGACGGGATTTGAACCCGCGATCTCCGGCTTGACAGGCCGGCGCGTTAAACCGCTACGCTACACCTCCGCGTTTAAGAAGTAAGATGTAGTAAGTCAAAAATAAGACCTAACACAACTTCTTTATATTATATTTGCAAATAAAAATGGTGGGCGAAACAGGGCTCGAACCTGTGACCCCCTGCTTGTAAGGCAGGTGCTCTCCCAACTGAGCTATTCGCCCCTCAGCAGTAATTTAAAAGCATAATTACCGCATCAGCAATAACTAGTATATATAAAAAGGCACTTTAAGTCAAAATTCAATATAGACTGTTATAAGTAATTAAATTATTATATGTTAAATATACTACTAAATACTTAAAAAATCGACTGTAGATAATTTTTTAACAAAAGATTAATTTTTCTATTCTATTCAATAAACTCTAACTTTAATTCATCATTTTCTCTAACATAATTAAATATTTCTGCTGCCAGCACAGGGTTGATATCTGTTTCTATAGAATTGTAACTTTCAACTATTGTATTATAAAGTTCTTTAACATTAAATAGTATGTTATTAGATTTTAGCTTTGAGAGTACAGAATTAATTAATAATTTCTGTCTTTCAAATCTAGCCATTGAACCAGAACTACTCCAGCGAACAAAATTTAATGCTTCTTTTCCAGATAATAGATTATCTCCTTTTTTTAAATTAAGTCCCAGACCAGGTACTATTAATTCTTCCTCCAGTGTTATTTGCACTCCACCTAATTCGTCTATTACCTTCTCAAATCCCTGGTATTTAAGATAAACATAATAATCAATTTCAGTTTCGGTAATTTCTTCCACAGCCAGTGAAATATCACCATTATGATATTTTCTTAATAACTGCCCCTGATAGATAGTGTCTTCATCAATATGTTCTACCTGCAGCTGATTTAATTCTGGTCTTAACTTAGCAAGCATTATTGAATCAGCTTCTACACTACCTATTGCTACATTTTCTTCACTATCAAGCCCAACAAATAATATATTTAGATCCTGATTAAAGTCACTATCCGATAATCCCAGAATAGATAAAATCCGTTCCAGTAGAGTTGGATCTTCTAATTCCTGGGCAAAGTCATTCTGAGTCTCATCTTTTACCTGTTCCTCTCTCTTTTCGGCTTTTCCTTCTACTTGCTTTTCTTCTCCCTGTAACTGTTCTTCGTTTTCTACCTGTTCTTCGCTTTCCTGAGCGATATCCTTTTTCATCTCAGGTTCATCAGTTACCTCTGCCTGTTCATCTTCAACAGTATCATTACTTTCTGGCTCAATATCTGTCTGGCCAGAATTATCTGTTTTCGAAGTAGTTTTCTGACTCTGGTCACCAGTTAATGTTTGTTCTTTTGTCTCCACTGAACTATCTTCTGCTGCATTATCCTCAGTTTCTCTTTCTTCAATCTCAGTTTTTATCTCTTCTTCTTTTTGAACTATTTCTTCTTTTTGAGTTACCTCATCTGACTCATCTAAAACATCTGAACCACCATTTGCAATATCGCTTTCAATCTCTTCAACAGATGTTTTTTCGGAATCAGTTATATTTGCTGTATCACTTTCAGATTCTGCCTCACTGTAGTTTTCACCAATATCTTCTTGATCAGAATCCACAGACATACTTTTATCTTCCTCTACTGCAGGAGGAGCATCACTTTTAGTCTTATCAGCTGATTGTTCACTTACTTCTGCCGATTGTTCTGCAGCTGTCTCATTTCTTTCTGTTTCAATATCTGAACTAGCAGCTGTGTCTTTACTTTCTGTAACTTCTTTTTCTGTAACTTCTTTAGTTTCTGCTCCAGTTTCTGTTGTTTCAGCACTATCTGTGCTTTCTTCAATAGTAGATGTTTCTTCAGTTATCTGGCTTTCTTCTTCACCATTCACAGCAGTTTCTCCATCAGAACTATCTTCACTTTGCTCCATCACTTCATTTTCCTCAATCTGATTATCTGGTACCGGCTCTAAATCTCGTTCTAAATAATAACCTGCCAGTCCAATAAATAATAAGAGTAGAGCTATCAGAAAAACTCCTATCCATTTATGCTTCTTTTTTGATTTTTGATTGTCTTGTGTATTTTTTTCTGCCAATGTTATTGCCTCCCTATTCCCTTATATTCATAATATTCGTGGTTATAGGTTCAATTCCTGCATGAAACTAATTTCTTTATCTATTTTTACACTAATTTAAAAAGTCTAAATTTTATTTTTTCACCTATCGAACTTATTTGCTAAATTTTATTGACAAAGTAAATTTTTATGGTATAATTTATAATTGTGATGCCGAGGTGGCGGAACTGGCAGACGCGTTAGCTTGAGGGGCTAGTGGTCTAATAGACCGTGCGGGTTCGAATCCCGCCCTCGGCACCATTTATATTTAAGATGTTAATTTACCCCATTTTAGTTAATGACTAAAATTCCCCCTGGCAGACCAGGGGGAATTTTTTTAACCCAAAACTTATATCTTATATTTTAATATAATCTTATGGGAGACATAATTTTTTAATTTACTTAATCTAAATTCATCTAAACACAAGAAACTTTAACCTTCTTTTGCAAATTCAGAAGTAGTATTTTAAAATTCTTAATACAAATTGTTATTTATTCATTCTTTCCTCATTAATATCTTTAGAATTTTCATGCCATTCAGCTGACAAATCATTAAGAAAATCAGCTGTCTTACCTTTTAAAATTTCATCTGCTCCATCATGTGTAGGCACAGCACCTGACTCTTCCACTATATCCCTTAAAGCTTTAGGATTATCAATAATCGGACAGGGACACATTAAATTCTCACTAAAGGGCTGCCTCTCTTGATAAGATTTAAAAAGAGGATTCTGAAGCACTTCTTTTAATGATTTTTCCTTTATGTTATCTACTGCAAAATGGGCAAATGCACAGGGCTCAACTTCTCCTTTAGCATTAATATGAAAATACCTTCTTCCGCCACCAATACAGCCCTGGACATAGGTGCCATCATTCCAAAAATCCATAATAAATATATCTTTTTTCTTCCTCAAATTACTTCCTCTCCGGGCCAGAGAAGCTCTCTGCTCAGGAGTAATCATCATCTCAAGATTAGGATTTCTACCTATTGGAATATAATGAAATAACCACATGTAAAGAGCACCCTTTTTAGATAAATGATCAACAAATTCATCGGAAAAAAGTTCATCCACATTATTTTGAGTTGCAGTTACACTTGCCCCAAATATAATACCTCTCTCACGCAGGCGGTCCATGGCATCCATAATTTTATCATAAGTACCCTCCCCCCGACGTTTATCAGTTTCTTCTCTAAATCCTTCCAGACTAATAGCTGGTGTAACATTTCCCACTTCAAGCATTCTATCAGCAAATTCATCATCAATAAGGGTACCATTAGTATACATCATAAAACCAACATCATCATGTTTTTCAAAAATATCAAAAAGCTGAGGATAAACTGTCGGCTCACCGCCTGAAAAAACTATAAAATAAATTCCCATTTCTTTAGCCTCAGTAATTATTCTATCAATTGTAGCAAAATCAAGACTATCACTTTTATTATATTCGCCAGCCCAGCACCCTTCACAATTCAAATTACAGGCACTAGTAGGGTCAATAAGCATTGTCCAGGGCACATCTACTCCAAGATCTTCAGAAAGTTCATACTGATATGGTATACCAAAAATAGCTGAATTTATTAAAAAATTCATTAAAAATCCACTTTTATAAGCAGGTGCAATATCATTAATTTTTTTAAGATATTTTTTTATCAAAGGAGTTGTTTTATACTTCTCCTTGATAATTTTAATAGCATTTTTGTGATTATCTCTTTTAGCTAATTTTTCTCCAATATCTAGAATCTGCAAAAAATTTTCTTCAGGATCTTTTTCCAGATATTTTAAAGCCTGTTTGAGCAGCTTATCAGCTGCATATTTTTTTGCCAGTTCAAAATCAATACTCATATTAACTCCTCCTCTTGTATTGTTCTAAATTATCTCTTTAATACTTGCTCATTCACAGTTTTTAATTTTTCTTTAAATTAAATTTGTCATTTTTAAGAGATAAGAAATATTCTTCTCCCGTTCTTTTGGAAATCTCCTGTCCAAAATCAATATCATAATAAGCAGTGCATAAACACCACGCTTTCTTTCTGCTTCAGCCCCCCTTTTTATCCCTTTTTTTTCTTTAAACTGTATTAATATCTGATCTACTATCTCTAATAATTCAGATCGCAGCCGGGTTACAATTTTTTCTTCTTTATTATTTATATCTTTTTTAATGATTTCATCTATTACACCTTTTGATTTATTAATTTCATCATAGAGATGGGTAATAAACATTTTCAGATCAAGTTCTTCTTTTTGCAAATATTTATCAAAAATTTTTTTATGATTTTTAATTTTTTCTTCAATAACTTTTATAAATAACTCCTCTTTATTGGTATAATAATTATATAATGTTCCAACAGCAATACCGGTTTCTTCAGCAACAATTTTCATACTAACAGCAGAATATCCTTTTTCAGAAAATAGCTGATATGCTGCTCTAGATATTTTACTCCGTAAATTATTGATGATTTTAGGCATAACATTCACCACCTATTTTTTAAATTTTACCTTATTTTAGTGAACTTATATTCATAAAACTTTATGAATATACATTCATTATACATTATAAAAATAAATATGTCAAATTTTTCTGAAACTTTTAAATATAAGGAGGACTGCAGCTTTAATAAGTTTATTTAAATTCTCTTTTTATCAATTTAAATTTACCGGTAGTACCTGCACCGTCTATATTTTTAACTTTTTTTATCCTAAAATTAACATTTTGCAGATTTTTACTCTTAAGTATCTTTGTTAATTCTTCTTTTATTTTCACTATTACATCTTCATTTTTACTTCCCTTTTTAATAACCGCCTTGAAAATAAAGGAAGTTTCACCCGTCTGTATCACCTGATATTTATTCAAACCTCTAATATATAACTCTACAAATATTATCGGATGAATAAACTCTTTTTTTCCAGCTTGATTTTTAAACCATAATATATCCTCCTGGCGTCCGATAATTTCTTTTACCCTGTTAAAAGGCCATCTATCTTCTTTTTTTTGTTCATTTACCGATACCAGTAAATCAGACATTCGATATCGTATAAGTGGTTGGGTATAATTATAGAGATTTGTTAGGTAATAGCCCTCTTCCGCAGTTTCAATATAATTAGCATCATCAAAAATATATAAATGATTAAACTCCTCTTTTTTTACTCCGATCACCAGGGACTCTGAGGCAGCATAATAATTAATAAGAGAAGTATCCCAGGTCTTTTTAATAAATTTCCTGGCTGCTGCCGTCAGCGGTTCACCCCCGCAAATTACTACCTCGGGTGATATATCTATTTTGCCAGCTCTCTGCATTTCAGCTAGAACCTTGATCCCAAAAGGATAACCTGTAAGATTATGAGGACGGCATTCATTTAACCTTTGACAATAATCTTCTAGAGGATGATTAATATTAATGACCAGATACTGTTTATAGAAGTATTCTTCCAGAGCATTAACCGGGCTTAAAAAAAGGCTGACCCCAGCATAATGACCATCTGCTGCTCCAATAAAAGCATATCTTTTTCTCTTAAGACCAAAATTAGTAAATAATCTCAAAGAAAGAGCTTTGATAAAATCCCACTCCTTTGAATTATAAAGAAAATATCCAATTTCGCCTGAAGAACCAGAGCTATGAATAACGTGATATTTATTATTTAACTTGCTAACAGGAGAAGGGGAATTTTCAAGAAAAGAAGCAATCTTATCACAGCTGATATTTTTATCCGTTACTAATTTATCATAATTTTCCATCATTATATTTTTATCAAGAGCAGGAAGATCTGAGTGTTTAATCTCTGACAGGTCTTTTTCCTTAATTCCGTGGGCTGAATAAAAGTCACGGTAAAAAGGAGAATTGTTATAAGCATAATACAGCAGCTTTCTAAATTTATTCTCTCTCAATTTTAATATTTCACTTCGACTTTTATTTAAATTTTTATCAAGCTTATATTTATAATATAGGATTCTTGGTATACTCATAATTTTATCTCCTTTTTCCATTGTTATTGCTACTTCTAGATTTTTTACCATTTATAACCTCAAATTAGATTTTTACTATTACTAATATATTTGTATACAAATATATTATATACAAAAATAAATAAAAATCCAAATTTCAAAATTGACAAGCAAAAGCAAAAGATTATATAATTAATTCAAATAATTTGAATTTTCTAGCGAGAAGGGAGAAGAGATAATAATGAAAAAGCTTTTATTTACTGTACTATCTTTTAGTATTATTTTCTTATTCATTTTAACAAATTTTGCAGGGGCGCAGGAATACAAAATTGGAATTTCCCAGTTTGTTGAACATCCATCACTGGATTTAGCCAGAAAGGGATTTATTGATCAACTGGCAGTAAAAGATTTTGTAGAGGGGGAAAATCTTCAAATCGATTTACAAAATGCTCAGGCAGATTTTTCAACTGCTCAAACTATTGCCCAGAGATTCAACCAGAATAATCTGGATTTAGTTCTTGCTATAGCCACTCCCTCAGCCCAGACTGCTGCCAATGTGATATCTGAGACTCCGGTTTTAATTACAGCTGTTACAGATCCTGTGGAGGCAGGTGTAGTTAACAGTATGGAAACACCTGGTGGAAATGTAACTGGAACTACGGATATGAATCCAGTAGCCAAACAGCTGGAATTAATTAAACAATTTTTACCGGAATTAGATACTCTTGGAATTTTATATAATCCAGGAGAGGTTAATTCTGTTGTCCAGGTTGATTTAGCTAAAAAGAAAGCTAAAGAAACGGGGATAGCTATCGAGGAAGGAACAGTTAGCAACAGCAGTGAAGTAAGCCTGGCAGTATCTTCTCTAGTTGGAAGTGTTGATGCAATTTATGTTCCAACTGATAATATAATAGTTTCTGCAATGCCAACTGTACTGCAGACAGCATATAATAATCAAATTCCTGTCTTTGCTTCCGAAAATAATTCGGTTGAACAGGGTGCTATTGCAACTCTTGGAATAGACTATTATCAGCTGGGAAGACAGACTGGTTCCATGGCTGTCAGAATTTTAAATGGTGCTGACCCTGCAGAAATGGCAGTTGAATCTTCTAAAGAATTAAAGCTTTATATTAATCAAAAATCTGCCTCAGAAATTGGCTTAGAAATTCCAGCAGACTTATTAGAATCTGCAGATACTATTTTTAAAGAATAATTAAAGATAACTTTACAAAAAAATAAGTATCCAAAAAAAGAAGCCAGGCTAGCTAGCCTGGCTTTAATATTCTAAAAAATGGTGGTGGGAGACAGAATCGAACTGTCGACACGTGGATTTTCAATCCACTGCTCTACCGACTGAGCTATCCCACCCAATATGTAATTTAAAATAAAAATGGTTGCGGGGACCGGATTCGAACCGATGGCCTCCAGGTTATGAGCCTGACGAGCTACCAGACTGCTCTACCCCGCGCTATTAAATGGTGAGCCATGGAGGATTCGAACCTCCGACAACCTGATTAAAAGTCAGGTGCTCTGCCAACTGAGCTAATGGCCCATTTCTCTTGCAACGCTTTTTATAATATCAATAATAAATTGAGTTGTCAAGAAGAAATACGAAAAAATATAAAATAAGTTCAATCGCTTATAATTCAGAATACTTTAAAAAAAGGCAGACAATTTATCTCTGTCTGCCTTTAAAATCAAATTTAACTTTAAGGTAAGTAGTTTCTGGGATTAAGGGGCTCTTCATTCCTTAAGACTCCAAAATGTAGGTGGGGTCCTGTACTTAAACCAGTATTACCTGAGACAGCAACCTGTTGACCCTTGTTTACCATTGAACCCTTAGAGACCGTTACTCTAGAATTATGAGCATACAGAGTTTCTACACCCCGTCCATGATCAAGAATCACTGTATAACCAAAGCCATTCATCCAGCCGCTATGTACTACCTGTCCAGATGCTGCTGCTTTAACAGTAGTTCCGGTTGGAACTGCAATATCCAGACCATTATGAAATAATCTTGTTTTTCTAACCGGATGAGTTCTCCAGCCAAAACTGGAACTTATTCTACCACTAACCGGCCAGATTAAAGAGTTTCTGCCTAAAGAAAATGGTCTTCTTTCATAATTGGTAATAATTAACTCATCACCAGCAAAAATTCTATCTCCATTGAGATTATTATTCCGGCGAATTGTATCTATATCAGTACCATACATCCTGGCGATGGTACTCAAAGCATCTCCCCGCTGAACCTTATGTACAATTTGGTCAGAAGAAGAATCATTTTTTTCTGATTTAGCTTTTGTCGTACTATCATTACTTGCTTTTGATTCTTTAAAATCAACAATAGGCAGTACCAATTCCTGTCCTGCTTTAATAAAGTCTGAATTAAGATTATTTGCGTTCATAATCTCTTCAACCGGTAAATTCCTACGTGCCGCTATCGCTGATAAAGTATCTCCCTGACGAACTTCATAATATATTTTAGTTTTCTTAGTTATAGTACTACTTTGATTATTATTTTCGTTCCGATTTTGCGATTCAGCTGTTATTATTCTGTCTCGTGGAATTTTCAAGTCCTGACCGGGTTTAATCTTAACAGAACTCATATTATTAAATTCCATAATTTCTTTCACAGTCACATCTCTAGACCCAGCAATTCCTGACAGAGTATCTCCATTATCCACTACATAAAGTTCATAAGACACTTTCTCAGAAATCATTTTCTCCAATAATTCAAGGGTTCTACCACCTACAATACCATCAATCTGCAGGTTGTTACTTTTCTGAAAATCCTTTACTGCATCCTCAGTACTTTTTCCAAAAATCCCGTCAGCTGACACATTATAACCAAGAGTTTCTAAATATTTTTGAACTTCAATTACATCTCTGCCCCGATCACTTAATCTAACCTGGAAAGCAGAAACAGTGATAGTTATTGACAAAAGAAAAACTAATAAAATTATTAGCGTGGTTAAAAAGTAATTTTTTTCCATATCCCCCTCCTCTCTTCTTTGCTCTACTATATAATATAATTCGAGATAAAAGTCAAATTTCCTTTTTATATTTTCCTTTTTTGTTTAAATTTATAAAATCATTCTGTCTCAGGGCCTCATATATTATTATGGAAACTGAGTTAGAAAGGTTTAAAGATCTTAAATTTTCTTTCATTGGAATCCTTATACATTTATCCAGGTTTGCTTCCAGTAATTTTTCCGGTAAACCTGCAGTTTCTTTGCCAAATAAAAAATAATCATCTTCCTGATAATCAAATTTTGTATAGGAATTTGGGGCCTTGGTGGTTGCATAAAAAAAGCGCCCTCCCTTATTTTCCTCAAAGAAATGATCCAAATTATCATAATAACTTATATCCATTTTATCCCAGTAATCCAGACCTGCTCTCTTTAAATATTTATCTGAAGTTGAAAAGCCTAAAGGCCTCACTAAATGTAACTTTGAACCTGTTACCGCAGTAGTGCGGGCAATATTTCCAGTATTTTGTGGTATTTCTGGCTCAACAAGTACAATATTCAATTTAATCACCCATTATTTAAATTTTATTTACTGATTTAATTCAATAAAACATTAAGATAAAAAATATAAAACTGATCAAATATTGATTTTTAGACCATCATAGGCTGGACTGATATATTCTGGTAGATAATCATTTACTTTCTGATGATCTAAACGGTGTGAAATATGAGTTAAATATCCATGTTTTAAATTCAATCTATCAATTAAACTTACTGCCTGATCAACAGACATATGGGTTGGATGTTCTTCAAAGCGCAGAGCATCAACAGCCGCATATTGGATTCCCTCCAGAAGTTTAAGTGAACTTTCTGGAATCTTACTGCAGTCTGTTAAATAAGCAAAATTATTAATTCTATAAGCTAAAATCTGATTATCACCATGATAAATTGGCACAGCCGTAATATTTAAATCTTTAAAACTAAGATTTTTTTCCACCTCTTTTAATATAACCTGTGGAATTCCACCACCCGGAGTTTCTTTTGAAAAAATATATGGGAAAATTCTTTTTATATGCTTTAGAGTTTTACGATCAGCATAAACCGGCATTTCTTTGCCCTGAAACCAGTTTAAGGCCCTAATATCGTCAAAGCCCATGATATGATCTGCATGAGCATGAGTCATTAAAACTGAATCAACATTTTTAATGCTATTATTAATTAATTCCAGTCTCATCTCAGGGGGAGTATCTATTAATAAATTATATTTTTCACTTTTGATATGAATTGAAGTGCGCATTCGTTTATTTTTTGGATTATTAGACTGACAGACCTCACAATCACAGGCAATTACAGGCACCCCATGTGAGGTTCCTGTTCCTAAAAATGTTATCTGCAAAAAAACAACCCCTCTCATAAAAATTTTAACTTAAGAGAGGGGTATTTGTCAAACATTTAACTAATTTATTTGTTTAAGTAAACCATTGTTTCTCAAAAACTCTGCCAATTTTTTATAGATTAAGACTGTTGTAATTGAATTAATTACAGCTTTTGTTAAATTAAATGGTATAATTCCGGGCAGCATCATCTGTAAAACCTGTTCTCTAGATATACCATAAAAAATTGGGTTTAATACTAAATTTGCTCCAGCCATTACAGCAGTCATTGCAATAGATCCAATTACCAGTCCTTTAATTGCACCGGCTTTATTATGATGCTGCTGATAAAAATAACCTGCAGTCCCTGCAAAGACACCTGTAGCCAGAAAATGCATAAAAGCTCCAAAAGGTCCTCCCAGACCTGTAAATACTGCCATTAAAATTGACAAAATAAAGGATGCTCCCAGTGCCGCAGCAGGCCCAAACATAAATGAAATAATTAAAATTGGAATATCTCCTGGTTCATATATTAAAAATGGTAAAAACATTGGAAAACGAACCAGCAGCATTAAAACTAAAGAAAAAGCTGCTAAAACTGAAATAGTTGTAATTCTTTTAGTCTTCATTCTTTATCTCCTTTTTTTGTATTTATTATCTTCTTTTTAAGGAACAAAATGTCCCTTGGACAATCTGTAATACAGTAAGTGTAAATTTTGTTGATAGCGGAAATTATGAAACTATAAATATTATCCACAACAAACCATTAGGTATAATTTCCTGGCTAATAAAAAATTAGCCCTATAAAAACAGGGCTAATTAATTATCTAATCTTCTTTATTCCGGACTATACCGTCGGTACTGGAATTACACCAGTTCAGCTAAAGCTCGTGGACTATACCACCGGATTGGAATTGCTCTAAAGCTCACCAGACCCTGAAGATAATATTTTTTTGTCAATATTATTATAAGCAATATTCATTCTAAAAGCAAGCTATAATACTAATTTATTTTTTCAATTTTTACTCCAGGATAAAAATGTTTAATAATTTCTCTATAATTCCAGCCAGCAGCTCCCATACCTGCTGAAGCAGATTGGTCAAGTCCAAGGTTATGTCCCCAGCCTGAACCATAAATATAAATTTCTTTTAAATAACCGTTCCTGTCAAAGTGGCTGTCAAAATAAAAGCGGCTGCTTTTTAACCCACCCAGAACCCTTCGAATTTGAGAAACACTATATTTTTTCTCTTCTTCTTCACTAAGGAGACTGAGAGAAGTTATAGTACCACCCTGTGCCCGCTGATTAACTTTAACTTTAGTAATTTTACTGAGTCCACTTCTATATTCAATTACTTCTGCTGGAATTCTTAACTGCCAGCGATAATTACTACTGCCAAAATCTTTAGAATAAGATTCTGGGGAAGCAGCAAGCCACTGCTGCAGTTCAACCGGAGGCAAGGGAAAATCATAATCATCGTTCTTCATCTGGTTTGAACCCCGTAGATATGGCAGATCTGCTGACCATATCTGATCACTGCGTTCAGTAAAACCTCCGCTATTGCTGCTGAATACCGCTTCAATAATTTTACCTTCAAAAACAGCACTTTCTCCCTGAGTAGACAAAACAGCTTTGGTGGTGCGCTGATGTTCACTCTGAATTCCATTATAAGCAGCACAGTGTACAGTCGAGCAAAGATCATAACCATCGCTGCTGTGGCGTCCTAAATTACTTAAGGTATAGCTTCTGGCTGCAATAGCCTGTGCTTTTAAAGCTTCCATCGGCCAGCTGGCATAAATTTCTGAAGGAACTACAGAAATCAAATAAGGAGTTAATTCCACCTGATTAATTAAAGTAAATTCTTTGCCTTCTCCTTTAATTATCATATTACCCCTGTACTGCCTGTTACCACTTCCCTGCCAGAAATAGCCCTGTCCATAATTAATATTATAAACATAAAAAGAAGAATTTTCCTGACTGCTGTAGATTTGATATTCCAAATCAGAATTACCAAGTCTTAGCTTTTCTGCTTCTGTACTTATATATAATGACCCAGACTCAATCTGAAGCAGATGATTTTCTTGAGCCTGACCTCTGTAAATAATTTTTCCCTCATAAACTATAGAAAAAGGAGCTGAATATTGAAACAGCAGATGCTCATTATTTTCCTGCAGCCCAATTTTCAATTTCTGTATTTCTGCCTGAGAACTCAATTTTTCTACCCTATGCCAGGATGGTTCTAAATCAAAGGGATTAATTTCTTCCGGCTCATCTTTATCTTCCGGATCCGGTCTTAACCGGGGATATTTATCCTGATAAAAATTTATTTTCTGATAGGCAAGATCTTTAAACCAGCCGTAAGAAAGCGTCCGCTGCCAGTGATTATAGGCTTCAATTTCTTCACCTGACTTTTCTAACATCTCAGCCATATCTTTAAACAAATAACTCTGACTTCTATTGGCCTGATATGCTGCTTCGTAATTATTAAATGCCTGCTTAAAATTACCTCTTTTCTTATTTAATTCAGCACTGAGCAGATACACTTCTGACTGATTCATCTTCAAATTAGTAATTTTCATTAAATATTTTTCAACTTTTTCGTAATTGTTCAAATCTAAATTATTCTTTATTAAATAATAATATTTTTTATAGAGAAAATTTTGACTATCATTACCATTATCAATTTTATTTTCTAAAATATAATTTGAAGCTAAATTATTATCTAATTCATAGAAATTTATGGCAAGATTTAAATAATCCTGACTGTTATTACTTAAAATAGCTGTCTGCAGCAGAATCTGATTTTCAGCTCTTAACTTATTCTGATCATTATAAATTACTGCCAGATTCCTTCTACTCTCCAGATTAAAGGGAGAAAACTCAATGATCTGCTGATAATAATTTTCTGCAGATTGATAATTACCCTCATAAAATGATTTTTTTGCCAGTTTAAGTAATTCACTAATATTTCTATCCCTACTCTGCTGAGCCATTGTCACACCAGCAAACTCTTCCTGATGATAATAATGATCAAATACAGGAATAAAAATCCCCAGTAAAAGAGCAGAAATAATAAATAATCTAAAAACTTTTTTCATTAAATACAACTCCTAGTTTAAAGAAGGTCACTCGCAATCTCAGCTAATTCTGATCTTTCTCCTTCTTTTAACATAATATGTCCTCCAATTTTTTGGTCATGAAACTTGTGAGCCAGATAATTTAATCCATTTTTATGAAAGTTCAAATATGGATTATCAATCTGAAATGGATCACCAGTAAAGACCAATTTAGAACCTTCACCAGCTCTAGTTACAATAGTTTTAACTTCATGTAATGATAAATTTTGAGCCTCATCAATTATTATAAATTGATCCGGTACTGATCTACCTCTAATATAGGTTAAGGGCTCGATCTGAATTAATTCCTTTTCCTGTAATTTTTGATAAGCATAACTTGCATCTTTATTACGATGAACGATAAAGTCTAGATTATCAAAAATCGGCTGCATCCAGGGTCCCATCTTTTCTTCAACATCACCCGGTAAAAATCCCATTTCTTTACCCATTGGCTGAATTGGTCTGGCTACTAATAACTTCGAAAACGCCTGTTCATCAACAACTTTGGCCAGACCTGCTGCAATTGCAAGCAAAGTTTTTCCGGTACCTGCTTTACCTGACATGGTAACCAATTTTATTTCATCATCCAGCAGCAGTTCTAATGCCAGCTGCTGTTCCCTGTTTCTGGCTCTAATTTTTGCCGGTTGACTTTGATTGTAGCGAAGAGTTACTAAGTTCTCACCATCAAATCTGGCTAAAGCAGTATTTTTATTTCTATCATCTGCTGTTAATTGTAAAAATTCATTTGGATATAAAGAATCATCCAGCTGATCAAGATCTGATAGCGAAAGTTTTTCCTCTTCAAAAAACTTATCAATCAGGGAAGCACTGCATCTTATTTCTTTAAAACCCGAATAAATCTCTTCTTCTTTTAAGCGGCTTGAGTCATGCTCTTCTGCCTGTAGATTATAAGCATCACAGATCAAGCGCAGATTAATATCATCCGAAATCATTACTACCTTTTTATCTGTATTTTCTTTCTGCAGATGAATAGCTGTCGAAATAATTCTATTATCCATTTTACTGGAACTTAAACCTTCCGGAAGTTCCAGACCACCGTTAATTACAATTTTAACTGTACCACCTGAGTCCAATTTTACTCCATCATGTAAATTGCCCTGACTTCTAAGTTCCTCTAAAATCCTTGAACTTTCACGGGCATTAAACCCTAAGTCTGAACTTTTAGTTTTTAAGCTATCAATTTCTTCTAAAACCGCAAGTGGAATAATAACATCATTATCCTCAAAACTATAAATAGCACGAGGGTCATTTAGAAGTACATTGGTATCTAAAACAAATATTTTTTTCATTTTTGCTTCCTCCCTCAGATCTTATATTTTATTACTTTATTTTAAGTTTTAACTTAATTACTAAATTAATTATAGCAGGTTATTCTCTCATTTTTATTATCTTGTTCTCTTATTATTTTCATCTATTCATTATAATATGAGCATAAATCAGCAGCAAAACAGTTTTCACAGTCAGGATTCTGAGCTTTACAGACTGCCCTTCCATGATCAATTAACCAGTGATGAAAATCAATCCAGTACTTTTTAGGAATCAAATCAGTCAACTCTTTTTCAGTCTGGCCAACATCTTTACCACTGCTTAAACCCAGACGCTTTGAGACTCTAAAGACATGAGTATCAACCGGAAAAGCAGCTTTAAAAAAAGCATTTGCCAGCACAACATTGGCTGTTTTTCTGCCAACACCGCTCAGCTTTAAAAGTTCTATCCGGGTTTCTGGAACTTCTCCCCCAAACTCATCAAGTAATAACTTACAGGTTTTCAAAATATATTTTGCTTTATTTCTAAAAAGTCCAATACTATTAATTTTTTCTTCTAGTTCTTTCTGACTGAGCTTTAACATAGACTCTGGTGTATTGTATTTTTCGAAAAGTTTACCGGTCACCTTATTAACCTGAATATCTGTAGTTTGAGCTGATAAAATTGTTGCAATTAAAAGTTCAAATGGTGTTTTAAAATTAAGAGCTGTCCCTGGCTCAGGATAATGTTTTGAAAATAATTCTAGCAATTTTTCTACCTTGTCATCTTTATTTATTTTTTCAGCCAATTTACTACCTCCTAGAAAGCTTGTATCATATATACTATTTTACTTGATATTTAATTAAAAATAAAGCAAAATTAATAAATATTACTGATTGTTCGTATTATCTAGACATAAAACTAAAAAAATGTTAATATAGGTTTAAGAAATTATATATGAGGTGTGAAAAATGAAATACAATTTTGGTATAGATATTGATGGAGTTTTAACAGATGAAGGTCCAGATCATAATAGTATCTGGCAGCAGAAAATGAATGAGTTTTTTGATCGAGAAATAACTTTAAAAGAATATACCTATGATCTTAGAAAAGCTTTTGCAATCAACGATCAGGAACTAAATGAATTTATTCAGGAAAAAATAGAGGATATATACAGCAATGTAAAAGCTATAGATAAAGCAAAAGAGATACTTACTGAGCTTTATAATGATGGGCATCGACTAATTTTAATTACAGCCAGAAGTACAGAACATCGTGACTTAACTGAAAAATGGTTAAAAGAAAATAATATACCCTATCATGAACTGCACCATGAAGAAAAAAAAGCTCCTCTGGCTGCAGAAAAAAATATTTCTCTTTTTATTGATGATAAAAAAGAAAATGCACTGGAAATTGCCGCTGAAAACATTCCTGTGATTTTAATCAGTAAGTATCATAATTATGATTTTAAAGGCAATAGTAAGATTACCAAGGTTAACAACTGGGATGAGATTAAAGAAAATATTGATCTATTCTTCTCTAAAAACACTCATACCAGTAAACTCTCTTAAAATCGAAGTAAAAGGAACTTCTTGATCAGGTATGGCTTTAAAACTGCTTAGAATTTCAAGCAGCCGCTGTGCCTGATAATAATTTTTATTTGTTTTATCAATCTGCTTTAAAAGCGGCTCAACATAATTTTTTAGTACTGAAAGCTCATAGATCAAAGCTGAATTAAACATTACATCCGCATTTTCCTGATAAGGAAAAATATTTTTTTCTTCGCCTTTACGTACTCCTCTCCATAAATTTAAGGTTTTAGCCGCAGATAAACCTCGATATTGATTATCTCTAACAATCCTGCGAATTAGTCGAGTATCAGTTGTAGGTATTCTATTATGGCAGTCAATATTGAGTTGAGTTAAAGCACTAATATAAATTTTGAATTTCAAATCCTGTGGGATTACCTCGGTCATTTTATCATTTAAGCCGTGAATCCCTTCAATTAAGATTGGCTGATCGTCCTCCAGCTGTAAATATTTACCGCTTTTTTCTCTAACTCCCTCTTCAAAATTGAATCTGAGTAGTTCAACTTCCTCTCCCTGAATCAATTTTAAGAGATGTTCATTAAATAATTCTAAATTAATAGCTTTTATAGATTCAAAATCAGGTTCTCCATTTTTATCCAGGGGTGTATTATCCCGATTGACAAAATAATTATCTACTGAAATTTGTACCGGCCGCAAACCATTAATTTTTAATTGTGTTGATAAGCGATGAGTAAAGGTGGTTTTACCTGAGGAAGTTGGACCGGCAATTAAGATGATTTTATTTCTCGGCATTCCACTTTTTATTCTATCTGCTATACCTGCTATTTTTTTCTCATGGAGAGCTTCTGCTATCCTGATCAGCTCATTATACTTTTTCTCTTTTACCACCTGATTTAATTCCACAACATTACTTATCCCCAGAATTTTACCCAGCCTCTCATACTCCAGAAAGATATTCGCCAGTTTGGGCTGTTCTATAAACTTTGGAACCTGTTTACTGCTAAAAAACTTGGGAAATAATAACACAAATCCAGGAATCCGTAAATGTAGATCAAACTCTCGTAAATAAGAGGTAGAAGGTACCATATTGTAATAAAAATAATCATAATATCCATCAAGTTCATAAAGTATATAATAATCATTATCCTGCTGTTTAATTAGCTCTCTTCTAAAAGTACAATTTTCATTTTTGATGATTTCTAAAACTTCTTCTTTTTTCAGTTTGTGTTTTTTTATTTTGTTATCAGCAGCAATAATTTCTTCCATCCGCCCTTTTATTTTGTTTAAATCAGATTTACTCAGGCTGGATTTGTTTTCTAATTCACAGTAAATACCGTTGCTGATAGAAATTTCAATTTTTAAAATGGAATCCGGAAAAAACTCATAAATAACCTTAGCCAGAACTAGAAAAAGACTGCGGCGATAAATTCTATTACCAAGTTCTGAATTAATTTTAACTGTCTCAATTTCTGCATCTCTATCCAGCTGTTCATTTAAATCATAAACTTCATTGTCAATAATTACAGCCATCACATCTTTTTCATTTTTAATTTTACTTTCTGCAATTATTGTTTCAATACTGCTCTTTTCAATTATTTTTAATTTTTCGCCATCTAAATTAATATTCATTCTGACCCTCCTTCTGTTCTAAAATCATTATCATCTTCTCTTTGTATTCCCGGATATTCTCATTATTAATTGTTTTTTTTACAATTTTTTCTGCTCTTTTATAATCAATTCTGAGCAGTGCCAGAACTGCATAATAACGAATCACCGGCGAATTATTATTCAATTTTTCTTTAACTAAATCAAAATATTTATTATTACCTAAATTTGCTGCTGCAATTAAAGCATTTCTTAATAAAATTCTGCTGCCTCTCCACATGACTGCTGTTTTTTTTAGTTCCAACGGAGGATTATTTCGATCTAATTTTAAAAAATATTCCAGATCACGGTTAAGAAAATGCAGCTTTTCAGCTGCTGTTTGTATAACATTTTTATTATAGGGACATTTTTCCTGACAGGCATCACAGCCCCAGATATGCGTACCAATTTTTTTTACTTCTTCCTCGCTTAGTATCCCCTTTTTCTGAGTTAGATAAGAAATACAATTTTCTGCATCTAATAAATATTCTGTTCTTAAAGCCTGACCTTCACAATTTTTGATACAGATTTGACATTCACCACAATCTAACTCAAGTGGAGTATCCGGTTCTATTTTTAAATCCGTAAATATTTCACCAAGAAATAAAAATGATCCCAGCTCAGGATTAATCAACATAGAATTTTTCCCTATAAATCCAACACCTGCTCTTCTAGCCAGAGCTCTTTCTAAAAAAGGGGCTGTATCAACAAATATTTTATAATTAAAATTCTGGTCCACTTTTCTTTGTATTTCTGCGGCCAGTTTTTCAAGTTTATCCTGTAAATAATTATGATAATCTTGAGCTGTTACATAATTGGACAAATATGGGCTGCCCCCATCATTATTATAACTTACAGCAGCTGCTATAATTGACTTTAAACCAGTAAAGTGGAGATCAGGTTGTGTCAACTGATCCAGATCCTGATTTGTAAATGCCTGGGGCCAGTATTTACTCCGGGCTCTTTTTTCTAGAATCTCACGCTCTTTTTTTAGTTCACTGCCATCTGTTATCCGACAGAGATCAATATTTAAATCAGCCGCCGCTTTTTTTACCAACTTCTTAATCTGCATTGATTTTTAATTCCCTTTCCTTTTTTAAAAGATAAAAACTATAGATAATACCTGCAGCTGCAGAAATTAAAAACCAGAAAAAATACATGTTTTCTCCCCCATAAAGCTGATATATTTTACCACCAATTAAACTTCCAGAGATAGCACTGACTCCCATAAAAACACCTGCATAAATATTTTGACCGGTTGCTCTAAATTTTTCGCCGCTAATTTGATCAACATAATCAACACCGACTGCAAAAAAGAGACCAAAAGTTATACTGTGCAGCAGCTGTGAGAAGAGGATAATTGGATTATAAGGAAATAAGGAAAGCATTAACCAGCGTAAAATAAAACCAAGACTAATAACCACAATAATTTTGCTGAATTTATTGTTTTTAATAATTTTATCCGAAAAAAAGAAGGCCAAAATTTCGCTGGCAGAAGAAACGGTTAAAGCAATTCCTACCAGAAACTCTCCTCCTCCATGTGCTATTATATAAAGAGGGAAATAACTATAATTTGCATTCATAGATGTCTGAAGTATAAATACAAAAAACAAAAAATAAAGTAGGCGTCTTTTCTTGAAAATTTTCTTAAAGTCACCGGGGTTTAATACCTCAATTTCTCTTTTGCTTTTTGGTAAAAATTTCAATAAAAATATCGATAAAATTAAAACAACACCATAAACATAAAACAAATTTGCTGACGAAGTAGCCTCCAGATAGTAACCTAAAAGAGATACTGACAGCATATAACCAACTGAACCCCACAATCTGAACTTGCCATAATAATTAGAATTATCCCCCAGATAATCTAAAAGCAGACTATCTGACAGAGGGATAATTGGATTTTGAAATAAGGTGTAAAAAAACATGAGCAGCATTAAAATTTTAAAAGAACTCGTCTGAGGAAATAATACTACTGTAGTCAGAGTACCGATTAGAGTTATAAATAAAACTTTTTTATTTTCATGAAAATAATCAGTTAAAAATCCCCAGAAAGGCATTAATAGTAAAGCAAAAATTCTTGGAATAGCATTAACCAGACCTATCTGAAAAGAATCAAGGCCTGCATCCTGAAAATAAATATTAAAATACCCAAATGCTGCCATAGTAATATAAAAGATGAAGTTATATAACTTGAATGCCAAAAAAATCAGTCCTCATTTAAAATTATCGATTCAACCATAAAATCTTTGTTAAATATCTTATCTGAATAAGCCAGCAGCTCTTCAAGAGTAATATTTTCTATGATAGCTGCCAGTTCAAATATATCAATACCAAGGCGGCGGTAATTAACAAATTCTGAGGCTAGATGATTAAAGTTATTAAATAACCTAATAAAACTACCCTGATATTTTCTTTTAATCCTCTGGAAGTTTTCTCTAATCTCATCATGATCAATATCAACTAACTTCTCCTTAACCTTCTCCCGCATCTGATCAGGTTTATTTGTTTCTCCATGTAAATGCACATAAGCGTAATCTGGTTTCTTATGATAGCTGCAGGAAAAACTATTATCAATAATCCCCTGATTATAAAGCTGATTGTAATTCTTGCTGCTGCTTCCAAAAACTATATCTAAAAGCAAATTAATAATGTATTCTTTTTTTATTATCTGAGTCGGCTCTTCGCTTTGAACTGGATCTTTAAAAGCAATCTGAACCATCGGTCGAGAAATATTCATTTTTTCTTCTACTAATTTTTTGGCCACAATTTCTGGTTCTTCCTCAATAATTCTAACCGGGTTTCTAAAATGAGGAAAGTGTTTTTTAATCTGATTTTCCCTAATTAAATTGATTATTCTCTGAGGCTCCAGGTCCCCAATTAAGACTAAATCCATATTAGATGGTAAATAAAAATTATAATAACAGATATATAAATCTTCAGGTGTAATTGACATTACACTCTCTTCTGTACCTGCTATCTCATTTTTTACCGGATGTTTTGAATATAAAGCTGAAAGAAGATTAAAATAAGATTTCCAGTAGGGATTATCCTGATACATCTTTATCTCCTGAACAATAATTCCCTTTTCCTTTTTTACATTTTCGTCACTAAAATAAGGGTCCTCTACAAATTCAATTAAATTAATTAAAGAATCTTCAAAATTACTGCTGCTGGAAAATAGATAATTGGTGCTGTCAAAATTAGTATAGGCATTTGCTGAAGCACCAAGATCAGCAAATTTATCAAAAATGCTCTCTTCTTTATCTTCAAAAAGCTGATGTTCTAAAAAATGAGCTATACCCAGAGGCATATTTCTCCGGCGCCCATTTTTGACATCAATAAAATCAATATCATTAGATCCAAAATCTACTGAAAGCATCGCATACTGTTTTACATAGTCTTTTTTAGGAAATATATAAATATTTAAACCATTATCTAATTTTGCTTTAACCAGTCTTTCATCCATATTTTTATTATATATACTTTCCAAATTAATCATTCCTCACTTTTTAGTAAATATATAGTATCCATCTTTAACTTTTTAGCAGCTGCTATAATATCATCTTCGCTAACCGCTTCCACTCCAGCAATTGTTTTCTGGATTGATTCTTCTTTATTATTAACCAGACTCAAAAGAAAATGAGCAGAAAGTGACTTATTACTGTCTAAATCCTGTTTTAAATGGTTAATAATACTCTTTTTAGATCGCAGAAACTCATCCTGACTGAACTCTCCTCTGGTAACTGCTGCGATCTCTTTTTCTACAACTTCAATTACCTTTTTATGGTTTTCAGCATTAATTCCACTATTGATCAATAATAAACCTTTAGTAGATTCGATGGAAGAACTTACATAATAAGCGAGACTTCTTTTTTCTCTAATTTCCCGAAATAATCTAGAATGAGTGGAACCTCCAAGCAGGCTATTAAATACTAACAAAGAATAATAATCTGGCTCTTTACGGGTGATTCCTGTTCGAAAACCAATAGATAGTCGTGCCTGGTTAATCGTTAATTTCTGCTCATAATAGTTAGGTTCTTTATCCTGATAGACGACTTCTGTGGTATCATCATAAATATCAGCACCGGAATCTAAATGAGTTTTCTCAAAAATATTTTCTACAAAAGAACTTTTAAAGTTTCCGACTAAAAACAAAGATCTTTTTGCTTCTTTAATTATCTTTTGATAATGATCAAAAAGTTCCTGATTGCTTACTTCAGCAAGAGCAGGGACTGTTCCCATTTTATAAATTCCATATTTTTCGTTTTTACACATTCTAGCCAGACAGTTCTCCACTGCAAAACTATATTTATCATTGATCAAGGATAAAATATCCTGTTTTAAAATTTCTTTTTCCTGTTCAAAAAATCTTTGTTTAAACTTACCCGCCTCAACTAGCGGATTGAAGATAATGTCATTTAATAAATTAAAAGCATCAACAGTCAAATTGCTTTTATGGGTTAAAAATTTTTCGTTTACCATTTCCAGAGAAAATCTTAAAATTTGATTTTCTCCTCTCTTTAAAATATTGAAACTCATATTTGAACCATATAAATTTTCAAGTTCTGTCTTAATTAATTGATTATCATTATAATTTTTTGATCCCCGCTCCAGTACTGAAGGGATCAGAGCATTCATGGCTGCCTCTTTTTCGTTCTTAAGAGGCAGCATGAAGAATATCTGAATTAGATTTGTTTTGAATTTATCTGTTGCCAGATGATGCAAATTAAATCTATTTTGTTCGGTTTTAAATTCTAAATCATTCATAAATAATTACTCTCCTGTTCTGGATAATTGATTTAAGACTTCTCCTAATTGATTTATAGTTTCACCATAAGCTGCAAAATCACCCTGCTGTAGCGCCTGTTGTGCCTGCTGATAAAGTTGATTGGCCCGACTAATAAGTTCTGCACTACTGGCCGAATTTAGATTGCCTATTGCCTGATCTGATTGAGGCCCCTGAACAGCTTCAGAATCTGTTTCCGGTTGTCCTGACTCTACTGGTGGTTGTCCTTCTCCAGTCAACTGCTGTACTTGTTTTATTTCTTCTTCTGGAACTGCTGAACTTTTATCACTTTTTAGTAATGCAGTTAGAGCCTCCTGTAAATTTTCCCGCATAATAATCTTATTTTTATGGGCAACTATAACCCTGATCATTTGGGGAATACCTCCACTTTCAGCCTGCAAAAAGATCGGTTCAACATAGAGAACACTATTATTAATTGGAATTACAAGCAGATTACCTCTAATTACTCTGGATCCTCTCTGACTCCATAGAGTAAGCATCCTTGAAATTTCTGATTCCTGATCAATTCTAGACTCAATCTGACTTGGTCCATAAATAAGCTGGTCTTTAGGGAATCTATAGGTGAATAATTCTCCATAATTTTCTCCATCATTACGGGCTGCCATCCAGGCAACCATATTATTTCTGTTGGCTGGTGTAAAGGGAGTCATTAAAGTAAATTCTGCTTCTTTCTCTCCAGGCAGCTGATTCATTAAATAATAAGGCTCTACCGGAATTGTTGAACCCTGATAGTTTTCCTGAGGAATAGCCCAGACATCTTCGCGGTTATAATAAACCACAGGGTCATCCATATGATAGGTACTATAAATATTGGACTGAATTTTAAATAAATCCTGGGGATAACGAATATGCTTTCTAAGAGCCTCAGGCATCTGATCAGCAGATTTAAATAAGTCATCAAAAATCTTGCTATAGGTGACAGCAATAGGATCATTCTCATCCATTAAATAATAATCCAGGGTGCCATTGTAGGCATCTATCACAACTTTTATTGAATTCCGAATATAATTATCGCTCCTATTAAAAGGTTGAGAATAGGGATAAAGTCCAGTAGTCGTATAGGCATCATAAATCCAGTATAATTGACCCTCAGTTTGAACAAGATAAGGGTCACTATCATACTTCAAAAATGGAGCTGCTTTTCTTACTCGCTGATGAATATTCCGTTCGTACATTATCTGACTTTGATCATTTATATCATTAGATAAAATCATTTTCAGTGTACCAAATCTAAGGGCATAGATAGCTTCTCTGAATAAATTCTTAATTTTCACTCCACCTGTACCCTCATACTGAGTAAAGACATTTTGGGAACCCATTGGATAGTGAAATTCAGTTTGGTCTGTATTAACAATTACATAATTATTTGTTTTTTCTCCATAATAAATTGAATTGTTATCTAAAGTAATGTGTTCACTATTTGTTACAGGAGGAATATCCTGAACTAGAAACTCAGGTAGACCGTTTTCTCTAATTTTACCAACAGGACTCATTGCAAATCCAAGTCCATGAGTATATTTTAATGTCTTATTGACCCAGGTTTGAGCCTGTGAAGCCAGTGCATTCTGATCTAATTCTCTTGCACTCAGCATAACCTGAGTATAATTATCACCTAACTGATAGCGATCAACATCAATATCTTCAAAAGTATAATACTGCCTCAAAGCCTGAATCTGGTTATAGGTAGTCTTTAAAGGCCGATAATCCTGGAGCCTAATATTATCAACCACTGTCTCATATTCCATTAGTTCGTCATAAGTTAATTCAGACTCAGATATTTTAAAATCTTTTGTCTGAACACTGTCAAGCTGGTAAGCCTGCTGAGTCATCTCAATATTGTTTTTAATATATTCTTTTTCTAAACTAATTTCATTTGGTTCAACCCGATACTGCTGCATAAAAGCAGGATAGACTCCCGTGAAAATAATTGAAATAACTATCCAGGCTCCAATTCCCCAGACCAGGGGCTTGTAATTATTTCTAAACAAACTGTAAAGTACAGCTAAAGCAACAAAAATTACTGTTACAAACAAAATTTTATAACCAAGTAAATTAGCATTTACATCAGTATAACCGGCTCCAAAAACTACTCCATCGGACGAAAACAAAATATTGTACATTTGAAGTCTGTAGTCCCAGGCTTTAAAAAGCAGAAATACAAAAACGAGAATCGACATGTGTTGTTTAGCTCTGCTGCCTAATTTATCTGATATTTCACTAAAAGAATGGATACCTGTAAATATTATATAAATGGCACCAACTAAAATTAACGAAATTACTACCAGTACCATTCCCATTTCTCTTAAAAATGTGTAAAAAGGAAGTGAAAAAACATAGAAAGATATATCATTATTAAATATTGGATCTACAGAATTAAATTCAGTTTTATTTAAAAATTTCAATACTATTTTCCAGCTGTTGCTGGAGATGGAAGAAAACAAAAAGCCAAAAATTAAACTGGAAAATACATAAATTAAATTTAAACGTTTTTTATTAAGCCATTCAAAAATTTGATTTCTTTCTTCACCAAATAAATTTTCTACCCGATCATCACTTTTAATATTAATAAACTGATTAATAGGTTTTTTTGTGAAGTGTAAATTTAAATAAATTACAGCGGCAAAAACAGCTCCAATCAATAATCGTAAAATAAAATTAGAAAGAAACATAATTGTAAATGTTTTTTCAAAGCCCAGTTCTTCAAACCAGAGCCAGTCCGTATAAAGATTAGCCCCCGTGGAAATAAAAATAATTAGCAAAATAGCTGCTATTGCAAAAATGGAGAGAAAAAACTTAATTGTTTTACTCATAATTTTCTCCTTTCAAGTCATAAATTTAATAATCAAAACCTAAGCTAAATCTCTGGCAATTTTAAATGCTCTTTTTTCTGCTTCATAATAAATTTTTTCTTGATCAAGTGTTTTGAGTTCATTATTTTCCATTAAAATTTCACCTGCAGCAATAACCGTCTCAACACTGCGGCTGTCAGCAGCATAAAATAAATTTGATAAAATATTATGATGTGGATAATAAAATGAGTTATTTTTAATATTAATTAATTGAAGATCTGCCTGACAACCCTCCTCAATTAAACCAAGTTGATCAATTGCCAGGGCTCGGGCTCCATTTACAGTTGAAATTTCTAAAATACTTGTAGTATCAACAGCAGTTGGGTCCTCATATTTTATTTTCTGTAAGTAAGAAGCCATTTTTGCTTCTTTCAGCATGTCTAAAGAATTATTACTGGAAACACCATCTGTCCCAAGACTAACATTGATTTCATTTTCTAAATATTTTTTGATCGGTGCTATACCATTTGCAAGTTTTGCATTACTCATTGGATTATGAGCAATCTGAATTTTATTTTTTTTGAGAATTTCCAGATCCCCCGGTTCTAAATGTACACAGTGAGCAGCAAGTACATGATTATCAAAAAAATCGAAATCTGCTAAGTATTTAACTGGTGAACTCTGATGACTTACCAGAGAATCTTTGACCTCTTTTTTGCTCTCAGAAAGATGGATATGGACAGGTAAATTATTTTCTAAGGCCAGCTCCCTAATCTGCTCTAAATAATTTCTGCCGCAGGTATATGGTGCATGAGGTGCCAGCATGGTTGTAATTCTTCCCTCAGCTGCATCATTGTAATCCAGAGCAAATTTTAAAGCCTTATCTAAACCTTCCTGACCATCGTTTTCCTCAATCAATCCCTCAGCCAGAACTGCCCTAATTCCGCTTTCTTCAACTATTTGAGCAACTCTATCCACTGCAAAATACATATCAGAAAAAGTTGTTGTTCCTGTTTTTATCATTTCCATCACAGCAAGAGCCGTTCCCCAGTAAATATCTTCTGCACTCATTTCGCCTTCAAAAGGCCAGATCTTATTCTGCAGCCACTTATCTAAAGGCATATCATCAGCATATCCACGCATTAGCGTCATCGCTGCATGAGTATGAGTATTAATAAAACCAGGTAGTACGATTTTCCCTTCAGCATCAACTGAATAGTCATATCCCGCATTCTGATCAAGCTGAGACATACTGTCAATTTTTTTGATAATCTGATCTTCAATTAAGATAAACTGATTCTTTTTAACTCCCGAAAAAGGGCTGTGAATTTCTTCAATATTTTTAATTAAAATTTTCAAGGCTTACATCCTTTCAAAAAAAATTACCGATTAAAGTTAACTTAATAAACCCATAATTTAAAATATAAAATATAATTTCAAAAATTAATTATTCTCAAATTTTTCTTTACTAATAATTTTCCCATCTTTTATTTCCTGGTTTGTAATATTATATCTTTTATCAAATTCCAGGTGAAGCTCAATTTTGTTATAACAATTATCACAGACTACCATTTTCTTGATTTCATAAGCAGCTTCTCGATTATCTTCATATACTTTTTGAATATCATAACTTTTTCTAAATAAAAGCTTCATTCGATTTCCACATTTATCATCTTCAATATAAACATCAATTAGCTTGGATTGACTTCCCCCGCTAAAAATTGATTTTATTTTATCAATAAATCCCATCTTAAACCTCCTTTAGCCATTAATACACTTCAGAAAAGTAATCAAAGAGATATACCTACTGAAAATAGATATATCTCTAATTTTAATTATCTAGCTTTAAATTATTCTTCTTCTGCAGGAGCTTGTATTCTGGCACCAAGTTTATCATCCAGCATAAATAAACTCTGGGTAGAATCTCCAACTAATCTTAATTTATCAACAATTTCTCCAAAAGTATCTTCCTCTTCTACCTGTTCGTCAACAAACCACTGGAGAAAAGAATGAGTTGCATAGTCTTTTTCCTCTTCGGCCAGAGAAACTAAATCATTAATCATTGCTGTAACTTTTTCTTCATGTTCCAGAGAATCCTCAAAAACCTCAAGATTAGAATCCCAGTCACTTTTAGGTTTTTCTATCCCCTCAAAAATAACTCTGCCACCTCGTTCATTTACAAAATCATAAATTTTACGCGCATGCGCCTGTTCCTCTTCAACCTGAAGATCCATCCAGCTGGCAAAACCTGCTAAACTTTTATTTTCAAAATAGGCTGCCATAGATTGATATAAATAAGCCGAATACAATTCTGCATTGATTTGTTCATTTAAAGCCTTTTCTACACTTTCTTTTAACATATTATTACCTCCATAATTAAAATTCAAAAAACTTATCTTTATATTATTATTTCAACAATAATTACTAATATCCTGCTTTTTTTTATCAACTAGCAAATTTTTGTCCCTTCATCAAAGTGAATATCCATTTGTGGATAAGGAATACCTATACCAGCTTTATCAAAGACATCTTTAACATCTTCATGCATATCATAAAATACAGTCCAGTAATCAGGCCCCTTAACCCAGACCTTACAGGCAATATTAATTGAGCTGCCGGCATGTTCAGTAACCCTAATAATTGGAGCTGGATCATTTAAAATCAAGTCATGTTTGTCAGCTAAATCTTTTAATAAAGATATTGCTTCATGAAAATCATCATCATAACCAATACCAAATGTCAAATCAACTCTTCTTTCATCCATAGCGGAAAAATTAGTAATACTGTTATTAGAAATATTACTGTTTGGAATCATAACTTTTTTATTATCAAAGGTTGTAATAATAGTATAAAGAATCTGTATTTCCTGCACTTTTCCTTTATAACCTGAAACTTCTATAGTATCTCCCGCAGTAAATGGTTTAAAAATGAGCAGCAAGACCCCTCCAGCAAAATTAGATAAGCTGCCCTGCAGAGCAAATCCTACCGCAAAAGAAGCAGCCCCCAGGACTGCAATAAAGGAAGTGACTTGAATCCCTATTGTAGAAGCAATTGAAATAAACAGCATAATTAGCAGAGCTGCTCTGGTAATAGACATTAAAAAGCTGGTTAAAGTCCTCTCAAATTTACCCTGAATATTTTTTTCTAAGAGATTAACAATTAATTTAACCACCCATAAACCGACAACTAATAGAACAATCGCCAGCAGAAACTTCATTCCATAATCTGCGACAATTGCCTGTAAACCAGATGTTATTTGATTCATAATTTTTTCCTCCTCATTCCAATTTTATCATTAAGTAAACTTCTCAAAATTTATGCAGCTTACTATATTAATTTCTAGTTAATTACTGACATTCCTGCAAATAAGGAATTTATTTTGATGAAAATACCAGATCTAATGAACAAAATATCCTTTGGACAATCTGTAATACATTAAGGTTAAATTTTGTTGATAGCGGAAATTATGAAACTATAAATATTATCCACAACAAACCATTAGGTATAATTTCCTGGCTAATAAAAAAATCCTTATTTATAATTCAAGCAAAATCATAAATAAGGAAATTTTAAATGCAGATAAAAAGAAGAACCGGAAATCTCCGGTCCCCCAATAAGTAATTTTAAATCTTAAACATCAACTGTTTCTTTAAAAGACTTACCACTTCTAAATACAGGCACTTTACGTTCTGGAATTTGAATTTCTTCCCCAGTTTGAGGATTACGTCCTTTTCTGGCACTTCTATCTCTTACTTCAAAAGTACCAAAACCAATTAACTGTACATTATCACGATTATCTTCAGCTTTTTTGGCTTCAGACTTTAAGTGATTCATGATGGTATCAATTGTTTCGTTAATTACTTCCCCTGTATCTTTTTTAGTGATACCAGTTTTTTCTGCAACGGCATCAATAAGTTCATTCTTAGTCATGGAAATTCACCCCCTTTTAAAACTAAAACTTTTGCTGTCATTACTTATTATTCTCGTTATAACAGCGATTTCCTGCTTAATTAAAGAAAAAAATTATAAAATTTCTAGATATTCCATAAAGAATTATCTACAACTGATTCCATTTCGTGTTTTTTGCTTCTCAACATCAGCTCTTCTACAGCCTGATAGGGATCTTTGGCTTTAAATAAGACCTGATATACCTGTTTAGTAATCGGCATCTCTAAATCAATTTTTTCTGAGCTTAACCAATTATAAATAGCCCGCGCTGTTTTAACCCCTTCTACCACCTGATTCACCTCTTCTTTTGCTTCCAGAAGAGTTTTACCTTTACCAATTTCAATCCCAAAACGGCGGTTGCGGCTGTGCATGCTGGTACAGGTGACAACAAGATCTCCCATGCCAGATAGCCCAACCAGAGTTAAATTTTTAGCACCATGATAATTTACAAAACGGCTCATTTCATTCAGACCTCTTGTAATCAAAGCAGCCCTGGTATTATCTCCAAAATCTAATCCATCACAGATACCGCTGGCCACAGCAATTACATTTTTTAAGGCTCCACCAAGTTCTACTCCTCTGACATCAGGATTAGTATAAACTCTAAAATAATTAGACATAAATAGATCCTGAACCTTTTCTGCTGCCTCTTTATTTTTAGCTGCAGAAACTATAGCTGTCGGCAGCTGTTCCATCACCTCTTCTGCATGGGTAGGTCCTGATAAAACAACCACATTCTTAAAACCAGCTTCCTTAATCATCTGAGAATTAGTTTTAAATGATTTTTCTTCAATTCCTTTGGCTGTAGAAACTATTATTGAATTTGAAGAAATTAAATTTTTAATTTTTTTTAAAACACTGCCTAGAGCCTGAGTAGGTACTGATATAACAACAAGCTCAGCAGCCTCTAAAGCAGATTCTAAGTTATTAAAAGCAGTTAAATTATTATTTAATCTATGTTCAGGAAAATATTTAAAATTACACCGCTGCTTATTAATTGAATCAACCACAGCCTTATCTCTGGCGTATATTCTTACTTCTTCTCCATTTTCAACAAGCAAATTAGCCAGGGCGGTTCCCCAGCTGCCGGCTCCAATTACTGTAATCTTTGAACTCATTACTTTTTACCACTCTTTCCTAATTTATCGGGATCCATTCTATTTTCTTCTCCTTTAAGCAGCCGCTTAATATTTTCACGGTGAGTATATATTACAAAAAGAGATAATAAAACCGCAAAAATCACATGTTTGCTCTCAAAAGAGCTAAAATAAAGGGTTAAAGGAAGTGACATAGAGCCAATAATTGAGCCCAGTGATACATATCTGGTCATAAAGACTAATAAAATCCAGATAATTGCATAGACTAAAAAGGCCAGTGGATACAATCTTAAAATAACACCAAAGGTTGTAGCAACACCCTTACCACCGAAAAAGCCAAGAAATATCGACCAGTCATGACCGGCAATTGCTGCCACAGCTACAAATAAAATAGCAGTAGATAAACTGCTGCCTAATATAATCTGTCCAACTAATACACCTAAATATCCTTTTAAGATATCAAAAACTGCAACTAAAATACCGGCTTTTAAACCCATTACACGGGCTACATTTGTTGCTCCAATATTTCCACTTCCATACTCCCTGACATCTTTTTTCATTACATATTTTGTCAGCAGAAAACCAGATGGAATTGAACCAATTAAATAACTAAATAATATAGCAATAAATACCTGCATGATAACCTCCTATTTTCGTTGTTTTAATTTAAAATGCATTGGATTTCCTACATAACCAAAGGCTTCTCGAAGTACATTTTCTAAGTATCTCTGATAAGCAAAATGCATTAAATTGGGATCATTAACAAAGAAAACAAAAGTTGGAGGTTTAATGCCAACCTGACTTCCATAATATATTTTAAGCCTTTTACCTTTTCTGCTTGGAGGTTCACGCAGCTGTACTGCTTCGGAAATTACCTCATTTAAAATACCAGTTTTAATCCGGAGATTACTCTGATCAACTACAAATTCGGTCAGTGACAGAAGTTCGTCTATTCTTTCTCCTGTGACAGTAGAAATATAAGTTACAGGAACATAATTTAAAAATTTAAGCTGATAATATACCTCATCAGTATATCTCTCCATTGTCTTAGTATCTTTTTCCATTAAATCCCATTTGTTAATTGCAATAACCATTGCCTTACCCTCATCATGAGCATAACCAGCTATCTTTTTATCCTGATCGGTTACACCTTCCTGAGCATCAATCATCATTAAAACAGCATCAGCTCGATCAACTGATCTTAAAGCTCTCAAGTTACTGTAGTATTCCACATCTTCTTTCACCTTAGATTTTCTTCTTAAACCAGCAGTATCAATAAAATTAAATTGTATATCATTCCATTCAATCAAAGTATCAACCGCATCTCTGGTTGTGCCGGGCATATCACTGACAATAACTCGTTCTTTACCCACTAAATGATTAATTAAACTTGACTTACCAACATTAGGTTTACCAATTACTGCAATATTAATTTTATCCTCACCAGAATCTTCTACTTCAGTTTTTGGTAATTTATCTATTACTTCATCCAGTAATTCACCTGTATTTTTACCATGTTCAGCCGAAATAAGTACAGGATCACCAAAACCAAGAGAATAAAACTCCCAACCAATTTCTTCCTGATTAGAAAAATCTTCTACTTTATTAACAACTAAAATGACTTCTTTATTTGTTCTATATAAGAGTTGAGCAATATCTTCGTCAACTCCTGTCATTCCCGTTTGAGAATCAACAACAAATAAAATAATATCCGCTTCTTCCATAGCCAGTTCAGCCTGATATTTAATCTGATTTTTAATTTTATCATTATCATGGAGAACTATTCCCCCGGTATCAATAACATTAAACTTTCTTCCAAGCCAGTCAGTTTCTCCATAAATTCTATCCCGGGTTACATTAGGTTCTCCCTCCACAATTGCTCTGCGGCCGCCCACTAATCTATTAAAAAGAGTAGATTTCCCAACATTTGGTCTCCCTACAATTGCTACTGTAGATTTAGCCATTTTTAATCACCTCCATAAATTCTTTAATATTACTCACAAACTCTAAATTATATTCAGATAAGTCATCTAAAAAATCTTCTTTTTTTACTTCATCCAGAAATTTCATCTGATCATTTAAAACAATCTCCGGTATGAAAATTTTATCATATTTATCGAACTTTATTTTTTTTATTTCAGTTTTTAAATCCTGAGCAGTCAAAAGTCCGGTTACTGTCACATTTTCACCAAAGAATTTATTTTGAACTACTTTAAAATCAAGTTTAAGTTGATTAATACTTTTTAAGCTGTCTGCAAATTTTTTTAACGCTTTTTTTCCTAAAACAGAAGTCATAATCGCAATTTTTTTCTGTTCTGTTAAAGACTCGGGAAAACTAATTTCTTTTATTTGTTCATTCAGCAGAACTGTTAGCCCAATCCCATTTTCCAATTGAGGAAGATCATTATAATTATTATAATCGGGCAGGCTAAACTCAGTATTTAAATAAAACTCATCAGCAGCATAAATAAAGTTCTCACCGTACTTTGTCAAAGCTTTCTGCTGCCAGTATTTTATCTGCTCCAGTGAACTTTTCATTTCTTGCTCAGTTAAAGTTCTTAAATCAACCAGACCATCTCTGTACCTGGTCAAACCAACCGGAACAATACCAATTGATAATATCTGAGGATAAAAATCCAGAAGATCAGCCAAAGTTTTATCCAATTCTTCCCGATCATTATAACCAGGACAGAGAACAATCTGAGTATGAAACTGAATATTATTCCTCTGGAATAATTTAAGTAATCTACTTATTTCTCCAGCCCTGGGATTCTTCATCATTTTAACCCTTAATTCAGGATTGGTGGTGTGAACTGAAATATTAATTGGACTCAAATTCTTTTCAATTATTCTTTCAATTTCTCTCTGTTCTAAATTAGTCAGAGTAACAAAACTTCCCTGTAAAAAAGAAAATCGATAATCATCATCCATCTGATTTAGACTATTTCGCATATTTTGAGGCTGCTGTTTTACAAAACAAAAAATACAGTTATTTTTGCACTGTTTTAAGCCATCAAATACAATTTCTTGAAACTCTATACCTAATTCTTCTCCGATCTGGCGCTGTAATTGGATATTTTTTCTTTGACTATTTTTCGTTTCAATTTCCAGTTCAATAACTGCCTCGGAAATCTGGTATAAATAATCTATATAATCATTTATTATTTGACCATTAATTGTAATAATTTTATCCTCTTCCTTCAAACCTGCTTTATCAGCGGTAGAATTTGAAATAATATTTTTTATTTTAACCACAGCTCTTCTACCTCCTGTAAGCTTGATAATATCACATTTACTACAATTAGGCAATAATCTGCAGTAAGCATAAAAAAACCCGCCGCCCATAAAATTAATGGACAGCGGGTGCTTTTTTAATTATTCACCCTGGTCAAAAATATCTCCAACAATTTCTCTAATAGTAGCTCCACCTGATGATGAATTATCATCACTTTTATTACTCTGAGATTTACTGCCACTGCTTGAACTTTGAGAACTGCTGCTGGATCCTTTTTTCGGTTCAGGCTTTTCTTCTAACTCTTTTAAGCTTAAACCCACTCTTTCCTGATCAGCATCGATATTAATAATCTTAGCTTCTCTTACATCACCAACACTAACTACCTCATCAGCAGTTTTAACATGTCGGTGTGATAATTGAGAAATATGAATTAGGCCTTCAATACCTTTTTCAACTTCCATAAAAGCACCAAAGTCAACAAGTTTAGTAATTTTACCTTCAATAACTTCTCCTTCATAATGCTTGTCAGCAAATTCTTCCCATGGATCTGGTAAAAGCTGCTTTAAGCCAAGAGAAATTCTTTCCTCTTCTTTGTTGACTCCAAGAACTTTAACTTCAACTTTCTCACCTTCAGAAAGAACTTCAGCTGGGCTTTCAATTCTACCCCATGACATTTCTGAAATATGAAGCAGACCTTCTATTCCTCCCAGGTCAATAAAGGCACCAAAATCAACTAACTTTGTAACTGTACCTTCTACTGTCTGACCTTCTTCTAAAGCGGCTAAAGTTTCTTCTTTTTCAGCTGCTCTCTCTTTTTCAAGAACTTTTTTAGCAGAAAGAACAACATTATTGTTATCTCTTTCAACTTCAATAATCTTAAGACGCATTTTTTCACCAACATAGTCGCTTAAGTCATCAACATAGCCAATAGCAACATGAGAAGCAGGGATAAATCCTCTGACTCCTACATCTACAACCAGACCACCTTTAACCTCTTTAGTAACTTCAGCTTCTATAATTTCATCATTTTCGTATGCTTCTTCAATTTTTTCCCAGGCCTTCTCATAATCTGCCTGCTTTTTAGATAAGATCATATTACCCTCATCATCTTCTAAAGTTAAGATAACTACTTCAATCTCTTCGTCCATACTCACAATATCATGAGCATCTTCTACAGGACGGTGACTCAAATGGCGTAATGGAATAAATCCATCTGTTTTATAATTAACATCAACATAAACACCATTATCATTAATTTCAACTACAGTACCAGTAACTTTCTGACCTTTGCTTAAATCAGCAATATCATTATCGCTATATTTAAATTCAGCCTCTTCCTCAGTTTCAGCCTCTTCTTCTGCTACATCTTCTTCAGCAGATTCTGCTGCTTCCTCACTGTTATCAGCTTCTTTTTCCTCTGTAGTTTCTTCAGTTTTTTCTGCTGTTTCCTCAGCCTCTTCTACCTCTTCTAAAACCTGTTCTTCTTTTTCCTCTACGTTCTCAGTTGACTCAACATTTAGATCTTTGTTTTCTTCATTCATTAACTGAATAACCTCCCTTATTAACCAGTCTGGAGTCGATGCTCCAGCTGTGATTCCGACTTTATTTTTTCCAGACAACCACTCTTTATTAATTTCAGCGGCTGTTTCTATATGATAAGTAGGGGTGTTTGTGGCTGTACAAATTTCTGCAAGCCTGGTTGTATTAGCACTATTATGACCCCCTATTACAAACATGATATCTACATCCTCAGCTAATTTTTTGGCTGAAGACTGACGTACATCTGTAGTATTACAAATAGTGTTAAAAACTTTTAACTCTTTAACTTCTGTTATAACTAAATTAATAATATCCCGAAAAGACTCAGGAGATTTTGTTGTTTGAGCTACAAAACCAACTCTAGCTTTTAGCTCAATAGAATTCAAATCCTCTTTTTCTCTAATTATAATTGCTTTTTTATTACTTGCCCCATAAATACCCTGAACTTCTGGATGATCTTGATCACCATAAATAAAGGTTTGATAGCCCTCATCTACCAGTTTTTTAGCATATTTTTGAGCATTTTTTACATAGGGGCAGGTAGCATCTATAATCTTTAGATTTTTCTCTCTTGCCTGTTCTATAATCTCTGGAGCAACTCCGTGAGAACGGATAATTACTATTCCAGAATCAATTTCGGCAAGTGAAGAGGCAACTTTTACATTTTTAGCTTCCAATTTCTTTACAACCTGTGGATTATGAATCAGCGGTCCCAGTGTATAAACATTCAGATCTTCATTTTCACTGGCTGCTTCCAGAACCATATCAATAGCCCTTTCCACACCAAAACAAAATCCAGCCTCTTCTGCTGTAATAACCTCCAGAACCTTCACCTCCTTCCAGCACAACACCAACAAGTAACGATATATCCTAAAAATATACAGGATACCTCTTAGACATTTTTCTCTATTGATCTCTAAAATCCTGCTTTAAATCCAAAAAAATTGCTGAAATCTTAAAATAATTACCTTATTGATACTCATTATTATTTGTCTATCTCTTTTTGGATTTTATTTTTGATAAATTGTGCTGCTTTTTTTCTCTCATCTTTGCTCAATTTTTTACTGGAAAATTGTTCCATAGTAAATTTTTGACCGATATTAATTGTGATTCTGCCATCTTTTTTTACATTTTTAATTCCCACCGGTAAAATCGGAGCCCCACTTTTTATAGCCAGCATAACTGAACCGGCTTTAGGATCACCAAGTTTACCTTCCTGATGTCTTGTTCCTTCGGGAAATAATCCCAGAACTTCCTGATCCTTAAGTATCGAAAAAGCCTTTTTAACAGCAGTAATATCATTTTTACTGCGATCAACCGGAAAAGCATCAGCTAAAAAAAGAACAAAGCGGATAATAGGATTTTCAAAAAGTTCTTTTTTTGCCATAAACCTTACTGGTCTCGAAAAAATTGCTGCCAGCAATGGAGGGTCAAAAGCACTGATATGATTTGACATCACAATCACTGGACCCTGGTCAGGAAGTTTTTCTTTTCCATTAATCTTTATTCTAAAAAATATTTTAAAAATAGCTAAAAGAAATAGCCTAACCAACTGATAAACAAAATTTTTCACTGAGTTTCACCTTCAATAATAGTTATCATTTTATCAAGAACCTGATCTATAGACAACTCGGTAGTATCTACTAAAACAGCATCCTCTGCCTTTTTTAATGGTGAATGTTTCCGTTCACTATCTAATTTATCTCTGCGAGCAATGCTTTCTTTTACCTTTTCAAAATCTGCCTCTGAGTCTTTTAACTTAACTTCTTGATAACGTCGTTTTGCCCTTTCTTCCAGAGAAGCAGTCAAAAAGAATTTATATTCAGCCTCAGGCAAAACTACTGTAGTAATATCTCTACCATCCATTACAACCATGTTATTTTGAGCTAGCTGCTGCTGCTTTTCTACTAAAACTTCTCTAACACCTTTAACCGCTGCTATCTGAGACACATGACTATTAACCTCAGCAGTTCTAATCTCCTCACTGACATTTTTCCCATTCAAAAATATTTCTCCGTCTTCATCAAAAGTAATATCAATATTTTTTGTCAGTTCCACTAATTCATTTTTTTTATTAAAATCAATGCTATTCTGGAGAGCAGCCAGGGTTACAGCCCGATACATCGCACCAGTATCAAGATGAATATAATTTAATCTTTTTGCCAATAATTTTGCAATAGTACTTTTGCCTGCTCCACCCGGACCATCAATAGCTATTACATTTTTCATTTATTTCACATCACCTTTTAAAGTTCTAATTATTCAGCTAAATCAGGTCTTAATTTTTTTGCATTTCTTAAATATTGGTGTTTTACCTGACTCTTATCCATATTTCCATCTGCATGCACTAATAATCTTATCATTTTTTTACTACTCATTTCAACCTTCATTTCCTGCATACATAAAATTGGAGTTAAATTATACCCGATTTCTCTTAATGCTTTTCCAGGATAAACTTTAGTTAAATCATCAGTTGTTGTAGTAATTATACTTATCAGATCTTCTTTCTTTAAGTTATTTTCCTGCATCAGGCTCTGCATTATTTCTTTTGTGGCCTCCAGTATATCTTTTTCAGTGTTAGCTTCAACACTGATAGCTCCTCTTATTGCATACATTCTATTAGCCTCCAATTAACTAATCAAGTTTATTTAGTTTATCTAAAGCAACTTTTGCTGCTTCCTGCTCAGCTTCTTTTTTACTTGATCCCTGACCGGAACCAAGACTATCTTCGTTTATTTTCACAGCAACTATAAAAGTTTTATTATGATCTGGACCTTCTTCATCAACTACCTCGTATTCAGGGCGTACATTCCCATTTTCCTGAATTACTTCCTGCAGTATGGTTTTATAATCCTGAATATGATTGCCTTCTGCCACATTTATAATATCAACTTTAAGTAGTTCCAGTATAAAATCAGCTGCTGCTGTAAAACCCTGATCAAGATATAAAGCACCAAAAATTGCTTCCATTGTATCTGCTAAAATAGAATCTCTTTCTCTACCACCTGTCATTTCTTCACCCTTACCCAAAAAAAGAAACTGACCCAGTTCAATTCTTTTAGCAGCCTCTGCTAAAATCGAAGCACTTACAATAACTGCTCTCATTTTTGCCAATTCTCCTTCTGGCAAATTAGAAAATTTATTAAAAATATAGGTGCTCACAGAAAGGCTTAAAACTGAATCTCCTAAAAACTCTAAACGTTCATTATCTTTCAAATTAAGACGCCTATTCTCATTGGGATAAGACTTATGAGTTAGAGCTCTCTGGATCAAAGTCTTATCATTAAAATCTAAAGCCAGGCTTTCTTCAAATTCCTTTATTTTTCTTTTATTAAACAACTGTACCATTTATATATCACCATCCATTAAAATAAATAAAAGGGATGAAAACTCCACAAAGGGAGCCTCATCCTTAATCATTGCTTAAAGAATATCGTCTAAATAACTTACAGCATCCTCTACTGTGCGAATATTTTCTGCATCTTCATCAGGTATTTCTACATCAAATTCTTCTTCAAATGCCATAACCAATTCAACAACATCTAAAGAATCTGCTCCAAGATCTTCTATAAATGAAGAGTCTTCAGTAACTTCATCTCTGTCAACTGCTAATTCTTCTGCTACAATATCGATTACTCTATCTAAGATATTATCCACTCCATTCACCTCCTTTCACTGAGTCTTCATTTTATAACGCATGGTCGACTCAGCACTAGGGCATCGAGCCCGGCGCACTCGTCTTCATTTTATAACGCATGGTCGACTCAGCACTAGGGCATCGAGCCCGGCGCACTCGTCTTCATTTTATAACGCATGGTCGACTCAGCACTAGGGCATCGAGCCCGTCGCACTCGTCTTCATTTTATAACGCATAGTCGACTCACAAATCTTTCTTTTTATATCGAATAGATAGATTTGCGTTAGCACATCGAGTGCGTCACAGCACTAGGGCATCGAGCCCGGCGCATCATAAACTTTCTCTTTTATAAATACAAGGTTACTCTAAGCCCCCATACCGCCATCAATTTTAATCACTTCACCATTTATATAATTTGCACTATCTGAAGCTAAAAATGCTGCTAAATCAGCTACTTCTTCCGCTTTACCAAAACGTGCCAGGGGAACCTGATTACGTACGCCCTCTTTTATATTTTCACTTAATTCATCAGTCATTTCAGTATCTATAAAACCAGGTGCTATAGCATTTGAACAGACACCTTTAGAAGCCAGCTCTTTGGCCATGGATTTAGTAAAACCAACTATTCCAGCTTTTGCAGCCGAATAATTAGCCTGACCTGCATTTCCATTAACACCAACTACTGAAGAAAGATTAATCAATTTCCCATTTTCAGCTTTAAGTAAATATCTAACTGCGTTTTTAGTACAGTTGAATACACCTTTTAAATTAATATCTAATACCTGATCCCAGTCTTCTTCTTTCATTCTTAAAAGGAGTTTGTCTCTGGTAATACCTGCATTATTAACTAAAACATTCAAACCACCCATCTTAGTATAAGCAGTTTTAACTAATTTGGCTGCTTCTTCAAAGTCACTTACATCAGCCTGCACCACATAAGCTTTACCACCTGCTGCTTCAATTTCATTTTTTACTTCTTCTGCTCTGGTTTGAGAATGAGCATAATTTAAAGTAACTTCAGCTCCTAAAAAAGCCATTTTTTTAGCAATTTCTGCTCCGATACCTCTGGAGCTCCCTGTAATCAAAACTTTTTTATCTTTAAGGTTTATCAAATTTGACACCTCTTTTATCTGCAGTATAATTAATAACAAATATTAAAATTTTAAAATATAGCATAAATTATTTCAGTAAATCACAGCTTCTTCTAATTGTATGTTCAGCTTCCAGAACAATTTCATTAATAATCTCTTTTACGCTTTTAATCTCAGTAATCATTCCCGCAACCTGGCCGGCCATTACACTGCCTTCCCGAACATCACCGTCGATTACAGCATCTCTCAACTTACCTGAGCCTACTTCTTCAATTTTTTCAGGAGATGCACCTTCTTTTTCCAGTCTTTCTATCTCCTTTGTCAGCTTGTTTTTTAAATTTCTAACTGGATGCCCCGTACTGCGACCTGTTACAACTGCGTCTCTATCCCGGGCTCCAATTATAGCTCTTTTAAAAGCATCTGAAGCTGTACATTCTTCAGAACAGACAAATCTAGTTCCAATTTGTGCTCCTTTTGCTCCCAGAGCTAAAACAGCAGCTAAACCTCTACCATCTGCGACCCCACCTGCAGCAATAATTGGTATATTTACTGCATCTGCAACCTGGGGTACCAGTGCCATAGTAGCGAGTTCTCCAATATGACCCCCGGCTTCTGTTCCTTCAACAATTACCGCATCTACATCAAGTCTTTCCATTCTTCGTGCTAAAGCTACAGAAGGAATAACTGGAATAACTTTTGCACCTACTTCTTGAAACCTCTTTATATGTTTACCAGGATTCCCGGCTCCCGTTGTTATTACAGGTACCTTTTTTTCTATCGCAAGTTCTATTATATCATCTGCAAAAGGAGAAAGTAACATTATATTTAAACCAAATGGTTTATCTGTTAATTCTTTTACTTTTTCAATTTCTTTTTCAATTACATCTGCTGGAGCATTTCCTGCCCCAATAATACCCAGACCACCTGCACTGGAAACTGCTGCTGCTAATTCTCCGGTTGCAACCCAGGCCATACCTCCCTGAATAATTGGCTTTTCAATCTCTAGTAAATCACAAAGCTCTGTTTTCAATGCCATTTATTCCAACTCCTCATTCTTTTCTAACTCAGTTTTAATTAGTGATACTATATCTTCCTGTACAGTGTTTTTAGCAGCTTTAACTGCATTATAAATAGCAGTTCCGTCTGAACTGCCGTGGCTGATGATTACAACACCATTAACTCCCAGTAATGGAGCTCCCCCATACTGTCTGTAATCAATTTTATTTAATACTTTTTTTAAATATGGTTTTAAAAGCAGGGCAGCAATTTTTGATCTTAAATTAGTTTGAAAACTTTCTTTAATTAAATCAAGAAAAAAGGAAGCTGCTCCTTCAGTTGTTTTTAAAACAACATTACCAACAAAACCATCTGTTATAACCACATCAACCTGTTCACTGAAAATATCTCTTCCTTCAACATTCCCAATAAAATTCTTTATTCTCTGATCATCATTTAAAATCTTATAACTTTCTTTGGTTAAATTATTACCTTTTCTCTTTTCTTCTCCAATATTTAAAAGTGCTACTCTGGGATTATTAATTTTCATTACATTTTCTGCATAAAGCTGTCCCATTAAAGCAAACTGCTGTAAATTTTCGGGACTGCAGTCAGTATTGGCCCCATTATCTAAGACTAAAGTACTTCCCTTAACAGCAGGAAATTGAATTGCAATTGGTGGTCTGGAAACACCTTTGATCCTACCAACCCGCAATAATCCGGCCGCCATAACTGAACCTGTATTACCTGGAGAAATGAAAGCATCAATTTTTGACTCTTTTAATAAACCTGCTCCAACATTTACTGTAGCATTTTTCTTTTTGCGCAGAGCTTTAATTGGTGATTCATCCATTGTAATAATTTGATCTGCTTTTTCAATTTTAAGCCTTTTCGAATCAAAGTCAGTTTTTGCTAACTCTCTGCTTATAATATCATATTCACCAATCAGGGTCAATTCTATTTCTGCTTCTTCTTCTAAAGCTTTTAAAGCACCCGCAATTAACTCTGCAGGATCCTTTTCTCCACTCATAACATCAACAGCTATCCTATACAATATTGCCGCCTCCCGGGTTCAAAAAAAGAAAATTTATATCTGTATCATTTGCAAAACATTATATCTCAACCGTCGGTCAATTGCAAGTTTGAGACAAGAAAAAAACAGAGAATCTCTACACTAGAGATCTCTGTTTATCTTAAATAATTTAATTTCCGCTCACCTTTTTGCCATCATAGTGTCCACATTCAGGGCATACATGATGAGGTAAAATCTTTTCATGGCAGTTTGAACATTCTGCAAGATTAGGAGCACTCAGTTTTTTATGAGTACGTCTTTTACGCTTGCGTGTTTTAGAAGTCCGTTTCTTTGGTACAGCCATTCTATACACCTCCTTTAATTAATCAGTATCATCATTATAAAAGTCTTTAAGTTTTGCAAGTCGTGGATCTAACGCTTCTACCTCACAATCACATTCACCCTCATTTAAATCCTGACCGCATTCAGGACAAATCCCTTTACAATCATCAGAACAGAGAGGCTTCATTGGCAGAGATAGAATAATATTATCCACAATAATCTCGTCTAAATATAGTTCTTCCTCATCTTCCATTTTACTTTTTAAAACATCTTCGGAAATATCCAATTCAACTGGAGAACTATACTTTTGTAAACAGCGGCTGCAGCTTAAAATCAAATTAGCCTTAAGCTTTCCTTCTACTACAAATGAATCCCTGGTATTGAAAACTTCTAACTCAAGCTTAATTGGATCTTTTATTTCTATTTCACGATTAACAAATTCCAGATTATGAAATTCAAGCTCCAGCGAAACCTGTTTTCTACTTCCAATTTCTTTTAAATCACTGAGGTTTATAAACAATTTATTTGATCACCCCTGTAAATAACCACATTTTATTATATAAAAAGCAGCTTTAACTGTCAAGAAGAATTTACTGCTTAACCAATTCCATTGTATCTCTGGCAATAACTAATTCCTCATTTGTGGGGATTATCATTGCTTTGACTTTAGAATCATCAGTAGAAATAAACACCTCTTTGCCGCGGCAGTCATTAGCTTCATGATCTACCTTTACTCCTAAATATTCAAGTCCTTCTAAAACTCCAGCCCGGGTCTCTTTAGAATTTTCACCAATACCAGCAGTAAAGACAATAGCATCAACCCCTCCCATTGCTGCAGTATAAGCACCAATGTACTTTTTGACTCTATAGTTGAAAAGCTCAAGTGCAATCTCTGCCTGATGATTTCCTTCAGCAGCTGCATCTTCCACATCCCGGGAATCACTGCTGACACCGGAAACACCCAATAATCCACTCTCCTTATTTAAGATATCATCCATCTCAGAAGCAGAAATATCTTCTTTATCCATGATAAATGGAATTATCGCAGGATCTATATCCCCACAGCGGGTTCCCATTACCAGGCCTTCTAAAGGAGTCAGTCCCATACTGGTATCGACTGACTTGCCGTTTTTAACCGCTGCTATACTGGCACCATTACCTAAATGACAGGTAATTAGCTTAAGATCGGATAAATCTTTTTCCATCATCTGAGCAGCTCTTTTAGCAACATAACCATGAGAGGTACCATGGAAACCATATCTTCTTACACCATACTTTTTGTAATACTCGTATGGCAGTGCATAAATATAGGCTTTCTCAGGCATGCTCTGATGGAAGGCAGTATCAAAGACACCAACCTGTGGTTTTTCAGGCATTAATTCTTTACAGACCTTAATCCCCATAATATTGGGTGGGTTGTGTAAAGGAGCTAAATCTGCAACTTCTTCCAGATTTTCAATTGCTGCATCATCAATAACTGTAGACTCGGAAAAGGCTTCACCACCATGAACGATACGATGGCCGATAGCTTCTACTTCCTCCATATCCTCCAGTACTCCGTGATCTTCTGATAAAAGTGTCTCAATTAATAATTCAATTCCGACCTTGTGGGTAGGAATATCTTTTTCAATCACAATTTCTTCCCCACTACCATTTTCATATTCTAAAAATGAATCTTCAATCCCAATTCGCTGAATTAAACCTTTAGCCAGTACACTTTCTGTTTTCATATTAAATAACTGATACTTTAGAGAAGAACTACCACTATTGATAACAAGTATTTTCATTATTTTCCTCCTAGAAATTTTATTTATTTTGAGCCTGTACTGCTGTAATTGCTGTTAAATTAACGACATCCTCCACCGAACAGCCGCGAGATAAATCATTAATCGGTGCTGCCAGCCCCTGTAAAATAGGTCCGACGGCATCTGCACCGGCAAGTCTCTGTACAAGCTTATAACCAATATTACCTGACTGTAAATCAGGGAAAACTAAAACATTTGCCCGACCTGCTATTTCACTTTCGGGTGCTTTTCTCTGCCCTACACTTTCTACCAGAGCGGCATCTGCCTGCATTTCTCCATCTATTTTTAGATGTGGGGCATTTTGATGGGCAATTTTAACTGCTTCAGTTACATTATCCACATTTTCATGCCGGGCACTGCCCATAGTAGAAAATGAAAGCATTGCAACTTTCGGATCAAAATCCAACAATCTATGAGCTGTATCAGCAGTAGTAATTGCTATTTCTGCCAGCTGTTCTGAATTAGGTGCCGGGTTTACTGCACAGTCTGAAAAGACCATTACACCCTCTTCACCAAATGATTTATCTTTTAAGACCATAATAATTGCACTAGAAACTGTAGAAATACCTTCTGCAGTCTTAACAATTTGGAAAGCAGGTCTTAAAACATTACCGGTTGCATTAGCTGCCCCGGCAACCATACCATCTGCTTTATTGGTATAAATCATCATTGTTCCAAAATAAAGTGGATCTTTAATTGCTTTTTCCGCCTCTTCTTTTGTAATTCCTTTATGTTTTCTTAGTTCAAAAAATTTGTCTCTGAATTCTGCTGTGTACTCAGAATTTTCAGGATCGATAATTTCAACCCCATCCAGATCGACTCCATACTCATTTGCGGAGTCTTTAATAGACTCTAAACTACCCAAAATTACAATCTCAGCAATTTTTTCAGCTTCAATTTTTGCCGCTGCTTTTACTATTCTTTCGTCATCACCTTCGGCAAAAACAATTTTTTTTACATCAGAAGCTGCTCTTTTTTTAAAATTTTTAAGTACATCCATCTTATAAATATCCTCCCCCGTGGTTTTGAAAATATGTAAGTTGTTCTTTTTATAATTTTTTGCTATTATATATATAATACTGTATTAAAGTATTAAATCCTTTTTTATTGAAAGAAGTTCGAAAAGTAAAACTTTTAGCTTAAAATACTAACTAATTAAATAAATTTAACATTTGAGGTGTTCTTATGAGTGTAACAGCTTTAATTGTAGAATATAACCCTTTTCATAATGGTCACCAGTATCATTTAAATCAAAGTAAAAAAATAACTCAAAATGATGATCTGATCGTAATTATGAGTGGGAATTTTACTCAGCGTGGAGAAGCTGCTCTTCTAGATAAATGGGCTAGAACAGAACAGGCTTTAAGCTGCGGCGCGGATCTGGTGCTTGAGTTACCTTTAACTTACAATATCCGCAGTGCCGAGTATTTTGCCCATTATTCTGTTTTAAGTTTAGCAAAAAGTAATCTAGTTGACTCCATTGTTTTTGGCAGTGAAGCAGGCGAGATTAAAATTCTTGCTGCTGTCGCTGAAGCTTTAGTTAAGGAAAGTTCAAATTTCAAAAAAGAACTACAGAAACATTTAGCTAATGGAGTTGATTTCCCAACTGCCAGACGCAGAGCCCTGCTTACTTGCTATCAGAGTAATTCTGAACTAAAAAAATATAATAAGAGCAGAATCGAAAAAATATTAAAAGCACCAAATAATATCTTAGGTATCGAATATTTAAAAGCTCTCTCTAGATTAAACTCCAGTATAAAAGCTTATACCATTAAAAGAGTTGGTGCAGATTATTACAGTCAGGAAGTTAATGAAAATTATGCCAGTGCTTCTCTAATTCGAAATCTAATCAATTCCAAACCTCAGGCAGAAGCTCTGGCTGCTGCTCAAAATCTAATGCCTGCTGCTTCCTGGAAAATTTTAAAAAAAGAAATAGAAAAAGGTAGATTTGTTAAAAAAGATTACAAAACAAAAATTTTAAGTAAAACAGTTGATCAATTAAGACGTTCCAGAGCCGAGGACCTAATAAAATTTAAAGGGATAAAAAATGGTCTGGAAAATCGCATTATTGAAAAAGCGGCTGCTTCATTTAAAGCTGAATCATTTTTAGACACCCTTAAATCTAAAAATTTAACTGAGAGCAGAATCAAAAGAAAACTACTTCAGGTTTATTTTGGGTTGGATGCTGAAAAAATTAATATAGCAGAAAACAATGCTCCCCATTATTTAAGAGTTCTAGGCCTTAAAAAGAATAAAGAATATTTACTTTCCCAATTACAGCAAAAATCTGAGGTGGAGATTATTATCAATCCAGCTGCAAAAATAAACGAGATAAATTTAAATACTCAAGATCCTCTTGTGCTTTCTCTTAGTTTTGATTTATTAGCTTCAGACCTTTATGCTCTACTATATCAAAACTCAGACCACAGTAAAGCCCGAAGAGATTTCTATCAAAAATTTATTAAAATCTAAAACCAGAACTAAATGTTTTTTATGATTGTAGTTCACTCTGCAGAAATTCTATCAAATCATCAATGGTCTTAACCTTTAGCAATTTCAAATCACCAGCATATTTAGAGGCTGTCTCATAATTTTCTTCCGGCACAAAAAACAAATCTGCTCCAGCTGATTTTGCCGCCATGACCTTAAACTTTACTCCCCCTATTCTACCAATCTCTCCATCAAGACTAATTGTTCCGGTTCCGGCTATTCTTCTCCCCCCGGTAATATCTCTTTTAATTAACTGATTATAGATTTCCATAGCAAAAACACTGCCGGCAGAAGGGCCAATTATATTTTTAGTATTAAATTTAACCTCCCGGGGAATATTATAGTTCAGTCCCTGAGATCTAATTAAAACTCCAATTGATGGATTACCCTGGTTACCTTCCAACTCTACTGTTTTTAAATCAAATTTCATTTTTTCTTCATCTCTTAAAACAGTTATCTCAACAATATCACCGATCTCTCTATTTCGAATAATATTAACAGCATCTGCAGCCATCTCAACCTTTTTATTGGCTACTGCAATAATCAGGTCACCTTTTTTCAATTTATTATAAGCACTTCCCTCTTTCATAACTTCTACAACTTCTGCTCCTTCTCCAGAAACTTCAACCTTGTATCCCGCCTGTCTAAAGGCAACAGCCTGGGCCTGTAGTTTGCTTTCTTCCATTAGCTGGGCCATTAAATCTATGTATTCATTCATATCCATATCTTTCGGCATCTGTTCTGAAAGAGCTGTTAATCCTTTATCTTCAGGCTGGAATAGCGAGATATAAAAATAATCCCAGGCTACAGCCCTCCTGCTGCTAACTGCAGTCAGCAAAAACTCTCCCTGATTTTTATACCCATCTTTTACTTCAATCATCGGTGATAACTCAGCTGCAATTCCAGGCTGCATAACCTGATAGGGAATAGGAACAAAGTGACTTATTACAAATAGAATGAAGATTATTCCAATTAAACGAGAATATACTTTTTCTAATCTCTTATTTCTCATATTTATCTTCCTTTATAATTATTTATTAATATATTTTATCAGCTATTAATTTAACTAAAAATGTAATTCCTCTCTTTATCTCAAAAAAAGTCAACATAATTATTATATATTATAAACCCTGCTTAATGCAAAATTTTTTGGAGATTTCTTGACATAAATTACAACCTGAGTTATAATTTATATAAAATTGAATATTGAGAAATGATTAGCTTTTGTTAATCATTATAAATACCTCAGCTTTTTGATGAGGTAGAGGAGCAGAAAAAATCAGTAATTTTAGAATTGGTTTGAACCCAGACTTAAAGCTAAAATAAAAGGTTTTTCTGCCGAAGTGGATTTTTTAAGGGTTCAAAAATTCTGCTGGGACTGTATATAATATATACAGTACTGTCATAGTAATTTTTACTATGTTGAGCTATCTCATATTAGAAGATGAGGCGATTTTTGCTATTTATCCGGCATATCGCCGGATATTTTTTTATGCCTAAATATTTCAATTTAATTTCAAAAACAAAACTAGGAGGCTTTATTTATGGAAAGTTATGGTATCATTTCTTTATTACCACCGCTGCTTGCAATTATTTTAGCCTGGTGGAGCAAACAGGTCGTACTCTCATTATTTTTGGGTGTTTTTGCAGGGGCATTAATTACAAATTCTTACAACCCTATTTTTGCTTTTATGCAGACACTTGACGATTATATTTTAGCTTCACTGGCTGATCCCTGGAATGCCGGTATTATTTTATTTTTACTGGCTATGGGCGGCATGATTGGTATAATTAATAAATCAGGTGGTATAGTTGCAATTGGTGAATATGTTTCAGAAAAAGCAAATTCTGTAGTTAAAACACAATTTGCTGCCTGGATGATGGGTGTGTTGATCTTTTTTGATGATTATGCCAATACATTAATTGTTGGTAATACTATGCGACCAATTACTGATAAAATGAAAATTTCAAGAGAAAAGCTTGCTTTTATTGTTGACTTAACTGCAGCTGCAGTTTCCAGTATTGTTCCAATCTCAACCTGGATTGCTTTTGAAGTCGGAGTTATCAGGGATGGCTTTGATTCTTTAGGTTTAGAAATGAGCGCCTATGGAACTTTTGTCCAGACAATACCCTATCGTTTTTACAGCATATTTGCTCTTGCTTTTGCTTTAATCATAATCTTTACTGCCAAAGATTTTGGACCAATGTTGAAAGCAGAAAAAAGAGCTCGCTCAACAGGGGAAACTTTAAGACCCGGATCTACTCCGATGGTTTCTCAGGAGATGGAAGAAATTGAACAGCCCGAAGGAAGAAGTTTTACTTTTACAAATTCATTTGTGCCAATTATTGGAGTAATAATAGTAACCTTAATTGGGCTCTGGTATAATGGTGGGGGTCTGGAAGCAGGAACTTCTATTAGAGACGCTTTTGGTAACGCTGATGCCAGTATTGTTCTGCTCTGGGCAGCTATTGCAGGTAGTTTTATTGCTGGAATTCTATCCCTTTCCAAGGGAATTCTTAATGTCAGCGAAACAGTTGACGGCTGGATTGATGGGGCCAAATCAATGTTTATTGCCTGTGTAATCCTTGTTTTAGCCTGGTCAATTGGTAGTATCACTGATGATTTAGGCACTGCAAATTACTTAGTTTCTATTCTGGAAGGTAATATTATACCAGAAATCGTTCCTGTAATGATTTTTGTTGGCTCTGCTTTTATTGCTTTTACAATCGGAAGCTCCTGGGGAACTGTTTCAATCGTGATGCCACTTGCCATTCCTCTTGCTAATTCAATTGGAATACCTATGCTGCCAACAATCGCAGCAGTTTTAACAGCAAGTGTAATGGGAGATCACTGTTCACCCATTTCTGATACAACAATTATGTCTTCTACCGCTTCTGCTGTAGATCATATGGATCATGTTAACACTCAAATGCCATATGCTCTTACTGTAGGTCTGGTTGCAGCCCTATTTGGATTTTTACCTGCAGGATTTGGATTCTCAGCAATTTATCTCTTACCACTGGGAATAATTATACTTTATGCAATTGTTCAGATCTTTGGTAAAAAAGCAGAAAATGTTATTTAATTTAGACCTTTAAAGATACAAAATGAACTATAACTAGAACAAAATATCCTTCGGACAATCTGTAATACAGTAAGGTTAAATTTTGTTGATAGCGGAAATTATAAAACTATAAATATTATCCACAACAAACCATTAGGTATAATTTCTGGCTAATAAAAAGACCGCTTTCACTAAAGAGAGCGGTCTTTCTCCAGTTAAACATTTATTTTCACCTGTAAAATATCTTCTATTTCAATTTCCGACATGGGTTGATTAAAATAATAACCCTGAATGAAATCATTCCCCAGCTGATTCAGCTTTTGCATTTCTATTTCTCTTTCTACACCTTCGGCAATTGTTTTTAAATTTAAGAGATGAGCAATATTAATAATTGATTCAACAATATTCTTTCCCTCATCACTTAAAGTCATATTTCGAATAAATGAAATGTCAATTTTAAGATAATCAATAGGAAATTTTTGCAGATAACTAAAAGATGAGTAGCCAGTTCCAAAATCATCAATAGAAATCGCAAAACCTTTTGCTTTCATATCATTCATTACCTTTAAACTATAATTAACGTCATCCATAGCACTTGTTTCAGTTATTTCAAACTTAATTAAAGAATTATCAATACCACTCTCGGCAATAATCTGATAAATATTTTGCAGATGATCACTATCTTCCATCTGTCTGGCAGATAAATTAATAGAAACAGGAACTACATTATAACCACTATCTAACCATTTTTTTATACTGTTAACTACTTTCTGGATAACTATTAAACCAACTTTCTTTATCAGCTTAGAATTTTCCAGGATAGGAATAAATTCTGCAGGAGAAATCAAGCCCCGCTCAGGATCCTGCCATCTAATTAAGGCTTCCATCCCATAAAGGCTCTGATCACGACCCCTGTAATATGGTTGATAATAGATAATAAACTCATCATTCTTAACTGCCTGATCCAGTTTAGCTTCCATTTTCGTAAAATCTTTAATCTCCTGGTTCATTTTCTGATCAAAGAAAGCATAATCATTTTTCTTGATGTTAATCAGAGCAATTTCTGCATTTGATAATAAATTTTGAGAACTAATACAGTCATCAGGATAAACGGAAATTCCTATTTTAACATTCAACATAATAGGCTCGTGATTATAATTAATAGTATCAGAAAAAATTTTTAAGAGATTTTCAGCGGTTTTATAGATTTCATTTACAGAATCAATATTATCAACTACCAGTGCAAAATTATCTCCACCCAGATAGGATAAATAATTATTCTGATCAAGTCTGACGCAATTTTGACTTAAAACAGCTTTTTTATTTATTAAATCAGCTACCAAGTTTATTAACGTAATATTATTTCCGGAATCAGTATATATTTCATTTAAATACTTAATCCTATTAATATTAATAACTAAAACTACTATTTTACTCTCTATATTAACCTCAATTAAATTATCAATCTTATTTCTTATAGATTTACGATTTGGTAATCCAAATAAAATATTATAATTAGAGATATATTCAATTTTTCGCCTTAATTTTTCGTTTTGAGTTATATCTCTGCCAACCGAAATGTAATTTATTATCTCATCATTATGATCTTTTATCGGAGTTATAGTCTGTTCTGAATAAAAATAATCACCATTTTTCTTCTTGTTGATGATCACATCACTAAAAACCTCACCTGATTTAATTGTCTGCCAGAGATCTTTATAAAATTTAATATTATGTTTGTCAGATTTAAATAGAGAAGGAGCTTTTCCAATAACTTCTTCTTTTTTATATCCGGTTATTTCCTGAACAGTAGTATTTGCATACTCTATAACACCTTCCTGATCAGTAATAACAATCCAGTTATCAGTTTCGTTAATGGCTTTGACCAGTTTGATCATTTCCAGTTCTCGTTCCAGATCATTATTTAAATTTTCAGCTATAGAAATAACCTCTTCTATACTTCCATCTTCCTCAATAACTGCATTATTCCAACTGCAGTTAATTACAGAGCCGTCACTTTTTAAAGCCCGACTCATAAAATCATGGGGAAGATGATCCAGTTCCCCGCTTTTCCAGTTACGCCAGACATCTCTGTCCTCTTTGGCAATAATGGTAGAAATAAAATCTTTGTTTTTAATTTCTTCTTTATCCCAACCAAAAAGTTCTTCTGCGGCCAGATTTAAATCTATTATATCTCCTTCTCTATTCCAGGAAATAAAAGCCAGGGGAGAATTTTGATAAATTGAATCAAGTCTTTTTTGCGCAAATTTTGATTTTTGCAGAATAAATTCCTCATTTTTCTTATCGGACATCTAACTTCCCCCTTATTTCCAGTGTTTTTTCATTTTTCTACTTAAAAATTGAAAATCTTCTTCCGGCCACAACTCCTGATTATCATTTTCCCTCATTGCCGAAAGCAGATTAGAAAAAAGCTGCTGGTCATTAAAAAATCGGGAAAAATCTTTTCTAACTTGAGCCCGGGCTGTGTTACCATCATAGGGACAGGAACTTTTATTGATTATAATTTCTCTTTTTTCTATTTCCTCAATAATTACATTCTCTCTTAAATAAATCAAAGGTCTAATAATATCTACTCCACTTTCACTTAAATATCTCTTAGGCTGCAGAGCCTTTAACTGACCTGAATAAAAAATACTCATCAAAAAAGTTTTCACCGCATCAATTAAATTAAATTCTGCCACTGCTTTTACAACTTTTGCTGTAATAGAACTATCAAAAGATAAATCCATAATTACTCCTTAATTTTTATTATACTTTTCTAATATCTTTTCCAAAAGGCATCAATGATAAGTAGGCAAGTTTTAGACTCTGTTTGGCAAAAGGAATACCAATAATCGTAATCCCAAAAATTAAAGCTGAAACCAAATTAATCACAGCCAGTTCCCAGCCAAAGACAACAATCCAGATGATATTTGCAATTAAACCAATTGGGGAATTGCTTTTTTCCACTATTTCTTTACCAAATGGTGCAATCTGCATTTTTGCCATTTTAAAACACTGCTTACCTATTGGAATACCAATAATGGTAATTGACCATAATATTCCAGCAATCCACCAACCAATTGCTTCAATCAACCCCCCAAAAATAAACCAGATAACATTCCCTAATAATGTCATAAAAATCCCCCTCAGTAACTATCTTTTATTTAACGTTATTTTTAAAATGTAATCGCTAAAATCAAAGTTAAAGCTGTAGCGTAATTTATAATTACAAAATTCTTAACAGATAAAACAAAAGTATCCTTTTTACTCTGGTGTTCTTCAAATTGATTAATATTTTTTTGAACCACAAAAATACTTAATAATGAAAGCAGAGAAATAAGAGGTAATATCTTAAATATAACTGCAATTATAATACTCAAATATGACAAATAATAAAGATATCTAAATAATTTAAGGCTGCTGCTTCGCGAAATATAAATCGGCAGTGTATAGCGCTTATTTTCTAAATCATCCTTAATATCACAGATGTTATTTGCCAGCATAATATTAGCGATTCCAAAAATAAGCGGTAGAGAAAAAATTAATATTTTACTGATTTCTAAAAATTTCAATTCAATGATTAATAAACCTGATTTTAAAACAAGATTGATTAAATTTAAATTATGTACATATACCGCCAGAAAAGTAATAAAAAATCCCATAGTAAAACCAGAAAATACTTCTCCTAAAGGAGTTCGGGAAATTGGAATTGGCCCGGATGTATATAAGATTCCAATTATAAATGAAATTACACCAATCAACAATACTATAACATCACTATTTAAATAAAGAAGTAAACCACTTACTACTGCCAGAAAAAAAAGAATAAAAATTATAGTTTTTACAGTCTTTTTACTCAAATTATAATTTACAACTGCATTATGTTTTTCATAATTATATCCCTCTTTTTTTTCAGCTCTGAGAAAATCCTGATAATTATTAACAGCAGTAGTCCCCATATCCACACAGAGAATAGAAAAAAAGAGCAGTATAAAGTTAAAGCGGTTAAAATTTGAATACTGATATAAAAGATATAAATTACCAAGTAAAAAAGGTGTAAAACTTGCAATTTTTGTCCTGATTTCTACCAGTTTTAAAAAAGCAGCTAAAGACACTCATTTCACCCCTTATTTTCTTCTACAAACTTATTTCTCAGCATCTGATAAACAAAATTAGGAACCAGATCTTTAATATTACCATCAAAGTAGGCAGCCTCTTTAATCACACTTGAACTTAAAAATGCATATTTGGTATTTGTCATTAAAAATATAGTTTCAATTTCATCATCTAAATATTTATTCATTGAAGCCATCTGAAACTCACCCTCAAAATCAGAAACCGCTCTTAAACCCCGTAATATAGCTTTTCCGCCGATTGAATGAACATATTTAGTAGTTAAACCGGAAAAAGAATCTACTTTAACATTCTCATATTTTTTTGTAGCTTTTTTTAGCATCTTAACTCGTTCTTCCATTGTAAAAACAGGTTCCTTATTAGGATTACAAAACACCGAAACTATTACTTCCTCAAAAATATTGGCTGCCCTCTCCACAATATCAAGATGTCCATTTGTAACCGGATCAAAACTTCCAGGATAAACTATTTTTTTGCTCATATTAACTCCCCCTTATAATTTAGTTTAGTTTATAGATTGTTAATAAAGAATTTCCATAACTTTTATTTTTAATAATACTTAATCCATTAAATTCTTCTGCTTTTTCAACAGCAGACCTTTCACTAACAATAAGTCCCTTTTCTTTTAATAAATCATTCTTGATAATTAGTTTCACAGCCTCAGCTGTCATTTCTTTTTGGTAAGGTGGATCCATAAAAATCAAATCATATTTCTGACTGCAGTTTTTTAGATAAAAATAAACATCCTGGCAGAAGAGCTCAGCCTGCTCAAAAAATTTAGCCTTTTTTAAATTTTCCTCAATTATCTTAAGGTGAGATTTCTCAATTTCCACTAGATCTGCTTTTACCGCTCCTCTGCTTAAGGCTTCAATACCAAGACTACCAAAGCCCGCAAATAAATCAAGAACTTCAGCTCCAGGTAGATTAAATGCAATAATATTAAACATTGATTCTTTTACTCGATCCAGCGTTGGTCGAACATCTCTTCCTTTTAAACTTTTTAATTTTAAACCACCAGCTCTGCCGGCAATAATTCTCATTAAATAACTCCTCCAAATATATTAAATCTTTAATTCTATTTTAGAAATAATTTTAGCTAAATTTTTATATTTTTGCTGCCAGTTTTCATCTTTTATAATTTTTTGTGCCTCATCTCTTGCTTCTACTAATAGTTTCTGATCATCAATTAAACTGGCAACTTTTAAATCATCTATTCCATGCTGTTTTGTCCCAAAAAATTCTCCTGGACCTCGCATTTTCAAATCTTCTTCCGCAATTAAAAAACCACTGCTGCTTTTACACATAATTTCCAGACGGTGAGCAGCATCCTCTCCTGGTGGATTAGAAATTAGAATACAGTAGGACTGATGCCGTCCTCGTCCAACTCTACCCCGTAACTGATGCAGCTGAGCCAGTCCAAATCTTTCTGCATTTTCTATAACCATAATGCTGGCATTGCTGACATCTACTCCAACTTCAATTACTGTTGTAGCAACCAAAACATCTATTTCACCATCTCTAAACTTCTCCATAATCTCTTTTTTCTCATCTGCAGGAATCGAACTGTGAATTAAAGCAAGCTTATAATCTTTTAAAAATCCAGACTGCAGATTATTATATAATTCTTCTGCCGAGATCAAATCTGGCATCTCTTCGGATTTTTCTATTAAAGGACAAACAATATATGCCTGTCTGCCAGCTTCAATTTTTTCTTTTAAAAAAGCATAAATCTGCTTTCTTCTGTTTTCCCGCCGCCAGAAAGTGGCTATTTTTTTTCTTCCAGGCGGCATCTCATCAATAACAGAGAGGTCTAAATCACCATAAATCAGCATTGCCATTGATCTGGGGATTGGAGTTGCTGTCATAATCAACAAATCGGGGCTATCTCCTTTTTCCTTCAGACTGTGGCGCTGTTCTACACCAAAACGATGCTGTTCGTCAATTACAATCAAACCAGGATTATTATAATTTAAACTTTCCTGAAAAAGTGCATGAGTCCCAATAATTAGATCTGTTTTCCCTGTCTCAACCTCAGTCTCAATCTGTCTGCGTTCAGAAGCTGTTACACTACCTGTCAATAAATGAATATTATAATCAAAATCATTTAGCAGCTCTTTGAAATTCAAAAAATGCTGTTCAGCCAGGATTTCTGTAGGAGCCATAAATACTCCCTGAAAACCATTAGCTGCAGTCTGCAGCAGTGCCAGAGCTGCTACTACTGTTTTACCTGAACCAACATCTCCCTGCAGTAATCTGGACATAGTTTTTGAAGATTCCATGTCTTTTCTTATCTCCAGGCAGACACGTTTTTGCGCATCAGTCAGCTCAAAACCAAGCCCATCTAAAAAATTCTGACTTTCCTTTTCTTTAAACTGATGTTGAATCCCAATTAAATCATTATATTTTTTCTTTTCTTCCAGTGCATAAAGCTGTAAATAGAAAAACTCTTCAAAAGCCAGCCTCCTGCGAGAATTTTTTTGATGTTTCTCATTTTTAGGAAAATGCATTCCCAGAATAGAAGTCTTCAAATTAGGTAATTTTCTTTTTTTTCTAATTGATTCAGGCAGCTGATCTTTGAGCAAAGGTATATAACTTTTTAAGGCATTGGCAACTACCCGGCGCAGCCGACGCTGGGTTATTCCTTCAGTCAGTGAATATACAGGAACTATCCTGCCTGTATTTAAAACTGAAGCATCAGAACCAAGTTTTTCATAAACCGGATTATTAATTTCTTTTCTTTTATATTTTTTCCAGCTTTTTTCGCTAATTTCACCACTAATAATATATTTATCTCCCACGTTAAACTGATCACGAAGATAAGACTGATTATACCAGATCCCATTAACTACATCACTGCCGTCAGAAAATGTTACCCGAAGTAAATCAAGATTATATCTAATTTTTTGATAGTCGATTTTTAAAACTTCAACTTTAAAATTAGCCTGGTCACCTACGGCTGTATATTTTATTTGACTTATCTGACTGCGGTCCTCATATTCTCTGGGAAAATAGTAAAGTAAATCTCTAACTGTTTTTATTTCTAATTTGGAAAGGCGCTCGGCCCATTTGGGCCCAACACCTTTGACAAATTGAACTTCATCTGAAAGTTTTAATTTCATTGTCCTAACAATTCTCCTCTATAAATAACAATCCCATAAACTAAAGGTCCGGTATGAGAACTTAAAACAGTGCCAATTTTATTTTCTAAAAGCTGATAGTTAAAATCATTTTGAGCTTCCAGTTCTGATTCAAAGAAATCTTTTAACTGCTGATAATTATCGCTATTTTCCCCGTAAACATAAGCAAAATTAACATTATTATTACCAGCAGCAGCTTTTAGAGCTAAATCTACCATTTTTTGATTGGTCTTTTTATAACCCCGTATTTTCTCTTTCGGAGTAATTTCTCCGGCTGCTGCAGAGAGTTCCAGAATCGGATTAAAATTAAAAATACTACCCAAAAAGGCCTGTGCCTTACCAATTCGACCTCCCTTTTCCAGATAAGTTAACTCATTAACTGTAAAATAAATTGTTAACTTCTCTCTTTCCTGAAGCAGGGTGTCTTTAATATCATCAATATTTTTACCTTCTTTAATCATTTTTGCAGTCAGCAGAACCATAAAACCAAGACCGAAGCTTGTTGTTTTGGAATCTATAATTTCAACTTCTACAGCTTCCACCTGAGCAGCAGCAAGCCTGGCTGACTCACAGGTGCCGCTTAAAGCCGAAGATATATGGATAGAAATTATTTGATCATAGTTCTCAGCTAATTTTTCATATCTATCAATAAAAAGCCCAACCGATGGCTGTGAAGTGGTAGGTAATTCTGCTGCAGACTCCATCATCGTATAGAACTCTTCCTTGTCCAGATCAACTTTATCATAATAAGTATCTTCTCCAAAATGAACAGTTAATGGAACAATTTCTATCTGATGCTTTTCCAGTATATCGGCTGGTAAATCACAGGTGCTATCTGTTACTAAAGCAATCATCTTAACACATCCTATTCTAATGAGATTATAAAGGGATAAAGAGGTTGACCACCAGGATAAATTTCGATTTCATCAAAATCAAAATTTTCTTCCATAATATTTCTAATTTCTTCAGCTTCAGCCCCATTTATACCTTCACCGTAATAGATGGTAACTAATTCTTCATCTTCAGCAGCTTTATTTAATAAATTGATTATTGTCTCTTTTTTAGTTTCATTACATACTAAAATATCGCCATCTTTTAGACCGATGTAATTATCTTTCTTAATTTCCAGCCCATTAACCTTAGAATCTTTAACAGCCTGTGTTATCTCCAGAGTTTTTACATATTTAATTTCAGCTTCCATTATCTCTTTTAATTCAGCAGGAGAAGCTTGATCATCAAAACTCATTAGAGCAGTAACAGCCTGTGGTATAGAACGAGTCTCTATAATTGCAATATCTTTTTGACTAAGTTCTGAAACCTGTTTTGCTGCCGAAATTATATTTTTATTATTGGGCAGAATTATAATCTGGTCTGTATTCATCCTTTCAACTACTTCTACAAAATCATTAGTAGAAGGATTCATTGATTGGCCGCCCTTAATGACATAGTCAACCCCCAGTTCTTTTAAAATATTAACTATTCCTTCTCCATTAGCCACGGAAATAATCCCTATATTTTTATCTATCTTGATTTCTGCATCTGCAGTTGATTGTTTATTAACTTCTTTTGCTTCCGCTTCCACATTTCTTCCTACAGCAGACTGTTTTTCTTTTTGATCTTCAGCTATATCTGAATTTGACTTTTTATCCAGATGAAACTGAGAGTGATCAAAATTTGCTTCATTTTCCAGCCTAACTTTTTCCTGATTCTGTTTCCGCATATTATCAATTTTTATATCAAAAACTTTACCCTTTTTTAATCCGTATTCTAATAAGACACCAGGGTGGTTGGTATGAATATGAATTTTTATTATATCATCACTACCAACAACCATAATTGAATCCCCATAACTCTGCATATCTTTTCTAATCTTATCAATCATTCGCTCAATATTATTTTTTCTAGTATCAATTTCAATTAATATCTGGGTGCAGTAGGTAAACTTAATATCCTCTGCAATTTCAGCTCGTTTTTTAGTTTTTCCTTCAACAGCGGCGGCCTGATATTCTATCTTTTCTCCTTTTAAACCTTTAAGCATTCCCTCAAGGATTGTCAGATAACCCTGTCCACCGGCATCCACCACTTCTGCTTCTTTTAAGGCAGCAAGCAGCTCAGGAGTATGTTCTAATGATTCTTCCGCTGCTTCAATTGTTATTTCTAATAACTCCACCAGATCCTGAGCAGATTCTGCCTCTGCTGCAGCTTTCTCAGCAGCTTCTCTGGAAACTGTTAAAATTGTTCCTTCTACTGGCTTTAAAACACCATGATAAGCCACTTCGGAAGCTTTTTTCAGTGCCTTAGCTAAATCTCTAATTTTCATTTTCTTTTTATTCTTTAGGGCCTGCGCAAAGCCTCTAATCAATTGAGATAGAATAACCCCTGAATTACCCCTGGCTCCCATTAAAGCACCCTTAGATAGTGCTGCAGCTAAATCAGACACACTCTTCGATTTATTATCTTCCAGACAGGACACTGCCTCTTTAAAAGTCAAATACATATTTGTACCTGTATCACCATCTGGGACTGGAAAAACATTTAATGAATCAATAAAAGATTTCTGTTCTTTTAGCCAGTGTAATGATGCAAACATCATATCTTTAAATTGTTCTGCATCTACTGTAGTAATTTTTTCTTCATTATTAATTGGCATCGCCAACCCTCACTCCCCTTACATTAACATCTATAGTTACAACTTCAATTCCAACTTTATTTTCGAGGGTATAGCGAACTCTTTCCATAACATTATGAGCTACTTCATGAATATTAGTTCCGTATTCAACAATAATATTTAAGTCCAGATGAACTTTTTCTTCACTAATATCAATACCAACACCCTTACTAATATTGTCCCAGCCCAAAAGATCTGCAAGACCATCCTGCATACTTCGAGAAGACATACCAACAAGACCATAACATTCCATAACAGCAAGACCTGCTGTTTTAGCTATTACCTCTTCATCAATAACTATCTTACCTAGTTCATTTTTTAATTCTTTTTCCATTCTTTACACCTCTTTTCATACATAATTATTCTATCTTATATAAAGTCTCTATGCAAGAAATAAATTTAATGAGTTTAATTAAATGCTCATTTATTATTAAATTCAAGATAAATTAATACTTTCCTGCATATTTAAGTCTATATTTTTTCTGAACTTACTTTAATTGACTTGCTAAAGACCGTTTATCTATGTTAAAATATAACCTGATGGAGATTTTATTTTGACACGCTCAATACAAATCTATCTATTTAATGTCAAATAGAGATTTATGAGCCGATGATTTGTAATAAATAAGGAGGTGTTTTTCTATGTCCAGAGTCTGTGAAATTTGTGGTAAAGGTGGAAATACTGCCAATAGCATACAAAGACGTGGTAAAGCTAAGAAAAAAGGTGGAGTTGGACGTAACATCACCAGTTCTACAAAAAGAACTCAGCGTCCAAATCTAAAAAAAGTTAAAGCAATTGTTGATGGATCACCAAAAAGAATTAAGGTCTGTACTCAATGTCTTAAATCAGGTAATGTCGAAAGAGCTTACTAATTAAGAGTTAGATAACAAAGGGAGTAGAACATTCAGCTGAATGTTCTACTCCCTTTAGTACTTTTTAGAGGTAATTTAATTATTATTTAAACCCTTTAATTTTTTATTAATTTTATTTTTTAGTTCCTGATCACTAATTTTTATTTCTGCAAGATCATTTTCGATAGCACTTTTAGCAACTGCAAAAGCAACTGCTGGAACAACCCGCTGATCAAAGGGATCAGGAATAATATACTCAGCTGATAAATTATCAGCAGCTAAGTCGGCTATTGCCTCTGCAGCCGCAATTTTCATATCCTCACTTATTTCCGAGGCTCTTACATCAAATGCTCCCCTAAAAACACCAGGGAAAGCCAGCACATTGTTAATCTGATTGGGAAAATCTGACCTTCCAGTTGCAATAACTGCTGCACCAGAACTTAAAGCAGTTTCAGGATCAATTTCTGGTGTCGGATTGGCCATCGCAAAAACCAGCGACTCAGCTGCCATCTCCTTTACCATTTCTGCTTTTAAGATATTACCCACAGATAAACCAATAAATAGATCTGCATCCTTAACCGCTTCAGCTAACCCACCCTCCAGGTGATCAGGATTAGTCCTTTTTATTAAATCCTGCCTTAAAGAATCATACTGTTCCAGATTAGTTGAGTTTAAAATACCAATTTTATCATTGATTATTAAATTTTTTGCTCCAGCATCCAGCAGCAATTTAGATACTGCAGCAGCAGCAGCACCTGCTCCATTGACGACAATTTTTATTTCTTCTAAGTTTTTATTTACAAGCTTTAAAGCATTGATTACTGCTGCCAGTACAACAATCGCTGTTCCATGCTGATCATCATGAAAAATTGCCATCTTAGTTTCTTCTTTCAATTTAGCCTCTATTTCAAAACATTTAGGAGCTGAGATATCCTCTAAATTAATACCTGCAAAAGTAGGTTCCAGAAGTTTAACAAATTTAACAATTTCATCTACATCTTTTGTTCCCACACATAAAGGAAAAGCATCTACATTTGCGAATTCTTTAAATAAAACAGCTTTTCCTTCCATAACAGGCAGAGCTGCTTCTGGACCAATATCACCCAGACCTAAAACTGCAGTTCCAGAAGACACGACTGCAACCTGATTTCCACGAGCAGTATATTCATAAATTTTTTCTTTGTTTTTTTCAATTTCTCTACAGGGCTCTGCCACCCCAGGAGAGTAGGCCAGGCTCAATTCTTCTTTATTTCTGACTCTAACTTTTGCTTTCACTTCGATTTTTCCTTGATGATCACTATGTAATTTTAATGCCTTTTGATAAATATCCATTATAAACCTCCATTATTACTCTGCTCTCTACTCTAAATTCTCTAATACATAAATTAAAAGTCCATTTTCTAAGCTTACTTCTGCCTGATCACTCTCAATCAGATTGCTAATTCCTCTGCTTTTTGAGCGTTCAATGTTTTGAGATTCTAAATTATATTTACAGCCTTTAATACTGAGTCCTCTGACAGCTTTTGTCTGGGGAATTAAAGAAAGTCTAAATCCTTTTTTATTAACAAACTGCTTTTTGCTGTCAATTAATGCAATCTCATTTTTTTTTGAAATGATTTTGGCCTTTAAATTTAAATGATATATATATTCTAATAAATTTAAATTAGCAAGCTGTTGATCTATTCTACCACCAAGTGCAGCAGTTAAGTCTAACTCTTTAAAACCATTTTTCAGACAATAATCAACTGCAATCTCACTATCAGTCTTATCCTTTTCGACTGGATATTTAATCATTTTTATACTCTTATTATTATAAAATTCTTTATTACTTTTAGTGATAGAATCCAGATCACCAATTATAAGATCAGGTAATAAATCTAAATCTCTGGCTTTATTGGCTCCTCCGTCAACTGCAATAATTTTATCTATTTCTCGCTTTTTAATAATTTTATTAAATTCTTCCTTATCCAGATCCAGCTCACCATTCAAAATTAAAAGTGCTCTTTTTTTAGACATTAGCAGCAGTACTCCTCATTTCTGCCAGAGCTGCAGCAGGATCGGCTGCACCAAAAATTGCAGAACCAGCTACAATAATATCAGCCCCTGCTTCTACAATTTTTTTTAAATTATAGGTTTTAATTCCACCATCGACCTCAATTTTACACTTATAATTATTATCTTCGATTATTTTATTTAATTTAGTTATTTTTTCTGTCATCTGAGGGATATAAGACTGACCGCCAAAACCAGGATTTACAGACATTATTAAAACCTGATCCAGTTCCGGTAAAATATATTCTAAACTATCTAAAGGTGTAGCGGGATTGAGAGAAACTCCTGCCTTAATTTCCTGGGCTTTGATTAGCTGAATTACTCGATGGATATGATCTGTAGCTTCTAAATGAACAGTCAAAATATCAGAACCAGCCTCTGCAAAATCCTTAATATATCTCTCGGGTTTTGTAATCATTAAATGGGTGTCAAAGGGAAGTTGGCTGTGTTTTCTAATAGAATTAATTAACCCCGGGCCAAAGGTAATATTAGGTACATAAACACCATCCATTACATCTAAGTGGAGATAATCAGCATCTTTAATCAGTTTAATCTGCTCTTGTAATTGACTGAAATCGGAAGCAAGAAGTGAAGGTGCAAATTCTGTTTTCATTAATATCTTTTCTCCTTTCCCTTTAATTCATTATATATTTGTTGATAACTCTGATATCTTCTGGCTGAAATTTCACCATTTTCTACCTTTTGCTGAACTACACAACCTGGTTCATGCAGATGAGAACAGCCGTTAAATTTACAGTTATTATTATACTCTGCAATCTCAGGAAAATACCAGGATAAATTATCTGGCTCAATTTCTAAATTAATTTTAGACATTGAAGTAAACCCAGGAGTGTCTGCAACCCAGCCATTATTAGGTAGAGATATGAGTTCTACCATTCTCGTAGTATGGACTCCCTTTTTTAACTTTTTGCTAACAGCAGCAGTTTTCAAGTCTGCATCCTCAATAACTTTATTTAAAAACGAAGACTTACCGGTGCCCGAAGGACCAGTTAAAACATTGATTTTATTATTAAGTTTTTCAAATAATTGATTTAAATTTATATTTTCTTTAACACTGATAAAATCAAGCTGATAGCCGGCTTTTTTATATTCATCAAAGTTATCTTTAAAACCAGCCTCCGCCTGATCAATTTTATTAATAACAATCAGCGGCTCAAAACCAGAGCTTTCAACTAACAATAAAAAACGATCGAGCAGTGAGGGAGTAAAGTCCGGATTCTTAACTGAATGCATAACAACAACCTGATCAACATTCGCGACTTTAGGCCTCTTTAATAAATTACTGCGGGGATAGTATTCTTCCAGAATTTTATTTTCTTTATCAATCTCTACATAATCACCAGGATAAATTTTTTCTCTGATCTTACCTCTAATTCTACACTGATATATTTCTTTTTTTTGATCAGCGACAAAGAAAAAACCCCCTATCGATTTGATTAAAATACCCTTCATCTAAATTATCATCCCCCAAAACTTTCCGATTTTATTAATTGATCATCAAAATAGATTCTAACTTCTGTTTGACCCTGGCTTCTAATATCTCTAACGATATTATCTCCCGGTTCATGTACTGCCTGATAAACCTGGTCCTGACCATTCTGATCTTCAATCACAATTCTGACTTCTCTGCTTTCCGAACCAGTAACATTTACAGAAATTCTATTTGTATGAAAATCTTTACTAGAAGTTGATTCCGGACCACGGCTAATAACAAAGTCCACAGCAATTCCTCGAGGTAAATATTCGCCGGCTCTTACACTTTGAGATATAACCTGACCATCAGCAAAACGATTGGAATTTTCTACACTAACCTGGCCAATATTTAACCCTTTTTCTCTAATTAGACTAAAAGCTTCTGCCTGAGTCAGTCCGGTTAAGTCCGGCATTCTAACAGAAATATCTCGCTCACCTCGACTGACAAAAAGAGTAACCTCACTTCCTTTTTCCACTTCAGCCCCGGCGGCAGGAATTTGATTGATTATCGTTCCAGGCTCTTCGGATAATCTAAAAATATACTGGATGTCACCACTGTTTAAGGACAGATTATCCAGTTCAATCAGAGCTTCCCTTAAAGAATTGCCAATAAAATCGGGTATCTCAATCAACTGTGGTCCTTTACTCACAGTAATATTTAGAGCTCGACTCTGTTTAATCCTCTCACCAGCTGCAGGCTGCTGACTAACAATATGATTGGCTGGTATTTCTTCACTAAATACTCTTTCTTCATTTTCAGACAGGTTAAGACCTACTTCCGAAGCCATTCCTCTAGCCTCTGTTAAACTTTTTCCCACAATATCTGGTACCTGAACTACCGGTACATTTGTATATTGGTTGAAAAATAAAACTGCGCCGCCAATAGAAATTATAAAAAATAATATAACAGCTCCAATAATCATAAGAGGCTTTTTATATTTTCTACTTTTATTTTTAAAAAATTTTTTATTTTTTTTAATATTTTTCTTTTCATCCTTATTTCCATCGGCTTTTTTATCATTTTTCCCAGCATTTTTTTTAGAATCATTTAATAAACTAATATCTGACTTTTTCATTACCCTGGTTTCATCAGCATCAAAGTCATTTTTCTTTTCTGACTTTTTACTTTTCGATTTGAGGTGTTTTAAACAATAAGTAATCTGCTGTCTCATCTCATAAGCATCCTGAAACCGTTCTGCTGGTTCTTTAGCTATTGCCTTCATAATCAAATCATTGACTTCTTCTGGAATATCTTTATTAATTTGTGACGGTTCAACCGGCTTCTGCTGAATGTGTTTTAAAGCAACTGAAATAGGACTTTCTCCATGAAATGGTAATTCTCCGGTAGTCATTTCGTAGAGCACAACCCCAAGTGAATAAATATCAGAGTAGGCTTTAATTTCTCCACCTTTTGCCTGTTCGGGAGAAAAATAATGGGCACTACCGACAACTGTTTCAGTTACTCTAACTGTTGAATTACTAACAGCTCTTGCAATACCAAAATCCGTAACTTTAACCTCCATCTCCTCAGTTAAAATTATATTATGGGGTTTTATATCACAGTGAACAATCTGATTATCATGGGCCACAGATAAGGCAGCGGCAATCTGTCTGGCTATCTCCAGTGATTCAACTATAGAGAGTTTTGTCCTCTCCTTTATTATATCCTTTAAATTTTTACCTTCTACTATTTCCATTACAAGATAAATTCTTTCTTCATCAACTACAATATCAAAAATACTTACTACATTGGGATGGGATAATCTAGCTACAGCCCTTGCTTCCTGTCTGAATTTATCAATAAATTCAGCATCAGATTTATATTCCGGACGCAGCATTTTTAATGCTACTCTTCTTTCTAATAAAGTATCCTGGGCTGAATAAACAATTGCCATTCCACCACGGCCAATTTCTTTTATTATCTTATAACGGTTATTTAAAATCTTACCCTGCATAAATTCACCTCTATTATCATTAAACAATAATTATTTTTCATTAAAATCAGCAACTATTAAAGTGACATTATCCAGGCCGCCGCTGGACAGAGATTTTTTAAGCAGCTGTTCTGCTATTTTCTCAGCTTTTGGAGTTTCTTTGAAAACAGCTTCAATTTCATTTTCTCTAATCATATCCGTTAAACCATCAGTACATAATAATAAGAGTTCATTACTAGAAATACTAATTTCCCCTTTATCTAAATCCAGATCATTATCCAGGCCTAAAGCCTGAGTAACAATATTCTTTTTAGGATGATTAAATGCCTCATCCTCATTAATTTCTCCTTTTCTAAGCAGTTCGGCAACCAGAGAATGATCCTCAGAAATTTTTCTCAAACTTTCTTCTTTTCTATTATAAAGATAAATACGGCTGTCACCTAAATTAACATAATAAAGTTTGTTTTTTTGAATTATGACAGCTGCAAATGTTGTTCCCATTCCATTATATTCAGGATTCTGCTGACTCTTATTTATAATTTCTTGATTAATTTTATAAGTTAACTGGCTCAAACCTTCTAGAGGAGATGATAAGTCAAAATTAAAGTCAGAGGCAGAATTTGCTGCCGTCTGACTTGCAACTTCTCCCGCAGCATGTCCACCCATCCCATCAGCAACCATAAAAAAATTAATTTCTTCCTTGATAAAATAGTTATCTTCATTTGTACTGCGTTTATTTCCTTTATCACTTAAAGCTTTAAACTGCATTTTTCTCCTCCTTCAATTTCAACTTTTATTTTTCTTTTCTTTTTAACTGACCACAGGCTGCATCAATCTGAGTTCCCATTTCTTTTCTCAGGGTCACCTGAATCCCATTACTCTGTAAGGTTCCATAAAAACTATCTATTACCTTTTGTACAGGCCTTTCAATACCCAACTCAGGTACTGGATTAGCAGGGATTAAGTTTACATGACAGTTTATTCCCCGCAGCAGTTCAGCCAGCTGCACAGAAAGTTCTGGACTATCATTAACACTGTCCATTAATACATATTCGAAGGTAACTCTTCTACCTGTTTTTTCAATATACTCAATTACAGCTGTTAAAAGCTGGTTCAAATTATATTTTTTATTAATAGGCATTATTTTATTTCGCAGACGATCATTAGGGGCATGTAGAGAAACAGCAAGTCCAATCTGATCATTAACTTCAGCCAATTTTTTAATTTTAGGTACAAGTCCTGCTGTCGAAATAGTCATTTTTCGCATTCCAATATTTAAACCATGATCAGCATTTATAATCTCTACTACTTTCATTAAATTATTAAAATTAGCAAGTGGTTCTCCCATTCCCATAAACACAACATTACTTAGCCTTGGTTCAGCAAAATTCGAACCGCTGATATCTTTCTGAACCTTAATTACCTGATCAACAATTTCTCCTGCAGTTAAGTTTCTTTTTAAACCATCAATCCCGGTTGCGCAAAACGAACATCCAAGTCCACAACCTACCTGAGTAGAAATACAGGCACTGTGACGACCCGATTCAGGGAAAGGAAGATAAACTCCTTCAATATTTTCTCCATCCTCTAACTGCCATAAGTATTTAACCGTCCCATCAGCAGCTGCACTTCTATTTATTTCTTCCAGATCCGTCAAATTATAGTTTTCATCCAGAAAATTACGCATCTTTTTGGGAATATTTTTCATGTCTTCTGTACTGGATACACCATTCTTATAAAGCCAATTAAAAATTTGTTCACCTCTATAAGAAGCAAAACCTGCCTCTTTTAATTCGTCTATTAATTCACTTCTATTTAATTCTTTTAAATCTTTCATCGTAAATTTAATCACTCTCCACTTTTTTTAATAATGCATAGAAAAAGCCTTCGGAATCTACTTCTCCCGGCAAAAGTTCTAAATACTTTTTATTATTCTCTAAATTTAAACTGCTTACTTGTTTCAATTTATTATTAAGATCTATCAATTTAAGGTCTTTATTCTCAGATAAAATTCTTTTTATTAAATCCTGATTTTCTTCTTTAGTTAAAGTACAGGTAGAATATAATAATTCTCCCCCTATTTTAAGTTTATCCAGGTTATTATTCAGGATATTATACTGCAGTTCAGCCATTTTTTTTATTATTTTCTCATCTTTATCCCACTTGATTTCTGGTTTAGAAGCAATAAGCCCCAGGCCTGAACATGGTAAGTCCGCCAGTATTTTATCATATTTTTTGTTATCCTCATATTTAGCAGCATCAATTTTTTTTAAATTAACATTTTTAACCCCCAGCCTTGATAAATTTTCTTTAACCAGATTCAAACGTTTCTGACTGATATCTAAGGCCGTAATCTGACCGGTATTGTTCATTAACTCAGCCAGATGCGAAGTTTTCCCACCCGGAGCAGCAGCCAGATCAAGCACCTCCATATCTGCCTGAGGATCTAATAATAAAGAGGTAAGTCCTGCAGATGTACCCTGAATATAAGCCGCTCCAGTTTTAAACGCCCGGGTCTCTGCAGGATTATTAACTTCCTTAAGTCTATAAAAAGCATCTAAAAATGTATTTTCAAATTTTATCTGATCTTCCGCCAGCAAATCTATAAAATCCTGCCGATTGACTTTCAAAGAATTATGACGATAAATAACTTCTGCCCTCTTATTTCCTGCCTCTAAAATCATCTCAGATTTTTTAAAACCATAATCTTTAATAAAACGTCTGACAAGCCAGAGAGGATAAGAATATTTTAATGATAAAAATTTTTCAGGGTCATCTTTTTTAGGTGGAAGTTGAACCCTATCTCTTTTTCGATTAATATTTCTTAAAACACCATTGGTGAAGGAGACAGCTCCTTTTTGACCGGCAGGTAATAAAATTTTTACTGCTTCTACACTCTCAAAAACAGCTGCTCTTGCCGGTACCTTATCAAGAAAAAAGAGCTGATAGACACCAATTCTCAGCCCCATTAGTACTTCTTCATCCATTTTCTGCAGTGGAGTTTTAGAAAATTGTTTAATTATATAGTCAAGATACAATTTATTTCTAATCACACCATAAAAAATTTCTGTAAACAAATTTTTATCTCTCTGATCTTTAATGTTTTCCAATTTAGAATTAAGCAGTAAATTGGAATAACTCCCTTTTTCAATTCTAAGCAGTGCCTCTAAAATTTCCAGCCGCAAATTTTTCAATTAATCATCACCTAAACTTGCTAAAAGTAAAATTCTTATCATATTTGCCAGGGCAACCAGAGTTGCAGCTACATAGGTAAAAGCTGCTGCTTTTAAAACTTTTTTGGCACCTTTGATTTCTGATTCAGTTAGTAAATCCGTACTTTTTAGATTACTAATTGCTCTGCTGCTGGCATTAAATTCTACCGGTAAAGTCACCAGATGAAATAAAAAAGCTGCAGAAAAAAGCACAAACCCTATCATGATCAAAAAGTCAGCTCGAATAAAAAAACCAAAAATTGCAAGTGGCAGCCCAAAACTGGAACCAATATTAGCTGCAGGAACCAAAGAGGCTCTTAAAGAAAGTGGTCTGTAATTTTCTTTATCCTGAATAGCGTGTCCTACCTCATGAGCTGCTACTCCAACAGCAGCAATTGAATTATTATTATAAACATCAGATGATAAATTAAGAGTTTTATTTTGGGGATCATAATGATCACTTAATTTACCATCAGTTTTACGAATTTCAACGGTTTTTAAATTATTATTTAATAAAATCTTCCTGGCCAACTCAGCACCGGTTAAATTTGAATTCAGTTTGATTTCATTATATTTACTAAATGTGTGTTTAACCTTATACTGTGCATATGCCGCAAGTAATAAAGCGGGTATAATTATAATCATTGTTGGATCAAATAAAAATGGAATCATGATCTTGCCTCCTCAATTATTTAAGCATTAGTAAATTTTTTTCCTGTTTCGATTTGATGTCCATTTAAAAAATTATGAACATTCATTTTTTTTCCACCTGGAAGCTGTAATTTTTCTATGGATAAAACTCCAGCAGCTGTTTGAACCAGTAGTCCTTCCTCATGATTTGCTTTGATAATTGTTCCTGGCTCAAAATCGCTGTCTTCAACATCAGTTATTGTACTTTCCCAGATCTTAATTTTATGATCATCAAGCTCTGTATAAGCTCCAGGCCAGGGATTAACACCTCTAATTAAATTATAAATATCTTCAGCATTCTGATTCCAGTCAATTTCCCCAAGTGATTTATCAATTTTATAGGCAAATGCTGCTTCAGAATCATTCTGGGGTATTCGAGGTGCTTCTCCTGACTTAACGTCTTTTAGTGTTCTAAGCAATAGTTCAGCACCTTTATCTGCCAGCTCATCATGCAGGTCCCCCACAGTATAATCTTCTTTGATTTCAATTTCCTGCTGATAGATAATATCTCCATCATCCCAGCCTTCATCCATATACATGGTAGTGTTTCCGGTCACTTTTTTCCCATCTATTATTGCTTTATGAATCGGACTGGACCCCCTGTATTCAGGCAGTAAAGATGCATGAAGATTAATACATCCATACTCCGGTATTGCTAATAAGTCCGGGCTTAATTTCTGTCCAAAAGCTACTACAACTATAAAATCAGGTTCTATTGTTCTTAATTTATCCAGAAAATCTGATTGATTTACATTTTCGCTCTGTAAAATTTCTAAATTCAAAGCAAGTGCTTTCTTTTTAATATCAGAATAATGAACTTTCTGGCCTCTACCGCTTTTGCGATCAGGTTGTGTAACTACAGCCTCAATCTCAACCTGCTGATCATTATTTAATTTTAGCAGTGAGGGAACTGCAAATTCAGGTGTTCCCATAAATATAATCTTCATCAAATCACTCCGCAATTTTTACAATTTTATCAACAAATAATACTCCATCTAAATGATCAATTTCATGTTGAATTGCTCTAGCTTCAAAACCTTCTGCTTCAAATTCAACTACTTTACCTTCTCTATCTAAGCTTCTTATTTTAATTTTTTCAGCTCTGATTACATCACCAGTTTCTCCAGGAATACTGAGACAACCCTCTTCCATGATTGACTTCCCCTCTGTTTCTATAATTTCGGGATTTATTAAAACAATTTTATTTTCTTCCCTAATATCTACGACAGCTATTCTTTTTAAAATTCCAACCTGAGGAGCTGCCAGGCCCACACCATCTTCTTCATACATTGTATCAAACAGGTTATCTATTAAATCATTAGTTTTTTTACTTACAGCATCTATCTGTTTTGCTTTACTTCTTAAAACCGGATCTCCAATTTCTCTTACCTTTAAAAGAGCCATGATATCTACCTCCTAAATTATATTATAACATTTGATAGGGATCTACATCAATACGAATTTCGACTGAATCACCATCATTTTTCTCAATAAACTTTTTTTCTATCAACTGAATAATATATTCGCGATTTCGTATCGAATTAAACTTTAAAACCAACTGCCAGCGATATTTATTTCTGATTTTACTTAAAACTGCAGGTGATGCACCTAATTTCTCCAAATATTTTTCTTTATAAGTATCCAGAAAAAATGATAATTTCTTGCTTTTTGCAGCTGCTTTTTTTTCATCTTCTGCACTGATTATGATATTTAGCAGTCTGCAAAAAGGTGGATAATTCCTCTGTTTTCTAATCTGAATTTCTTCCTGATAAAAAGAGTATTTATCAGGAACTAAGGCAGTCTGAATACTGTAATGATCTGGATCATAACTCTGCAGCCAAAATTTACTATCCGGCTTATTTACAAGCAGAGATTTTAATTCCATTAAAAGAGAATAATTGTTTTCAGCAGCTCTAAAATCAGAACTATTTAATGCAGTATCTGCAGAAATAACAGCCAGAAACTTAAGTTGATCATAAAATTGGTTTTTTATCAGAATTGAGGTTCCAACTAAAATATCAATTTTTCCTTTTTTAAAATCATTTAATCTTTTTTTTACTTCCTTTTCCTTTAAGTCACTATCAACTCTGGCAATTTTAAGGTCATCATAAAGCACCTTTAACTCTCCAATAATTTTTTCAGTTCCCACCCCAGCCTGCGAAATAAAACTACTTCCACATTCCGGACATTGATCAGGCACTTCTTTTTTTAAACCACAGTAATGACAGCGAAGCTGATGCTGCTCCTTATGGTAGTTTAAAGAAATATTACAGTTATCACATTTAAGCACATGCCCACATTTTCTGCAGATTAAATAATTTGCAGAACCACGACGATTTAAAAATAAAATGATTTTATTATTTTTTTTCAGCTGCATTTTAATTTCTGACTTTAAATCCTGGCTTAAATCACCGAGATTACCTTTTTCAACTTCCTTTTTCATGTCAATAATTTTTGTCTGCAGTCTGCTTTTCTCAGAACTTAATTTGATTTGCTGATACTCCCCTGCTGAAGCATGATATTGACTTTCCAGAGACGGAAAGGGTGATTCCAGAAGCAGAAGTGAATTATTCTTTTTTAACCGTTTAACTGCAATCTGTCTGGCATGATATAATGGGCGTTCCTGAGCTTTATAACTTTCATTATTTTCTTCCATAATAATTACAGCATTCAGTTCAGAAAATGGGGCAAAAATAGCTGACCTGGCACCTACAGCAATTTTAACTTTCCCTTTTTTTATCTGCTGCCACTGATCAAAACGTTCCCCTCCAGATAATTGACTGTGGATAAAGGCTATATCATCACTAAACCGATTATTTAATTGTCCCAGAAATATCTTATCCTTTTCAATTTCTGGAATTAAAAGTATAATATTTTTCTTTTCTGCCAGCAGTTTTTCCAGCAGTTTGATAATAAAGTTATATCGCCTCTGACTATTTTCTGTAGTTAATAGATATAAATTATTTTCTGAAATATTCTCTCCTGAAACATTATCTAAGAGTTGATCTAAAAGTTCTTTTTCTTCCTGCTTAAGTTCAAAATAAAATTCATGTTCTTCGTTTGTATTAATACTTATTTCTGGAATTCTTTCCTTAATATCAGTATATAGAGTTATCAAATTTTTGTCTATTAAACGGTAAACAGTCTGACGAGAAGTTTCTGCAGAGTCGAGAACCATTTTTAATTTGTGCTTTTGTTCACTATTTTCTAATAAATATTTTAGAATTAAATACTGTTTTGGTGCTCTTTTTTTTAATTTATCAAGCTCATTTTTATAATCAGTAATTTCTGAGTTTAGTTTAAGAAACTCCACCTCTTTTTTACTGATTTTTTGATCAGTAATACCAGGTGGTAAAGCTTTTTTAATAACCTGTGCCAGATAGGCATGATAATAAGCGGCTGTCCAGTAAAAAAGTTTTAATAATTCATCCCCAAAAAAACTCTGTTTATATAAGAGAGAATCAATCTTCTTTAATTTTGATTTTTTTATATCTGATTCAGACTTAAATCCAGTCACAAAGGCAGACAATTTTCTGCGGCCAAAAGGAACTCTAACAAGCTGTCCCACTGCTATCTCTGATTTTAAGCTTTCTGGCAAAAGATAATCAAATTCTCTATTTATTGTTTTTAAAGGTAGATCAACTACAACCTTTACTATATCCTCCATAATTTTTCCCTTCTACATTTAAATAAAATGAATTGTACAATTTCATAAATCAGTAAAAAACTAGAATTTATAATTAATGTTTAATTTTTAATGAATTGTAAAAAGCCGAAGGTAAAAACCTCCGGCAGCTTAAGCAATAATGATGATCTTTACTCTATTTTAAATCAGCTTTATTCCTCAAATTATCTATTCTATCAATTTTTTCCCACGGTAGATCTAAATCATGACGTCCAAAATGACCATAAGCAGCTACCTGTTTATATATTGGTTTTCTTAAACTTAAGTTTTTAATAATTTGTGCCGGTCTTAAATCAAATTCCTCTTTAATAATTTCTTCCAATTTTTTTTCAGAAATTTTTGCAGTACCAAAAGTATCAACCATTACGGAAAGAGGTTTTGCAACTCCAATTGCATATGCAATCTGAACCTCACATCTTTTTGCTAATTCTGCCGCAACTATATTCTTAGCGATATATCTGGCTGCATAGGAAGCAGAACGGTCAACCTTAGTAGGATCCTTACCTGAAAAAGCTCCTCCCCCATGATGAGCTGTTCCTCCATATGTATCAACAATTATCTTTCTGCCTGTTAAACCTGTATCTCCGTTCGGTCCTCCAATAACAAACCTTCCGGTCGGATTTACTAAAATCTCAGTATTCTCATTTAATAAATCAGTATCAATTATTTCTTTGACCACATGTTTTGTAATATCTTCCTTAATCTGTTCCTGAGATACTTTCGGATGATGTTGAGTAGATATTAAAACCTTATCAACGTAAAGAGGCTTATCATCTTGGTAAGCTACAGTAACCTGAGTTTTCCCATCAGGACGCAGATATTTTAAATGTCCATTTTTTCTAACTTCAGCCAGCCTCCGGGCCAGTTTATGTGACAGCATAATTGGCAGAGGCATTAATTCCTCTGTTTCATTAGAAGCATAACCAAACATTAAACCCTGATCACCTGCTCCTAAATCTGAATCAGATTTTCCTTCTTTTTCTTCCAGAGAATGATCAACTCCCAGCGCAATATCACCTGATTGTTCATCAATAGCTGTTAAAACAGCACATGTTTCTCCATCAAATCCATATTTAGCTCTTGTATAACCAATCTCTTTTACTGTCTGGCGGGCAATTTTCTTTAAATCTACATAACAGGCTGTTGTTATTTCTCCTGCAATCAAAATTAAACCTGTTGTAACCATTGTCTCACAGGCTACTCTTGCATCTGGATCTTTTTCTAAAATTGCATCCAGAACAGCATCAGAAATTTGATCGGCAACCTTATCTGGATGTCCTTCAGTTACAGATTCTGAGCTAAATAAATATTTCCGTGTCATAATATCTCACCTTTCATCTATTCATATTCAATTCTTAAAGTTATATTTAAGAAAATACAGTCAATAAATTTAGTTTAGCATATAAAGTTTATACTGTCAATTCGGTCATTTAGACAGAATTTTGCCTATTCCGAATATAATAGAGTAGATAAATTCCGATGAATATTAAAATCAAGCTGATTAATTTTGCAACTTTAAAATCAACAATAAATAAACTATCTGTTCGCTGTTCTTCTATAAAAAATCTAAATATAGAATAAAAAATCAGGTAAAGCGAAAATACTTCTCCATCTTTTTTTAAATCAGAACCCAGATAAAAGAATAAAAAAATAAATAGCATAAAATCTGCTGCTGATTCATAAAAAAATGCAGCTTCTCGATATGCTCCTCTAATAAACATCTGCTGCTTAATAAAATCAGGAAATAAACTATAATAGCTTTCACTGACAATTTGACCGTAGGCTTCCTGGTTAACAAAATTACCCCAGCGTCCAACTGACTGAGAAAAAGCCATCAGAGGAGCTAAATAATCCAGAGCCAGCAGAATATTTTTCTTTCTTCTTTTAGCAAGCAGACAAAGAACTATTATCCCCACCAGCAGTCCCCCGTGGATTGCCAGGCCTCCCTCAGTAACTGCCAGTATTTTTGCAGGCCTATTAATATAATATTGAAAATTAAAAACTACATAATATATTCTAGCTCCCAGTATTCCCAGAGGAAAAGCTATTATTATAAAGTCTAAAAAAAATTCAAAATCTAAACTTTCTTCTCTTTTTAAAAGTTGATTTAAAATAAAAAGTGAGATAAGAAGGGCTAATATAATTAAAAATCCATACCACCTTATCTCTAAAGAAAAAAATCGAATCAAAATCGGATCAATAATTTTAATCACCTTGCTTTTATATTATTTAAACATTCTTCATTTTAGGGTCCAGCGCATCTCTTAAACCATCACCAAGTAAATTAAATCCTAAAACTCCAAAGATTATTGCTAAACCAGGAAAAGTTGCTACCCAGGGAGCTTTTTGTAAAGAACTACGGGCATCACTCAACATGGCTCCCCATTCTGGAGATGGTGGTTGAGCACCAAGTCCAAGAAAACTCAAAGCTGCCGCTTCCAAAATGGCAGTAGCTATACTTAGAGTTGTTTGAACAATCAAAGGGGCCATAGCATTTGGCAGAAGATGCTTAAAAATTATTCTTAAATCTCCTGCTCCTAAAGCCCTAGCAGCACTAATATATTCACTCTCTTTAATTGATAAAACTGAAGATCTTACAATTCTTGCAAATCTGGGAACATTAATGATTCCAATGGCAATCATTGCATTTTTTAATTGGGGTCCCAAAATAGCTACAATTCCTATCGCTAATAATATACTAGGAAAAGCAAGCATAATATCCATAAATCTCATAATCAACATATCCAATTTACCACCATAATAACCTGCTATTAAACCAAAACTTACCCCAAATACTAAAGCAATGGCTACAGAAAGTAAACCAACCTGCAGTGAAATTCTGGATCCATAAATAATACGGCTTAAAATATCTCTACCCATTTCATCTGTCCCCAGTAAATGTTCCAAAGATGGCGCCGTATATCTGGTTAAAATATTCTGTTCAAAAGGATCATAAGGTGCCAAAACTGGTGCCATTACAGCAACAATAATCAAAAATATAATAACAGCTAATCCTGCAATACCAATCTTACTCTGTAATAATCTCCGCCAGGCCTCAAACCAGGGATTTGTATTTTTTCTCATAACTTTATTTTTATCTGACATCTACTTTCACTCCTCTCCTACTCATACTGAATCCGTGGATCTACTAAAGCATATGATAGATCAACAATTAAATTGACTATAACAAAAACACCTGCAAAAAATAAGATTCCTCCCTGTACTATGGGAAAATCTCTGGCATATATTGCATCAACAAGAAATTTACCAAGTCCGGGCCAGGAAAATATTGTTTCGGTCATTACAGCTCCCCCAAGCAAAACACCAAATTGGAGTCCAACAACTGTAATAATTGGGACCATTGCATTTTTTAGAGCGTGTTTAAATATAACAATTTTTTTCATTAGACCTTTAGCATAGGCAGTTCTAATATAATCTTTTTTTAACACTTCCAACATTGATGAGCGTGTCATCCTTGCAATTATTGCCATCGGAATTGTTCCCAGAGCAACTGCTGGTAAGGCGAGATGATGCAAAATATTTTTTAAAGCACTAAAATTCAACTGCAAAATACTATCAATAACATATAAATTTGTAATCGGAGTAAAATTAAGACCTACACCGATTCTTGATGAAGGGGGAAACCAGCCCAATTCTACAGCAAAAAGCCAGATAAACATTAAACCTAACCAAAAGATTGGCATCGAGACACCAATTAAAGCTATTAACATACTTAAATTATCAAACCAGGAATTCTGATTAATAGAAGCAAATATTCCAGCTGGCACTCCCACCAAAACTGCAAACATCATTGCAAAAAATGATAACTCCAGGGTTGCCGGAAATCTATGGGCCAATTCTGCACTAACTGGATTATTACTCATTATAGACCTTCCTAAATCACCTCTCAAAAGATCTTTAACATAGCGCCAGAATTGAACTGGCAGAGGATCATTAAGTCCCATCTGTTCTCTTAATCTCTGCAAAGCCTCATTTGTAGCCCGTTCTCCCAGCATTGTTTGAGCAGGATCTCCAGGAATTAAATGAACAATCAAAAAAACAATAATTGCTACTCCAATCAATATTGGGATTAAAGCAAGTAATCTTTTAATAATATAGTTAATCATTTCCTTATTACACCTTCCTATTCAAAGTTAATCTGCGGCCTAAAAAGGCCGCAGATTAATTTTATTATTAAATTATACTCTTCTTATTCTTCTAACCAAACTCTGTGTAATTTTTCTGTTCCAGTTGGGTTAGGAATATAATTCTGTACTTCAGTTTTTAAAGCAATTGGTGGTGTTGAGTGAACTAAGGGTACCCATGGAGCATCCTGATGAATAATTTCCTGTGCTTCCATGTAAAGTTCAACTCTTCTGTCATGGTCCATTGTTTTTTGTGCTTCAACTAATACTTTATGCAATTCTTCGCTTTCATAGGCATTATTACTATTAGTTTTATCTAACAGCACATATAAGAAGTTATCTGGATCACCATTATCACCGGTCCATCCCAACATATATGTTGGGGCTTCCTGATGTTCTGTTTTGTCAAGATAGGTAGCCCAATCATAAGTAACCAGATTAGCTGTTACTCCAATTTCGCTTAAATAACTTTGAATAGCCTGACCAATAAATTTACCCTGAGGTATATATGGTCTTGGAACAGGTAAATACCAGAGATCAAATTCAAAACCATCTGGATATCCAGCTTCAGCTAATAATTCTTTTGCTTTTTCTGGATTATATTCATACGGTTCTATATTCTCATTATAGCCCCAGATAGAAGGTGGCATTGGATTCTTTGCTGGTTCTGCCAGTCCTGCATAGAAAGCATCAATAATAGCCTGCTTATCAATTGCGTGGTTAAATGCTCTTCTGACTCTAACATCATCAAATGGCTCAAATTTAAAGTTCATGGCAAAATAACCAACATTCATACTTGGTCTTAAAGAAAGTTTTAATTGATCAGAACTTTCTACACTTTCTACATCTTCGGGACTTACTCCATCCATCATATCAATTGATCCAGCCTGTAATTCCATATATCTAGCTGAGTTATCAGGAATTGAACGGAAAACAATTTCATCTAAATAAGCTCGTTCTTTCCAGTAATTCTCGTTAGCTTTTAAAATAACTCTATCTCCCTGACGCCATTCCTCTAAAGTATAAGCACCAGTTCCGACAGGGTTTTTAAAGTAATTTTCTCCATATTTCTTAACTGCTTCTGGACTGGAAATTCCAAAGGGAACCATAGCAAGATTGTTTAAAAAAGGAGCCTGCTTTTCAGAAAGAACAAATTCTACTGTATATTCATCTACTACATTAACTTCCTGAATAATCCCAGGGAATCCCTGGAACATATAACCATAATAGGTAAACTCTCCACCTATATGATAGGGATGATCTTCTAAACGCCAGCGATCAAAGTTCCATTTTACTGCTTCTGCAGTAAAATGGTTGCCATCGTGGAATTCTACATCTTCTCGTAAATTAAAAGTCCAGGTTAATCCATCTTCCGATACTTCCCAGTCTGTTGCCAGAGCTGGTTCTACTTCTGTTGTACCGGGTGTATAATCAACAAGGGTATCATAAATTTGCTGGGTTACTTTAAATGATTCACCATCAGTAACCTGAATAGGGTCTAATCCTACTGTATCTCCACCACGACCAAAAACTAAGGTTCCACCCTGTTCCTGTGCCATAACCCCTGTTACAAACACCGACATGATTAATGCTAAAATAATAAAAGTTGTTAAAGCTATTTTTTTCATACTATCTTCTTCCTCCTCTTTTTTGTTTAGAAATTATTTAATTTTAACTTATTTGATTTTGGAAATCACCTCTACTTATTAATTAATAGAATATTTACAAAAATAACTTTATACCTATATATATTATATTTTATTTTTCAACCTAAGTCAATTATTGTTTAGTAATTTTGTAATATAATATAATAAATGTAAATCTACTTTTTTATTTTCTTTCTGAATCAATTATATAATTAAATATTTTATGAGCCAGTTTATCTTTATCCATTAATGGCAATTTAGTACTGCCTTCTTCACTTAAAATACTGACCTTATTTTTATCACTACCAAATGCAATGTTTTTATCACTAATGTCATTAGCAACAATATAATCTGCCCGTTTTTTCCTCAACTTCTGCTGAGCATTTTCTAATAAATTTTCGCTTTCAGCTGCAAAACCAATTAATAACTGCGAATTCTTTTTTCTTTTCCCCAGTTCAGCTAATATATCAGTTGTTCTCTCCAAATTTATGTTTAAAGCTCTGTCTTCTTTTTTTATTTTCTGAGTGCTGTATTCCTGCGGTCGATAATCAGCAATAGCTGCAGCCATAATTATAATATCTGCAGTTTCAGCTTCCTTAAGTACCTCATTTTTCATATCTGCAGCACTTTTTACTTTTATTAAGTTAACACCTAAAGGGCTCTCCAGATTAGTTGGTCCGGAAATCAACTTTACATCAGCACCTCTATAAGAAGCTGCCTTTGCTAAAGCATAACCCATTTTTCCACTGGAGTAATTTGTTAAAAAACGAACCGGGTCTATTGCTTCTCTTGTTGGTCCTGCTGTAATTAAAACTTTTTTATTCTTAAGATCCTTCTGAGAAAGTTCTTTTTTTATTCCTTCTACCAATCTCTCAGGAGCAGGCAGTCGTCCCCGGCCTGTATAACCACAGGCTAAATAGCCAGCATCAGGAGTTATAATTTTATATCCCAATTCTTCTAAAGTCTTCATATTTCTCTGCACCACAGGGTTTTCAAACATGTGAACATTCATCGAAGGTGCAATCATAATCGGAGCCTGGGCAGCCAAAATTACTGTTGTCAACAAATCATCTGCAATACCGGCAGCCGCTTTCGCAATAAAATTAGCAGTAGCAGGTGCTATTAAAAATAAATCTGCCTTATCTGCCAGGCCTATATGTTTAACTTCACTGGTCGTAGTGCTAAATAATTTGCTCTCTACTGGTAAGTGAGTTAGTGAATGAAATGTAATCGGCTTAATAAATTCTGCTGCAGCTTCGGTCATAATGGTATAGACATTATAATCCAGTTTTGTTAATCTACTTGCAACCTCTAAAGATTTATAGGCGGCAATTCCCCCAGTTACCCCTAAAACAATATTTGCAGACATTTTACTACTCCTTTACAATATAATTCAATGATTAATTCATTTATAAACAATTATTTTTATTCTATAAATCCTCACTTTTCTTTTTATAAGTAAGCTTATCTTTTTCAATTTCTTCTAAACTTCTGGAAACTAACTTATGACTGCGGTAGTTTTCCATAAGTTCTGGCCCACCTTCATTAAGATGTCTGGCTCTCTTTGATGCTAAAATAATAACCGTATATAAACTATCAGCTTTATCTATTAACTGTTCTGCAGAAGGCTCAGTAATCATTGCGAATCTCTCCTTTTCTGTTCTTGAATGATGATTTTTTTTATTTCTTTAACTGTATCAGCTAAATTATCATTAATAACTTCATAATCATAATTATGTACCTCTTTTAGTTCCTGACGAGCATTTTTTAAACGAATATTTTTGCTTTTATCACTTTCGGATCCTCTTTTATCAAGCCGATTTTCTAACACTTCTAAAGATGGAGGTAATAAGAAAATATAAACTGCTTCTGGATACTTTTCTCGTACCTGTTTGGCTCCCTGGGTATCAATTTCTAAAATTATATCTTCTCCCTCTTCAAGTTTCTGATCTACAAATTTTTTAGGAGTTCCATAATAATGACCGTGTACAACTGCACTTTCTATAAAACCATCATCTGCATTAATTTCTTTAAATTCTTCTTCAGAAATAAAGAAATAATCATCTCCCTCAACCTCACCTTCTCTTCTTTCTCTAGTAGTAGCAGAAACAGAATATGAAACTCCATCAAAATCTTTAAATAGTTCGTCCAGCACTGTATTTTTGCCCACACCTGATGGACCGGATAATACAAATAGTAAGCCCTTTGTCATTTAATTATACCTCCACTTTATTTATCGTCTTCTAAACGATGTGAGACAGTCTCAGGTTGAATTGCAGATAATACCACATGGTCACTATCTGTAATAATAACTGCTCTTGTACGGCGTCCATAGGTAGCGTCTATTAACATTCCTCGTTCACGCGCTTCCTGAATGATTCTTTTTATAGGTGCTGATTCTGGACTTACTACTGCAATCACCCGATTTGCTGCAATAATATTCCCAAAACCAATATTAACTAAATTAACATCCATTTATTTATACCTCCCAAAAACTTATTTATCTAAAATAACTTCGCTCCTTATCTTTATTAATGATACCACAGCATTACTCTTTTGACAAGGGATGAACGAGTTTCTTTGTCTTAAACAAATGTTTAGATAATTGACTCTTAGCTTAGTTTCTTTTATACTTAAAGAAATATATTAAAGAATGGAGTGATCGGTATGGCCTTTGATGGAATTATGTTATCTGCACTTAAAGATAATTTAAAAGAAAAAATAACAGGTGCTCGAATCGAAAAAGCTTATCAAATAGATAAAAAATATTTAATTATCCGTTTAAGAAATAATAATCAGAATTTAGAATTATTGATTTCTACTGACCCTCAGGGTGCAAGAATGAATTTAACTAAAGTAGATTTCGACTTTCCCTCTTATCCACCTGATTTCTGTATGATGCTCCGCAAATACTTAAAGAATTCTTATATTCAGCAGATAGTACAGCCTAAATTTGAAAGAATGATTAGGATTGACATTGAAAAAAGAGGAAAAAAATTCAGCTTAATTGCTGAACTCATGGGTAAATATAGTAATGTAATCCTTTTAGATGATAATGAAATGGTACTTGATGCAATGAAAAGAATTACTGAAAAACAAAATTCTGAGCGGCAGTTATATCCGGGAATCAAATATCAAAATCCACCTGCTCAGGATAAATTAAATCCACTTGAATTAAACAGCAAAGAGGAATTTAGACAAATTATTGAGGAAGAATTTTTTCAGGCAGCATTTAGAGCCGTAATGTATAACTTTAGAGGAATTGGACCCTATTCAGCTCGCGAAATAGTTTTTAGAGCCGGTATAGATCCATCTGAAAATTATATTGATTTATCGGATTCAGAAAAAAACAAAATTGCTGAATCAATGCTTGAACTTTTTACCCGGTTTAAAAAAGGTATTTATAATCCAGTTATTGCAATAACTGATAAAGAAGTAGACTATATTTCTGCCTTTATCCTCAAACATAGAAACCCGGAAGAACTTAAAGAATTTGACGATCTTGACCAGATGATGGATTATTATTTTAGAGAGTTTTTAAAAGACAAAGAATTAAATCAGGGCATTAGAGAATTAAATAAAGTGGTTAACACTTATTTAAATAAAAATATTAAAAAACAGAAAAAATTAAAAAAACAGCTGCAGGAAAGCAAAAATGCAGAAAAGTATAAAAAAATGGGCGAGTTAATTACAGCTAATATTTATCAGATCGATCGAGGAGACAAAAAAGTTGTAGTTAAAAATTATTATAGTGAAGATCAAAGCGAAATAGAAATTAAACTTGATCCTTCAAAATCAGCTTCTGAAAATGCTCAAAAATATTTTAAAAAATATAATAAACTGAAAAAAAGTGTTAAACATTTAAAGAGAGAGATTGCTAAGCTCAGACATGAGGAAAAATATTTAAAACAGGTCAGCATGAATATTGAACAGGCAGAAACTTTAGATGACTTAGAGGAAATTAAAGAAGAATTGAAAGAAGAAAACTATATTAAAAAACAGAAACAGAATAAAAGAAATAAGAGTAATAAAAAACTTCCTCCCCGAAAATTTATTTCCAGTGATGATTATCAGATACTGGTGGGTAGAAATAATAAGCAAAATGACCGACTGACTAAAAAAATTGCCAATGATGGTGATATCTGGCTGCATACCAAACTAATAGCCGGCTCTCATGTAATTATAAAAAAAGACACTGATAAAAAAGTTCCTGATCAAACATTAACAGAAGCAGCAGCAGTTGCTGCTTATTATAGTAAAGCAAGAGAATCCACAAATGTACCAATAGATTACACTCCAGTAGAAAATGTTAATAAACCTAAAGGAGCAAAACCAGGCCTGGTCTACTACGAAAAATATCAAACAATTTATATTGACCCGGCAGATAAAACATTATTAAAAAAATTAGCAGCAGATTAATTTCTGCTGCTCCATTTATTTATAACTATAATGATGATTTTAATTAAGAAAACAAACAAAAAGACAGTAAGTATAATATTTATTATTCTTGCTGGATATTTCTGATAATAACTCTCTTTATTTTGTAAAACAAGATTAATAGTTTTCCTGCCGTTTTTTATTCTAAGCTTCTTGACTATCTTTCCCCATTCATCTATATAACCACTAAAGCCACCTCTAATAGCTCTAATTAAATCAGTATTAGTCTCTGCAGCTCTATAGACTGCTGCTGCAAAGCTAAGATTACTATAAACTGGCGAGTCAATTATATCTTCTGCTGCTGAATGAACAATTAGATTCTGTCCCTGTGCATAGATCTTTTCTCTGGAAACAAGTGGAATAAAAATTTCTTCTGCAAAAAGATTGATATACTGGATCCCTCCTACCTTAATATGAGCTGCCGAATCAGGGAAATTGGTTTGCTTTACACTAAAATTTAAATAATCTACTAGAAAATCAGTTATTTCCCTCAAATAGGGAAAGTTGAGACCTGCCAGAATATTTCTCTGTTGATTACTGCGATTAATAACTTCCATTTTTCCTGACAATAAAAACAGCGAATTAAAAATTTCAGCATTATAACTTCCTTCTGCTGCTGCTTGAGCACCTAACTGCAAATAGAAATTCTGTTCACCATTTCCCAGCAGAGAAAAAAACCGATCTCTATAATATTCATTTCTAATCAAATCAAAGCTGAGACTTTTTTCAGGGGTAAAGATAAATTTACTGTCACTATTTTTGACAAGAGCTGATAAATTGTCAATTTCTGTTTCAATTTTTTTAAAAACATTATCCTTCTGATCAGAATTTGATACCAGCAGATCAACTGACTGCCTGCTTAATTCCGCCTCATTAACAGGCTCAATAAAAAATGGAACAGCTGCTAAAATTATAAAAATCACAAGCAGCGGCAGTGCCTTCTTCCAGTCAGGTTCTAAATAAATTTTCACAAAATAAGAAGCAATTAAAACAGCAATAAAGGAGACAATAAAGATTCCACCATAGGATGCATACTGTACTATTAAAGCAAAAGAACTCTGGGTATAGGCAAAATAATTAAATGGATTAAAATTCAAAAGTTCAAAGCGTAAATATTCTAAAACTGTCCAGCTTAAAGCAGCAATAAATGGACTATATGAATATTCTGGCTGCAAAAACTTATTAACTAAAACCCAGCCAGCAAGAGGTAAAGCCGAAAGCAAAAAATAAAGAAATAAAATAAAGAAATTAAAAGAAATCGGCATTTTAAGGGTTGAACTTAGAGGTTGATAAAGCCAGTAAAAAGACAAAACAGAGTTAAAAAAACCTACCAGTAAAGCAATTATAAAAGAATGATTGTAATCATAATCTTTAACCAAATAAATTAAAGGTATAAAAGCAAACCAGCTTAAGAAAAATAAAGCAGGTAAATAGTATGGGATTGTAAATAATAATGATGACAAAATAATTAATATAAATTCCATATCTCTGCCTCCAAAAATTATTATATAATATAAATTGAAAAAAGACCAGCTTTTAAAGCTGGTCTTAATCATTTTCTTATTTTAACTTGATGATTAGGAATTTTTTCTATTGACCTCTTCTATAATTTTTTCGCTGATATCTCCTGGAACCTTATCATAATGAGAAAATTCCATATCAAATGAACCATAACCACCTGTAATTGATTTCAGCTCTACAGCGTAGTTAAACATCTCTGACTGGGGCACCTTAGCTTTAATAATCTGAACCCCATCCTGAGGTTCCATACCTTCAATTCTACCACGTCTGGAGTTGAAATCACCCATTATATCTCCCATAAAATCCTGAGGAACCGTAACCTTAACAGACATAATTGGCTCTAATAAGATACATTTGGACTGAGCCAGTGCTTTTCTAAATGCTTTAGAAGCTGCAATCTTAAATGCCATTTCTGAAGAATCAACATCATGATAAGAACCATCATATAAAATAACTTTAAAATCAACTACAGGATAACCTGCCAGTACTCCTTCTGCTTTAGCTTCAATAATTCCTTTTTCTACACCAGGTATATACTGTCCCGGAATTGCACCACCAAAAATTTCCTCCTGAAATTCAAAACCTCTTCCTCGTGGAAGCGGCTCAACTTTCATCATTACATGTCCATACTGACCACGTCCACCGGATTGCTTTTTATACTTTTCTTCTACATCCGCTTTTTTCTGAATAGTTTCTCTATAAGCAACATCCGGCTCCTGAGTTGTAAAATCAATATCATATTTACGCTGACATTCTTCTTTAACCATAGTAAAATGGATTGTTCCCATTCCATCACAAATTAATTCCTTGGTCACTTTATTATAATTAACATTAAATGTTGGATCGGAATCACTATAACGATGTAAAGCAGAAGCCATTTTTTCTTCATCTATTCCTTCAGCTGGAAAGACTGCCCGGCTGTACATCGGCTTGGGGAATTCTAATTCACGATAATAGACATCTGCTGCCGGGTCACGCATAGTAAAGGAAGTTTCCAGTTCCTCTAACTTTGCTACAGCTCCAATTTCTCCTGCTGTTAAATCATCAACATTATTCTGATCCTTACCATTGAGCTTATAGAGTTTAGTAACTTTAATTTCCTTATCAATATTGGGAATAAAAACTAAATCATCTCGCTCTAATTTACCAGAAAAGACTCTGAAAATAGACAATTTACCAATATAAGGATCAACCATTGTTTTACAGACCTGAGCACTAAATTTACTATCCGGTTCTGGTGTCAGAGTTTCTCCAGATTCAACTAAGTGATCAGAATGTACTTCAGATGCTGAAGGGAATATTTTTGTTAAATCAGCTAAGAATTTAGCTACCCCACAGTTTTCCAGGGCAGATCCTGCAAAAACAGGAACTAACTGTTCATTTGCAACCTCTTCTTCAAAAGCTTTAGTTAATTCTTTAATAGTTATTTTTTCACCATCAAGATATTTAATCATTAAATCTTCCTTTAATTCCACTATCTCTTCAGTCAGTTTTAATTCATAATCCTCTACTCTTTCCTTTTCTGAATCTGGTACCGGAAAAGCCTTAAGCTTTCCGTCTACATTTTTATATAATTTTTCATCTAATAAATCAATTATCCCTTCAAATTTTCCATTCTCATAATGCGGGATAGTTACAATCGCAAAACTGTCATCATATGTAGAACGAAGTTGATCAACTACTTTATCAAAATCTGCATCCTCTTTATCAATTTTATTAATAAATACAGCCTTTGCCAGATCATTTTTTTTTGCTAAATCCCAGACATAACCTGTATTAACTTCAATTCCGGCTGCTGCATCAACTAAAAGCACTGCACTCTCTACCATTCTTAAAGCACTGATTACTTCACTGCGAAAATCAGCATAACCGGGTGTATCAATAAAATGAAATAATTTATTATGCCATTCAAAATTAAAATAACTATTATGAACTGAATGATGATGTTCTTTCTCAACTGCACTAAAATCGGATTGGGAATTTCCTTGATCAACACTGCCGGGCTCATTAATCACCCCTGCATTATAGAGCAGCATCTCAGTCAGTGTTGATTTGCCCGCACCTCCATGTGATATAAAGCAAAAATTTCTAATGTCCTTACCAGTAATTTTACTCAATTTTTCCACCAACCTTTCATTTTATTAATGTTTAGTGAATATGATGTCATGATAATTGATTTAAATATTCTGACACTGCACTTTAAAAAAATTTCCGTGTTTTATTACTTCTACAATAGTTATTTAAATTCCTTTAATTTTTTGAATATTATTTTAAAAAACTAATCTACCCTGTTAAATTTTTCAAGAAAAATTTAAGACAAAACAGAGTAGATTAGCTAATATTCAAATTCAGATCTGAATAAAATTTAATTATTTTCCTTTATCTGTTCAGCTACATTTTTACCCAGCAGATAACATTTTTTCAGAATATCTCTCCCAGGAGCAAATTGTGATTCGATTACAGGCTCCACCAGATCACAGTTGACTTTTTCTTTAAAGTCTTCTAATCTATCCAGCGCTCCACCACTCCAGCTGTAAGAACCAAAAATACCAAGTACTCGTTTTTTTAAATTTCTACTTTCTAAACTCTTAAGCAGATATTCCATTGGAGGAAAAATTTTGGTATTATAGGTACAACTTCCCAACACAATACCATTATATTTCCAGATATCATTAATTATAAATGAAACATCTTTACGCGAAACGTCAAATAATTTAATCTGCTCAATTCCATTTTCAGATAAAGAACGCGCTACTGCTTCCGCCATTACTTTTGTATTACCATACATTGACCCATAAACAACTACAACGCCCTCTTCTGTCTGCTGCTGACTCCATTTATCATATTCATCAATTATATGAGCAGGATCCTCGCGCCAGACAAGTCCATGAGTAGAGGCAACCATTCCAATTTCATCAATCTCCTGGCGCAGTCTGGAAATAGCTCTATGAACAACCGGACCATATTTACCAATAATATTGGAGAAATATCTTCTAATTTCTTCTTCAAAATGATTAACATTAACCTCATCATCAAATAAATAACCATTTAATGAACCAAAACCGCCGAAGGCATCCCCGGCAAACAAAATTTTATCTTTTTGATCGAAAGTCATCATAGTCTCCGGCCAGTGAACCATTGGAGTTAGATAAAACTTGAGAGTTCTGGTACCTAAATCAAGTTCATCTCCGTCTTCAATGACTATGGTACCTTCTGTAATTCCATAAAAGCCTTCTAAAAAATTCATTGTTTTAGCATTCCCTACAATTTTCATTTCCGGAAAGGCCTCACGCATTGATTTGATTGAACCAGAGTGATCGGGTTCCATATGGTTAATAATTAAATAATCAACCTTTTTATTTCCAATCACATCTTTAACCTTTTCTAGATAAGTATCTGTATAATTAATCTTAACTGTATCTATTAATGCTACCTGATCATCATTAATCACATATGAATTATAAGAAATCCCCTCCGGTAAAGGCCATAAAGATTCAAATAAATCAGTTTCTTTATCATTGACTCCAACCCAGTGCACATTTTCGCTAAGTTTAATTGAATTATACAAGGTAATCTCCTCCTAAAATTATTTTCTATAAATTAATTTCTATTAAAATCCAAAATTTCCTGCTTTAAAATTTTATTTTTCTCTTCGTAATTTATCCAGAAAACCCTTAAAATCAGATTTCAATTCTGCTTCAAACTCCATTTTTTTCCCTGTATTAGGATGTGTGATAATTAATTTTTTAGCATGTAAAAGCTGTCTCTCTGCTCCCAGTTTATTTTTAGATCCATATCTTTTATCACCAACCACAGGATGTCCTAAATAGGAAAAATGAACTCTAATCTGATGAGTTCTACCAGTTTCAATTTTTACTTCTACTAAAGTATAATGCTTAAATTCTTCAATAATTTTAAAACGGCTAACAGCATTTTTACTGTGGTGTTTACGAACAGCCATTTTTTTTCGATTATTGGGATCTCTCCCAATTGGGGCATCAATTTTTCCTTTTTCATAAGCCAGATTACCCTCAACCAGAGCATAATAATACTTTTCTATATTCCTGTTTTTAAATTGTCGCGCCAGTCCTTTATGACTTTTATCATTTTTAGCCACTATCAAAAGCCCGGATGTATCTTTATCGAGCCGGTGAACAATCCCCGGTCTTTTTACCCCATTGATTGCAGATAAATTATCCACATATGCCAGCAGAGCATTAACAATTGTATCATTATAATGGCCTGGAGCCGGATGAACAACCCGATCTGCATTTTTATTAATAACAATTATATCCTGATCTTCAAATACTATATCCAGCTTCATCTCAACTGCTTTAATTTTACTTTCTTTTTCTTCTATAAGTATTTTTACAAAATCACCTGCAGCTATTTTATAACTTTTATCAACTGCATTTTCATTAACAGTGATTTTTCCTTCTTCAATCAGTTTTTGAATATAAGAACGAGATAAATCATCAAACTCAGCTGCTAAAAATTTATCTACTCTCATACCCTGATTATTTTTATCTACTTTTAGATTATACTTCTCCATTTAAACACCTCAATCTGCTGAAAAGAGTAATTTGTATATTAAAATTAAAACTCCCAAAAATATAAAAATATCTGCAATATTTATTACCGGCAGCTGATAAAAATCAAATAGATTAAAAGCAAGAAAATCAGTCACATAATGCAGCAGTATACGGTCAATGAGGTTTGATATACTCCCACCGAGCAAAAAGACAATTGCTATTTTAACTGCAGCTGTCTGTTTTAACTCTTTTTGATAAATATAAACAATAAATATTAAAAAAAGAACGGTTATCCAGATAAAGAAAACGCGCTGACCGCTGAGGATTCCAAAAGCTGCTCCCCTATTTTTGACAAATGTTATATGTAAATAATCTCCAGCAATTGATAATCGCTGAGATTGGTGAAAATTACTCCTAATTAGAGATTTACTTAACTGATCAATTAAAATAATAAATATAGAAAAAACAACAATCAACATAATCTCAACTCCATCTATAATTTTAACATACAGAAATAATTTAAACAATTAAAAATTGCTCTTTTATATTATTATATTCTATGCTAAGATAAGAGATGGATAATTATTTTTGATGTCTTCTCACATCCAACTACATAAATAAAGGATGAAGGATTATGAAATTAGAACTAACAAAAAACAGCAGCAGACGAGCAAAAACAATTTTTATGCTTGCTTTTCCTGCAATGCTCGAAATGTCATTAAATACTCTGGTTGGAATGGCTGATACAATTATGATTAGCCGCTTTATAGGTAAAGAGGCTCTGGCAGCAGTTGGCTTTGCCAATCAAATCATTTTCACTTTGATTTTTGTTTTTTCTGCTTTTAATGCAGGTGCAACTGCCATGGTGTCCCGCAGCTATGGTGAGGGCAACAAAAAACGAATGAATAAAATTATGAATGAAAATTTAACTTTAAACCTAATTTTAGGAATAACAGTTACTTTATTCACTTTCTTTTTTGCCGACCTTATTTTAAATGTTTATGATATTACAGCTATTGTTAAAGA